>Ga0070680_100004746_pt1 | contig 10232 bp, 11 predicted proteins | sample KBSC73BmetaG_FD_64672 | JGI IMG/M metagenome (GOLD analysis project Ga0070680, IMG submission 64672) | Corn rhizosphere microbial communities from Kellogg Biological Station, Michigan, USA - KBS C7-3B metaG | ecosystem: Host-associated > Plants > Roots > Rhizosphere | place: USA: Michigan... | reverse complement strand
CAGCACGTGGTAGCGGCCGGGAAAGAGACGCGAGCGGTCGAGCGCCCACAGGTCGGCCACCTCCTCGACCACGCACAGCATCTTCTCGTCTCGGCGTGGGTCGCGACAGATGGTGCACGGGTCCGACGTGTCGACATTGCCGCAGGTCGAGCAGACGGAGAGTTTGTCGGCGACGTTCTGGAGCGCGGCGCGCAGTGGTTCGAGCGCGGTTTCGCGCTTCTTCATCAGATGAAGCACGGCGCGGCGCGCCGACCGCGGGCCGAGGCCCGGCAGCCGCGCGAGGGCTTGTGCGAGAGCTTCGATCTCCTGAGAGGCCATGGTGCTGGACTCCTTGACCGCGCTTGCCCTGCCCCGCAAGTGCGCGTTCTATGCGGATCGTCTTCATGGGATCGCCCGATTTCGCGGTGCCCAGCCTCAATGCTCTGGTCGAGGCGGGTCACGAAATAGTCGCCGTCTACGCTCAGCCGCCCCGCCCTGCCGGCCGGGGCAAGTCGGAGCGGAAGACGGCAGTCCATGACCGCGCGGACAAGCTCGGGATCGAAGTGCGGACTCCGCGGACGCTGCGCGATCCGGAGGAGCAGGCGCGATTCGCGGCATTGGAAACCGACCTGGCGGTGGTCGCCGCTTATGGGCTGATCCTGCCGAAGCCCATCCTGGATGCGCCCAAGCGCGGAATCGTCAACGTCCACGCCTCGCTCCTTCCGAGGTGGCGCGGCGCGGCGCCGATCCAGCGGGCGATCCTGGCCGGGGACGAGGTCAGCGGCGTGACGATCATGAAGGTCGACGAAGGGCTCGACACGGGGCCGATGCTGCTCCGGCGCGAGCTCGACATAAGCGGTAAGAACGCCGGCCAAGTCACGGAAGAACTGGCGGAACTCGGGGCACGTGCACTCGTCGAGTGGCTCAGCCATCCGACGCCGCCCGAACCGCAGCCGGACGAAGGCGCAACCTACGCCTCGAAGATCGACAAGGCCGAGGCGCGGATCGACTGGAGGCTGAGCGCCGAGCAGGTCGAGCGGCAGGTCCGCGCCTTCAATCCCGTCCCCGGCGCGTGGTTCGAGGCTAACGGCGAACGGGTCAAGCTGCTCGAGGCCACCGTCGGCGATCAGTCCGGCCCGGCCGGCGAAGTGCTCGATGACGACTTGGCGGTCGCTTGCGGATCGGGGTCGATCCGCCCTGCCCTGGTGCAGCGGGCCGGACGCGCGGTAATGAAGCCCACAGAGCTTCTGCGCGGCTTTGGGATTCCTGTGAGCACGATCCTGCCGTGACCCGGTGGCGGCTGACGATCGAATATGACGGCGGGCCGTTCATGGGGTGGCAGCGGCAGGAGCACGGGCCGTCGGTCCAGCAGATGCTCGAGGAAGCCCTCGAGCGGATGACCGGCGAGGAGGCGCGGTTCACGGCCGCGGGGCGGACCGATGCCGGAGTCCATGCGCTCGCGATGTCCGCGCATGTTGACGTCATGAAGTCACTCACGGCGCATCGGCTGCGGGAGGGGCTAAACGCGCTGGTGCGGCCGCAGCCGATTTCGGTGCTGGATGTCGAAGTGGTAGCCGACGATTGGCATGCCCGATTCTCGTGCATCGGGCGGCGATACCTCTACCGAATCCTCGCACGGCGGGCGCCGCCTGCTCTCGATTCTGGCCGGGTTTGGCATATCGCCGTGCCACTCGACGTCGAGGCGATGCGCGAAGGCGCCGCGCACCTGGTCGGAAAGCATGATTTCACCACCTTCCGCTCGGCACAGTGCCAGTCCGACAGTCCGGTGAAGACGCTCGACGAGCTCGAGGTGAGCCGCGCCGGCGAGGAGATCCACGTGACCGCGGCGGCGCGCAGCTTCCTCCATCACCAGGTCCGCTCGATGGTCGGGTCCCTGGCGATGGTCGGGCGCGGGCAGTGGCGGCCCGACGATATGCGCAAGGCGCTCGAGGCGCGCGATCGATCGGCGCTCGGCTTCAACGCCCCGCCGCACGGGCTCTATTTCGTCGAGGCGGTGTACCCTGCTTCCTGACGGTCATGCTGAACTTGATTCAGCATCCATGAACACGGGTCTCCGAGGTCTTTCGCACGCATGGCGTTCATGGATGCCGACCTTCGTCAGGATGACGAGTCACTCGGCGGCGAGCGCTTCGAATTCCTGCGCGGCAAGATATTTCTCGGCGTCGAGCGCGGCCATGCAGCCGGTGCCGGCGGCGGTCACCGCCTGACGGTAGATCTTGTCCATCACGTCGCCGCAGGCGAACACGCCCTCGACGCTGGTCTTGGTCGTGCCCGGCTCGACGATGATGTAGCCGTCGGAATCGAGGTCGAGTTGGCCCTTGAACAGCTCGGTCGCGGGCTGGTGGCCGATCGCGACGAATGCGCCTTCGACCTCGACCCGGCTGACCTCGCCGGTGCGTTTGTTGCGGATGTCGAGGCCGACCAAGGCTTCGGGGTCGCCGCCGCCGACGAACTCGACCACCTCGCTATCCCAGATCACTTCGATCTTCTCGTTGGCGAAGAGGCGGTCCTGGAGGATCTTCTCGGCGCGGAGCGTGTCGCGGCGATGGATCAGCGTGACGTCATGGCTATGGTTGGTCATGTAGAGCGCTTCCTCGACCGCGGTGTTGCCGCCACCGATCACCGCGACCTTCTTGCCGCGGTAGAAGAAGCCGTCGCAGGTCGCGCAGGCCGAGGCGCCCCTGCCCTTCATATGCTCTTCGGAGGGGAGCCCGAGCCATTTGGCCTGGGCGCCAGTGGCGATTACCAACGCGTCGGCGAAATATTGCGCGCCGCTGTCGCCAGTGAGGCGGAACGGGCGGCGGGAGAGGTCGACCTCACTGACATGGTCCCATACGATCTTCGTGCCGACATGCTCGGCCTGGGCCTGCATCTCCTCGACCAGCCACGGACCCTGGATGACGTCGCGGAAGCCGGGATAATTTTCGACATCGGTGGTGGTGGTGAGCTGGCCGCCGGGCTGGATGCCCTGGATGACGATCGGCGATAGGCCGGCGCGCGCGGCGTAGATTGCGGCGGTAAGCCCCGCCGGCCCGGAGCCGAGCACGGCCACGCGCGTCGAAATGCTGTTGGTCATCGGGCGGATTTAGGGTGCCTCAATCCGCCCGGCAACGGAGAAGATTTCGCAGCTCAGACCGCGCGGCGGCCGGCGACGAAATTCCAGATGAGGACGATGATGCCGATCACCAGCAGGATGTGGATCAGGCTGCCGGCCACGTGGAAAGCGAAAAAGCCGAGCGCCCACAGGATGAGCAGGATGATGGCGATGGTCAGGAGCATGTGCGGCTTCCCTCTTGTTTTGAATGGCGGAACGGAGCCGTAACGGCCAAGGGGGAGGCGTGTTCCGCAATTCACTTCCCTCCCTCGAAGGGAGCGAAAATTAGACCAGCCGGCTCTGCTTGACCGCCGCTTCGATGAACCCCGCGAACAAAGGGTGCGGGTCGAAGGGGCGACTCTTCAATTCGGGGTGGAACTGGACTCCGATGAACCACGGGTGGTCGGGCCGCTCGACGATCTCTGGCAGCTCGTCGTCGGGCGACATTCCGGAGAAGACCAGGCCGGTCTTCTCGAGCGGATCGCGGTAATGGACGTTGACCTCGTAGCGATGCCGGTGACGCTCGCTGATCGTGTCGGCGCCGTAGATCGACCGGACGACGCTGTTGCCGTCGAGCTTGGCTGGATAGGCGCCGAGCCGCATGGTGCCGCCTAGGTCACCGCCGGCGGCTCGCTTCTGTAGACCCTCCTCGCTCATCCACTCGGTGATCATTCCGACGACCGGCTCGGAAGTCTCGCCGAACTCGGTGGTCGACGCGCCCTCGATCCCGGCGAGGTTCCGCGCCGCCTCGATGCACGCCATCTGCATTCCGAGGCAGATGCCGAAGAATGGGATCTCGCGTTCGCGGGCGAATTTGACCGAGGCGATCTTTCCCTCGCTTCCGCGCTCGCCGAATCCGCCGGGAACGAGGATCCCGTGCAGCGGCTCCAGCTCGGCGACGATGTCCGCCTCGGAATGCTCGAACAACTCGGCGTCGATCCACTGGATGTTGACCCTGGCGCGGTTGGCGATGCCGCCGTGGACCAACGCCTCACGCAGGCTCTTGTAGGCGTCGGGGAGGCCGACATATTTGCCGACGACGCCGATCGTCACCTCGCTCTCATAATGATCGATGCGGTCCATGATCTCGATCCAGCGCCCCAGATCGGGCGGCGGCGCGTCGAGCCGGAATGCGCGAAGCACTTCGTCGTCGAGTCCCGCCTCGTGATACTGGAGCGGCACGTCGTAAATGTTGCGGGCGTCGAGCGCCGGGATCACCGCTTCCTTGGCGACGTTGCAGAACAAGGCGATCTTCTCGCGCTCGCTGTCGGGGAGCGGGCGGTCGGAGCGGCACAGGAGCACTTCGGGCTGGACTCCGAGACTGGACAGCTCGCGCACGCTCTGCTGCGTGGGCTTGGTCTTGAGCTCGCCCGCCGCGGCGATCCACGGGACGAGCGTGGTGTGGACGCTGACGGTGTTGTCGCGGCCGAGGTCGTTCCTCAGCTGGCGGATGGATTCGATGAACGGCAGGCTTTCGATGTCGCCGACGGTCCCCCCGATTTCGCAGATCACGAAATCACAGGCGTCGGTGTCGGCGAGCGCGAATTCCTTGATCGCGTTGGTGACGTGCGGGATGACCTGGACGGTCGCGCCGAGATAGTCGCCGCGCCGCTCCTTGGCGATGATGTCGCGGTAGATGCGCCCGGTCGTGACGTTGTCGGACTGGCGCGAGGACACGCCGGTGAACCGCTCGTAATGGCCGAGGTCGAGGTCGGTCTCGGCGCCGTCGTCGGTCACATAGACTTCGCCGTGCTGGTAGGGCGACATCGTCCCGGGATCGACGTTCAGATAAGGATCGAACTTGCGGATCCGGACCTTGAAGCCACGCGCCTGGAGGAGCGCCCCGAGCGATGCGGAGAGAAGCCCTTTTCCAAGCGATGAAACCACGCCGCCGGTGACGAAAATGAACCGCGCCATGGGATTAAAGGCTTAGGGGCGTTCGCCTAACTCACGCAAGCCGCGACGCGAAAAAAAGTTGGGCTCCCTACTGCGCTAGCGGAACCTTCGGCGCCTGTCCGTTCTGGGTGGCGTTCGAAGCCGGGGCCTGCGTCGGCGCGGGTGCCGTTTGCTGCGGCGGTGGGGCCTGCGCGGGCTGCTGGAGCCCACTCCCGGCCTTGTTCGCGAGCGAGGTGTCGATCTTCATCGGCTGGCGCGACGCGCCGGCAATTGCCGCCATGACGATCGAAAGGACGATGAACAGGCCGCCGAGAACCGCGGTCGAGCGCGTCAGGAAATCCGCCGCGCCGCGCGCAGTCATGAACCCGGACGAGCTTCCGCCCACGCCCAGGCCGCCGCCCTCCGAGCGCTGCATCAGGATGACGCCGATCAGCGTGACGGCGATCAGCGTTTGGACAATCAGCAGGAATGCGAACATGACGGGCTTTCTTGGCGGAGGATGCGCCGCGACTTAGTCGGCGCCGCGCCCGCTTTCAACCGCGCCTAATTGCCCGACGTGTTGGTCGTCGCCGAACTGGCGCTGGTGGAGCTGTCCGCGCCCTGCACCATCGCCTCGAGCTGCGCCGACGAATAGCCGACGGTCACGCTTCCATCGGGATTTCCGCGCAGGCCCGACTGGGGCACTGCGATCTTCTTGCCGTCCTGAAGCGTGATCACGACATTCCCGTCGGCGAGCGAATCGATGGTTCCGACCGCCGCGCCGTCCAGCCCCTTGACCGACGCGCCGGCGACGATCGCCGCGTTCGCAGCCGCGAGGCTCTGCTCAACCGCGGAATCGAGTTGCGCCTGGGTCATCCCGATGAGCAGCTTGCCGTCCGCAACGGTGAAGCTCGACCGGGGGATCGGCACCTGGTGCTTGTCGGTCTTCACGAGCAGGTTGGCGCCCTGGATCCCGACGACGGTCCCGACAGGGCCTCCGCTCGCGTCGGTCACCTGCATCCCCACATTGATCCCCGCCTGTGCCTGCGCGACGGCCGGCGCAGCAACGAACAGGCCGGCCGCGGCCAGTGCCCCAACGATCAGTCGCATGTCATCCTTTCCTTCGTGTCTTCGTGAACTTTCTGTAATGTTCATAGCAGAAGCCGACTGATTGTGAACTGAACGGTTACTCAGCTTGCCTGCGCCGCTGCGGCGACGATCGGCATGAAGTCTTCGGCCCTGAGGCTCGCTCCGCCGACGAGCGCCCCGTCGACATCCGCGACGCCGAATATCTCTCCGGCGTTCGAGGCCTTCACCGAGCCGCCGTAGAGAATCCGCACGCCCTCCCCCTCGCCGCCGTAGCGCTGGTCCAGACGCCGGCGGATGGCGCCGTGCATCTCGGCGATCTCGGCGGTGGTGGGGGTCTTGCCGCTGCCGATCGCCCAGATCGGCTCATAGGCGATTGCCAGCTCGGCCTGCTCGGCCGGTTGGTGGGGGATCGAGGCGTCGAGCTGGGCAAGGACGGTTTCGACCGCGCCACCGCGCTCCCGAACGGAGAGACTTTCGCCGATGCACAGGATGACGTTCAGGCCGCATTGAAGCGCGGCATGGGCCTTGGCCTGAACCTCGGCATTGCTCTCGCGCTGCGCGTCGCGCCGTTCGGAATGGCCGACGATCGTCAGCACTGCGCCGGCGTCGAGCAGCATCGCGGCGGAGGTGCAGCCGGTATGCGCGCCTTTCTGGGCCGGATGCACGTCCTGCCCGCCGATAGAGAAACCGGGGACCGCACGAACCGCACGCTCGATAAGAATTGCCGGGACGCAAAGAGCGACGTCGACCTGCGGATAGGTGCGCGCCGCGGACGCGATCGCCTCGATCTCCGCGAGGTCCGCCGAGATCCCGTGCATCTTCCAGTTGCCCGCGACCAGTTTGCGTAACGGCATGCGGCACTTCCCCCTTTGCCGCGGGTGCCTAGCGGCGCGGCTTGATGCGCGCCAGTCCCGACCCTAAAGCGGCCCTCGTCTTCCAACTTGCACCCGGGATCCGATGCTCTCCTTCTTCCGCCGCGTCAGCAGTTCCAAGATCGGCACCTGGATCATGGCGATCGTGGTGCTCGCCATCATGGCCGGCTTCGCACTCGGCAATCTTTCCAACTTCGGCTCCGGCACGATGGGTTTCGGCATGGCCAGCAATACGCTGGCGAAAGTCGGAAGCGAGCAGGTCACCGAGCAGGAAATGTCCGATGCCATGCAGCGCCACCTGGAGCAGGTGCGCGCACAGCAGCCCAATGCCGATTATTCAACCGTCATCGGCGATTTCGAATCGATCCTCGAGGAGCTGATCGACAGCAAGACGCTGGTCGCCTTCGCGGAGAAATTCCACTTCCCGCTGTCGAAGCGGCTGGTCGATGCCGAGATCGCGCAACTCCCCGCGACCAAGGGACCCGGAGGTCAGTTCAGCGAGCAGGCCTACCAGTCGTTCCTCCAGACCCAGCGCCTCACCGATGCGCAGGTCCGCCAGGTGCTCGCGAGCGGCCTGCTCGAACGTTATTTGCTGACCCCGGTCGCGGCGAACGCCCGAGTGGCGGTCGGGATGGCGACGCCCTACGCGGCGATGCTGCTCGAATCGCGCGAGGGTGAAGCCGCGGTCGTCCCGCTGGGCGCCTTCCACGCCGGGCTCAAGCCCACGGACGCCGACCTGCAGCAATATTATACCGCCAACCGCAACCGCTACATGGTTCCGGAGCAGCGTGTTCTTCGCATCGCGCCGATCGGCCCCGACCAGGTATCGAACGTCACCGCCTCGGACCAGGAAATCACCGCTTATTACAATGCGCACCAGGCGGACTATGCGGCGAAGGAAACCCGCGACGTCAGCCAGGCCTTGGTCCAGGACCAAGCTACCGCGAATGCGATCGCGGCCAAGGTGAAGGGCGGCGCATCGATCGCGGCCGCCGCGGGTTCCAATGCCGCGGTCACGTCGCTGAAGGATCAGTCGCAGGCGGCATATAATTCGGTCGTCGGCGCGAAGGCGGCGGCGGAAGTATTCGCTGCCCCCTCGGGCTCGGTCGTCGGACCGGTCCAGACCAGCTTCGGCTGGGCAGTGGTGAAGGTCGATTCGGTCAAGACCCAGGGCGGAAAATCAGCTGAGCAGGCGCGTTCGGAAATCGCTGCGACGATCACCGCGGACAAGCGCAAGAATGCGGTCGAGGACATCGTCGACAAGCTCCAGGATTCGATCGACAACAACGGACTCAACTTCACCGAGGCGGCGCAGCGCGCGAAGCTGCCGGTGACCACGACTCCGCTGATCATCGCCGACGGCACGTCGCGCTCGGATCCGAGCTTCAAGTTGTCGCCCGAGCTCGCGCCGGCCCTGAAGACCGGATTCCAGGTTGCTCCGAGCGACCCGCCGGAGATCGTCACGCTGCCCGACAACAAGGGCTATGCGATGGTGTCGCCGGGGCAGGTCGTCCCCGCTGCCCCCGCTCCGCTCGCGAGCGTCCACGATCAGGTCGCGAATGACTGGATCAACGCCAAGGCGATGGACCGGGCGCGGCAGGTCGCGGCGCAGATCGAGGCGAAGGTCGAGCACGGGATTCCCCTCGCCCAGGCCATGAAGGAGAGCGGTGCGCCGCTCCCGCCGGTCCAGCCCCTTGCCGCCCGGCGGATCCAGATCGCCACCGCGCAGGGACCGGTCCCGCCCGTGCTCAAGATGCTCTTCTCGCTCGGCGAGGGCAAAAGCCGCATGTTCGCGGACCCGCAGGGCCGCGGCTATTTCATCGTCGACGTGAAGAAGATCGTGCCCGGCAACGCCATGCTTCAGCCGGCGCTGATCGGTCAGATGCAGAACCAGCTCCAGCAGGGCGTGTCGGACGATTATGCGCGCGAATTCCTCACCGCCATCCGCAAGGAGGTCGGCACGGACCGCAATGAAAGCGCGATCCAGGCGATGAAAACTCGGATGGTGAGCAGCGGCGGCTGATCCGAACTCCCTCCGGCCGCTTGACCCGAGCCGCTTTGTTGCCTACACGTTCTCCGTTCGTTCCACAGGGGTGACGGGGACAGGCCGATGTTGACCGCCAAACAACGCGAACTTCTGCTCTTCATCGACGACCGGCTGAAGGAGGATGGGGTCAGCCCCAGCTTCGACGAGATGCGAGAAGCGCTCGAGCTGAAGTCCAAATCGGGGGTCCACCGGCTGATCTCGGCGCTCGAGGAGCGCGGGTTCATTCGCCGGCTGCCCAACCGGGCGCGGGCGCTCGAAGTCCTCAAGCTGCCCGAGACGCGCGCGGCGACGGTGACTCCGATCCGGCCCGCGGTGCCGTTGGCTGCCAATGACACGATGGAAATCCCGCTCCACGGAAGGATCGCCGCTGGAACGCCGATCGAAGCACTCCAGGGTACCGAGACGTTCGCGGTGCCGGCGGCGCTCCTCGGCCCGGGCGAGCATTACGCGCTCGAGGTCGCGGGCGATTCGATGGTCGAGGAAGGGATTCTCGACGGCGATTTCGCGCTGATCCGGAAGGTCGACACCGCGCGCGACGGCGAGATCGTGGTCGCGCTGATCGACAATGAGGAAGCGACGCTCAAGACCTTCCGTCGCGAAGGCAATATGGTCCGCCTCGATCCCGCCAATCGCCAGTACGAGCCGCAGCGCTACGATCCGCGGCGCGTGCAGATCCAGGGGCGACTCGCGGGCCTGATCCGGCGCTATTGATCGTGAGCGCTGCCAGAATCGACTATGTCGAGCTACCGAGCGCGACAGCGCATGAACTCACTCGCGCCTTCTATACCAAAGCGTTCGGGTGGGCGTTCGCGGATTACGGCCCGACTTATTCGGCGACGACGAACGGCACGACCGACATCGGGCTTCAGGGCGACGCCTCGGATGCCTTGTCCGCGCCTTTGCCGGTGATCCGTGTCGAGGATCTCGAAGCTGCGTTCGACGCCGTGAACAAGGCCGGCGGCGTGATTGCAAAGCCCATCTTCGCTTTCCCGGGCGGGCGGCGGTTCCACTTCATCGATCCGTCCGGCAGCGAACTGGCAGTCTGGACCGAGGCGTAGCGACTGAACTCGGCCCAGGGATGACCGCCGACCCGGTCAGCGACCGAATCCACGCGCGGGCGATTTCCGAGGTAGATGGCGAGGCCGCCGGTATGCCTGAGCGCCGACGAGTCGAGCTTGAGCCAGCGCGGCGCGCAGCCGCGCGGGAGGCGCCGGTCGGAGACGACGATGTCGGCATCGGCGCACGCCGCGGTCAG
>Ga0070680_100004743_pt1 | contig 10235 bp, 11 predicted proteins | sample KBSC73BmetaG_FD_64672 | JGI IMG/M metagenome (GOLD analysis project Ga0070680, IMG submission 64672) | Corn rhizosphere microbial communities from Kellogg Biological Station, Michigan, USA - KBS C7-3B metaG | ecosystem: Host-associated > Plants > Roots > Rhizosphere | place: USA: Michigan... | reverse complement strand
TTGTAGTTCGGGTTGCGCTTGATCACGATCGACTTGTTCGGGACCCGCGAGGCGATGTAGTACGGGCCCGCCGACGGCGGCGCAAGCACACCGTTCGGGTCGTGCGGGAGGTTCGTCGGAACCGCGCAGAAGAACGGCATCGCCATCCGGGCGAGGAAGTCCGGGGCCGCCTTCGTCAGGGTGACGATCAGGTGCGAGCCCTTGACCTTCACGCCGGAGACCGGCGACTTGTCCGAGCCGACGACGTCCGAGAAGAACGGCAGTGCCGGCGACTGCATCTTCGGATCGGCGTCGCGGTCGAAGGCGGCCTTGAAGTTCGCCGCCGTCACCGGCTGGCCGTTCGAGAACTTCGTGAAGCTCGCATTGACCGTGAAGTCGTACGTCTTCCCGCTGTTCGAGACCTTCGGGAAGCCGGCCGCCGCCTCCGGCGTCAGCTGCCCGCCCTTCGGCCCGTTCGCATCCGGGTAGTTCAACAGCTTGAGGCACGTCGCGTACTCGATCTCCCAGCCCGTCGACAGATAGTCGAGAGCCGGATCCGTGTAGTCGACGTCCGTGAAGAAGTCCACGTTCATGGTGCCACCGGTGGCGCCGACGGCGCCGGAGTGGCTGGACTTCGCGGTGGCGGTACCGGCGAACACCGCAAAGAGCGCGATGGAAACCGCCACGGTCGAAAGCCAGAGCTTTCTACTCAACTGACTTGCTCCTTTCTTGGGGTTGAGCCGACGGCCTGTTGGAGCCACCGACTCAGGCGCAGAACGCATCCTCGGCACGTGTGACGAGGCGGCGGCAGTTTAGTTAGTTCTCTGTTAAGTGCAAGTCGGATCGCCGGGCGCCTTGAACGGCAAGCCAGATCAAGGGCCTGAGCAGGCGATTGGCGGTTGCAAACGGCCGTCCTGGGAACGGGCCGGGTGCGAGAGCGCAGGGGCGTTCGCGGGGGCGGAGCTAGTGCGTCGCGCGCGGGTCGAACGCGTCCCGGAGACCGTCGCCCATCAGGTTGAACGCGAGGGTCGTGATCAGCACCGCCATACCCGGCCAGACCATCAGCCACGGCTGGGTCGTGTAGTAGTCGGAGGCCTGCTGGAGCAGGTTCCCCCAGCTCGCCGTCGGCAGCTTGATCCCGACGCCGAGGTACGAGAGTCCGGCCTCGGCGAGGATGTAGCTCGCGACCGCGAGCGTCGAGTACACGATGATCGGGGCGACGAGGTGCGGGAGGATGTGCGACCGGATGATCCGCCAGTCGCTCGCGCCGACCATGCGCGCCGCCTCGACGAACTCCTTCTCGCGCAGGCTGAGCACGACGGCGCGGATGATCCGGCAGGGGTAGAACCAGCCGAACGCCGTGAAGACGAGGAACAGCGTGACGACTCCCTGGCCGAAGATGCCGAAGGTGATGTCGTTGAGCTTGTCGCCCACGGTTGCGGCGAGCGCGATGATGAAGAGCAGCTGCGGGAACGCCATGGTGATCTCCGTCACGCGCGAGATGACCGTGTCGACCCAGCCGCGGAAGTAGCCGGCGATCGCTCCGAGGAGGATCCCGATGCCGATCGCGCCGAAGGCGGCGAGCACGGCGACCTCGAACGACACCTGGGCCCCGTAGAGGATGCGGAGGAACTCGTCTCGGCCGAGGGTGCTGTCGGCGCCGAAGAGGAGGAACGTCGTGTGGCCGGGATGCAACGGGTCGGCGACCGTGCTGAACGGGCCGATCGGCTGGCCGGTCGGCGTCAGCGCCGTGTAGAAGAGGTCGTTCGGCCCGTGACCGAGGAAGTGGCGTGCGATCGGCGCGCCGATGAACGCCAACAGGAGCAGCAGGATGATCGTGACGCCGCCGCCGACTGCGATCTTGTCGCGCTTGAAGCGCCGCCAGACCTGCTCCCAGTAGCCGCGCGCCTTGACCTCGAGCTCGCCGAGCTCGACGCCGGACTCGAGCGCGATGGCACCTGCGAGCCCGGCCTGGCTCCCGAGGACTTCGTTTTCGGTCTGGCTCACGGTCGGCTGAGAGTACCCGCTAGGAGCGGATTGCGTGATCGAAGCGAGCGATCTGGATCATTAAGCGGGGATTAACTACCCGGACAATGCGTCGGCGCCGGCGACGACCTCGAGGATTTCCTGGGTGATCTCCGCCTGTCTCGCGCGGTTCATCGCGAGCGTCAGGTTGTCGATCAGCTCGCCGGCCGCCTTCGACGCATTCCGCATGGCGGTCATGCGCGCGCCCTGTTCGGAGGCGGCGGACTCGAGCAGCGCGCGGTAGAGCTCCGTCTCGACGTAGACGGGGAGCAGCCGGGCGAGGATCTCCTCCGGCTCGGGCTCGTAGATGAAATCGGGCGTGTAGCCGGTCGCCTCGTCCTCGGCCTCAGCGGTCTCTTCGAGCAGCTCGGCCGAGATCGGGAGCAGCTCGCGTACGGTCACCCGCTGCGTGAGCGCGGAGACGAAGGCGTTGTAGACGACGAGCACCTTGTCGACGTCGCCGTTCACGAACGCCTCCGAGACGGCGTGCGCGAGGGTCTGCGCGTCGCTGTAGGCCGGGCGCTCGCTGAACCCGGTCCACGACTGGGCGACGTTCAGGCGACGGAAGCGCAGGGTCGACGCCGCCTTGCGCCCGGTGCTGAACCACACCACCTCCTGGCCGGCGCGCTGGGCCTCCCGCTGAAGCGCGAGCGAGCGGCGGATCACCTGGGCGTTGAACCCCCCGGCGAGCCCGCGGTCGGCGGTCACCGTCACGATCGCCACCTTCTGCACGTTCTCGCGCTGCTCGAGCAGCGGCAGGCGCACCGCGCCCGCGGCCTTCGAGACGCCGGCCATCAGCTCGAGCATCCGGTCGGCGTACGGGCGCATCGACTCGATCCGCATCTGCGACCGGCGCAGGCGCGCCGAGGCGACGAGCTCCATCGCCTTGGTCACCTTGCGGGTGTTCGTGATCGAGCGGACGCGCCGCTTCAGGTCCTGCGTCGAGGCCAACTAGGCTGCCTGTTCCTCGGAGGTCGAGAAGCGCGACTTGAGCCTGTCGATCTCCGCGCCGAGCTTCTCGGCCACGTCGTCGGCGAGATCGCCGCTCTCGCGGATCGCGGTGTAGATCGTCCCCTCTGCACGCAGGTGCTCGCGCAGCTCGTCCTGGAAGCGGGGCACGTCCTCCGTCGGGATGTCGTCGAGCTGCCCGCTCACGCCGGCGTAGAGACCGCCGACCTGCTCCTCCACCGGCCACGGCTGGTACTGCGGCTGGTTGAGGGTCGCGACCATCTTCTCGCCGCGGTTGAGCGCCGACTGGGTCGCCTGGTCGAGCTCCGAGCCGAACTGCGCGAACGCCTCGAGCTCGCGGTACTGCGCGAGGTCGAGCCGCAGGCGGCCCGCGACCTTCTTCATGGCCTTCGTCTGCGCGGAGGTGCCGACACGCGAGACCGAGGTGCCGACGTTGACGGCCGGGCGGACCCCGGAGAAGAAGAGATCGGACTGGAGGAAGATCTGGCCGTCGGTGATCGAGATGACGTTCGTCGGGATGTACGCCGAGATGTCGCCCGCCTGCGTCTCGATGATCGGCAGCGCGGTCAGCGAGCCGCCGCCGAGCGCGTCGCTCAGCTTGCACGCGCGCTCGAGCAGCCGCGAGTGCAGGTAGAAGACGTCGCCCGGGAACGCCTCGCGGCCCGGAGGGCGACGCAGGAGCAGCGACAGCTGGCGATATGCATCCGCCTGCTTCGTCAGGTCGTCGTAGATGATCAGCGCGTGCTCGCCCTTGTAGAGGAAGTACTCGGCCATGGCACAGCCGGCGAACGGCGCCATCCACTTGATCGGCGCGGCCTCCGCCGCACCCGCGACGATCACGGTCGTGTACTCCATCGCGCCCGCCTCGCGTAGCCGCTCGACGACCTGCGCGACGGTCGAGGCCTTCTGCCCGATCGCGACGTAGAAGCACTTCACGTTCTGGTCGTTCTGGTTGAGGATCGTGTCGATCGCGATCGCGGTCTTGCCGGTCGAGCGGTCGCCGATGATCAGCTCGCGCTGGCCTCGCCCGACGTTCGTCATCGAGTCGATCGCCTTGATGCCGGTCTGCAGCGGCTCCTTGACGGGCTGGCGCTGGATGACGCCCGGCGCCTTCCACTCGACGGGGCGCGTCTCGGTCGCCTCGACGGGCCCGAGCCCGTCGATCGGGTTGCCGAGCGGGTCGACGACGCGGCCGAGGAGCGCCTCGCCGACGGGGACGGAGGCGACCTTGCCGGTGCGCCGCACCGGTTCGCCCTCCTTCACCTTGTCCCACTCGCCGAAGAGCGCCGCGCCGACGTTGTCCTCCTCGAGGTTGAACGCGAGGCCGACGACGCCGTGCTCGAGCTCGAGCATCTCGAGCGCGAGGCAGTTCTCCAAGCCGTGGATGCGTGCGATGCCGTCGCCGACCTGCAGGACGTTTCCGACCTCGGCAAGGTTCGACTCGCTGTCGAAGTTCTCGATCCGGTCGCGCAGGATCGACGTGATCTCTTCAGGACGAAGCTTCATATGTCTAACTCCTTGCGTGCGTCAGGTCATGTCGAAGTCGTTGCAGCCGGCCGCGCACGCTCGCGTCGAGCCTCATCGAGCCCGCCTGGAGGACGATGCCTCCGATCAGATCTGCGTCCACCCTGCGCGTCGCCTGCACCTTGCGGCCCGACGCGGCTTCGATCCGGCCGAGGATCCTGCCGAACTCCTCGTCGGACAGCTCGGTCGCCGTCGTCAGCTCGACGTCGAGGATGCGCTGCTCGGCCGCGACGAGTGCGTCGAGCTCGGCGACGATCTCCTCGAGCTCGCCCGCGCGGCCCTTCTCGGCGACGAGCCGCAGGAAGTTGACGACGATCTCGTCGGCGCCGTCGGCGATCCGCGAGAGCACGTCGGCCTTCACCCGGCTGTCCACCTCGGGGTTCTCGAGCATGCCGTGCAGCTCGTCGACCGACGCGACGGCGTCGCGGAGCTCGTGCAGCTGCCGCTGCGCCGAGTCCACCCGGCCGTCCTCCTGCGCCGCTTCGAAGAGCGCTCGCGCGTAGATGCGGTGCGCGACGGCTACGACGTGCTCCCTTCGAGCGGTGCGCCCTCGAGGACCGAGAAGTCGATCTCGGCGAGCGCCTCGTCGATCAGGCGCTGCTGGTCGTCGCCCGTGAGCGATTTCCGCGTGATCTTCTCCGCGGCGATCAGGCTGAGCTTCCCGACCTCGTCTCGGATCTGGCCGAGCGCCTGGTGGGTTGCCTGCTCGATCTGGCGGCGCGTCTCCTCGAGCCGGCGCCGGCGATCTTCCTCCGTCTCCTCCCGCACGCGCTCGCGCTGTGCATCGGCGACGCGCCGCGCTTCGGAGAGGATCTCCTCCGACTCGGCTTTCGCCTGGCCGATCAGCTTGCGGTGCTCCTCGAGCAGGCTGCGCGCCTCCGCACGTGCGGAGTCCGCTTCGTTGATCGCCTGCTCGATCCGCTCGCGCCGCGTATCGATCATCTGCTGGATCGGCCCGAACGCGTAGCGCTTCAACACGACGAGGACCACGAGGAAGCAGACGATCGTCCAGATCATCAGTCCGGGCGTGACCTGGATCAGCGGGTTGGACGCAACCATGTGTCTCGCCTCTTCCTCTCTAGACCAGGACGTAGGCGAGGATCGAGCCGAGCAGCCCGTAGAACACGACCGCCTCGGTGAGGGCGAAGCCGAGCCACTGGATGCCCTGCAGCTCGCCGCGCAGCTCGGGCTGGCGGGCGACCGACTGGATCATCGAGCCGAAGATGTTGCCGATGCCGACGCCGGCGCCGAGTGCGCCGAGGCCGACGCCGAGCGCGAGGCCGATGGCCTTGCCGGCTTTGGTGACGTCGCCGGTCGTGGCGGCGAGAATGATGCCGTGCATTGGGTGTTCCTCCTTGTTCCTAATGCTCCGGCTCGATCGCCGAGCCGATGTAGATGGCGGACAGAGCGGCGAAGATGAACGCCTGGATGCCGATCACGATGATCACTTCGAAGAGGTAGAAGAGGATCCCGACCGGGACGACGACGATGGCGAGGATCCAGCTTTGCAGGATGAAGATCAGGCCGATGAAGGTCAGGATCAGGATGTGCCCCGCGAGCATGTTCGCGAAGAGCCGGACGGAAAGCGAGATCAGGCGCATGAACTGACCGAGGATCTCGAGTGGGACGATCAAGACGAGCAGCCCCTTCGGGGCTTCCGGGATCCAGCTCTTGAAGTAGCGCACGGGGCCGTTCCAGCGGATTCCCTCGACGTGCGTGAACACGAAGGTGAGCAGAGCGAGCGCGAGCGTCACGGAGATCGAGCTCGTCGCCGCGTAGATGCCCCAGGTCGGAACGCCGTGGTAGGTGTGACCGGTCAGGGGCAGCGGGATGAAGCCGAGGAAGTTGACGACGAAGATGAAGAGCATCAGCGTCGCGACGTACGGGAACCAGCGGCCGATCGCCTTCGACGGCAGGCCCTGCTCGGCGATCTGGGTCTGCGCGATCTCGTAGACCATCTCCCCCACCGTCTCGCGACGGCCGGCCTTGCGGCCGATCTTCGTCCGCATGAAGAAGATCCCGAAGAGGATCGTCGCGAGGCTCGCGAGCATCAGATAGACGACCGCCTTCGTGATCGAGAGGTTGAGCGGGCCGAGGTGGATCGGGATCCACTCGTTCTGCTTGAACTCGTCTGTCGGGTCGAAGTCGCCCCGCGCGAACGCGTTCGCGGGCAGCAGCAGCGCGAGTGTCGAGGCGGTGAGGAGCACGCGCTTCACGATTGCGGCACCCCCGCCTTCGGGCCGGTGTAGTAGGCGACGAGCTGCAGTCCGAGCGCGGCGGAGTACCCGGCGGCGTACGTCAACGCAGCCGCCAGCCCGAGCCATTTGTCGGAGACCGCGACGGCGAAGACGACCACCATGACGGCGATCGCGCGAAAGAGCATCCCGAAAGCAACCACGCCTGCGGCGGCGAGGTTACCCGTCCGTGCCTGCAGCCGCGCGAGGACCGCGCCGAAGGCCTCCGAGCCGAACCAGAGGACGGCGCCGATCGCCCACCCGGAGACGCGCCAGCCGGCGATCAGGAAGATCGGCAGCGCGACCGCGAGCACGATCGCACCCGCGACGGCGGGCAGGAAGGTGGGTGGTGCCGTGCGTGGCTCTGTCCAGGCGGGCATCAGACGTCTCTGTAGCGGATCACGGTGGCGGCGACGCCGACGGGAACGCCGACGACGGAGCCGAATGCGAGCCCGTACCCGAGGTTCCCCATCAACCAACCGGCCAGGGTGCCCACGGCGATGCACGCCGCGGTGAATCCGATGAGCACGCTGCCGGCCCCGGCGAGGGAGAACGTCGGTCCCTGGGGCTGCATTCGGCGCGGAGCATACCAGTCGTTTGTGACACCGGTTTTCGGCTCGGAAAGGCCCGGACAGCACCCGTTTGTGACGCGACACAACGGCCGGGCTCCCTCTGCACGCCACTCTCGTCACCCTTCGGCGAGCCGCTTCAGCGACCGCAGCGAGAGCTTGTTCCTCAGGGCGCCGACCGCGTCGCCGACCGGCCCGATCGCCCGGACGATCCCCTCCTCTGGCTCCTCCCGCATGGTCACCGTGGTCCGGCCCTCCCCGACCGCGTCGAGCACGAGCTCGACGCGGAATGCGCCGACGGGGCCGAGCCGGGCGAGGAGCACGATCCGCCGCGGCGGATCGCACTCGAGCACCTCCGTCGAGTCGTCGATCGTGACCGGCCCGGCGCCGGACGAGTGGTGCAGCAACGAGCCGGGCGCCGGCCAGGTCGAGTCGGCCTCGCGTACAGCCTTCGCGCCGAGCACCCACTCGGCGTACGAACCGGGGTCGGCGAGCACCGCGAAGACACGTCCGCGCGGCGCATCGACGACGATCTGATTCTCGGCCACGCGGCTGTCTCCCCGACTCGCACCTTCAGAAACGCGTCAGGGGAAATCGTGTGATGGAATCCGATTTCGGAGAGGCTTCCGGCGGATGTTCGACGCCGTCGTGATCGGGGCGGGCCACAACGGCCTCGTCGCCGCAAACGTGCTCGCCGACGCGGGCTGGTCGGTCGTCGTCCACGAGGCGGAGGACGAGCCGGGGGGCGCGGTGCGCTCGGGCGAGCTGATCGAGCCCGGCTTCGTCCACGACCGCTACAGCGCGTTCTACCCCGTCGGCGCCGCCTCCCCCGTCTTCCGCCGGCTCGGCCTCGACATCCCGTGGCGACATGGGCCGCTCGTGCTCGCCCACCCGGCGCTCGACGGGAGCTGCGCGGTGCTCTCGCGCCGGCTCGCGGAAACGACGATGGGGCCCGAGTGGCCGGGGCTGATGCGGGCGTGGGAGCGAATCGAGCCTGCGATCCTCCTCGGGCTCGTCACGCCGTTCCCGCAAGTCCGCGCGATGCGCCTCCTCGCCCGCGAGCTCGGCGCATTGCGGCACCTGCGTCCACCGAGAGGCGAGCTCGCCGACCGGTTGCTGACCGGCAACGCCCTGCACACGGACACGCCGCCCCGGCGCCCGCTCGGCCGGGCGTTCGGTCTGCTGCTGACCGCGCTCGGGCAGCGCTACGGCTTCCCGTGCGTCGCCGGCGGGGCCGGGACGATCACCCGGCTCCTCGCGGAGCGCGCGGCCGCCCGAGGGGTCGAGCTTCGCTGCGGCGAGCGCCTCGACCGCATCCCGCCGGCACGCCACGCCGTGCTCGCGGCGGTCGACATCTGGGAGCTCGGGCGGCTGACGGGCCGGCCTGCGCGGACGATGCCGGACCCGGCGACGGTCAAGCTCGACTGGACGCTCGACGGACCGGTTCCCTGGAGCGTCCCGACGGCGGCGTCGGCGCCCGTGGTCCACCTCGGCGGCCCGCGCGACTTCGTGCTCTTCGGCCAGTACTCGGCCGTCGACCCGTCACGCTCGCCTGCGGGCAAGGAGACGGCCTGGGCCTACTCCCACGCCCTCCTCGATCCCGACACGATCGAGGCGCAGGTCGAGGTACACGCGCCCGGCTTCCGGTCGCTCATCCGCGGCCGGCGGGTGGAGCCGCTCGCGCCCGGCCGGATCAACCTGGGCACGGCGCGGCTCCGGAACGAGCTCGTCCTCCGAGGGCAGCGGGGCGGGCCGGCGACCGGCATCGCCGGCGTCTATCTCGCTTCGGCCTCCGCCCATCCCGGGGGCGGAGTGCACGGGGGGCCAGGCTGGATCGCCGCCCGCGCCGCCCTCCGCCGGGCGGCCGGGCGCAGAGCTTGCCGGTGAGAGCTTCTCAAGCGGCGGTGCGGGTCGCGTCGCGGCGGCGGGCGCGCGGGCTCGCGAGCTTCACGATCTCGAGCAGGTAGACGATGTAGAGCGAGAAGGAGACGGCGGCAACCCCGGCGGCCACGTCGATCGCGACGTTCGTCGCGCTCCAGCGTCCGTGGTGATGCGGCGGCGCGAAGCGCGTCGCGAGCGCGGCGAGCGCCAGCGTCCCGCACCAGGTCCACAGATAGATCACGGACCGGCGCTGCGAGAAGCCGAGGCGCATGAAGCGATGGTGCAGATGACGTGCATCCGCGACGTAGACCGGCTGGCCGCTCTTCAGACGCTTCGCGACGACGAACGACGTGTCGAGCACCGGCACGGCGAGCACGAGCAGCGGCAGCACGAGCGTCGCCAACGCGGCCGTCTTCAGGAGCCCCTGCACGGAGATCGCGGCGAGCGTGTAGCCGAGGAGCAGCGCCCCGGAGTCGCCCATGAAGATGCGCGCCGGATAGAAGTTGTGCCGCAGGAAGCCGAGACACGCGCCGGCGACGATGCCCGCGAGGATCGCGGGGCCGACCTGCCCGCGCGAGAGCTCGATCACGCAGAACGTGGCGCCGGAGATCGCGCACACGCCGGCCGCGAGGCCGTCCAGGCCGTCGAGGAAGTTGACCATGTTCATGACCGCGACGATGCCGACCACGGTGAGCGGCGCGCCGACCCAGACGGGCAGCTGGTGGACGCCGACGAGGGGGAACGTGAATGCATGCACCCAGACGCCGAAGCCGGCCGGGATCGACGCCGCGAGCACCTGGCCGCCGAGCTTCTGCCACCAGGCGAGATACCGGAAGTCGTCGATCGCGCCGATCGTCGTCGCGACCGCTGCGCCGAGGAGGACGCCGCGCAGGTCCCCGCCGAGCGGCAGGAACGCGAGCGACGGGATGAGCACGCCGAGGAACATCGCGAGGCCCCCGAGCCGCGGGATCGTCGGCCGGTCGCGGTCGCCCTCGCGGGGGCGCTCGACCAGCCGCAGGTGCCGCGCCGCCGAACCGACGGCCGGCGTGAGCAC
>Ga0070680_100004737_pt1 | contig 10239 bp, 8 predicted proteins | sample KBSC73BmetaG_FD_64672 | JGI IMG/M metagenome (GOLD analysis project Ga0070680, IMG submission 64672) | Corn rhizosphere microbial communities from Kellogg Biological Station, Michigan, USA - KBS C7-3B metaG | ecosystem: Host-associated > Plants > Roots > Rhizosphere | place: USA: Michigan... | reverse complement strand
AGCGACACGATCGCACCAGCCGCGACGACGACAGCAAGCCGGTAAAGACGCGTCACGTGCTTGTCCTTTCCGCCTCATGACCAAAGCATTGCGCTAACTCCGCAGGCGCGTGCCGCGTTGCTGTCGACGCGTGCTATCTCCGTCCTTGTTCCGCAAAGCTAGTGGAAACATTGAGGAATTTCATTGACAAGACAAGCAAGCCAGTGGCTTGCCGACGTAACGAATACTGTCCCTGCCTTTGATGCGCCCTATAGCCGCTAAATGTGGCGAGATAATCCAAAAGCCGCCATACGTAACTCCCAGTCTAATGACCGCACGAGAAACCTTGAGAGCACCTTGAACGAACACCAGGCCCACATCGTCACCGAAGAGCCGAAGATCGAAGTGTTGCGGTCGGGGGCCTTGCAGAAGTTCACGCTCAACCGTCCGCATGTCCTCAATGCGTTCGATGATGAGATGTGCACGATCATCAGCTCCGAGATTCCGCGCGTTGCCCGCAATGCCGACGTCTACATCGGGGCGATCCTGTCCAGCAGTCCGAGAGCGTTTTGCGCCGGCGGCGATGTGCTGAAGCTGACGAGCGAAGCCAAACGCGACATCGAGAGCGCCAAAACCTATTTGCGCAACGAATATTCGCTCAATTGGCTTCTCGAATGCTTTTCGAAACCGGTCGTGTCGTTCATCAACGGCGCCTGCATGGGGTCCGGCGCCGGGCTGACCGCATACAACACGCATCGCATTGCCGGCGAAAACTACAAATGGGCGATGCCGGAAACGAAGATAGGTCTTTTTCCGGATGTCGGAATTGCCAAAGTTCTGGCGCGGCTGCCGTGGCCGATTGGCCTTTATCTCGGATTGACCGGCCGCGCGATTGGGCGAGCCGATGCGCAGTGGCTCAAGCTGGCGACGCACTGCATACCGTCGGTTCATTTTCCCGAAATTCTGACGAAGCTCGCGGATGCCGAACCGGTCGATCCCATGCTCGATGGTTTGAATGAAATTCAGGAAGCAGGTCCGTTGCAAAAAGAAGCGGGCCCTATACAGGATCATTTTTCACGCGATACTCTCGCCGAGATTTTCGGCTCATTGACGGCGGCAGAGGCCGCCGGGTCCGAATGGGCTAAAACGGCTGTTGCAGATCTCCGCAAATGTTCGCCCCTGTCGCTTGCAATCACTGACCGGCATATCAGGTCGGCGCGATCGCTCGATATTCGCGAGACGCTGATCCAGGATTACCGGCTGGCTGTGCGCTGCCTCGGAGACCACGATTTCGCCGAGGGCGTCAGGGCGGCACTGCGCGACAAAGACGGGCGGCCGATATGGCGCCCGGCACGCTTTGAAGAAATATCTTCCGAACTTGTCGATTCTTATTTTACGTCGCTCGGCGAGCAGGAACTGGATTTGCCCGCCCGGACAGAAATGCAGGCTGCGCGAGTCTGATTTCTAACGGGAATGCGCACAATTGTCGGCGTCCCATTATCCCGATATTGACCAAGTCCGCAAAGACAGGGGCAGGTTAGTTAAAATACTGTTCCGAAACCGGCCCGCTACTGTTCTTTTACTATATCTATTTAGTCGAAATTCAGGGCTCTGCGTTATCTAATTGTCAAAACCCGGAATAACCGGGTGCGTCAAACAGAGTGAGGCAGCGTTATGAGTTTAGCGTTTGATTTGGCGCGTCCCCGCGCGTCCGTACAAGATGAAGGTTTCCGCGGCGAGTATTTGCAGGCGCTGCGATTGATCGAGCGGCTTCACCGCCTTCTTCTCGATGTCATCAAGGATGAGTTCGATCGCCAGGGCGGCGCCGAGCTCAATAGCGTGCAGGCCTTGCTGCTTTACAACATCGGCGAGAGCGAGCTCACGGCCGGCGAATTGAAGACGCGCGGCTACTATCTCGGCTCGAACGTCTCCTACAACCTGAAGAAGCTCGTCGACATGGGCTACATCCACTACAAGCGGTCGGATACCGATCGCCGTTCGGTGCGTGTCAGCCTGACGGACAAGGGCCACGAAGCCCGCGAGATCGTCAGCAAGCTCTATCTCCGCCAACTCGGCTCGGTTCAGAGCGTCGGCGAAGTCTCGGACGACGACGTAAAGGGTCTCAACAAGTCACTCGTGCGACTGGAGCGCTTCTGGTCGGACCAGATCCGCTACCGCCTCTAAGGGTCTTTTGCCTCACTTCGGCCGACGTTCGTCGCGCGTCGGTTTGGCTCTCAAGGTCGCTTCGCATCCATGCGGGGCGGCCTTTTTTGCTGGTCTCATCAGGTATGTCCCGTCAGGCTGCTTGTCTCTCCCGCTTCCGCCCAAGGCGCACCGCCGGGGCAGCTGTTGCAGGCGAGGCGCGGGGAATAAGAAAAGCGTGCATTCCCAGTGTGAAAGGATCGTCGAAAGACGCACCGGATTCTACAGTGCCGGGGCGCCGGAGAGCGCCTCCACCGGCGTTAACCAAGATCGGACCATCACAGGGCGCCCCGCCGGTCAGTGCGAAAGCCAAGCTTCGAGTAGAATGACGGGCGAGACGCAAGCTCAATAGGCAACGGGACGAGGGACAGATCGTGCGTGGGGCGGCAAAGAACGTTGAGATTGCGCAACGCATCAGGCACGCCCTGGTGACGACCGCGATGGCGCTGGGATTGATTGTCGGGTCGGCCTCGAGCTTTCTTGGATTGGGCGGTGCTGAAGCGCAGATACAATTCGGTCCGACCGGTAACGGGCCGGGCAACACGGCGGCCGGCACTTACGACCGTGAGTTCGTCCGCGAATGGGAATCGAACCCACCGAAGGGCTTCGCGACTCTCGCCAAGGCGAATGTTGCGGCGACGAAAGAAGCGATCAAGCGCTACACCGAAATCGTCGATCGGGGCGGCTGGCCTCAGATTCCCGAACCAGAGGGCAAGGTTAGCCGGGATAAGCTGATGCAGTTCGGGATCAACGATCCTGCGGTGAGCCTGCTTCGGGCCAGGCTGACGGCATCCGGCGATCTCAGCGACGGTGATACGACGTCGACGAGCTTCAGCTACAGCGTCGAGAAAGCGTTGCAGAGGTTTCAGGCCTCGAATGGGCTGTCGCCGACGGGGATCGCCGACAAGCGCACGATCGGTGCCTTGAACGTGCCCGCGGATGCTCGGCTGAAGCAGCTGAAGATCAATCTCGGCCGCCTTCAGGAGACCGTTTCGACGACAGCCAAGAAGTACGTTGTCGTCAACATTCCCGCGGCTCAGATCGAAGCCGTGCAGAACGGTCAGATCGTGGCGCGTTACGCCGGGGTCGTCGGCAAAGCGGATCGTCCGACACCGTTGCTGCGTACGCCGATCACGGACCTCAGCTTCAATCCCGTCTGGCGCCTGCCGCCGACCGTGGTTTCGGAAGATCTGATTCCGCGCGGCCGGGAGATGCAGGCCAAAGGTCAAAACGTCCTCGTGAAGTTCGGCATCGACGCCTACTCCAACGGCAAGAAGGTCGATCCGACGAAGATCAACTGGGACAAGGTTTCGCCCGGCACATACTCCTACAGCGAACAGCCCGGCAAAGAGAACCCGCTGGGTTTCCTGAAAATCAACTTCGACAGTGCCCATTCGGTCTACATGCACGACACGCCATCGGACCGAATTTTCGGGCGCAACTTCCGCTCCGAAAGTTCGGGCTGCATCCGCGTTCACAACATCGAAAATCTGGCTGCATGGATACTCGCAGATCAGCGTGGCTGGGACGCCGATCGCATCGCGGAAATGAAAGAATCGGGGCGCCGACTGGACGTTCGCCTGAAAAAACCGGTGCAACTTCTGTTTGTCTATATCAGCGCCTGGGCCACCGAAGACGGCGTCGTGCAGTTTCGCCGCGACATCTATCAGAAGGACGGTATCGGGGACGTTGGAGCCTCCTATTAGGCAGACAGGCGGAGGCGCGTCTGGCAGATATACTGTGACAGGCCAAATTATGGTTGTCCCTCGTCGGCGATGAGGCTAAGACCCCGCCGAGCGCGCCTTAAAAACTCCGGGTTTGACTGCACGGTTTGAAAGCGTAACAGAAGTTTCACCTTCTGCGCGACGAAAGGGCACTGGCTCTTGGCGCGGCGCCGCGCAATAAAAGGTACAAAAAGGCAAAGCCAATGTACCTGGGAGCAGTAGTTTCTCATGATATATGAGCAGGAGCTCACCGACGCTGTCGAAGCCGTCAAACGTGAAGGCCGCTACCGGGTGTTCGCCGACGTAAAGCGTCGCCGCGGAGCCTTCCCCAAGGCCGACGTGCTGAAGGACAATGCGGCCAACGCCATCACGGTCTGGTGCTCAAACGACTACCTCGGCATGGGTCAGCATCCCAAAGTGCTCGCCGCAATGCACGAGGCCATCGACCTCGTTGGCGCAGGCTCGGGCGGAACGCGCAACATCGCCGGTACGACGCACTATCACGTCGAACTCGAGCGCGAGCTTGCGGGCCTCCACGGCAAGGAAGCGGCGCTTCTGTTTACCTCCGCATTCGTTGCCAACGAAGCGGCGCTCTCAACGCTGGCTCAGCTGCTTCCCGGCTGCATCATCTTTTCGGACGAGAAAAATCACGCCTCGATGATCGCCGGTATCCGCAATGGCCGCGGACCGAAGCAGATTTTCCTGCACAACGACCTCGGCGATCTTGAATCCAAACTGAAGCAGGCTCCGCGCGAGACGCCGAAGATCATCGCTTTCGAGAGTGTCTACTCGATGGATGGGCATGTGGCTCCGATCGGCGCCATTTGCGATCTCGCGAGAAAATATAATGCGCTCACGTATCTCGATGAGGTCCACGCCGTCGGCCTCTATGGTCCGCACGGCGGCGGCGTTGCCGAGCGCGACGGCGTCATGCACCGAATCGACGTCATCAACGGCACGCTGGCCAAAGGCTTCGGCGTCATGGGCGGCTACATCGCCGCCTCGCGTGTGCTCTGTGATGCGATACGGTCCTACGCGCCGGGCTTCATCTTCACGACTTCTCTGGCGCCCGCGATTGCGGCCGGCGCGCTTGCCTCCATCCGGCATTTGAAATCGAGCAACGTCGAACGCGATCTGCATCAGGAGCGGGCGCGTACGTTGAAGCGGCGGCTGGCGGCCGCCGATTTGCCGGTGATGTCCGGGCCGAGCCATATCGTGCCGGTGCTCGTCGCCGATCCGGTCCGCTGCAAGGCGCTGACGGACGTGCTGCTCAACCGCTTCGGTATCTATGTCCAGCCGATCAACTACCCAACCGTGCCTCGTGGTACGGAGAGGCTGCGGTTGACGCCATCACCACAGCACACCGATGCCGACATGGATCACCTCGTCGGGGCCTTGACCGAACTCTGGTCGGAATGCCCGATCGCGATGATGGAAAGCCTCGCCGCGGCCGCGGAGTGAAGGCTGCGACCGGACCTGCTCGCCGCGTTCGATTTCCGCGCGATTATTACGCGGCCTGAGACGCCCAGAGGGAGTTGAGTGCCGGCCCCCGGCCTCGTACTATGCCCAATATGCGTGAGCCCGGAGGCGACTCCAGGGCTGCGTTGGTGCCCGTATAATCATTCCTGCTCAGAGGACAGCCCATGTCGACCGCTCCGGCCGCCGAAAATTCACAGATGTCGCGTTTTTTCAAAGCGCATGTCTCGGAAACCGATCCCGAAATTTTCAGCGCCATTCAGAAGGAGTTCGGCCGCCAGCAGCATGAGATCGAGCTGATCGCGTCGGAGAACATTGTTTCGCAGGCCGTGCTCGATGCAGCCGGTTCCGTGCTGACGAACAAGTATGCCGAAGGCTATCCCGGCAAGCGCTACTACGGCGGCTGTCAGTTCGTAGACATCGCGGAAGAGATCGCCATCGACCGGGCGAAGAAGCTTTTCAACTGCGGTTTTGCCAATGTGCAGCCGAATTCAGGCAGCCAGGCAAACCAGGGTGTTTTCAATGCGCTGGCGAAGCCGGGCGACACGATCCTCGGATTGTCCCTCGCGGCCGGCGGTCACTTGACGCACGGCGCGCCCGTCAATCAGTCGGGCAAGTGGTTCAAGGCCGTGCACTACATGGTGAAGCCCGACACGCACCTGATCGATATCGATGAGGTGCGCAAGCTTGCCCATGAGCACAAGCCGCGCATTATCATCGCCGGCGGCTCAGCCTATCCGCGGAAAATCGATTTCGCGGCGTTCCGCGCCATCGCGGACGAGGTCGGCGCGCACTTCCTCGTCGACATGGCGCACTTCGCGGGTCTCGTTGCAGCCGGTCTCATTCCGAGCCCGTTCCCGCACGCTCACGTCGTCACGACGACGACGCACAAGACGCTGCGCGGTCCGCGCGGCGGCATGATCCTGACCAACGACGAAGACATCGCCAAGAAGATCAACTCGGCAATCTTCCCGGGCATTCAGGGCGGGCCGCTGATGCACGTCATCGCCGCCAAGGCCGTGGCGTTCGGCGAAGCGCTGCGCCCCGATTATAAGGTCTACATAAAGAACGTCATGGACAATGCCCGCGCCCTCGGCGAGGTCATGGTGCAGAACGGCTTTGCGCTCGTGTCGGGCGGCACGGACACGCATCTGATCCTCGTCGATCTGAGGCCGAAGAAGTTGACCGGCACCAAAGCTGAAAAGGCGCTGGGCCGCGCCAACATCACCTGCAACAAGAACGGCATTCCGTTTGATCCCGAGAAGCCCATGGTGACGTCGGGCATTCGCCTCGGATCGCCGGCCGGCACGACGCGCGGCTTCGGCGTCGCCGAATTCCAGGAGATCGGCCGGCTGATTACGGAAGTGCTGGATGGGTTGGCCAAGAACGGTGAAGAGGGCAACGGCGCCGTCGAAGCCGCCGTCAAAGCCAAGGCGACGGCGCTCTGCACGCGCTTTCCGATCTACACCTGATTGTTTGACAGATTTCGAACGATTGAGGGGCGCCGGAGGAATTCGAGCGCCCCTTGGCTATGTGTGGGCACTGATTTGCACTGCACGAGCCCGCTAACACTATGAGAATTGATCTTTCCTTCCGGCCAATTGCCGTCCACATCTACCCGCTCGAATATCGAGGAGTTCGAACGATGCGCTGTCCGTTTTGCGGAAGCGAAGATAGTCAGGTGAAGGACAGCCGTCCGTCGGATGAAAACGCCGCCATTCGCCGGCGCCGAATCTGTTCCGACTGCGGCGGCCGATTCACGACGTTCGAGCGCGTGCAGCTTCGCGAACTGACGGTCGTCAAGCGGTCGGGCCGAAAAGTACTGTTTGATCGCGACAAGCTGTCGAAATCGATTTCCGTCGCGCTTCGAAAGCGGCCAATCGAGCCGGAGCGGATTGATCGTCTTGTTTCGGGCCTCGTTCGCCAGCTCGAAAGCTCGGGTGAAACCGAAATCACCTCGGCCGAGATCGGCGAACTCGTGATGGCGGCGTTGCGCGAGCTCGATCCCGTCGCCTACGTCCGTTTCGCGTCCGTCTATCGCGACTTCCGCGACGCGGCGGATTTCCATGCTGTTCTGCGCGACCTTGCAAGCGATACGCGCGACCCTCTGGCGCTGGACGACGGCTTTGGGCCCGACCGCGATGAGGCGGCGAGCCAGAAGAAACACTGAAGACGATGCCGACTCCCCCGAGCAGCGTGTTAGACGCCCAAATGATGTCGATCGCGCTGCGCATGGCCGAGCGTGGCCTTGGCGATACGGCGCCCAATCCTTCCGTCGGCGCGGTGATTGTCGATGCAGCGACGGGCGAAGTCATCGCACGAGCGACGACGGCGCGGGGCGGCCGGCCGCACGCCGAGACGATCGCAATTGCTGCGGCCGGCGACAGGGCACGGGGGGCGACGATCTACGTGACGCTCGAGCCGTGCTCGCATCAGGGGCGAACCGGTCCCTGCGCCGACGCCATCATCGCGGCGGGGATCCAGCGCGCCGTCGTTGCAATTGAAGATCCAGATCCGCGCGTTTCGGGTCGTGGGCTCGACAAGTTGCGTGCGGCGGGCATTGAGGTCGAGCGCGGCGTCGGCGCGGCGGAGGCGCGATGGCTGACGCGCGGCCATATTGTTCGTATCACCGAGCGTCGGCCGTTTGTGACGTTGAAGCTCGCTCTCGACGGTTCGGGCGAGATCGCGCGCGGCGATGGCGTGTCACCGGTTTGGGTGACGGGCGAAATTTCCCGTGCCCACGGAATGCTGCTCCGGGCTCACTCCGATGCCATTCTGGTCGGAAGCGCCACGGTCCGCGACGACGATCCGGAACTAACCTGCCGACTTCCGGGTCTCTTTGATCGCTCGCCTGTCCGGGTCGTGCTGTCGAAATCCTTGGACGTTCCGGCGAGTGCCAAGCTCGTCCGATCCGCCGGCGACGTTCCTGTGTGGTTCATCACGGCACTCCCGATTGATCGTGAGCGCCGCAAGGAGATCGCATCTCATGGCGCTGAGATCATCGATGCCGCGGTTGTCGCCGGGCAGCTCTGGCTGCCGTCGGTGATGGACGCGCTTGTGGCGCGCGGTATCACGCGGCTCCTTGTCGAAGGCGGCCCCATTATCTGGCGGGCGTTCGCCGATGCAGCGCTTGTCGACGAAGTCATTCTCTACATAGCCGGCGCGCCTTCCGATGGTGACGCGCGAAATTTTGTGGTGCGGCACCTCGGATCACCAAATTTCGAGATCATTGAGCGCAGTACGCTCGGGACTGATACGATGTGGCGGCTTCGCCGCGTTACGGCAAAGGAAGGGCGTTAAGCGATGTTTACCGGTCTGATTACGGATGTCGGCGAGGTGACCGAGAGAGCGGACGGCCGATTTACGTTGCGCACGAAATACGCGCTCCTGCCCGGCGATGCAGGCTTATCGATCTGCTGCGATGGCGTCTGTCTGACGGCAACGGCGATCAAACCACTTGGTCAGGGCGCCGAATTTACCGTCGACGTCTCGCATGAGACGCTCGGCAAAACCACGCTCGCGAGCTGGAAGCCTGGCCGGCTCGTCAATTTGGAACGATCGCTCCGGGCCGGCGACGAGCTTGGCGGCCATATCGTCTCGGGTCACGTCGACGGCGTCGCGAAGATTCTGACAATCACACCCGACGGTGACAGCAAACGCTTCGTTTTCGAAGCACCCGAGCACCTATCCCGTTACATCGCGCCCAAAGGATCGGTTGCGCTGGACGGTATGTCGCTAACCGTGAATGAGGTCTCGGAGGCCCGTTTCGGCGTCAACCTTATTCCACACAGCTTGACGGTGACGACGTGGGGCGCGAAAACCCCCGGCGATCTGGTCAATCTCGAAGTCGATGTTTTCGCCCGCTACGTCGCGCGGCTGATGGAGTTTCGCACCTAATGTCGGGCTCTAACCCACGTCATGCAGCCGGGAGTAATACCGTCGTCTCGCCGATCGAGGAGATCGTCGAAGAGATGCAGAATGGCCGCATGGTCATTCTCGTCGACGCGGAAGATCGCGAAAACGAGGGCGACCTCGTCATTCCGGCGCAGATGGCGACGCCCGATGCCATCAACTTCATGGCCAAGCATGGCCGTGGCCTCATCTGCCTGGCGGTGACGCAGGCCCGCGCCCACGACCTTCGTCTCGAATTCATGGTGCGTACGAATGCTTCCCGCAATCGTACCGCCTTCACGCAGTCCATCGAGGCGCGCGAGGGCATTTCGACCGGCATTTCAGCGTTCGACCGGTCACGAACGATTTCGACCGCGATCGATCCGACAAAAGGTGCCCCCGATATCGTCTCGCCGGGACACGTTTTTCCACTGATCGCCCGCGAAGGCGGCGTCCTGGTTCGCGCAGGCCACACCGAAGCCTCCATCGATCTCGCGCGGCTGGCGGGCCTCTACCCCGCGGCTGTCATCTGCGAAGTGATGAACGACGATGGCACGATGGCACGCCTCGGCGATCTGGTGGGCTTTGCCAAGGCGCACGAGCTAAAAATTGGCGCGATCGAAGATCTGATCGCCTACCGGCTGCAGAACGACCGCGTCGTGAAGCGCGTCGCCAAGACGACAGTGGAGACATCGGCGGCCGGCGCCTTCGATCTCTATGTTTACGAGACGACGACGGAGCCCGCCGAGCACTTAGCGCTGGTGAAGGGAAATCTCGCCAAGAGCGGCCCCGTGCTCGTGCGCGTGCACGCGGTCAATGTTTTGCAAGACGTTCTCGGCGTCGGTGAACACGCCGGCAGCGGCACGGCGATTGAACAGTCGATGCGGGCGATCGAAGCCGAAGGGCGCGGCGTCATCGTTCTGATCCGGGATTTGCGACCCAAATCGTTGTCCGAATGGGTTGCGCG
>Ga0070680_100004732_pt1 | contig 10246 bp, 9 predicted proteins | sample KBSC73BmetaG_FD_64672 | JGI IMG/M metagenome (GOLD analysis project Ga0070680, IMG submission 64672) | Corn rhizosphere microbial communities from Kellogg Biological Station, Michigan, USA - KBS C7-3B metaG | ecosystem: Host-associated > Plants > Roots > Rhizosphere | place: USA: Michigan... | reverse complement strand
GTTGGCGAGGAAAGCGCCGCCGAAGAACCAGGACGCATAATGACTCCAGTCCATCGTCACATGCTCCCCTATGCGCGGGTGTGTTCGAGGAGATCGATGATCTCGCGGGTCGTGCCGGTCTCGCCCAGCCGCGGGAAGATCCGCATGAGGCTGTTGGTGTGGGCGTCGAGATTCATGTCGGTCATGGCATCGCTGGCGAGCGTGACGTTGAAGCCGAGCTCGACGGCATGACGTGCCGTCGACTCGACGCCGGCGCTGGTCGAGACGCCGGCGAGGGCGATTTGCGTGACGCCCCGCCCCTTCAGATGCTCATCGAGGTCGGTGTTCGTGAAAGCACCCCAGGTGCGTTTGGTCACCACATGATCCGACGGCTGCCGGTCGAGTTCGGGCACGAGGTCGGTCCAGCCTTCGGGAAGCGCGCCGAGACCGCGGGTCTGTTCCGCCCGGCCCGGCGCGCCGCCGGCGACATTGACCAGCACGACCGGCAGGCCGCGACGGCGGAAGGCCGCGGCCAGGGCGCGGGCGTTCTTCACGACGCCGTCCATCGCGTGCACGGTCGGCATGCCGACGATGCCCTTCTGCAGGTCGACCAGGACGAGCGCGGTCCTCGCGTCGAGTTCGGCCACGGCCATCACGATTCTCCCAGCCGCTTGATCAGGGCGGTCGCCGCGACAAGGGTCTTTCGTTCGGCCGGATCAAGCTTCGCCGTCGCCGCCAGAAGCCATTCTTGCTTGGCGATGCGGCGCTTGCGTCGGGCCTCGACGCCGGTGGCGGTCAGCGCGAACAGGACCTGCCGCCCATCGGTCGGATGAGGCCGCCGCTCGACCAGGCCCTGCTCTTCCAGGTCGGCCAGCGTGGTGCCCATCGACTGCGGCTTCACCGCTTCCGCCCGCGCCAGATCGGCGGTGGTCAGGGGCCCGCGTTTTTCCAGCCGGGCCAGGATGGCGGCCTGCGACCAGCTCAACTCGCCGGTGTTCGCTTCGGCCCGAAGCCGGCGCACAAGCTGGCCGATCGCCAGCGTCAGTTCGGTGACGGCCGTTTCCATGGAAGCGGCCGGAGAGAGGGAGGCTCGCATGAGCCTCGAATATCTATTAACAGCTAAACTGGCAAGTCTAACTTCTAATATTCGATCAACCGCTGCCTGATCCAATCGGCGAACTGCGCCTCTTCGAGCGTCCCGCCGGCGAGCGCCTCGATCGCGCGAACGGCGTCGGCCCTCTCGAATCGCAGACGGCATCCGTTATCCCCCAAGAACAGGCGCGCGACGATCCAGGCCGTGCGTTTGTTGCCGTCGGCGAAGCCGTGATTGCGAACGAGCCCAAAGGCGTAGGCCGCGGCAAGATCGGCGGCATCCGGCGATCCATACACCGCGAGATTCTCCGGCCTCGCCAACGCCGACGCGATAGCGCCGGGATCGCGCGCGCCCTCCGGCCCGCCATGTTCGGCGATCTGGCGATCGTGGACGGCCGCAACCACGTCGGCACGCACCCAACGCCAGTCAGTCATTTGGCGAGCGCGCGCAGGACCTCACGATCCTCGTGCATGATGTCTTCGGCCAAGGCCATCTGCCGCTCGAACTCGGGATTGTACGGCGTGAGGCGATAGCTGCCGTCCGGCGCTTCGGTCAGATAGAGCGTGTCGCCCTTCTTCACCTTGAGATGCGCCATGGCCTCCTTGGTCAGGATGAGACCGGCGGAAGCTCCAACTGTTGTGATCTTGAAGGTCAGCATGCGTGGCTCTCAATTATATAATACCCATTATATAGTCCCATCCTTTGCGAACGACCATGAGGACGACGGCCTCTTGACAAGACTTGCTAAATACGCAATAATCGCAATGCCAATCGGTCCCATGACAAGCCCTTCTCCCGTTTAATTTCCGTTTGTTAAACGGGGCGGCCCTGACCTCCCGCCGACCGGCCCTCTCTCCCGGAAAATAAAGTGCGACCGTCAAAATACATGATCCCCGCTATCCTCTTTGCCGCGCCTAGCGCGTCGGCATCGGCGGGGCCATCTTAAGGAATGGCCTTCCCTCCCGGCTTCCTCGACGAACTCAAGGCGCGCGTGAGCCTGTCCGACGTGGTCGGACGCAAGGTCGCGCTGAAACGGCGCTCGGGCTCGGAGTATGCCGGCCTCTGCCCGTTCCACAACGAGAAGACGCCGTCGTTCACGGTCAACGACAAGAAGAGCTTCTTCTATTGCTTCGGCTGCCACGAGAAAGGCGACGCCGTGGGCTTCGTCATGAAGACCGAGGGCCTGTCGTTCCCCGAGGCGGTCGAGAAGCTGGCGCGTGAGGTCGGCCTGCCAGTGCCGCAATCCACGCCGCAGGAGCGCGAACGCGCCCAGGAGGCCTCGACCCTGCAGCAGGTCGTCGAGGAGGCCGCGCGCTGGTTCCAGAAGCAGCTTCGTCTTCCCGTCGGCCGCAACGGCCTCGACTATTTCCGCGGCCGCGGCCTCAGCGACCAGACGATCGACGACTTTCGTCTGGGCTTCTCGCCTGACAGCCGCGACGGCGTGATCTCGGCGCTGAAGCGCGAGGGCGCGACGATCGACAAGATCGTCGAGGCGGGACTGGCCATCCAGCCCGAGGATGCCGGCCGTGCACCCTACGATCGCTTCCGCGGCAGGGTGATGTTCCCGATCAACGACCGGCGCGGGCGCGTCATCGCCTTCGGCGGCCGCGTCATCGGCGCGGGCGAGCCCAAGTACCTCAACTCGCCGGAGACGCCGCTCTTCCACAAGGGCGCCAACCTCTACTGCCTCGACCGCGCGAGGGTGGCCGTCACCAAGGACCAGCCGGTGATCGTGGCCGAAGGCTACATGGACGTGATCGCGCTGCACGTCGCGGGCTTCACCGGCGCCGTGGCGCCGCTTGGCACGGCGCTGACCGAAGGCCAGCTGGGCGAAGTGTGGAAGCTGGCCGACGAGCCCTATCTCTGCTTCGACGGCGACAATGCCGGCCGCCGCGCCGCGCAGCGCGGCGCCGATCGCGCGCTGCCCTTGTTGAAGGCCGGCAAGAGCCTGCGCTTCATCGCCATGCCGGCGGGCGAGGATCCCGACAGCCTGATCCGCGCGCGCGGCGCCGGCGCGATCGAGGGCGTGCTGAAGCTCGCGCGGCCCCTGTCGGACGTCGTCTGGGACATGGAGACCGAGGGCAAGCCGGTCGACACGCCCGAGCGCCGCGCCAGCCTGCAGCGCGCCGTGCAGGACCGCGTCGACCAGATCGCCGACCCGGTGGTGCGCGACTACTACCGCGCCGACATGAAGGCGCGCCTGAACAAGCTGCGCCAGGCCGACGGCCAGCAATGGTGGGGTGGCGGGCCTCCCGGCCAGCGCCGGCCGTTCCGCGGCGGCCCGCCCGGCGCGCCGGTCGCGCCCTTCCCGCCCGGCACGGCGTCACGCCTGTCCGCGCTCGAGCCCGGCGGCGCGCGCCAGATGTGGGCCCTGCTGGGCGCCCTGGTCGAGCGCCCCGCCCTCCTGCACCAGCTCCACGACGAGGTCTGGCGGCTGCCGGCGGCCAATGCCGACGCCCAGCGCCTGCAGCAAGCCCTGCTCGACGCCCTGTCCCTGATCCCCGAGGGCATCGATCCGGCGGCCGACGATGCCGTGACGGGGGCGGTCGCGGGAGCCGCGACCGGCAGCACCCCCCTTGAAGCCGGGGTCATCGCGGATCATCTAAGGCGGAACGGCCTGAGCGAAATCGCCGAGATGGCCCGGGAAAAGGCTCTCAAGGTGTTCCGGACCGATCCGACCGACGCCGACGGCTGGATGGAGCAGTGGCGCCGGACGGCCAAGCATCTGACCCAGTTGACGGGCCGGCCGGAGGAATTGAAACGGGCGGAAGCCGCCTTCGCCGAGAACCCGACCGAGGAGAATTTGCAGCATTTGCAGTCGATCCTGGAGCTGCAAAAGCGGGAAAGCATAGAGGCCAATGCCGCGACATAGCTACCAACAGAACCATTGCACTATCGCCGCTTGAACTTCGATACCATATAGTAGAAGGGTAGTTTCAACGGGGCCGCCCACCCGTCCTCTCCTTCTCGCAGCCAAATTCCCGGCCAAAACGGCCGTTGAACCCGTTTTGTCGCAGTTATAAGGAAAGAAATGGCGACCAAGACCGCGACCGTAGCCCAGCCCGAAGCGACCGACGCCCGTGAAGAGGGTCCGGATGCTCCCCTCCTCGACACCCTTGGCGCGGAGCTCAAGAAGCTCGTCCAGAAGGGCAAGGAGCGCGGCTATGTCACCTACGACGAGCTGAACGCCGCCCTGCCGCCCGACGAAGTGTCCTCCGAGCAGATCGAGGACACGATGGCGATGCTGTCGGAGGCCGGCGTCAATGTGGTCGAGGCCGAGGAGCAGGAAGAAGCCCCCGCCGCCACCGCCGCCAATCCGGCCGAGCCCGCCAAGACCGCCGTGGTCGCGGCCGAAGCGACCGGCGAGGACGAGGAGCTGGGCCGCACCGACGATCCCGTGCGCATGTACCTGCGCGAGATGGGCTCGGTCGAGCTGCTGTCCCGCGAGGGCGAAATCGAGATCGCCAAGCGCATCGAGGCCGGCCAGGACAAGATGATCGGCGGCATCTGCGAGAGCCCGATGACGATTACCGCCCTGCTCGAGTGGCGCGACGCGATCAACGAGGGCCGCATCCTGCTGCGCGATGTGATCGACCTCGAGGCCACCCAGGGCGGTGCGCCCGGCGAGGCCAAGCCCGTCGACCACAGCGCCACGCCGGCGGTGCCGATGCCCGTGATCGCCCGCCCCTCGCTGCCGCGCCCGATCCTGCGGCCGCAGCCGGCTCCCGCGGCGGCCAATGCCAACGGGGCCGCCCCCGCCGAGGGCGCCACGGAAAACGCCGACGACGAGGAGGAGAACGCTCTCTCGCTGTCGGCGCTGGAAGAGAAATTGAAGCCCGAGGTGCTGCGCACGCTGACGCGCATCGCCAAGGTCTATCTCGAGATGTCGAAGGTGCAGAACCGGCGCCTGTCGACGCTCAACCGCGGCCAGAAGCCGTCGCCGGAATTCGAGAAGAGCTACGAGAAGCACCGCAAGAAGATCGTCGAGCTGGTGCGCACGGTGCACATCAACGCCAACCGCATCGAGCAGCTCAAGCTGGCGCTCTACGACCTCAACCGCCGGCTGATGATGCTGGAGGGCAAGCTGATGCGGCTCGCCGAAAGCTTCCGCATCAATCGCCAGGACTTCCTCGACAACTACCTGAACCACGAGATCGACCCGAACTGGCTCGAGAAGGTCGGCAAGCTGTCGGGCAAGGGCTGGAAGGACTTCGCCAAGAAGAAGACCGCCGACATCGAGAAGATCCGCGAGGAGATCCGCATGATCTCCGACTATGCCGGCGCGCCGATCTTCGAGTACCGCCGCATGGTCAAGACCGTGCAGGACGGCGAGCGCGAGATGATGCGCGCCAAGAAGGAGATGATCGAGGCCAACCTGCGCCTCGTGATCTCGATCGCCAAGAAATACACCAACCGCGGCCTGCAGTTCCTCGATCTCATCCAGGAAGGCAACATCGGCCTGATGAAGGCGGTCGACAAGTTCGAGTACCGCCGCGGCTACAAGTTCTCGACCTACGCCACGTGGTGGATCCGTCAGGCCATCACGCGCTCGATCGCCGACCAGGCGCGCACCATCCGCATTCCGGTGCACATGATCGAGACCATCAACAAGCTGGTCCGCACCAGCCGCCAGATGCTGCACGAGATCGGCCGCGAGCCGCAGCCCGAGGAGCTGGCCGAGAAGCTCGGCATGCCGCTCGAGAAGGTGCGCAAGGTCCTCAAGATCGCCAAGGAGCCGATCAGCCTCGAGACGCCGATCGGCGACGAGGAGGATTCGCATCTGGGCGACTTCATCGAGGACAAGAACGCCGTGATCCCGCTCGAAGCGGCGATCCAGGGCAACCTGCGCGAGAGCACGACGCGGGTCCTGGCGACGCTGACGCCGCGCGAGGAGCGCGTGCTGCGCATGCGCTTCGGCATCGGCATGAACACCGACCACACGCTCGAAGAGGTCGGCCAGCAGTTCTCCGTGACCCGCGAGCGTATCCGCCAGATCGAGGCCAAGGCGCTGCGCAAGCTCAAGCATCCCAGCCGCTCGCGCATGCTGCGCAGCTTCCTCGATCAGGGCTGAACCGGCGCTTTTCCGCTTCCTGCAGTTGTTTCATTTGTAGCGAGCCAATCGCCTGCGCAGTCATGCGCAAATGGTAGGCTCGCGATATATGACCATTCGGTGTAACATCCTGCACTGAGAGCGCACGTAGCTGCGCGCGGCGAGATCAAGGATGATATGCGGCGAATGACTTTGCTGGGCGGCGTGATGACCGCTCTTGTGGGCACGATCCTGTTTGCCTCGGGGGCCGCGCTCGCCCAGAAGAGCGGCGGAACGCTCAAGGTCTACCATCGTGACAATCCACCGACGGCGTCGATCCACGAGGAAGCCACGATCTCGACGGTGATCCCGTTCATGTCGGTGTTCAACAATCTCGTCATCTACGACCAGCACATCGCGCAGAACAGCGACAAGACGATCCGTCCCGAGCTCGCCAAGTCGTGGGCGTGGAATGCCGATAAGACCGCCATCACCTTCAAGCTCGAGGAAGGCGTGAAGTGGCACGACGGCCGGCCGTTCACGGCGCGCGACGTCGTCTGCACCTTCGACCTGCTGACCGACAGGTCCTCGCAGAAGCTCAGGACCAACCCGCGCGCCTCGTGGTATCGCAACCTCGACCATGTCAGCGCCGAGGGCGAGTACGAGGTGACGCTGCACCTGCGCCACCCGCAGGCCTCGCTGCTGGCCATGCTGGCGTCGGGGCTGACGCCGATCTATCCGTGCCACGTCTCGATGTCGCAGATGCGCACGCGGCCGATCGGCACCGGCCCGTTCAAGCTCCAGTCGTTCAGCGAGTTCCAGAACATCCGCCTGGTGCGCAATCCCGACTACTGGAAGAAAGGTCGGCCCTATCTCGACGCGATCGACTTCACGATCGTCAATAACCCGTCGACCGCGGTGCTGAGCTTCGTCGCCGGGCGCTTCGATCTCACCTTCCCGTGGGAGGTGACGCCGACCGACCTCAAATTCGTGAAGAAGGAGGCGCCGGCGGCGATCTGCGAGACGACGTCGATGAATCTCAACGTCAACCTGCTGGTCAACCGCACCGTGGCGCCGTTCGACAATGCCGACATGCGCCGCGCGCTCATCCTGGCGCTCGACCGCAAGACCTTCGTCGACACCCTGACCCAGGGCCAGTCGGCCGTGGGCGGCACCATGCAGCCGCCGCCCGACGGCATGTGGGGCCTGCCGCCCGACATGCTCGCGGTGGTGCCCGGTTACGGACCCGACGTCGAGAAGAACCGCACCGAAGCGCGCGCCATCATGGCCAGGATGGGCTACGGGCCCGACAAGCTGCTGCGGCTCAAGATCGCCACGCGCGGCGTTGCGCTCTACAAGGACGCCGCCGAGATGCTGCAGGGCCAGCTCAAGACGATCTACATCGACGCCTCGCTCGACGTCGTCGAGACCTCGCTGTGGTTCAACCGGCTGCGCCGCAAAGACTATGTGCTGGGCGTCAACGCCACCGGCAACGGCATCGACGACCCCGACCAGACCTTCTACGAGAACTTTGCCTGCAAGTCGGGCCGCAACTACACCGGCTACTGCAATCCCGAGATCGAGAAGTTGTTCGACGTGCAGTCGACCGAGACCAATCCGGCCAAGCGGCTGGCGGTGGTGCGCGAGATCGACGTGCGCCTGCTGGCCGACGGCGCCCGCCCCCCGATCTACTGGAGCCGCTCGAGCACCTGCCGGCAGCCCTACGTGAAGGGCTACACCAGCATGGTGAACAGCATCTACAACGGCTTCCGCTTCGAGGACGTCTGGCTCGACAAGTAGGCGGGAACCCGGCGGGTGCCGCGACGTTTGATCTCCTCCACGTGTGCGAGGAGGCAACCATGGCCAACAACGGACCGCTTTACGGCATCATCGGCGCGCTCGGCGTCGCCGTGATCGGCGGCGGCCTCTATATCGCCAATGACAAGGGCGCATTCACCGCGCCGCCCCCCGCCGTGGCGACGGCGCCCACACCGGCTCCGGTACCGCCCCCCGCGCCCGCGCTGCGTCCGCCGGTCGTCGCGCCGCCACCCGTGGTCCCCGCGGGTCCGAGCGCGGCGCAGGTCCAGCAGCTCAACCAGCTCGTCGTCGATGCGCGCCGCGCCATCACGCGCGGCGACTTCGCCAGCGCCGATCGCGCGCTCGACCAGGCCGAGCGCATCGATCCGCGCTCGTCCGACGTCGTTGCCGCGCGCCGCGACCTGCGCGACGCCCAGCAGCACGCCAACCGCCAGGACAACAAGATCGATGGTCTGGTCGCCCAGGCGCGCGCGGCCATCGCCCGTCATGACTATGTGCAGGCCGACCGGCTGCTCGACCAGGCCGAGGGCATCGACTCGCGCGATCGCGACGTCCAGCAGGCCCGTGCCGAGCTGAATGCGGTGTCGCGTCCGGGCCCCGGCCCGAACCCCGGCCCTGGCCGCCGCTAGGCCGCCAGCTTGTACAGCTCGGCCACGTTGTCGTGCAGGATGCGCTTGCGCTGGGCGTCGCCCAGATGCGCGGTCTGCTCCTTGATCACGTCCTGGCTCCACGGCCAGGTCGAGTCGCTGTGCGGGAAGTCGCTCGCCCACATGAGCTGCTTGTCGCCCATCAGGTCGGCGAACTGGAAGGCCGTGTAGTCGTCCTGGAAGGTGAGCGAGATGTTCTCGCGGAAATACTCCGACGGCAGCCGCGCGAGATCCTTGCCTTTCATCCAGTAGCGGTGGCGCTTGTAGGCGTGGTCCATGCGATAGGAGAAGTGTGGCGCCCAGCCGGCATCGGCCTCGACGCAGACGACCCGCAGCTTCGGGTGGCGCTCGAACACGCCCGAGAACACCAGCATGCCCATGATGTCCTGGCAGCCGCGGATGATCGACAGGAAGCCGTTGAGCTTGGGTCCGCGCGGCTTGGCCAGCGTGTTGTCGCCCGAAGTCGTGAGGATGTGGAATGACAGCGGCATGTCGAGCGCGACGGCGGCTTCCCAGAACGGGTCGAAGGCCGGATCGTCGTAGTCCTTCTCGCCCGGATTGCCCGGCATCATCACGCCCTTGAAGCCCATCGCCTTGATGTGCTCGAGGTCGGCGATGCCTTCCTTGATCGTGCGGATCGCCGTCTGGCCGAGCCCGATCAGGCGCCTGGTGTCGTGGCTGCAGTATTCCTGGAGCCAGCGGTTGTAGGCGTCGAAGCAGGCCTTCTTGTAGTCGAAGTCGGGATGGTTGCAGATCAGCATGCCGACCGTGGGATAGATCAGCTCGGCGCCGACGCCGTCGCGATCCTGGTCGGCCAGCCGCATCTTCGGATCCCAGCCGCCCTTGTGCAGGTCGTCGAACTTGGCGCCGCCGATGCGGATGTCCTTGGGATCGATGCCGGCCGCGGCGATCAGGCCGAGCGGCACCGGCGTCTTCATGCCGTCGATGACGAAGGTGTCGCCCATCTTGTCGAGGGTGACGACCTTGGGCGCCCGGTCGCGGTAGGCCGGGTCGATATTGTCGCGGTAGCAGTCCGGCGGCTCGGTAATGTGCGAATCGGCGGAAATCGGGCGCCAGTCCATGCGTTTCCTCCTCATTATTGGGCAAATGGTAGGCTCGCGGCGCGCGACGGGGCAAGCGCAGGGCGGCAGCCGGTTTCGGCGAGCGACCTCGGCGGGCTCATGGTTGAACCCACCGCCCCCCTATGGCATATCCGCGCCCTTCGCTGCCGTAGCTCAGTGGTAGAGCACCCCCTTGGTAAGGGGGAGGTCCACAGTTCAATCCTGTGCGGCAGCACCATTTCCTCCCGGATTTATTGAAGTCCTGACTCCGGCCGGTTGTTAGCAACTGGACCCGAGAGGACCGAAAAGGGCCCAGGATGACCGGGGCGCGTGGGGAAGCGTGGGGAAATGTTCACGCGCTGTTCGATTCGCCGCGCGATATTTTCCGGGCATGGCGATCGTGCCGCTGCCCTTCTCCACCTTCGCCTCGATCGCCGATGCCGGCTGGCGGATCCGCGTTTACTGCCCGAGCTGCTATCGCTGGAAGCCGGTCGACGTCGACGCCGCGCTGCGGCCGCGCGTGGCCTTCCATGCCCGTTTCAGGTGCACGAACATCCGGCCGGTCACCCGCATGGTCTGCAACGGCCTGGGCCATCTGAAGATCGAGCCGCCGGCGGCG
>Ga0070680_100004730_pt1 | contig 10247 bp, 12 predicted proteins | sample KBSC73BmetaG_FD_64672 | JGI IMG/M metagenome (GOLD analysis project Ga0070680, IMG submission 64672) | Corn rhizosphere microbial communities from Kellogg Biological Station, Michigan, USA - KBS C7-3B metaG | ecosystem: Host-associated > Plants > Roots > Rhizosphere | place: USA: Michigan... | reverse complement strand
CATCAAGCCCGGCGATCCGGTGCGGGTGACCACGCGGCGCGGCGCCGTCGAACTGTTCTCGCGCCAGGACGACGCGGTGCCGGACGGCGTGGTGTTCATCCCGTTCGCCTATGCCGAAGCCGCGGCGAACATTCTGACCAATCCGGCGCTCGATCCGTTCGGCAAGATTCCGGAGTTCAAGTATTGCGCCGCCCGGGTCGAGGCCGTCGCGCCGCAGCGGGAAGCGGCGGAATAGAGCCGTCGCTGAACGAAATCAGCAACCGTCATGCGCGGACCTGATCCGCGCATCCATCTCCCGAGAAAGAATGGATGGCCGGGGCAAGCGCGGCCACGACGCAACGAACTGCTTCGGTCAAACTTGAAAGGTCATGCGGCGGCGCGGCTTCCGAACGATGCCCGCTATCTGACCCACCGCGCGTCCGGGTGTTCCTCGGGGACGTGGAGCATCGACAACGCGAGGCTCATGTCACCGTCGATATGGATCGGCCGGTGCGGCGCGGCATGCGCGGTGCGCCAGAGCTCAAGCTGATACGATCCTCGGGCCACGCGCAGTTCGGCGCGGCCGGCCTTGTCGGTGCGGGCGTGAAACGGGCCGAGCCGGATTTCGACGCCGCCGAGCGCGACCTTCGAATCCTGTTCCGTCACTGTGACGGCAAGCGTGTGCTCCGGCTTCGCAGCGATTGCGATGCTCAAGCGCGCCGGCATCGCATCGCGGGCATCGGCCGCGGCGAACCGCACCGCATAGTCGGTGCTCTGTGATTTCTCGGACGCCGGCACATCGAGCGTCGTCCAGTACAGCGCTTCGGTTCCCGGAAGCGGCGTTGCGCCAAGTTGTCCCGCGGCCACCACCGCTCCCGCGGCGTCGGTCACCTCGACACGCTCCCCCGCCAGGGCGCGGCCGGTTGCCGACCTCGCGCCGACCTTGATCGCGAAGCGCTCGCCCGCGACCACGGGCATCGGCACGCCCCACACCGCAAGACTGATTGTGTCGGGACTGATCGTATCGGGACTGATCGTGTCGTTTGTTGCCACAGTGCGCTCCCTCACGAGTTGCGTTGCGCTGCATGGCGGCCGGCGATGCGGCCGAACACCAGGCAGCGGCCGAGCCCGTGCTGGGCGAAGCCGCCTTGCGATTCGCCCGCGCAATAAAGCCCGGGGATTGTCTCGCCGCGAATATCGAGCACCTGCGCGTGGGTGTCGGTGCGCAAGCCGGTCAGCGAATCGTGCAGGATCGGCGTCGACCACGCCGCATAGAACGGCGGCTTGGCGATCGGATGCAACGGCGTCGGCTTGTTGAAGTCGGAATCGACACCGGATGCGACGAAGGAATTATAGCGGTTCACCGTCTCCTGCAGCACGGCGCCGGAGATCGGTTGCTTCTGGTAGGGATTTTTGATCCGGCCGGCCAATTCGAAGATCGTGTCCGCGCTGGCGAAGTAACCGTCGGGATCGACATGCGGCGGCGCCGGTTTCCACTTCTGCCGCGCCACGGCATCGGCATCGAAGATCGCCCAGATCGGGCCGCCGCCGTTGAGCTTGGTCTCGTCGCCGTGATGGCCCAGCGCTGCGTTGAGGAACTCGTAGCCGCTGTCCAGCTCGTTCCAGAAGCGCTTGCCGGTCTGGTCGACCAGGATCGCCTCTTGCCAATCGGTCACGGTCAGACCGGTCGCCTTGCAGAGGTTGAAGATCGGACTGTCGGTTTCGAAGTAGAGGCTGAGATAACCCCACCGCGTGCCGACGTGGCGCGTCTTGGTGATGGCGGGGCCGACCTCGCTGGTCTGCGCGCCCGTCGCCCACAGCGATGCGCCGATCTCCATCGCGGCCAACTCGCCGTCGGCGCCCTGGAACGAATAGGGCAGGCCGGCCTGCTGATACTCCTCGGTGAGCCTCGGATCGAACATGCGGCGGAAGTTGACGTTGCCGGTGTGGCCGCCCGTCGCGATGACGATCCCCTTGCGGGCCTCGATGGCGATGTCGCGGCCTTCGGCGCGGACCATTACGCCGAGCACGCGGCCGCCTTTGCGCTGGTCGCGCACGATCTGCGTCATCTCGTGCTTGAGCAGGATTTGCGCGCCCTTCTTGCGCGCGCTTTCGGCGAGACGGCGGACCAGGCCCGAGCCGTTGCGGTTGCGCCGCGGCGCGATCACCTCGCTCGGAACATGCCATTCGTGGGTGACGAAGACGCGCGGAACGCTCGAAGCATCAGGCGTGGTGATCGGCTTCTCGATAAAGGTCACGCCATTGTCGAGCAGGAACTGAAAGGTCGGGACGCATTCGTCGGCGAAGGCGCGCACCAGCTCGCGGTCGTTATAACGGGCATCGCCGCGCTTGTGGTCGGTCCAGTCGGCGAAAACCTGGCCGGGGCTGTCCTTGATGTTGAATTTCTGTTGCAGGGCGTTGCCGCCGCCGAGATGGACGCGGCCGCCGCTCAACATGGCATGGCCGCCGATGTCGTAATTTTCCTCGACGACGATCACGTCCGCGCCGTGGTCGCGCGCCGACACGGCGGCCGCGAGGCCCGCGGCCCCCGCGCCGATGACCACAACATCCGTCGAGAGATTCCATTCCATGCGGGAATTACCTTGGTGGGGCGGAACGACCGCCCGCGGAAAACGTCTCGTCGCCCAGGGCGGGTGGAGGGATCGATGGCCGATGCGGCTCGCATCTTGACGAAGCCGGCATCGGGGTCAAGACAGTGCGCGCGCCGCGTCGGCCGCGCTAATATTCCGGCATGGACGAATTGACACCAGAACCCGCCGATGCCCGGAAAGAGATTGAGCGCCTCGAAGAGCGCATCGAAGAGCTCTCGGCCAAAATCGAAAGCTGCCGCAAATTCCGGCTGGCGGCGCGGCTCGCGATTGCCGCGGGCGGGATGTTTCTCACCGCGCTGATGGTTCGGGCGGTGGCGTTCGATGCCATCGCGATGGCGGCGTCGATTGCCGCGTTGTTGTGCGGCGTGGTGTTGGCCGGATCGAACCGAAGCACGCAATGGGAGGCGGAGGCGCAACGCGAGCAGGCCGAGGCGGAGCGGGCTGCGCTGATCGGCTCCATCACGCTCCGCGTCGTCGGCGGAAGCGACACGCTGCATTGAGCCGGCGGCGTTGTGACGAACGATGCGGCTAGGCCGCGCCGGTGCCGCGGTAATACGGCTCGACCTTGCCGGTGAGCTTGATCGTCAGCGGATTGCCGAAGCGGTCCTTGGATTTGCCGGCCTCGACGCGGATCCAGCCTTCACTGACGCAATACTCCTCGACGTTGGTTTTCTCGACGCCGTTGAAGCGGATGCCGACGTCGCGCGTCAGTGCCTCGGCGCTGTAATGCGGGCTGCGCGGGTTGACGGAAAGGCGGTCGGGCGGCGTATCGGTCATGGTCGGGCGTTCCGGAAACGGCTGCGTTCGACCGCACGTTTATCACCGTGGCGCTTACATTTTCCAGCGCGCGTCCGGATTTTCTTCCACGACCGGCGGCATCTCGACCTGGAAGGCCGTATCCGCCGCGATTTCCAGCGGCGCGGAGGGCATTTCGTAGCCCGCCTTCCACACCACCAGCGTGTAACGCCCCTTGGCCAGGCGGAGCGCCGCCGTGCCGCTTGCGCCGGTGATTGCGCGAAACGCGCCGAGGCGGACGTGGGCGTCGGCGAGGGGCGCGGCGGTGTCCTTGTCGGTCACCGTCACGGTCAGGGTGTGCTCAGCCGCCTCGACGACGGTCACGTCGAAGGCGGCCGATCCGTCGCCATGCGGCGGGTTCGCGCCGCCACCATCGAAGCGGGCCACGAACGCCGCCGCGCCCGGCGTTGCCGGCGCCTGCAACTGAATCTCGGTCCAGTACAGCGCCTCGGTGCCGGGCCACGGCGCTTCGCCCAGCGTGCCGGTGGCCGCCACCGCGCCGCGGCCGTCGCGCACGGCAACGGCGTTGCCGCCCAGCGCGCAACCGTCGGCGGATTTCACGCCGACCTTCACCGCGAAGCGCTCGCCCGCGCCGACCGCGGACGGAACATCCCAGACCGCAAGGCTCGTCGCAGGCGGCGGCGCGGCTTCGACCTCCGTCATGTCGCGTGGCTGGCGCAATGGCGCGCGGCCACGCGCCCGAACACGACGCAGCGCGCCAGTCCGTGCTGGGCGAAGCCGCCCTGCGTTTCGCCGGCGCAATAGAGCGAGGGGATGACCTTGCCGCGGGTGTCGATCACCTCGCCGCGGGTGTTGGTGCGAAGCCCGGTCAAAGTGTCATGCAGGATCGGCGTCGCCCACGCAGCGTAGAACGGCGGCTTCTCGATCTTGTGCATCGGCGTCGGCTTCTTGAAATCCTTGTCGGCGCCGTCGGCGACGAAGGAATTGTAGCGGCTCACCGCTTCGGTCAGCGCCGCGCCCGGCATGGCCTGCTTCTGATGGGCGTTCTTGATCTTGCCGGCCAGCTCCTCCAGCGTGTCGGCGCTGAAGAAGAAACCGTCGGGATCGACATGCGGCGGCTTCGGATCCCACTTCTCGCGCGTCACCGCGTCGGCGTCGAAGATCGCCCAGATCGGGCCGCCGCCGTTGAGCTTGGTCTTGTCGCCGTTGTAGGCCATCGCCGCGTTGAAGAAGGCGTAGGAGCTGTCGGCCTCGTTCCAGAATCGCTTGCCAAACTGGTTGACCATGATGATGTCCTGCCAGTCCTTCACCGTGAGACCGGTGGCCTTGGCCTGCGGGAACATCACGCTGTCGGGCTCATAGACCAGCGTTGCATAACCCCAGCGGCAGCCGATATGGCGCGTCTTGGTGATGGCGGCACCGGTTTCGGTGGTCTGGATGGCGGTGGCCCACAGCGACGCGCCGATGTCCATCGCGGCCAGCTCGCCGTCGGCGTTCTGATAGACGTAAGGCTGGCACGCCTGCTGGTATTCTTCCGTGAGCCGCGGATCGAACATGCGGCGGAATTCGACGTTGCCGGTGTGGCCGCCGGTGGCGATGATGACGCCCTTGGTGGCGCGGATGTTGATGGCGCGGTCGCCGTTCTGCACGACGATGCCGAGCACCTTGCCGGAGGTCGGCTGTTCGCGGACGAGGCGAAGCATCTTGTGTTTGAGCAGGATTTGCGCGCCCTTCTTGCGCGCGCTTTCGGCGAGCCGCCGCACCAGGCCGGAGCCATTGCGGCCGCGATGCGGCGCGATCACCTCGGCCGGGATGTGCCACTCCTTGGTGACGAAGATGCGCGGCACGGTCGAGGCGTCCACCGGCCCGATCGGCTTCTCGATGAACTCGACGCCGTTGTCGATCAGGAATTGATAGGTCGAGGCGTTCTCGTCGGCATAGACACGCACCAGGTCGCGGTCGCTGTAGCGGCTTTCGCCGTCGTCGAAGCGCACCCAGTCGAGGAACACTTGGTCGGCGGAATCCTTGATGTTGAACTTCTGCTGCAGCGGATGACCGCCGCCGAGCTGCACCCGCCCGCCGCTCAGCATGCCGCGGCCGCCGATGTCGAAGTTCTCCTCCACCACGATGACCGAGGCGCCGAGATCGCGCGCGGTGATGGCGGCCGGCAGGCCCGCCACGCCCGCGCCAACGATGACCACGTCGGCGGTTTGGTCCCATTGCATCGCGCCTTGCGCGTGGACGTCCGGTGCTGCGGCGGCGGTCAGCGCTGCGGCGCCGACACCCGCAGCGGCGCCCTTGGTCAGGAACGAGCGGCGGCTGACGGCGGCGGGCGTCTCCTGTTCGGGCGCGCGGTCGTGCGAGGACAAATCCCGATGTTCGGTCATTGAACGTGCCTCCCCAAAGCTGTTGTTGTTGTGCCATCATCTTGAACCCGCCTTTCGAGGGGTCAAGGTTGTTGCCGCGCTGTGCGGCTGCGTTCTCGGCAGGGGTGCCCGACGTGAAACGCTGGATCATGATGGCCGCCGTGGCGCTGTCCGCCGCCGCAACGACGCCGGGCCACGCCGCATCGCCCGCGCTGCCGGCCTGCGATCCCGCCACCGAAGCGGGCTGGCGGGTGATGCCGAGCCTCGAGGTGACGGACACCAGGGACGGCGTGCCGTACCGGACCGGCGCCGACTGGGCGGTCGACCGCACCACGACGCTGCTGCCGTTCTGCAATTATTTTAGCCCGGTCGGCAGTTACAGCCTCCGCTCCTATTCGCTCGATCCCTTCGACCGGACGGAGCGGGTCACGCTCTGCCACGGCGCGGACCCCGGCGCGAGCGCGCCGGTCGCGCCCTACGCCGGGCCTTGCCCGCCCCCGTGAGGCGGCGCACACGGCCGGGCGTTCGGGCGAAGAAATCCCAAAAGAGCCTGGGAATAGAGGCCCAAGGGACAGGGTCGAGGGATACGGTCCTGGGATTTGTGAGCGCGCCGACCCACGAATGACACATTCAGGCGGTGTAACCCCGTCAAGCCGAATGACCTTTCGTTAACAGGTCCGCCGGTAAATCAAGCCCGAATAAGGTGGACCTGATGATGGTGAAGAGTTTTGTTGCCATGCTGTGCCTTGGCGTGTCGATCACGGCGGCCGATGCGATCGACGTCAAGGACCTGGCTCCCTGCAAGCCGGCGGCCACGCGCTATTGCGATCAGTCGGACGCCAGCGCGAGCATGACCAATCTTCTGCGCTGCGGCGCGACGCTTGCGTCGGTCAGCACCCGCGTCGGCGAACGCTGCCGCGAAGTGCTGCGCCGCTACGGCCAGCTTTAAGACGATCCCTCTCTCGCTGCGATGTGGCCCCTGCTGACGCGGGGGCTTTTGGCGTTGGGGGGGCGCGGGTGCGCGGGCGAACCCGGCGCCCGAAATCAAAAAATACGGGCGGCAAAGCGTTGGCTAAACCGCTTGTTTGATAATCGAATCCGTTTGCCGCAAGGCGTGCCGCTGACGCGCTTCACCTCACCCTGGCAGGAGGGCTAAAAGCAGCGGACATACGCGCCCTTGTCCCGGACGCGCGCGTGGCTATGGTGGCCGCAACAAGGGTCCCGACATGACGCTCGCTCATCCGCTGCACGCCCCGCAAAGCCCCGGCCTGATCCGCAACAACTGGACCCGCGACGAGGTTCGCGCGCTGTTCGCGCTGCCGTTCACCGAGCTGGTGTTCGAGGCGGCGCGCGTGCACCGGCAGCATTTCGATCCGGCCGAGGTGCAGATCTCGACGCTGCTGTCGATCAAGACCGGCGGTTGCCCGGAGGACTGCGCCTATTGCCCGCAGAGCGCGAAATACGACACCGGCGTGAAGGCCGAGAAGCTGATGGGGCTCGATGCGGTGCTGCGCGAGGCGCAGGCGGCGAAGGCCGCGGGCGCCAGCCGCTTCTGCATGGGCGCGGCGTGGCGCTCGCCGAAGGATCGCGACCTCGACAGGGTCTGCGCCATGGTCGAGGGCGTCAAAGCGCTCGGCATGGAAACCTGCGTCACGCTCGGCATGCTGAGCGGCGCGCAGGCGCAGCGGCTGAAGGGCAGCGGCCTCGACTATTACAACCACAACCTCGACACCTCGCCGGAATTTTACGGTGAGATCATCACCACGCGGGTCTATCAGGACCGGCTCGACACGCTCGACGCGGTGCGAGCGGCCGGCATCAATGTCTGCTGCGGCGGCATCGTCGGCATGGGCGAGGGCGCGGACGACCGCGCCGGCCTGATCGTGGCGCTGGCGAGCCTGCCGGTGCATCCGGAAAGCGTGCCAATCAACATGCTGGTGCAGGTCGAGGGCACGCCGCTCGCGGGCGAGGGCACGCTTGCCCCGCTCGATTTCGTGCGCACCATCGCGGTGGCGCGCATCACCATGCCGAAGTCGGTGGTGCGGCTGTCCGCCGGGCGCGAGGACATGAGCGAGGAGACGCAGGCGCTGTGCTTCCTCGCCGGCGCCAATTCGATCTTCTACGGGCCGAGACTGCTCACCACGCCGAATCCCGGCCGCGACCGCGACATGGCGCTGCTCGACAAGCTCGGGCTGCGGCCGATGGAGCGGTGAATCGTCTAGGCGAAGTGGCGCACCGCGGCGAGCCCGGCGAACAAACCGGCGATCGACAGGGCCACGGAGCCCAGCACGTACACCGCCGCCAGCACGAACTGGTCCCGCTCGTAGAGCAGCGCCGCATCGAGCGAGAACGTCGAAAACGTGGTGTAGCCGCCGAGCACGCCGGTGGTGAGGAACAGCCGCCAGTGTTGCGAGGCGTCGCCCTTGAAGGCGAAGTAGGCGGCCGTCATCCCCATGATGATGGAGCCGGTGACGTTGATGAAGAACGTGGCGTAGGGAAAGCCCGATCCCAGTATCCGCAGGCCGCCGATGTTGACGCCGTGGCGGATCGCGGCGCCGACGCCGCCGCCGGCGAAGACGATCAGATATGCAGCGAAGCTCGTCATGGTCCGTTGTCCTTTCGCGTCCGGTCCGGGCAACAAAAAAGCCGCCCTGTGACGGCGGCGGACAGAGTCCCACCGCCTGATTGTGCGGTAGGAGTCATCAGCGCTTGCCGGTTGAAACCGGCAAGGGCGGTTATCGGGGGAACCCCATCCCCATCGCATAGAACGCTAATCGCAGCCGCGGCACCGGTCAACCGGACGCCTCTTGCGCGGCGCGCCGGCGCGGCTCCTAATGGCGAATCGATGCCGCGCGCCGTTCGCACCCCGCCGATCGTCCCGCGCCGCGTTCCGACGGCGCCGCCTCCGTCATTGCGGTGTTGACGCGATGCCGGAAGCTCCGCTCCAGCGCCGTCCCCGCAAGACCTTCGACTGGTCGACCGTGTCGATCGCCGTTGCCGTCGCCGTGTCCGCGGTGGTGGTTTATCGGCGCGACGGTTCGGAGCGGTTCTTCGAGATTTTCACCAGCGATTTCGAATTGTTCGTCAGCATTTTGCCGAAGGTGCTGGCGGCCTGCCTGATCGCGGCCTTCGTCGCCGTGCTGATGCCCCGCGAGGTGGTGCTCCGTTGGGTCGGCGCCGAATCCGGCTTTATGGGCATCGTCATCGCGACACTGGCCGGCGCGATTTGTCCGGGCGGGCCGATCACCATCTTTCCGGTCGCCGCCGCCTTCGTCGCCATCGGCGCCGATACCGGCGCGACCGTTGCCTTCATCACAAGCTGGACGTTGCTCGGCTATGCCCGCGTCCTGGTCTGGGAGTTGCCGTTCTTCGGCGGCGAGTTCGTGATCTGGCGCATCGTGATCGCCCTGCCGCTGCCGATCGTCGCCGGCATCGCCGCGCGGATGATGGTCAGCCTCGTCGCGCGCCGGCGGCGGAACGAGGCCGGCGGATGATCGTCCTTGTCGACGGCCTGTTGTGGGCGATTGCGCTGGCGCTGGGGATCATCGCCGCGCGCCGCAGCCGTTTGCTGCTGCGCGACAGCGTCCGCGAAGGCGTGATCGATTGCGCGCGCTTGATTCCGCGCATCATGCTGGGTGTGGTCGGCTCGGGCTATATCGCGGCGCTTCTGCCGGAGGAGGTCGTCGGCCGCTGGCTCGGCGCGGATTCAGGGTTGACCGGGCTTTGCATCGCCGTGATCGGCGGGGCATTCACGCCGGGCGGCCCGGTGATCGGCTTCTCCGTCGGAGCGGCGGCGCTGAAGGGCGGTGCCGGCACGCCGCAGGTGATTGCCTACACCATCGCCTGGGCGTTGTTCGCCGTGCAGCGGCTGTTCATCTGGGAGTTGCCGGTGATGCCGGAGCGGGTGGTGTGGCTGCGAGTCGTGGCGTCGCTGCCATTGCCGTTCCTCGCCGCCGCTGCCGCGATGCTGCTGGGGCGGCCGTGACGGCGATGTGTCAGTGCATCGCCGCGGCGTTGCGCGGCATGATCGCACCCCGGTGACGGACCTTCTCGGCTGCAAGCTTGTGCCCGGCGGCTGCGGCCAGCGCTGGATTGTCGCCGGCGAGGCGGGTGGCGATGTAGGCGGCGTTGAAGCTGTCGCCGGCCGCGGTCGCATCGACCGGTTCGACGATCTCCGCGGGCGGAATGAATTCACGATGGCCGCCGGCCGCCACCAGTGCGCTGTTGGGGCCGTTTTTCACCACGATCTCGCCGATGCCGAAGGCCTGCAGCCGTTCGACCGTCGCTTCCGGGCTGGGATCGCCCCACAGCACCGCCTCGTCGTCGAACGTCGGCAGCGCCACGTCGGTGCGTTTGAGCGCTTCCATGCACACGGTGCGGGCGCGCGGCAGGTCGCCCTTCCAATCGCGCGGGCGGAAATTGCCGTCGAAGGCGACCTTAGCGCCTTGCTGACGCGCCATTTCGATGATGGCGAGCAGCCGGCCCAGGCCGGCGTTGGTGTAAAGCGACAGGGTGATGCCGGAAAAATAGATCA
>Ga0070680_100004722_pt1 | contig 10253 bp, 8 predicted proteins | sample KBSC73BmetaG_FD_64672 | JGI IMG/M metagenome (GOLD analysis project Ga0070680, IMG submission 64672) | Corn rhizosphere microbial communities from Kellogg Biological Station, Michigan, USA - KBS C7-3B metaG | ecosystem: Host-associated > Plants > Roots > Rhizosphere | place: USA: Michigan... | reverse complement strand
CTGGTACGGACGCAACCGGCGTGGGCTTCTCTCCGGCCTGATTGTGGTTATGGCGACCGCAGGGTTGACTGCGCCGTGGTGGTTGAGTGTCGTCACGTACCACGGAGTCGCTCCATTCCTGGCGTCCGCCCGGACGGGTTCGGAGCCGTGGGGTCAACTCCTCGGCGACGTGCTTCGGTTCAATATTACCGGCGAGCCATTCTTCCCACTCATCGGTCTGATCGCAGTGGTGGGGATCATCTGGTCGATACGCTCGCGACAGTGGTTCCTGGTTATTTGGCTTGCCATCATGATACCGCTGGATTCCCGCGAGTATCTGACGGACATGCTTGTGCCGCTCGCGTTATTGGCCGGTGTCGGCTTTGTTGAAGTATTGATGCCGTGGGTTGATCGACTGGAACGTGAGCGCGCATCCGGTTGGGTTGCATGGCTGAGACCGTTCGCAGTGATATGTATCCTCGGCTATCTCACCCTCTCGTTAATCGTCACAACCTCGACGTTGGATCGGTCACTTTCAATTCAAGAGCGAGACGCGATGACATGGGTCACTCAGAATACCCCGGACTCGAGCCACTTTCTTGTCATAACGGACGAGCCCTGGTACACCGATCAGTCGGGTGAGTGGTTCCCAGATCTTACCGGGCGAGTGAGTGTTAACACGGTGCAAGGGAGTGAATGGTTGTCGAACAAGCCATTCGCCGAGCACGTTACACAGTACAACGACGTGCGGGCGTGTGCCGATCAACCGGCTTCTTGTCTGGACACCTGGAGTCACCAAACCGGAACGACCTTTGACTACGTCTACGTGAGCAAATCCACTCCAACTGGTGCCACACGGAATAGCGTTGATTCCGCACATCATCTCGCACTTGAGTATTCGTTAAGGGATGACCCCGCCTACACATTGGTCTTCGATAATCAGGGAGCTGCGATCTTCAAGCGGAACTAACGACGATTCGCCGAATCCACGTGCTCTAGTCCGTATGGTGTAAAGAAACCCAAACCACTCTTGAGAATGAATGCTCCACATCACTTTGTGCTAGGTTATCGACCGGAACTTGACGGTATACGGGCGCTAGCGGTCGTCGCAGTCATGCTCTTGCACTTGGGCGTGTTTCTTCCCAACGGCTTCCGCGTGGCGAGCGGCGGTCAGGCTGGTGTAACGCTCTTCTTTGTGCTCAGCGGGTTTCTCATCACGACCCTGCTGCTCGAAGAATGGGATACGAGAGCCGCGTTTGATCTCGGCGCATTCTATCTCCGCCGATTCCTGCGGCTTGTTCCTGCGCTCTTGGTATTGATCGCGACGACGATGGTCCTCAAGAACCTCTCGTCGATACATGCAGTTGACAATCGCTTCCCGGACTATTATACAATCCCATACATTTTGCTCTTTGTTTCGAATTAGATTCATATCGGTCACCCGCTTGCGCTTGGGACGTTGAGGCCCACCTGGTCTCTTGGGGTTGAAGAGCAGTTCTACATCTTCTGGCCTGTATTTCTTCTCGTTCTTCTCCGATGTCGTCTTCGCCCGCAGAGACTCCTGTCGGTGGTTCTGAGTGGAATTCTTGTTTCGACAGTCCTTCGCGCGCTGCTGCTTGCAAGCGGTGCAAGTGCGTTTCGAATCGTGCTTGGTTCAGACACTCGTGCGGATGCACTCTTATTCGGCTGCGCACTGAGCCTGGTCGTTCGGACCTATCAGATTTGTCCGGGGCGGTGGCTGAATCTTGCGGCGCCAGCAGGACTTGCGCTGTGGGTGAACGTCGTCATATTTACTCCCGTGATTCTTGACGGGCAGGAAAACCATCTCGGCTATTCGTCTTTGCCGGTATTTTCCCTGTCTGCGATTGCCGGTGTGCTCCTCATCGGCGGGCTGGTGCTGACTCGTGGGACTGGAATGCATCGCGTGCTTTCATCCCCGATATCGATCTGGATCGGCAAGCGATCCTACGGATTGTATTTGTGGAATGTGACCGCCTACGCGTGTACTCCGATGTTTGGACCATCTGGTCACTGGCATCAGGCGGTGCTCGTTTTAGCGACACTGGTTCCGGTTGTCTTGTCGTACGAGTTGGTTGAACGCCCGGTGCTTCGCTTGAAATCACGCTTACGGCCATCTCCTGCGTTGACTGCGTCAGTCCTTCATTCTCCACCCGTGGGCTAACGCCATCCGGCAGGCTGGTGGCGAACTCGGTGATGTGGCCGCTGAAGCTCGTCGAGAGCAGGCTGCCGAGTACGGCCACTCCGAGCGCAACGCGCCCGGCACCGAGTCGGTTGCCGGGGTGATCGATAGTCCCATGCCGCGACCGCCGATCAGCATGGCGATGAACCTCTTCAGGATCCGGCGCTCCATTCGCCTTCCGGCGGCGTCTGGATGATAATCAGCCTGCACACGACATGTCGTTCACCGTCCAGAATGGAGGAACGCTCATGAGCCAGCCCGATGTCGCCTATTCAGTCCGCTCGGCCAGCAGCGGCACACTGAAGCGAACGATCACCTCGATGCGTCACAACCACATCATCATCGACAGCCCCTCGATCGGCGAGGAAATCACCTCTGGTGAAGCCTTCTTCGCGGGTGTCGCGTCGTGCGGCGTAACGCTCATCGAGGGCGCCGCGCAGGAGATGCAGATTCCGCTCAAGCGTATGGAGGTGACGATCGAGGCCTTCCGCCCGACCGAGCCGGGCCGGGTGATCTACAGCCATGTCGATATGGGCTTCGTGCTCCACGGCGTCTCCCCCGAGCAGGGCGAGGCACTGCTCGATCGCTACAAAGGTGGCTGACCGCTCTACCAAATGGTCGCCGTGGCGACCACCGTTAATTTCACGCTGGAGACGCTGCCGGAATAACTGGCACCGACAAGACGTAGAAGGAAGTGGGGGCGCAATCGCATTGATTGCGCCTTCCCTGTTTCGCCTCAGGGCGAGCAGGATGGTTCGCGTTTTCATAGCGAAGGAACTCCGATGCTCTTTACCAAAGAAGAGATCGCGTATCTCTCGACTCAGCGGCTCGGACGACTGGCGACGGTGCAGAAGAACGGCACAGTGCAGGCAAACCCTGTCGGCTTCGGCCTCAATCAGAAACTTGGAACGATCGATATCGGTGGGCACGATCTAGCGGCCACGCAGAAATTCCGCAATCTGCGCGCGAACAACCAGGTTGCCCTGGTCATCGACGACCTCGCCTCGGTCGATCCGTGGCGTGCGCGTGGTATCGAGATCCGCGGAACAGCCGAGACGCTCGACAACCCGACCGATTCCGCTTCCCGCATCCCCGGCGCCATCATTCGCATCCATCCGCGCCGCATCATCAGTTGGGGCATCGCCTCCGACCGCAGGGATGCACGCGACGTCGATTCGTCAGCGACCAATCGCTAAACACCACCTCACCGCCTCTGAGGTTCGGCGCGTTTCTCGTGTTACGATCAGCGGCGTGCGGTCAGGCCTGCCCGATTCGTGGCGCGCTGGTTCATTCATGACAGGAGCTGCCAATGGAGATCCATGGCCTCTGCGATTCGAAATTCGCTGAAGTGCGGGCGGAGTTCGAGCGAAACTTCAGCGAGCGGGGTGATGTCGGAGCTTCCGTCTGCGTCGTCGTCGAAGGCGAGATGGTCGTCGATCTCTGGGGCGGCGTTGCCGATCCGAATACCGGCGCGCCGTGGCAGGAAGATACGATCACCGTTGTCATGTCGATGACCAAGGGCGCGACGGCGCTCTGTGCGCACATCCTGGCCGATCGGGGCGAGCTGGACATCGATCTGCCGGTTGCCCACTACTGGCCGGAGTTCGCCCAGAACGGCAAAGAGCAGATTCCGGTGCGCATGCTGCTCAACCATCAGGCCGGACTGCCCGGCTTTCGCCAGCCGATTCCCGCCGGCAAGCCGTACGACTGGGAGTACATGGTTGCCAGGCTGGCCGCCGAGCGCCCCTTCTGGGAGCCGGGCCGGCAGTATGCCTATCACTCCCTCACCTACGGCTGGCTGGTCGGTGAGGTGGTGCGGCGGGTCAGCGGGAAATCGCTTGGCACATTCTTTCGCGAAGAAGTGGCCGAGCCGCTCGGGCTCGATTTCTGGATCGGCCTGCCGGAGCGCGAGGAGCGGCGCGCCGTACGGCTGCTGCCGCGTCGCGAACCGGTCGCCGACGTAACCGGCATGCCGGAACTGCGCGATGCAGTTGTCAGCAGCGGCGTCGATGAACTGGATGATTGGTGGAACACCCGTGACGCGCATGCCGCCGAACTTACCGCCAGTGGCGGCCTCACCAATGCCCGCGCTGCCGCGCGCATGTACGCCGCGCTGTCGCTCGGCGGCACGCTCGATGGCGTGCGCCTCGTTAGCCCAGAGACGGTGGTACGCATGAGTGGCGCACAGTCGCTGCTCATGGGCGACGCGCTGGGCGACATCACCGCGCCGTTCGCGCTCGGTTTCATGAAGGCGTCGCCAGCGAGCGGCTTTCCGCACACGCGGTTCGGGCACGAAGGGGCCGGCGGTTCAAACGGCTTCGCCGATCCTGCTGCCCGGCTCGCCTTCGGCTACGTCATGAATCAGATGAGCGAGACGCCGCGCGCCCTCGAACTCTGTGCCGCGACCTATCGCAGCCTCGGCTATCGACCGGGGAAATACGGTGTATGGATGTCTCCGGCAGGTTTGTGAGGAATGATGGCGATCTCCACCGCGCTGATCCAAGATCTTTCCGCGCTCGTCTCAAACGGTGCACTTGTCAGCGATCCGGCTGAGCTACCCGGTTACGGGCGCGATTTCTGGGCGCAGCGCGGCACGCCTGGCGTTGTGGTGCGAGCCGATCGGTCCGAGGATGTCGTCGCGACGTTGCGCTTCGCGGCGACACACGGTATTCCGGTCGTGCCGCGTGGCGCCGGGACGAATATCAGCGCCGGTTTCCTGCCGGCCCCCGAACGGATCATGCTCGATCTGCGTGGCATGAATCGCGTGCTCGAGATCGACCCGGAACAGCGGAGCGTACTCGTTGAGCCAGGCCTGCTCAACGGCGCGTTGCAGACCGAATTGGCGCCCTATGGTCTCTGCTTCTCGCCCGACCCCGCCTCGGCGCCGCTCTCCTCGATCGGAGGCAATATCGCCGAAAATTCGGGCGGGCCGCACTGCTTCAAATATGGGGTCACGGTGCATCATGTGGCCGGTATCGACTGTGTACTGGCCGGTGGCGATCTGCTCGCGCTCAATGCCGCTGACCGGGGCGCCGACCTGCTCGGGGTCGTCATCGGTTCCGAGGGAACGCTGGCGGTCGTGACACAGGCGCGGCTTCGTCTGCGACCGTTGCCTGCCCGCACGAGCACCATCCTGGCCGTTTTCGACACGATGGAAGCGGCGACCGAGGCGGTGTCAGAGATCATCAATTGCGGGGTCATTCCGGCGGCGCTCGAACTGATGGATCACACCTCGGTGCAGGTCGCCGAGACGCTGGCGCCGACCGGCTACCCGCTCGATGCTGAGGCGATCGTGCTGATCGATCTCGATGGTGACGACGAACAAGTCGCGGCCGATCTCGATGCGGTCGAGGCGCAATTGCGGCCGCTGGCCCGCGAGATCCGGCGCGCCGATGATGCGGAAACCCGTGCGCGTGTCTGGCGCGGGCGCTTGCAGATCGGCCAGGCGTTCATCACCAGCGGCAAGTCGTTCTATATCGGCGATACGACGGTGCCGCGCGAGCGCATTCCTTTAATGCAGCGCGCCGTGCGTGAGATCGCCGAGCGGCATCAACTGGATATTTCGACCAACGGACACGCCGGTGACGGCAATATCCATCCGTGTATTCTCTATGACCCGCGCGATCCGCGTCAGGTGCAGGCGATGCGCATCGCGGCGCACGAGATCACGGCGATGGCGATGGAGTTTGGCGGCACGTTAACCGGCGAGCATGGCGTCGGAAGCGAGAAGATCCCGCTCATGCGACAGCGCTTCACGGCTACTGAGATCGCGGCGATGCGAGCCGTCAAAGACGCCTTCGACCCCGACGGCATCCTCAACCCCGGCGTCCTCCTGCCCGACCTGTCGCTTGACGAGCCGGACTTGCCGCAGTTCGCTACCGCCATCGCGGCTGAGATCGCCGCCAAGCGCGCCGGTTCGCCGCTCACGCATCCCGCACCGGACGCCACCGCTCCCGCGCCCGACCGCCCCTCGCTGGCGATCGACCGCGAAAACCTGACCGTCACCGCAGTGGCCGGCCTCTCGCTCGCCGCACTCCGAGACGGACTCGCCGCCCACGGCTACCGTTGTACGCTCGCGGACGACGCCACAAATGACCGGCAGTCGATTCGTGCAGCACTGAGCGACGACAGTTGTCGCGCAGGTGCGCGGGCCTGCCTGTTGGCGGTCGATGTGACGCTGCCCGACGGCCCTTCCGCCCGCTTTGGCAGCAACGCCGTCAAAGACGTCGCCGGCTACGACCTCAAGCGCCTCTACACCGGCAGCGGCGAGACCTATGGCATCGTGCGTGAGGTAACGCTGCAGGTCCGGCCGCCCTCACCCCCGGCCGGTCCCTCCCACTAACTCCCTCCCCATGGGAGGGAGAACCCTCTCCCAATACTTGGAGAGGGGTGACTTTGGGCGAAGTATTTGTGTTCCATGTTGTTTGTGTCCTGACAAACGGGGAACGGCGCGGCTGTGATCACAGCCTAAAGCCCCTCTCCCAGAATTGGGAGAGGGGCTGGGGGTGAGGGCGGTCTACCGCCCCCACATCCTCCGCTTGCTCGGCTGCGACTGGCGGTTGAGCAACAGGGCCGGCAGCACGAAGACGGCGACGATCATTACGATCGTGCCAAGACGGGTGAAGATCTCGGCGCGATCGACGATCGGCACGAAATGCGCCGAATCGTTGCTCATTTCGATAAAGCCGATCGGGTGCGCCCTGACACGCCCTCCGCCGCCACCACCGCCGCCCGAACCGTGATTTTGCGCATCCTCACGTTGGCCTTCGCCACTCCCGGCACCGAAGCCATAATTCGCCGTGACCCGTGCTACCGGAATGACGGTGATCTCACCATGCTTCACCGGCTCGCCGAAGACGGAGCGGGAATCCGCATGCGACAGCGCTTTGCCGACTGCTCCTTCGATGACGCGATCCATCAGTCCGGTCGCTGTGGAAATATCGACCTCCTCGGGATGCACCTCACCGTTCGGTTTTGGTATTCGGCCCTGCGCTGGGACGGGTGGTCGCTCTGGTTCGTGCTCATGCGGTGTAGACATTCGCGTGCTCCTTCGTGTCTGAACGAAAATGGACGATGCGCTAGTCGCCGGGAGCCGGTGACGCATACTCCACGCGGGCCGGAGCGGCCGTGCCGGGTCCACGCCAGGCGTTCCAGGCGTAGAGGACGAGGGCGCCGGTGCCGAGGATTCCGGCGATAAAACTGATCAGCCCGCCGATAAACGGGATCAGTCCGATCACCTGTAGCAATATCAGACCCAACAATGCCGGGAGATATGGGTGTTCAGCCGCTGGCCGTCGCAGGATAACCGCGCCGATCTTGGTTCCGGCGACCAGATAGCCGAAGAACCAGAGCGCCGGAATCAGGAAGATCAGCAAGCCGAGTCCGAGCGGTATGCCGAGAATCGTAAGCATCGCGACCACCGCCAGAATCGGGATGCCGATACCGACGATAATCGCCGCGAGGATCGTGCCGCCGGTTTGATCGGTGATCAGATTGGCGGAGCCGATTAACTGACGCCCACCGACCGCAGCGAAGACCAAACCCGCGATCAGGATGACGATTGTTAGGCTGATCCAGAGGTAGATCGAGAAGAGGAGGAAGTCCCATCCCGACCAGTCATACGAACGATGGACGATCGAGCCGTCAACGGTGGCGCCGGACTCGGTGACCACGTTGCCGCGAGCAACATTAACGTCGCCCGTCACGTGAGCGCTCGGTTGCAGCGTCAGTGTTCCTCGAACGACGACGACATCACCATCGACGGTCCCGGAGATCGTCGCGTCGCCGTCCACGATGACGAACGTGTTCGTCACGGTGCCCGCGACGCTGGCGTTATCGCTTACGACCACCAGCGTACCGACACGCTCGTTCTGACCGAGATTGACCGGACCGTTTACCCGCACCAGCACATCATCTTGGCTGTTGTTATCGGCCGCCAGGGCGAACGCTGGTACGAGGGCAAGCGCCAGAATGCTGAGGAGAAAGAGTAGACGCCAGCGCACGGTGATGCTCCTTTCCGTGATGCAGTTGTATGAGGGGGCGGTCGTCGTGCCGTTGTGCTCTTGACCGATCCGCTCGCCAGGTGATCCGTCGCGAAGATCTCCATTGAGGGTGGCACGGAGCCGGTGACAAAGCTGGCACGGGTCGGGCCGGAACGCAACAAAGATGTGTCAATCGTCTCGCCCGGTGCAACAAGGCTCGCACATCTCTTGCCAGCCACCCAGCTTTCCTGGTGCAGGCAGTTCGATCGAGCGCAGAGCGATCCCGAGGCTCCGTTCCTGCCCGTTGACAGCGCGCCGCACCTCGCACAGACTGATTCGCATCGACCAGCGAATCGGCGACCGTGCTCGCGCATGGTCGAGTTCGCGGCAGGCTGTTGCAGGCAGTCGTGCCGGTTGGCGACCAACGCGTTGAGCGAAGGAGCAAGACGATGAGTATTCGCATCGGGAGCGGCCAGTTTACCTATGAACCGCTCGCTGAATGGGAGAGCCTGCCCGAGGGCATGCGGCTGATCGAGTGCCCCGGTGTCGCGGTTGACGCCAGCGATCAGCTCTACGTCATGACGCGCAATACCGAGAATCCGGTGCTCGTCTTCAACCGCGAGGGCGACCTGCTGCGCCAGTTCGGCAAAGGGATTTTCAGCGCCCGTACCCACGGAATCGTGGTGGCACCCGATGGCTCGATCTTTTGCGTCGACGACGGTACCCATACGATTACCAAGTTCACACCCGAGGGCGAACTACTCATGACGATCGGCACACCGAACGAACCGGCCAAGCGCTGGAGCGGCGAACCGTTCAACCGCCCGACCCACGTCGCGATCTCGGCCAAGACCGGCGATATCTTCATCACCGATGGCTACGGCAACGCCCGCGTCCATAAGTACAGCGCCGACGGTACACATATTAAGTCGTGGGGCGAGCCGGGGATCGACGCCGGGCAGTTCAACCTGCCGCACAACGTCGTGATCGACGACAACGAACTGGTCTACGTCGCCGAACGCGAGAATCATCGGGTGCAGATCTTCGATGTTGACGGCAACACCGTCGGCATGTGGAACAACATCTTCCGCCCCGACGGCATGGCGATCGGCCCGGACGGCAACTTCTACATTTGCGAGCTGAATCTTGGCGACAACGACTACCCGCCCGGCATGGGTCATCGCGTCAGCGTGCTCAGTCCGGAGGGCAAGCTGCTGGCCCGCGCCGGTCATCTGATGGAAGGCGAGGAGCCGGGCAAGTTCATCGCCCCCCACGGCATCGCCGTCGATTCGCACGGCGACATCTACATCGGTGAAGTCGCCTTCACCATCCGTGGCCGCCACATGGACCCACCCCGCGAACCCAAGAGTCTCAAGAAGCTGAGAAGAGTGGCGTAGCGCGACGACGATCGTCGGTTGTGTGATCGGGCGGCGTGGCCGCCAATTGAGGGAGGAACGATGACCGCAGGCAAGAGCGGGTATCCGCCGATTTTTGATGGACATAACGACACGGTGATTAGCTTGGCTGGCGAGGGATTCGATGGGCCGGGCGGGCGCTCGTTCTATGAGCGGGCCGACAAAGGTCATATCGATCTGGTGCGGGCGCGAGAGGGCGGGCTCGGTGGCGGCTTCTTCGCCGTAATGGCGCGGCCGAAGGCGTCGGTGGCGCCGTCGGCGAGCGGGAGTGGGGGCGTCGACATCAGCGCGGTCGGCCGGGGCTATTCGCCGGAGGGCGGCTGGCCGCCGCCGATGCCGCTGGATGAGGCGCAATCCGACGCGCTCATCCGCTTTGGCAAGCTCTTCGAACTGGAACGCGATTCCGAGGGGCAGTGCAAGATCGTGCGCACGGCGGCCGAACTGCAGGAGTGCCTCGATAACGGCATCTTCGCCATCGAACTGCACTTCGAAGGTGCCGATCCGCTCGATCCGGGTGGACAGGCGCTGGAAGTTTTCTACGCTGCCGGGCTGCGCTCGGTCGGCCTGACGCACTTCCGCCAGAACATCTACTGCGCCGGTGTGCCGAACATCTTCCCGTCCTCGCCTGACATCGGCGAGGGCCTGACCGACGCCGGTAAAGAGTTGGTGCGTCAGTTG
>Ga0070680_100004719_pt1 | contig 10256 bp, 7 predicted proteins | sample KBSC73BmetaG_FD_64672 | JGI IMG/M metagenome (GOLD analysis project Ga0070680, IMG submission 64672) | Corn rhizosphere microbial communities from Kellogg Biological Station, Michigan, USA - KBS C7-3B metaG | ecosystem: Host-associated > Plants > Roots > Rhizosphere | place: USA: Michigan... | reverse complement strand
CAGCCGCTCGGCCATGCTGACCATCTGCGCCCGGCTCGGCAGATTCATGCTGACGAGATATTTCTCCATGAGATCGCCGAGCTGCTTCTGCGCCCCCGCTGTGGCTCCGCCGACCTGATTGACGACCTTGCTGAATTCGGGCGAAGCCATCGCCTGATTGGCGAAGGAATTGAATCCCTTCTCCATCTCGCCGATCAAGTTTTGCCACATCGCGACCGGATCGCTGCTCTTGTCTGCCATTGGCGTCTCCCGGATTGACGACGCGTGCCTCGCCAACTTCGGCCATACCACACTGTTGCGGCAGACCGGTCAACGTCGCGGCGTCGATTTGACGGTTTCGGGGTCGGTAGAAAGGCTTCTGCGGCTCGAAAAACCGTGTCATAGAGTCCCCATCGCAATACCATTCCTCGGGAACAGCCAAGGTGAATGTATCAGCCCATCAGCCGCCACGGATCGCCCGCGCCAACGGCATCGACCTTTGCTACGAGATCTTCGGCGACGCCGCCGCCGAGCCGATGCTGCTGATCATGGGGCTGGGCGCCCAGATGATCCATTGGGACGACGATTTCTGCCGCCAGCTGGCGGCGCGCGGGTTTCGCGTCATCCGGTTCGACAATCGCGACATCGGCAAGTCCAGCAAAATGTCAGGCGGCAAGCGGCTGGCCCCGCTCGAGCTGCTCAAGCTGCGGTTCCTGAAGATCCCGGTCAAGGCGCCCTACCTGCTGCGCGACATGGCGCAGGACGTGATCGGCTTGATGGACGTGCTCGGCATCAAATCCGCGCATCTGGTCGGCGCATCGATGGGCGGCATGATCGCCCAGGAAATCGCGATCTCGTTTCCGCAGCGGGTGCGCTCGCTGACCTCGATCATGTCGACAACCGGCAACCCAAAAGATCCGCCGCCGACCCGCGAAGCCGCCGCGGTCCTGATGGCGCCGCCGCCGGCGACCAGGAAAGAATATTTCGAGCGCTTCGCGCAGACCTGGAAGATCCTGCGCGTCGGCAGTTTTCCGCAGGACGAAGCACTGGACCGCGCCCGCGCCGAACGCACCTTTGAGCGCGGGCTCAACCCGGCCGGCGTCGGGCGGCAGCTTCGCGCGATCCTCGCCTCAGGCAGCCGCAAGCAGCGGCTGGCATCGGTCAAGGCGCCGACGCTCGTCATTCATGGCACCGTCGATCCCCTTGTGCGCCCTGAGGCCGGCAAGGATACCGCGGCCTCGATTCCCGGCGCCAAACTGCTGATGATCGAAGGCATGGGCCACGCGCTGCCGATCCCGATGTGGCCGCAGATCATCGACGCGATCGACAAGCACGCGCACGGGGCGGCAAAGAAGGCGGCCTAGCCACTCGCCATCATCCCTGCGCGAACGCTATTGCGTTCGTCGCTGGAGGTGCGAGCCCCTTCGGCGAGCCTCGAAGGATGACAAGCAACCCTCGTGGCCCATCCTTCGAGACGCGCGAAGACGCACTCCTCACGATGACGGCGGTATGCGCGGAGGCAGCCCTATCCACCCGCCCAAACGTCCAGCACGTAGCGATTTTTGGTGCCGAGATCGTCGATCCAGCGTAGCCCCGCATCGGCATCGGCGCCGTTGCGTTCGCGATAGATCGCAACCAGGGCGGCCTTGACGTCCGGCTCCATCTTGCCGCCGTCGCCGCAGACATAAATGATCGCGCCTTTCTCGATCAAACTCCACACGCGATCCTTCTGCGTCGCGACCAGATTCTGCACGTAGGTTTTTGGGCCCTCGCTGCGCGAGAACGCGGTGTGCAGTTCGGTGATGCCGTCGGCCGCGAACGCTTTCAACTCGTCGGCGTATAGATAGTCCTGGTCGGGATGACGGCAGCCGAAGAACAGCATCGCCGGGCCGAGGCTTGCCCCCTTGGCTTTCAGGGCGGCGCGCTGCTGCAGGAAGCCGCGGAATGGCGCGAGTCCCGTTCCGGGGCCTACCATGATGATCGGCACCGAAGCGTCGTCGGGCAGCCGGAACCCGGCCTTGGTCTCGCGCACCGTAGCGTGGATCGTCTCGCCGGCGCGGCGGCCGGCGAGGTAATTCGAGCAGATGCCTCTGTAGATGCCGCGTCCCGAACTGGCGGGGCCTTCGACCACGCCGACGGTGACGCTGCAGCGCGACGGATCGCCCGACGGCGACGACGAGATCGAATAATAGCGCGGCGCCAGCAGCGACAGCATTTCCAGATAGGCATGGAACGGCAACTCGCAGGCCGGATGTTCCTCCAGGAGGTCGAACACCGATTTGCGCCTGCCGAGAATGTCGGAGCGATAGTGTTCGCTCGAGGCGGCATCGTCGCCGAGATAAGCCAGCAGTTTGGGCTTGGTCACCGGACAGCGCGTGTGTTCCGACATGATCTGGATCTGCTTGCGGGTCGCGACCTGCTGCAATTCGACAAATTCGGAGAGCAAGCGCCCGACCGACACCGTGTCGCCGACCGGCAATTGCGCGCGCCGGCCTGCGGCGACCTGCAACCGGATCTGATCGGCTGGCAAAAATCCGAACCGGCGCGCGACCGAATCCACCAGCGCCGGATCGTTGCGCGGCACCACGCTCAGATGATCGCCGACCCGGTAGCTGATATCGGAGGGTAGTTGCACCTCGATGTGCCGGGTCGATCTGTCAGAGGCGTTGGCGCCGATCTTGTTTTGTAGCTCGGAGTTGACCAGCACCTTCATCGGCGAAACGCCGCCAAGGGCCACGATCGCATTGACCGCTGAAGGCGCCACCGGCTCGATCTTGTACAGCGGCTCGTCGTCGGCGCTGCGGCTGAAATTCGACTCGAGCCCGAATTCCTTGGTCGCCAGTGGCGCGAGCCTGGCGAACCAGCTCTCGAACTGGCCGTCGAGATCGCTGCGGGCATCACCCTCGCCGCGCGCATAAACGCCACGCGCGCCGTGCGCCGCCAGTTGCTCGTCGATCATCCGCGGAATCGACTGATAGGTCGCAGCCCAGTCGCTGTTGCCGCAGCCGAACACCGCGTAACGCACTTTTGCAAATGCATCCTTCGGCAGGCCGCTGCCGAGCCATTTGACGAATTGCGTGGCGTTGTCGGGCGGCGCGCCGTTGTACGACGCGCAGAAAATCAGCACTCCGCCCTGCTCCGGCAACTTGCCGACGAAATCATCGAGCTGCGCAAGTTTTGTCGCAAAGCCGTTGACCTCGGCGAGGTCGGCGACGCGGATCGCCAGTTCTTCGGCGGTGCCGAGGTTCGATCCGTAAAGCACCAAAAGCGGGGTGTTGTGGCCCGGCCGCGTCCGCGCGCGCGGCGCCGGCGCCGCCGTCGATGCAGCCGCTGTCGTCGTGGCCGGGCCAGTGTAAGCGCCGCGGTCCTTGTCGGTGCGCAGGCGCGCCTTGATCTTGAAACCATCGGGCTTGATGGTCAGCGTTTCCTTCAGCACCATTTGATAGCGGTTGTGATCAATCAGCTTGAAACGCTGCAGGATCATACCAACAGCGAGCGCCGCTTCGTGCATCGCAAAGCCACGGCCGATGCAGGCGCGCTGACCGTTGCCGAACGGCTTCCAGGCGTTGACGGGTCGCGCGGCCTCGGCCTCGCGGCTGAAGTTTTCCGGATCGAAAGCGTCCGGGTTCGGTCCCCACACCGACGGGTCGCGATGCAACGCGAGCACAAGGACCAAAACAAATGTGTTCTTCTGGAGTCTGTATTGTCCGCCAATGGTCTCATCCTTAAGCGGCGCGATGCCGTAGGCTGGCGCCGGCGGCCAAAGCCGAAGGGCCTCTTTCAGAACCTGCGTAATGTAGGTCAGCTGGGTGACCTGTTGATAGGTTGGCTTGGCATCGAGATCGGGCCCGAGCACCCGGTCGACTTCCTCATAGGCCTTCTTGAGAACGTCGGGATGCTTCAGCAGCGCATAGAGCGTGCAGGACAACAGGCCGCTGGTTGTCTCATGCCCGGCGATCAGGAAGGTGTTGATCTGGTAGCGGATGTTGACGTCATCGAGCTGCTCACCGGTGGCGCGGTCGACACCGGTCATCATGGCGCCGAGCATGTCCTTCTTGCCTTCCGCCGCCTCGGCGTTCCTGCGCCGTTCGGCGACGATCTCGTCGACCATCGCATTCATGAACGCGACATCGTTTGCGAGGTCGCGATTGCGGTTGCGTAACCACAGTCCTTCAAGCGGAAGGCCGCGGGTCAACATGATGGTCTCGAGCGAACGCACCAGCGACTCGACGAACGGGTGATAGTCTTCTCGGTAAAACGAGTTGAAACGGTAATCGAATCCACACAACCCGATGGTATCGAGCGTCAGCGCCGTCATGTCATGAACGACGTCAATCTCCTCATCAGCATTCAGGCGTTCCCACTTCTTGACGAGCTGCTCGGCGATATCGACCATGCTCGGGTGGTAGGACTGCATCGCACGGTTGCCGAACGGCTGCATCAGGATGTTGTGCGCCTTGCTCCAGTTCGGCTCGTTCGTGTACGCGGTAAACAGTCCGTCGCCGGCGACGGCCCGCACGCGGCGCAGGGATCCTTTCACCGACTTGTCGAACCGTTTCTCGTCGCTGAGCTCGTCGACCAGATCGTGCCCCGAGACGACGACTAATGGCGTGCCCATCATGTCGAGCCAGAAGATCGGTCCGAGTTCCTTGGCCATCCGCGTCATATGCTGGATCGGCGTGCTGGAATCGACCGACAGCATGTTGCCGACCACCGGCTTCTTCGGCGGATGCGGGATCGGGCTCAGTCTGTTCGTAGACGCCATTGCGATGCTAACCCCCTGCTTGCTCGCTACATAACCACCGTCATCCTGAGGTGCGCGCACGTTCTTGCGCGCCTCGAAGGATTAGCCGCGTGCACTCGTTGCCGCATCCTTCGAGGCTCGCCCAAGTTGACGGTGCAACTGCACCGTGGAGCTCGCACCTCATCAGGATGACGACGCCGCACGTCGTCTCACCCAAATCTCTTCCTACGCCATTCGACCAGCTTGGCGCTGACCTCTTCCGGCTTTTCCTGCTGCGTCCAATGGCCGCTGCCGCGAACCAGGTATTTCTCGAGATCGGGGACGATCTTCTCCATGCCGTCGGCCGCGGACGGCGGCAGCACGTGGTCGTTTTCGGCCATGATCATCAGCGACGGCACCCGCACGGTATGGTCGACCCCGGCCGAGCGCTGCCAGTTGCGCGACATGTTGCGGTACCAGTTGATGCCGCCGGTGAAGCCTGACCTAGTGAAGGTGTCGACGAAAACCTGCTTTTCTTCCGGCGACAGGATCGGCGTGCGCGGGTCGTGCTTGGCGTCGTAGCCGGCAATCATTTGCGGAAACGCCAGATTGAGTCTCGGTGATGCGCCGACGCCTGCGACCGCCGCCTCCGCCGGCGCGGTGTCGCTGCGCGGCGCAGGTTTGCGCATGAAGGCGTCAAAGGTCTGTTCGACCCGGCTGCCGAATATTCTGTCCGGCTCGCGTCCGGGGGCCTGAAACTGCACGATGTACATGTGCTCGCCGAACCGCTTGCGAAAGAGCTCGATCGGGTCCGCCGGCGCGCGATCGGCGTGAGGCGTGTTGACCCCGACGACACCGGCGACGCGATCGATATGCCGTAGCGGCATTTGCCATACAATAAAACCGCCCCAGTCGTGACCGACAAAGATCGCCTTATCGATCTTGAGATAATCAAGCAGCCCGACGAGATCGCCGGTAAGGTGTTCGATATCGTAGGCTTCGACCGGCTCAGGCCGGTCGGTCGCGCCGTAGCCACGCTGATCCGGCGCGATCACCCGAATTCCGGCTTTGGCCAGCGCCTTGATCTGATGGCGCCAGGAAAACGCGATTTCCGGCCAGCCATGGCAGAGAATGACCGGCGGCGTATCGGATTTCGGGCCGGCTTCGTAATAGCCCATGCGAATTCCGTTGGTCTGGGCAAACTGCAGCGGCGGCATTTCTATCATCGCTGGCATCTCTTCTTTCTCTCGAGCATGATCTTATCGGAAAACCGGCTCCCACAGCTTTCGCGGATTCATGCCCTAGCTTGCCACGCTCTTGAGATCGGCCGGCGGCGCAAACGCGGCCTCGAGTGCTGCGAATTCGCCCGGCAGCATGTCGCAGAGCACCTGGACATGCGGAATGATGTTGGCGCCGGCGATGAAGCCGAAATCCAGCTGATCGCGATAGCTCTGCACGGTGATATTGAGCGCCAGCCCGTGGGTCGAAATCGACACCGGGAAGATGTGCAGTAATTCCGCGCCCGCCGCATACAGCGTCTGGCGCGGCCCCGGCACGTTGGAGACCGTGATGTTCGCGGCCGGCGGCAGCACGTCCGACAGGCTGGAACGGCTGTACAACAGCGCCAGAATCTGGACCAGGATCGGCGCGCCCAGCATCGAGACGTTGGACATCTGCGGCATCAAGGCCCGCAGCGGATGCGACATCTCCTTGGATTTGGTGGATTGCGCGATGATCGCCTCGAGCCGCGCCTTGGGATCTTCGATGTTGGTCGCAATCGAGCAGATCATGCCGAACACCTGGTTGTTGGCGTCGGTGTTGCCCTCTTCGCGCAACGAGATCGGCACCGCCGCCGTCATCGATTTCACCGGCAACGCGCCGCGCTCCAGCAGATAGCGCCTGACCACGCCGCTCGAAATCGCCAGCACCACGTCGTTCAGCTTGCCGCCGGCCTGCTTGGCCAGCGCCTTGGCACGGCTCAACGGGATCGATACGCCGGCAAAGCTGCGCTCCGATGAAATCGATTTGTTCAGGATCGTCGACGGCGACACCATGCTGGCGATGCTGTCGCGCGATTTCGGGTCGGAAATCTTTCCAACCACATCGGAGACGCTTTTGAGCATCGTGGGAATGCTGCTGGCAAACTTCACCGCGGTTTCGATCTGGAACATGGCGTTGTCGAACAGGATCGATCCGAGATCGCTTTTTCCCGAGCGCGGCAGGTCGATGCCCTTGGCGGCCGCTTTGGCGTCGAACGGCTGAGTCCAGAGCTGCTGATAAGAGTCGACCAGGTTGGCGGCGATGTCGCGCGGCTCCTGCCCGACCTTGGCCCGCGCCGTCGGCGGCTCGATTTTCCTCGGGATCGGCGTCACGTCGTAGATCATGTTGGTCAGCGCTGCGCCCGCGCCGCCATCGATGCAGGCGTGATGCATCTTGGAATAGAGCCCGATCTCGTTGCCCTTCATGCCTTCGAAGACATAGAACTCCCAGAGCGGACGGGCGCGATTGAGAAGCTTGGCATGCATCCAGCCGACGATCCGCTCCAGCGTCGCGCGGTCGTGGGGAGCAGGAAGGCTGCCCCGGAAAATGTGGCGGTCGATATCGAACTGGTCGTCCTCGACCCAGGAGGGATGATCGATGTCGAGCGGCGCCTTCTCCAGGCGCGCTTTGAGGATCGGCGCAACGTGCAGCCGCGAGGCGATCATCGCCTTGAAGTCCTCGAAGAAGTCGCCCTTGTAATCCTCGGGCAGGCGGAAGATCGCCATGCTCCCGACATGCATCGGCATTTCCGGCGTTTCCAGGTACAGAAACGACGCGTCCATCGAGGACAGCTTTTTGGCGTCACTCATATTTTCCTCCCGCTGATATCACGGCGCCTTGGCGGCGCTTCCGGCGTCAGACGGCCCCGGGGTTCAGGACGTCATGATTGTGCATTTTCCGGAGCCGCATATGCAATGGCAAACGGCCCCGACCGGTCAAATTGGCTGAATTCGCCTTCGCCTTGGGCCAACCGATCCGCTATCGCCCACAAGGCGGCCGGATTAACGCCCAGTCCGATGTGACTGGCGAGGTGTACCTCGATGTTTTCGGCGGTATCGGAGGCACGTAACAGGCAGGTTCGCCAGTTCACGACGCCGTCGGTGCGCGAGTAGATCGATGTGGTCGGCACCGGCAGGTCGCCCGCAATCGCCGTTCGAAGCTCGGAATTGTCCTCGACCGCTTCCCCCGACAGCGCCTCGTAAAGCCGCGTGGCGTTGGTCGCTCTCACGTCGTTCGCGAACGGGCTTCCCAACGTCACGACATATCGCACCATGTCCGGCGCCTGCAGCGCCAGATCGCGCGCGTAGACGCCGCCGAGGCTCCACCCGACGACACTGACCTTGCGCCCGGTCGAGGCGTGAATCTCGGCGAGCCGATCCCGCAGCGAGGCCCGCAGGCGCGAGACGCCGCCGATGTTGCGGCCCATCTTCCATGCATAGCTGTCGTATCCGAGTTCCCTCAGATATCGCCGCATCGGCGCCATCGACAGATCGCTGGCGAGGAACCCCGGCAGCGTCAGCACCGGATGACCGTCGCCCTTCGGTGCGCGCATCAAGAGCGGCGAAAGCAACAGGCTGGCGTTGAATTCGAATATCCCTCTCGCTTCGGCCAGCAGCAGGCCGAGGCTAGGTGGACGAAGCCGGCCCGACGCCTCCGGTTCGCTCCGGTCAATCGGCATCATTTTTTCTTGTCACTGGCGCGCGTACCGCCGAGGCCCGCCATGGTCACGAACATGTCCTGAAATCGCTCAGCGAGCTTCGGATCGAACGTGAACCAGCTCTGCATCAGCGCTTCCGGCGAGACCTTCTCTATGTTCGCCATCATCTGGTTCTGGAGTTTTTCCATCACAGCCGTTTGCATCGGCTGTACATCCGGAAGTCCGAAAAACTGCCGGGCTTCCAGCGGCGTGCAATCTATTTCGACGTTTACCTTCATGTCCGCTCCTGATTGCATTGGTAACAGCTAGCCACAGTATCGCCGCGAGAGGCGGCGCGACGCAAGCGACCTGACGGGACGAAGGCGGCGTCTTGAGCCATCATTCGGCAGAAATGGTCAGCCAAAGCGCTCGACCGCAAAGGGTTTTGGATCGGCGAACGGGGTCTCGCCGGTCATCATCTCCGCCAGCAGGCGACCGGTCGCCGGGCCGAGCGTCAGGCCGTGGTGGTGGTGTCCAAAATCAAACCACAGCCCGGCATGACCCGGCGCCTTCCCGATCACCGGCAGCATATCGGGCAAGCACGGCCGTGCGCCCATCCAGGGCTTTGCGTCGATCGCCTCTCCCAGCGGAAACAGCGCGTGCGCCCGCGGCAACGCCCGCTGCAGCTGGATCGGCGTCGGCGGCGCATCGCGGCGGGCGAACTCGACGCCTGTGGCGAGACGAATGCCGCGGTTCATCGGCGCCAGCACGTAGCCGAGATCGGAATCGAGCACCGGATGATTGAGCACGGCATTGCCGCGCGGCGCCAGGTGCAGATGGTAACCGCGCTTGACGTTGAGCGGGATCGAATATCCGAGCGGACCAAACACCAGGTCGGACCACGGTCCGAGCGCCACCACGGCCTCGCGTCCACTGACCATGCCGTCCGGCGTGGCGATCCGCCAGCGACCGCCGACTTCCTGTTCGAGGGTCTGCGCATCTGCGACCACAAAGCGTCCCCCCTTGCGCTGGAACAGCGCCGCATAGGCTTTGGCCAGCCCGCCCGGATCGGGAACGAATCCGGGCTCAGTGAAATGGATCGCGCCGGCGAATTCGCCGCTGAGGTGAGGCTCACGCTGGATAATCGCCTTATGGTCGAGAATTTCGCCTTCGACCCCGTATTGCCTCGCCCGCTCGAAATCCCGCACCGCACTGGCAAGCGTCGCATCCCATCGATACATTTTGATCCAGCCGGTCCGCCGCAACAGCTCCGGCACCGCCGCTTCAGCGATCAGCGCCTCATGCTCGATCAGGCTGCGGCGGATCAGCGGCATGACCGCCATCGCACCGCGATACGCCCGGTCCGGCGCGGAGGCCAGGAAGTAGCGCATTAGCCACGGCAGGAACGCCGGCAGATCGGAGAACTGGTAGCGCACTTGCGGCGCGCGGTTGACAGCGTACCGGAGGATCTCTCGGAGATTCCGCGGAAACATGTAAGGGAAGACCGAGGCGCATTCGATCATTCCGGCATTGCCATAACTGGTCTCCTCGCCGGCAAGCTCGTGCTTGTCGACCAGGATCACGTCCCGTCCCCGCTGCTGCAGGTGCAGGGCGGCGCCGATGCCGACCATGCCTGCACCCAATACGAGGACATCGGCCTTGAGTTCCGCCATTGGCGCTCCGAAAGTTGAATGTCGCGCGGCGGCTTTCGCTGCCTACACTGAAGCTAGCGATTGCAGCATGGTCACGCAAACCGGCCCGCCCGGGGGGGAAATCGCGCTTGCGCGGCGGCCAAACTCTGGCAACATGGATCGGCGATAGCCCTCGATACTCTCAGAAATGAACAGCGCGCCACAGCGGAGAACGTGAACACATGTC
>Ga0070680_100004718_pt1 | contig 10257 bp, 7 predicted proteins | sample KBSC73BmetaG_FD_64672 | JGI IMG/M metagenome (GOLD analysis project Ga0070680, IMG submission 64672) | Corn rhizosphere microbial communities from Kellogg Biological Station, Michigan, USA - KBS C7-3B metaG | ecosystem: Host-associated > Plants > Roots > Rhizosphere | place: USA: Michigan... | reverse complement strand
CATCGCCCTCGACAGCGTGAAGATCGCGTTGTCGGGCCGCGGCATCGAGGAGTGCGTCGACGTCCCATGCGCCGTGACCGTGAGTGGAATCGAGAGCTTGTCCGCGGTCGAGATGCTCACGTACCGCACGCCGCCCTCGTCGTCCTTCATGATCCAGCCGCCTTCGTTCAGCGCGAACTCGGCGTCGATGTCGCTCCAGTGCTCGCGGGCGAGCCAGCTCGTATTGTAGGGAAGCGCGCCCTCTTCGTCCGCCTCGGCGAGGAAGATCACGTCGCGCGCGAGCGGAATCTTGCGTTCGGCGAGCATCATCGCGGCGCGCGCGAAAACGGCCATTCCGCCCTTGAAGTCCACGGCGCCGCGACCGAAGACGTGGCCATCCTTGATCACGGCCGCGAACGGATCGACCGTCCATTGGTCCCGCTCCACACCGACGACGTCCGCGTGCGCCGCGATCAGCACCGGACGCTTCGAGCCGTCGCCCTTCAGCCGCGCGATGAAATGGACTTTGTTCGTGTCCGGCGTCTCGATGATCTTGACGTCGAACCCGCGCGCGCGAAACCGCGGCGCCAGTGCGGCAGCCACTTGCCGCGTGATACCGGGCGGATTGCTGCTGTTCGCCCGAATGAGATCGACGAGCAGCGCCGCGGTCGAATCGGTGGCTTGTGCCCCGACGATCGCCGGAATGGACAGCATTGCGGCGGTCGTGAGCAGTCGCGGGACGATGTTCAGCATGACGTCACGGTTGAGGTCGCGGCGAACATAGCATCGGCGCGGCGGCGCGTCACCCCTTGACGGCGTGCTCATTCCCTCGTCATTTGATTGAATCAAATGTTGAGGGAATACCGCCCATGTCCGCGAAAGAGCTCGACCTCCTCCAGGGCACGCTCGACGTGCTCGTCCTCCGCGCCCTCTCGTGGCAACCAATGCATGGCTACGCCGTCGCTCGCTTCATCCGACAAGGCTCCGGCCAGACATTCAAGGTGCTCGACGGTGCGCTGTACACCGCCCTGCACCGCATGGAAGAGCGCGGCTGGGTCGACGCGGAATGGGGCGCCTCGGACAAGAAGAAGCGCGCCAAGTTCTATCGTCTCACGACTGCCGGTCGCCGAGCGTTGCGGAGCGAAACGCAGTCGTGGAATGACTATGTCGCCGCCGTCGGACGCGTGATGACCGCAACGCCGGAGTCCGTATGAGCGTCGAGCGCGATATCGACGCCGAGCTGCGCTTCCACTTCGAGGCGCGTATGGAGGAGCTGGTGGCACAGGGCCTCTCGCGCGAAGATGCCAGACGGCAAGCGCTCTCCGAATTCGGCGATGTCGACGACACGCGGGCCGCGCTGCGCGAGATCGATTCGCGCGTCGCACGACGGCGAAACCGCGCCGAGCTGCTCGATGCGTTCGTTCACGATGTCGTGTACTCGGCGCGAGCACTCCGGCGCACACCGGCCGTTTCGCTCGCCATCGTGCTCACGCTCGCCCTCGGTCTCGGCGCGAATGCGTCGATGTTCTCGCTGCTCGACACGATCTACCTGCGACCGCCGGCGGGAGTTGTAGCGCCCGGCGAGATTCGCCGCGTGTGGAGCGAGCAACGCTTCCGAACTGGCATGCAGTTCTGGTCCGGGTTCGACTACAGTGCGTACAGCGCGATCGTTCGCTCTCTCGACGGACGCGCACGCGTCACGATGTATCACGCCGGCACGCGTCGCCTTGGCAGAGGCGAAGGCGCGCCCGTGGTCCACGTCGTAGGTGCGCCGTCGAGTTACTTCGGCGTGCTCGGCGTGAAGCCGCTGCGCGGACGCTTGTACACGGCCGACGAAGATGGACTGATGCAAGCCGCTCCTGTCGCCGTGATCTCCGAATCGTTCTGGCAAGAACACTTCGGCGGCGACCCTGCGGCGCTCGGGCGACAGCTCGATTTCGCGCAGGGCAAGGTCACCATCATCGGCGTGGCAGCGCCCGGATTCCGCGGCATCGACCTTGACGCCGCGGATGTCTGGATGCCAACACTCACGGCCCTCGCCGTTCCGCCAACGCGACGCACGCCGTGGTGGCAGGACAGTGGCATCAATGGCTTTCAGGTTGTCCTTCGGCCCGCACGCAATGCGCGAGAAGGCGAGCTGGCCCAGCGCGTGACGCAGGCGCTGCGACAATCGAGTGCCGGCGATTTTCGCATCGACAGCACAGCGGTCGCGGAGTTCGGCGGGATCAACATCGCGCGCGGTCCGGGCAAAGTCAGCAACGAGATGCAGGTGGCCAGTCGTCTCGCCGGCGTCGCCATCATCGTGCTGCTCATCGCGTGCGCGAATGTGGTCAATCTCCTACTCGCGCGCGCAGTGAGCCGCCGCCGAGAGATCGCGGTGCGATTGGCACTCGGCGTGTCGAGGTCGCGACTCATTCGCTTGCTGGTGACCGAAAGCGTGCTGCTCGCGCTGCTCGCGTTGGTCGCCGCGATCGCCGCGGCTCGCTGGGGCGGCGGACTGTTGAGGAATCTCTTGATGCCCAAGATCGAGTGGGCCGATGCGCCACTCGATTGGCGCGTGCTCGCGTTTGCGCTGTTTGTTGCGCTGTCGGCCGGTTTGCTCGCGGGACTGGTCCCCGCGCTTCAGGCGTCGTCGCCTGATCTCACCAACTCGCTGAGAGCAGGCACTCGCGATGATGCCCCCTATCGATCTCGCCTTCGCAATTTCCTGGTGATGTCGCAGGCGGCGCTGTCGGTCGTGCTACTCGTCGGCGCGGTGCTGTTCGTTCAGAGCCTTCGCAACGTGAAGGAGCACGACTTTGGTTACGCCGTGAGGCAGCTCGCCTTCGCAACCGTCGACTTCGACTCGAGGGATTCGGTGCGCGACGCGGCGTTTCCGTCGCGAATGCGAGCGCTCGAGTCCCGCGTCGCGGCCATCCCGGGCGTGGATCGCGTATCGCTGATGCAATTCCACCCGAAGGGCGGATTTGCGACAACCGATTACTTCCCCGATGCCGATACGACAGCGCACAAAAAGCCGATCGGATTCCTGACCGGCGTCACGCCGTCGTTCTTCGAGACGACGGGCACCAAGCTGTTGCGAGGTCGAACATTTCCGACTGACGCGAGCCTCGGCGGTCCGTTCACGACGATCGTCAACAAAGCGATGGCCGATGCGCTGTGGCCCAACCAGGATCCGATCGGCCGCTGCGTTCGCTTCGGCAAGCCGGATGCGCCGTGCGCGACGGTCATCGGCGTCGCGCAGACGGCGCTGATGCTGTCGATCGACGAGCCGCCCACGCCGCGGTTGTATGTCTCAGTCGACAATCCGCCGGCGAAAATCTACACGGGACGCGAGCTCGTCGTTCGCGGCGACGCACGACGCTTGCCCGCGGCGATGAAGTCCGTTCGCGAGATTCTTCGCGCGGAGTTTCCGGGTTCGATTCCCCGGATCTCCACCATGTCGCAGACGATGGAACCTGAATACCGGCCGTGGGATCTCGGCGCCAAGCTGTTCACGCTCTTCGGCGTTCTCGCGCTCGTCGTCGCGTCCATCGGCGTGTTCAGCACCGTGTCGTACGCTGTGAGCCGACGCATGCACGAATTCGGCGTTCGCATCGCGCTCGGTGCTCGAGGCACCGACGTGGTTCAACTGGTCGTGAGCGAAGGACTCAAAACTGTCGTCGCGGGTGTCGTCGCAGGAGTTTTGCTGGCACTTGCCGCCGGAAAGCTCGTCGCATCGCTGTTGTATGGAATCAAGCCGAGCGATCCTGCGTCGATGGCCATTGTGGCCGCAACGCTGATCGCGATCGCGATGGCAGCGGCACTCATACCCGCGTGGAAGGCAGCGCGCTCTGATCCGGTATCGGCGCTCCGCGCCGACTAACGGATGTCATCCCGAGCGAAGCGAGGGATCTGCACTTCGACGGACTTGCGTCTGCAGGTCTACGCCGATCGCTTCACTTCGAAGCAGCACCTGACCGGTCCACCTGCTTCGTCCGAGCGCACGCAGCATTGCTTGACCATCACACCCGCGGTCTCGCTGACGAGCTGCGTCACCGCGTGACAGACCCTTGGCTGCGCGCGAACTGCATCTGATAGCGGACACGCGTGTCCCCGCAGGATGAACGAATCGGCGGTTCGCTCGACGTCGATCTCGCCGCCCAAGCCAGTGAGGAGCCGCGCTGCGTCGTTCACGCGACTCTCGAGCGACTTGGCGGGTCGCTTCTTTCCACCCGCTGCGGCTTCAGCATCACTCGAAAGGCGCCGCCCCACGTCGCGAAAGACGGCGTCGAGCTCGGCGTCGGACAATCGTTGCTCCAATGCCGCAAGCAGTGCCAGCAGCACAGGAGCATACGCCGTCGACAACAGTGGCTCCGCGCTCGGCGTGATCGAGTACAGCGCGGCGGGCTTACCGACCCCTCCAGTATGTCGCTGCCGAGGCTGATGGACGACGCCATCGCGTTCGAGGCTGGTGAGGTGGGCACGCACGGCGTTGTCCGTCACGCCGAGTGATCGAGCAAGCTCCTCGACCGTCCGCTCGCCGCGCCTCAACAGCGCGATGATCCGACCGCGCACACGTCCGCCGACCGACCGTTCCCACCACCGCATGCGACCCTCCTTGGGCTATGGCAATCTAATACGTGGCCAAATAAGTCAAGGTTTTTCTTGACAAATCCGATCACACCGCGTAGCCTCCTGTCACGGGCCGCCACACCGCTCGCGGCGGCAGCTGGTTTTTCTGTTCATTTCACGGGAGACCCACCATGCAGTCACGTTTCACCACGCTTCGCTTCGCAGGCGTGGGCGCGCTCGTCGCCCTCGTCGCCGGCGCCGCCCCGGCTCGGGCGCAAGCCGCGAAGCTCGACGATCCGACCATCATCGCGATCTTCGACGCCGCCAACACCTGGGACATCGAGACCGGCCAGCTCGCCGCAAAGAAGGGCAGCGACAAGACGGTGAAGGACTTCGGCTCCATGCTCGTGCGCGACCACACCAATGTCCGCCAGCAGGGCCGCGACCTCGCCGCAAAGCTCAAGGTGACGCCGACGCCGCCGAAGGACTTCGCGCTCGCCAAAGTCCACGCCGACGCGATGAGGAAGCTCCAAGGCTTGAGCGGCAAGGAATTCGACAAGGCTTTCCTGCAGAACGAGGTCGACTTCCATCAGGCCGTGATCGACGCGGTGACCACTTCCTTGCTGCCGGCGCTTCAGAACGCCGAAGCCAAGGATCTCGTGACGAAGGTCGCGCCGGCGTTTGCGGCGCATCGCGACGCCGCGAAGAACCTGATCGCAAAGGGCGAGTAGGCAGTCCGGGACAAAGAGAGCACGATCGGGCGAGCCGGCTGAACCGCGGCTCGCCCGTTTGTCGTTTCGGCTTGCCGCGCTTCCGGGCGTGCGACATACTGCCCGCACGACAACTCTTCGCCCGGAGCCAGCTTCGTGACGGTCATCGAGATTCCCACCCCCGATCCGCGCACGTTCGACGAGACGTCCCGTCCATTCGCCGAAGCGGTCGCGGCACAGTACGCGGTGAAGAAGATGATCGGCCGCGGCGGCATGGGCATCGTCTATCTCGCACGCGACCGGCGCCTCGATCGTCTCGTGGCGATCAAGACGCTCCCGCCGCAGCTCGCCGCTGATCCGGCGGTTCGCGAACGATTCATTCGTGAGACGCGCGCCGCGGGCGGCATGTCGCACCCGAACATCGTGCCGATTCACGGCGCCGATGAGATCGACGGCCATGTGTTCTTCGTCATGGGCTACGTCGACGGCGAGTCGCTCGCGACACACGTGACCGCGCGCGGCCGTCTCGACCCCAAGACCGTCGTCGAATTGCTGCGCGACGTTGCAAGCGCACTGTCACATGCGCACCGGCGCGGTATCGTCCACCGCGACATCAAGGCTGAGAACATTCTCATCGAGCGGGCGACGGGTCGTGCGCTCGTCACCGACTTCGGCATTGCTCGGCTCGCCGAGGCCGCGCCGCTGACCGCGACCGGCCAACTGCTCGGCACCGTGTACTACGTGAGCCCGGAGCAGGTCTCCGGCGAACGTGTCGACCAACGGAGCGACCTCTACTCGCTCGGCGTCGTCGGATATCTCGCGCTCACGGGCTGCTTCCCGTTCGACGCGGAGCTCGCGTCGGCGGTGCTCGTCGCGCACGTCACGCGTCCCGCACCGCGCGTGCGCGACGCAAATCCTGACGTGCCCGAACCGCTCGCGGCGGTGATCGATCGCTGTCTCGCCAAGGATCCGGCCGCGCGTTTCGCAAATGCGGGCGAGCTGATCACGGCGCTCGAGAACGTTACACGCGGGAACGCCAAGGATGTTGCGCCGCCAGCCCGAAAGCCGAAGATCTCGGACACCGAGGCGCAGGCCGTGTGGCAGCGCGCGGCGAATCTGCAGGCGTTGACCGGAGTGATCATGCGCGCGGATCTGCCGCCACAGGCGCGTGACGCCGAACAGGATCGCATCCGAACATCCGGTTTTTCCATCACCGAAATTCGGAGTGCGGCAAGCCAAGCGGGCATCGGCGAGTCATACGTCGAGCGGGCGCTCGTGGAACACGGCTTGGGCGTGACTCGCCAGCCGGTCGTGAGCACGCTTCCGCGCACCGCATTGCGTGGATCGCTGTGGGCAGGCGCTCCACTCGACATCGTCGTCGATGCGGAAGTCGATGCCAATGTCGAATCGCGCCGCTTCGAGCGCTTGATCAACGCGCTTCGTGAAGGAACGGACACCGTGGGCGTGACCACGACGAAGTCGCGTGAGCTGATGTGGCGCGGTGCGTGGTTCGGCCATCGGCTCGAGGCGTCAGTTGCGCCGGACGGCGCGCGAACACGAATTCGGCTGTCACAGAGCATTCGTCGCGCAGCACTCGCCGCAATGTCGGCAACGATCGCGGTTGGTGGCGCGGTCGGCGCAGCGGTCGGCGTCGGTCTTATCGAATTGCACTTGCACGCTCCGCCGTGGGGATTTCGGATTCATCGCGTGGATGGAATGGTTCTCACCACGGTCGCTGGCATTGGCGTCGGCTTGCTGCTCGGCCGAGCGCTCGTTCGGCGGCTTCGTAACTACAACAACGCGCGACTGCACACGCTGACTGAGCTGCTCGCGCTTCGCGCCGGAGAGGATGGGCGCGACGACTGAACCATCGCCGCCAGCCGCCACAGGCGCGCTGACGGCGGTCGCAGTCAAAGGGCTCCGCTGGTGGATGATCGGGCTGATCATGCTCGGCTCGATCATCAACTATCTCACGCGCAGCACGCTTGGGGTCGCCGCGCCGACGCTGCTCAAGGATCTGCAGATCTCCGCGCAGCAGTATTCGTGGATCCTGAGCACGTTCCAGATCGCGATCATGTTCCAGCCGGTGTGCGGCTACATCCTCGACGCCATCGGCCTCAAACGCGGCTATGCGATCTTCGCCGTCTCGTGGTCGATCGTCAGTATGGCGCACGGGCTCGCGAATAGCTGGCAGACCCTTGCCTCACTTCGCGCGCTGCTCGGATTCGCCGAAGGCTCGGCAAATCCGGCGGGCATGAAGGCGACCGCCGAGTGGTTTCCGGCGCGCGAGCGTGGACTGGCGGGCGGCGTGTTCAACATTGGTGCATCGGTCGGCGCGATGGTCGCCGCGCCACTCGTCGCGTGGGCGATTCTTGCTCACAGCTGGCAGTTTGCGTTCGTGATCACGGGCGCGCTTGGACTCGTGTGGGCTGCGCTGTGGCTCGCCTTCTATTCGTCCCCGGAAACTCACCCGCGGCTCTCGAGTGAGGAGCGCGATTACATCCTGTCTGGACAGGAAACGCATCTCCAGAGCGACGGCTCGCGTCCATCGATCAGGCGAATCGTTCGCCAGCGCAATTTCTGGGGAATCGGACTACCGCGCTTTCTCGCGGATCCCACGTGGGGCACGCTGACCTTCTGGGTACCGCTCTATCTCACGACGGTCCGCCATTTCGATCTGAAGCAGATCGCGCTCTTCGCATGGCTTCCCTTTCTCGCTGCGGACTTCGGGAGCATGTTCGGCGGCTTCATCGTGCTGCAGCTTCAACGACGCGGCGTTGGGCTCATCGACGCGCGACGATGGGCGTTCACCGTCGGCGCGATTCTGATGATGGGGATGGGCTTCGTTGGATTCGTGGACAGCCCGTACGTCGCGATCGCGCTCATCAGCCTCGGCGGATTCGCGCATCAGACGCTGTCGGTCACCGTGATCACGATGGCGTCCGACCTCTTTCGAAAGAATGAAGTCGCGACGGCGGCTGGCATGGCCGGCACGCTTGGCAACGCAGGCGTGCTCGGATCGTCTCTCTTGATCGGATCGCTGGTCGCGACGATCGGCTACACTCCGTTCTTCATCCTCCTTCCCGTGCTCGATCTGATCGGCGCCGTCGTGCTCTGGACGTTCGTTCGCGAGCCCATTACGCGAACGACGTGAACATCGTCAATCCGATTCTCCGCGGCTTCAATCCCGATCCATCGATCGTTCGAGTTGGCGACGACTATTACATCGCCACGTCGACGTTCGAGTGGTATCCGGGCGTGCAGATCCATCACTCGCGCGATCTGGTGCATTGGCGGCTGATCACGCGTCCACTGTCGCGGGCAAGTCAGCTCGACATGCGCGGCGATCCCGACTCGTGCGGCATCTGGGCGCCGTGCCTCACGCATGCCGACGGCCGCTTCTGGCTGATCTACACCGACGTCAAGCGATACGGTCGTGCGTCGCAGCCCGGGTCAGGCAGCGCGACGCCGCGCGACATGCACAACTATCTCGTGACGTGCGAGACGATCGACGGCGACTGGTCCGATCCGATCTATCTCAACAGCAGCGGCTTCGATCCCTCACTCTTTCACGACGACGACGGTCGCACGTATCTCGTGAACATGCTGTGGGACCATCGTCCCGGCGTGAATCGGTTCGCTGGTATCGTGCTACAGGAATATTCCGTCGACGAGCAGCAGCTTATCGGCTTACGGAGGCGCATCTTCGAGGGCACGGCACTCGGCTTCACCGAAGCGCCACATCTATATAAGAGAAACGGCTACTACTATCTGATCACCGCCGAAGGAGGCACCGGCTGGGGGCACGCGGTGACGATGGCACGATCGCGCTCGCTCGCTGGCCCGTACGAGCTGCACCCCGACACGTACATACTGAGCGCGCGCAATCGCCCGGACGTCGAGCTTCAGCGCGCGGGTCACGCCGATCTCGTCGAGACGCAGAGCGGCGACACGTACATGGTGTATCTCTGCGGACGCCCGTTGAAGAACCGCGGGCGCTGCACGCTGGGACGCGAGACGGCGATTCAGCCGATGGTCTGGGGCAGCGATGGTTGGTTGCGCACGACCGATGGACAGGGCCTTCCGCAGTCGGTCGTGCCGTCGCCAGAGCTCGAGACGTTCCAGTTCACTCCATCGTCCGCGCGCGAGGACTTTGGCGCGTCGCTGTTGCCGATCGATTTCCAGTGGCTGCGCACGCCGCATCCGGACGAACTGTTCAGTCTTACGGCGCGCCCGGGATGCATCCGCCTGTATGGCCGCGAGACGATCGGTAGCCACTTTCGACAGTCGCTCGTCGCGCGTCGTCTCCAATCGCATTGCGCGAGCGCGTCGACGATCATCGACTTCGCGCCCGAGCACTATCAGCAGTCGGCGGGGCTCGTCTGCTATTACAACAGTGCGAAGTTTCACTATCTGTATATCTCGCATGACGAGATACACGGGAAGCACGTGCGAGTACACTCCGCGCTGCCCGATCAGGTTCAGGCGGACGTCTTCACGTCGCCGATCGCGATCGATTCCGATGCGACCATCGAGCTCCGAGCCGAGATCGACTTTGAGCGTCTGTACTTCGCGTATCGAGTCAGTGATGGAGACTGGTGCTGGATCCCACAGCAGTTCGACGCGAGCATTCTGTCGGATGAAGCAAGCGCGCCCGGCATGCCGAACTTCACAGGCGCGTTCGTCGGCATGGCCTGCCAGGACCTGGCCGGCACGGCGCGACATGCTGATTTCGATTGGTTCGAGTATCGCGAACGAGAATTCTTGATCGATCCTCGGTGATATCACAGATCGACACGGTCACGGGCGGACGGTCACAGAAGGACGGTCATCCCAAGCGCCGATCCGCTTCCAACAAAGAGATTTTCATCAAACCAAAACAATGACATCCAACCGATGTTCTTCTGACTGTCATCGTGGCGCGACGCCAGAAACGGCGCCTTTGAAGCCGAAACGACCGATCCCTGGCCAGCCTCGGCGCGACAAGTAGTTTGAACTCGTGCCACTCGCCCGA
>Ga0070680_100004716_pt1 | contig 10258 bp, 9 predicted proteins | sample KBSC73BmetaG_FD_64672 | JGI IMG/M metagenome (GOLD analysis project Ga0070680, IMG submission 64672) | Corn rhizosphere microbial communities from Kellogg Biological Station, Michigan, USA - KBS C7-3B metaG | ecosystem: Host-associated > Plants > Roots > Rhizosphere | place: USA: Michigan... | reverse complement strand
GGCTGCTTATCGAGGCTCCTCGTAATCTGGCTGCACATCTGCACGCGCCTCTGCAATCCGGCTCGGACCGCGTCCTGAAGCGCATGGGCCGGCATTGGTACACGGCCGAGTCGTATCGCGCCCGGATCGAATGGCTCGCGGAGCGGCTTCCGGTCTTCGGACTCGGCGCAGATGTGATCGCCGGATTCCCGGGCGAAACTGAGGATGATCACCAAGCCTCGCGTATGCTTCTGCAAGCCCTGCCTTTCACTTATCTGCACGTCTTCCCATTCTCTGTCCGGCCGGATGCCGCAGCGGCGCGCCTGCCCGGACAGTTGGGCTCCGACGTCATTCGAGCCCGCGCGCGGGAGCTTCGGGAGCTTGGTGAGGCGAAAGCAGCCGCCTATCGGGAGTCCCGTAGAGGGCAGGCGGCGGATGGCATCGTGACGGGCCGGGTAAAGGCCCAGGTTGAAGTGATGACCGAAGATTACTTGAGTGTCTATCTTGCAACGGACAATTGGGACGGACGTCCCCGCTTCGAGGTGACGGTCAACTAGCGATGCCGCGCATCTACATCGAGACCTACGGCTGCCAGATGAACGTCTCGGACTCCGAGCTGATGTTCGGGGTTCTGGGACGTGAGGGATACGTGCGCACCGACGATCCCAGCGAGGCAGACGTCTTACTGATCAACACCTGTGCCGTCCGGGATCATGCGGAGCAGCGGGTGCTGGGCCGCATGGGGGAACTGAAGCGCTACAAGCGTCCGGGAGACGTGCTGGGTGTCGTCGGCTGTATGGCGCAGCGGCTGGGCCCCAAGCTGCTCGAGCGCGTGCCCCAGGTGGATCTCGTCATCGGGCCGGATGGGTATCGTGGGCTGCCAGAGCTGATCGCGCGGGCGCGCGACGGTCAGCGCACCGCCGACGTCGAGTTCAAGAGCTGGGAGCATTACGAGGACGTCCCGCCGGTACGCGCGAATCCCGTCTCCGCCTTCGTCACCGTGCAACGCGGCTGCGATTATCGGTGCACGTTCTGCGTCGTTCCGATGACGCGGGGACCCGAGCGGAGCCGCAAGTTGGCCGACGTGGTTGGCGAGGTGACGCGCCTCGCTGAACAGGGCACCACCGAGGTCACGCTGCTTGGACAGACGGTCAACAGCTATCACGATGGCGAGCACGACTTCGCCGCGCTGCTGCGCGCCGTGGGTGCGGTCTCAGGGATCCGACGGCTGCGGTTCACGTCGCCCTATCCCACCGACTTCAGCGACGCGGTGCTCGCCGCCATGGCCGAGACACCGGCGGTGTGCGAGCACGTGCATTTGCCGGTGCAGAGCGGCAGCTCGCGGACGCTCAAACGGATGCTGCGCCGCTACGATCGCGACCGGTATCTCCAGGTCGTCGCCGCGCTGCGCCAGGCGGTCCCTGGAATCGCGTTGTCCACGGACATCATCGTCGGATTTCCTGGCGAGACCGAAGCGGACTTCCAGGAGACGCTGTCGCTGGTGGAGGACGTGGGCTTCGACGACGCCTACACGTTCAAGTACTCGGTGCGCGAAGACACGCCGGCGGTGCGGATCAAGGATCACGTGTCGGAAGACGTCAAGACGGAGCGCATCGGCCGGCTCATCGAGGTCGTGCGCCGCGTGGCGAAGCAGAAAAACATTCAGCTCGTCGGCACGACCCATGAGGTGTTGGTCGAAGGGCCGGCCAAGCGCGGCGATCTCCTGCAGACCAGGACTCGCACGAACAAGATCGCGCTCGTGGAGGGACCGGCAGAGTGGATCGGCGCGTATCGACGCGTGCGTTTCACAGGTACGACGGGATCCACGTTCACCGCCTGGCCGATTGAGGAGCATGCCGTCACCGCCGTTCCCCCTCTCCGCGGAGCGGAGAGGGGGCCAGGGGGTGAGGCATGGCAGTAACGAACGTGACTGCCGAGGTCGTGCAGCGCGAGTACCAGAGCCTGCGCGAGAACTTTCCCAAGTTTTGCGGCTGCGACATCTGCCGCGGCGACGTGCTCGTATACACGCTCAATCGGTTGTCGCCACACTACGTCTCGACGCGCCAGGGCGAGATTCTGACGGGGTTATCGCTCGACAGCGACGGGGAAAAAGCCAAGCTCGACGTCGTATTGTTCGAAGGCTTCCACAAAGTCGCGCACGCGCCGCGCTGCGGAGCAAAACCCACCCGGTTGTGATCTGAGGCGGCTCCCTGCGGCCGCCGATCCTGTATCTCACCATTGCCTTTGGGGCTGGTCTCTGCGCGGGTCTCGAAGGACGTGGGGAGTGGGGAGTGGTACTTCCCCTGCTCGTGGGGGCTGTGTTCCTCGCCCGTCGAGCTCCCGTCGGAGCTGCCTGTGGCGTGATGCTCGTCGCTGGTGCGGTGTGGGGCAGTGCTGCGTTGCGGAAGCAGGGCGCGTCGTGTGTGGGGCAATGGAGCAGGGAACGGGGAGCGGAGAGCCGCAAAGCCGTACTCGTGCGATTGAGTGATCCTGTTTCAGCGGCCGGCGGAGTCGTCGAGGGCGATGTGACCGCAGGTCGCTGTAGTGGGGCAATCACGATTCGCTGGCCCCAGGGCTACGCCGCGCGCGGTGGCACAACGTGGGTCGTCGCCGGACGATTCCTCGGCGATGCGAATCGCGGCGTGCTCGTCGCGCGGCGCGTGCGGCAGCTCGACGCGGAGCCGCGAGGCCGCGGAGCGCTGCGGGATCGCATCACCGAGCGAAGTCGCCGCTTGTTTGGCGCGCGGGCGCCGCTCGTCGACGCGCTGGTGATTGCGCGGCGTGCGGAGCTCGACGCCGAGCTGCGCGAGCGCTATACCCGGTCCGGATTGGCGCATCTGCTGTCGATCTCGGGACTGCACGTGGCCTTCTTTGCCGCCTGGCTCAACGTGCTGCTCGTACGGCTGCGTTTCCGGCCGCGCGCCCGATTCGTGGCCGGCACGATCGTCATGCTCGCGTATGTCTGGCTGCTCGGCTTTCCAGCGCCCGCGACGCGCTCGGCTGCCATGCTGGTCCTGCTCGATATTGCGAAGCTGCGCCAGCGCATCGTCGCGCCACGCGGGTTGGTGGCGCTGGCGGCGCTGTGCGTGATGCTTGCCGATCCCTGGTCGGTGCAGTCCATCGGGGCGTGGCTGTCGGTGGCGGCCGTTGCCGCCGTCATCTGGGCGGGCCGCGCGACGGAACGGCAGCCGAAGCTCGTGCGGCTGCTGGCGCCCGCGCTGGCCGCCACCCTTCTCACCGCTCCCATCACGGCCTACGTCTTTGGGACCGTCGCTCCCATCGGTGTAGTCGCCAACCTGCTCGCGATTCCGCTGGCTGGAGTCGCGGTGCCGGGACTGATGGTGGCGCTGCTCGTCTCGTCCAGCTGGCTGGCGGCCGGTGCGGGGTTGTGCCTCGCGCTCCTCGACCTCGTGGCAAAGGCGGCGGCGGCGGTCCCGGGTGGCCACTTCATTATGATCGCGGGGCCTCGCGCGGCGCTGGTGTGGCTGGTGGTGCTCGCGCTGGCGGGGTGGCTCTGGAATGCGCCGAGACGATGCTGGGTGATTCGTGCGCGTCTGGCACTCATCGCGGCGCTTGTAGCATGGTGGGCGCCCTTCGCCGCCCTCCGCCGCCATTCAGATTGTTCATGTCTCACCGTAGCTTTCTTGAACGTCGGCCAGGGCGATGCGATCGCGCTGCGCAGTCCCGCGGACCGGTGGGTGCTGATCGACGGCGGTCCGCGCGGACCACAGGGCGATGCCGGACGGCGTGTCGTGGTGCCGTTCCTGCGAAGCCACGGCGCGACCCAGCTGGCGGCGGTTGTCGCTACCCACGCGCATCTGGATCATTTCGGCGGGCTCGGCGCGGTGCTCGATGCCTTCGATCCCGCGTTGGTGCTGGAGCCCGGTGAGCCCGTGCCCGATGCCGGCTATCTCGGCTTCCTCAGCGCGGTGGAAAGCGACGGGGCGGAGTGGCGGGCGGCGCGTCGCGGCGATCGATTGGAGCTGGACGGCGTCCGCATCGAAGTCCTCAGTCCGGACTCCGCGTGGGCCGTCGGCCAGACCGATATCAACGAGCAGTCGGTCGTGTTGCTCGTGACGTACGGAACGACGCGCTTGCTGTTCGCGGGCGATGCCGGGATGCCGACCGAAATGCACCTGGCGGGGCGCGTGGGGCACGTGACGCTGCTCAAGGTGGGGCATCACGGGTCGCGCTGGGCCACCTCCGACCGCTGGCTGGACGAGCTGCAGCCGGACGACGCGGTGATCAGCGTGGGTGCCAAGAACCGCTATGGGCATCCCGCGCCCGAAGCGTTGGCGCGGCTGCGGGCGCACGGCGTCAAAGTCTTTCGTACCGATGAACTGGGCACGATCACTTTTTCCGTGACGAGTCATGGCACGATCACAGTCAGCGACGTCCGTCGTCACAATTGAGCGGTACATCATGGAGCAGGAGCGGCTCCACCCCGAGGCCACGGGGGAGCTGTCGAACCTGCTCTACGATCTGTGCCTCGCCGCCAAGATCATTTCCCGCCAGGTGCGCCGCGCCGGACTGACCGACATCCTCGGCGAATTCGGCGCCGTCAACGTCCAGGGTGAAGTCCAGCAGAAGCTCGATGTGTTCGCCCACGATACGGTGCGCCACAGCGTGGAGCACACCGGACGCGTGTGCGTCGTGGCATCGGAGGAAGAAGAGCACCCCATTCCAGTCAACGTGCGCGCCGATCGGCGCAGCGGGAAATACGTGCTGCTGTACGACCCGCTCGACGGCTCCAGCAACATCGGCGTCAACGTCTCCATCGGGACCATTTTCTCGATCCACCGCCGCATCACCGACGGCCGCGGTGCGGGGTCGCTCGAGGACTGTCTTCAGAGGGGCAGGGCGCAGGTCGCGGCCGGGTACATCCTGTACGGCTCGAGCACGATGCTGGTCTACACCACCGGGCAGGGGGTGCACGGCTTCACGCTCGACCCCACGATCGGGGAGTTCCTGCTCTCCCACCCCGACATCCGCTGTCCCGACGTCGGACAGTATTACAGCGTGAACGAGAGTCACTGGAACAAGTGGTCGCCCGGGATTCAGCGCACGGTCGCGGCGTTCAAGAACGGCGACTCGGGACGGGTAGAGGCGAAGAACGCGCGCTACATCGGATCGCTCGTGGCCGACATTCACCGCAACCTGATGTCCGGCGGCGTGTTTCTCTACCCGGCCGACAAGAACGCGCCGCAGGGCAAGCTGCGGCTGCTGTACGAAGCCGCTCCGCTGTCGTTCGTGGTCGAGCAAGCGGGTGGCGCCGCCATCGACGGCACGAACGACATCCTCGACATCACTCCCACCGAGCTGCACCAACGCACTCCGCTGATCATCGGTTCGAAGCGCGACGTCGACTTCGCCCGATCGGTGCTGGCGGACACATGACGCACGACTGGGAGCCGCGTCCGCTGACGGACGTCAGCGCTCCCGGCGAGCCGCCCTATACCCGCGGGATCTATCCCACGATGTACCGCGGGAAGCTTTGGACGATGCGTCAGTACGCGGGCTTCGGCACGGCTGAAGAAACCAACGAGCGCTTTCGCCATCTGCTCGAGGCCGGCCAGACCGGGCTCTCGGTGGCGTTCGATCTGCCGACGCAGATGGGCTACGACTCCGATCATCGTATGGCGGAAGGCGAGGTCGGACGCGCGGGCGTCGCCATCGACAGTGTCGAGGACCTGGAGCGGCTGTTCCACGCGATTCCGCTCGACCAAGTGTCGACGTCGATGACCATCAATGCGACGGCCGCGATTCTGCTCGCGATGTACATCGTGGTCGGAGAGGAGCAGAACGTCCCGCTCGCCAAACTGCAGGGCACGCTGCAGAACGACATTCTGAAGGAATACATCGCGCGTGGGACGTACATCTATCCTCCCGCGCCGTCGCTCCGGCTCATCACGGATATTTTTCGCTTCACCTCGAAAGCCAGGATGCGTTTCAATCCCATTTCCGTTTCCGGCTATCACATGCGGGAGGCGGGCGCGACGGCGGTGCAGGAGATCGCGTTTACGTTCGCGAATGGCCTTGAATACGTGCGTCGTGCGTCGTCCGTCGGAATTTCGGTCGACGAGTTGGGTCCCAGGCTGTCGTTCTTCTTCGCGGCGTACACCGACTTGTTCGAGGAGATCGCCAAGTTCCGCGCGGCGCGTCGCCTCTGGGCGCGCCTGATGAAAGAGAAGTTCAACGCCAGCGATGCTGCGGCTCGGCTCCGCTTTCACACGCAGACGGGTGGAGCTACCCTCACGGCCCAGCAGCCGCTCAACAACGTCGTGCGTGTGGCCATCCAGGCAATGGCGGCAGTGCTGGGTGGCACGCAGTCGCTGCATACGAACTCGTATGATGAGGCACTCGCGCTGCCGACGGAGCGCAGCGCCACGCTCGCGTTGCGCACCCAACAGCTGCTCGCGCACGAGACCGGCGTGCCCGACGTCGTCGATCCGCTCGGCGGCAGCTGGTATGTCGAGCACCTCACCGATACGCTCGAGGCATCGGCCCGTAAGCTCGTGGACGAGGTCGAGGCGGGCGGTGGATCGGTGAAGGCGATCGAGCGGGGCTACTTCCAGCAGGCGATTGCGCAGAGCGCCTACGAGCAGCAGCGCGAAGTCGAGGCGGGGAAACAAGTCGTGGTGGGGGTGAACGAGTACGTGAGCGGCGAGCGGGTGCCGCCGATCCCCGCGCCCGACTACTCGAGGCTCGCCGAGCAGCAGAAGCGGCGCGTCGCGGAGCTGCGCGAGCGACGTGCAACGGCCGACGTGCAACGAGCGCTCGCGGCACTGGAGGCGGCGGCCCGCGAGGCCGACGCGCCTCTGATGGAAGCGATTCTCGACGCCGTGCGCGCGCGCGCGACGCTCGGCGAGATCAGCGATGTGCTGCGCACGGTATGGGGGACGTATGATCCGCGTTAAGATCGCGAGCCTCGCGCTCGTGCTGCTGCTACCGCCGATGCGCCTCGCAGGGCAGGCGAGCGACACCGCGGCAATCAATCGGTACGTACAGGCGGAGCTGAATCGCCAGCGGATCCCCGGGCTTTCTCTGGCGGTCCTCATGGGCGATCGCGTGCTCATGTCGCGCGGCTACGGATTTGCCAACGTCGAGCTGCGAGTCCCCGCGTCCGACAGCACGATCTATCAGTCGGGCTCGATGGGAAAGCAATTCACCGCTGCGCTCGTCGAGATGCTGGTGGGCCAGGGGCGGTTGCGGCTCGACGATCCGATTGTGCGCTGGTTTCCGGAAGGCGCATCGGTCTGGCAGGGAATCACCGTGCGGCACCTGCTGACCCATACGTCCGGGATCGCCGAGTACACCGACTCGACCTTCGACTACCGGAAGGACTACACCGAAGACGAGCTGGTCAAGTTCGCGGCATCGCGGCCGCTCGACTTCCGTCCGGGCGAGCGCTGGAGTTATAGCAACACGGGGTACGTCCTGCTCGGCGCACTGATTCACCGCGTGAGCGGCCGGTTTTACGGCGACCTGCTGCGCGACTCCGTGTTCAAACCGCTGGGCATGAACGATTCCCGCATCATCTCTGAAGCCGACATCGTACCGAACCGCGCGGACGGCTACGTCCTTGACGACAGCGTGCTCAAGAATCAGGAGTGGGTCGCGCCGATGCTCAACACCACGGCCGACGGCGCGCTCTACTTCACGATTCGCGATCTCGCCAAATGGGCGGTGGCGCTGAATCACGGGCGCGTGCCGAACCAGGCGGCGCTCGATACGGCCTGGACGTCGGTGCGCCTCAACGACGGCGCAACGTATCCCTACGGATTCGGGTGGGGGATTTTCAATCAGCGTGGGCACCTGCGGATCGCGCACACCGGCAGCTGGCAGGGATTCAAGACCGTCATCGCGCGCTATCCCGAGTCCCGCATCACGGTGATCGTGCTCGGGAATCTTGCGCAGGCGCAGGTGGGCGCGATCGCGTACGCCATCGCCGGAATGCTCGATACGACGCTCGCCGCTCCCCACCTCACGACGTGGTCGGGACCGCAGCCTCCCGCCGCGATTCCTGCACTTCTCCGTGATGTCCTGGCGAACGCCGACAGTGCGCGGATCACGCCCCGGTTTCGCCGCTTCCTGAGCGGCGATCTGACAGACTGGTATCGCGGCCTCATGAATCCGGCACGGCAATGGACGTTCGCGGGATGTGATGCGGTGGGGCGCGCGAACATCGACTATCTCGGCACCCGGATCGCCTACATCTGTCATGCGCGATCGGTACGGACGCCGGGGGGAGGAACCGTGGTCACGGTGCTGTATTCCGCCGATTGGCGGGCGGCTGGAATCGAGGGGTACGCGTACTGACGACGGGCGAGAACTTGTGACCCCCTACGGGCTCCCCGGGGTATCTAGCCGGGAGCCGTCATGAAGCTGATTCTGTCGTTGTGTCTCGTGCTGGTAGCCGCTGCATCCTGCGATGGCAGCGTCTGCGCATGTCCTCCGCTCTACGAGCCGCCCAGTGTGGTCGCATGGGGCCAGGTGATCCTGGACAACGGCTCGCCCGCCCGAGGGGCCGCCATCCGCGCTTCCATCACCGTCGCAAGCACGCCGTGTGTCGAAGGCACCACCCAGTTTGTGGGACTCGCAGACTCACAGGGCCGGTACCGGTTACTCGTACGAAAAGAGACACCGCTGGACGATTCAACCTGTGTGTTCCTGCACGCGTTTTATCCCGGTGAATCGACGCACACCCAGACAGCAGCTCTGGGGCCGTTTCGGATGAGGTTCTCCGTCCCACCGGCCGACAGCGTCCACGCGAATTTTCAGCTCGCCCCAGTCGCCCAGCTGCAGTGATTCGCGTCGTCCGTCTGGGGAGCACGCGGACGCCGAACGAGGGTTTGCGCCTCGGTACCGTGCGCCGGCCGCCGCGCGGCGTGCCCAAGGCCGAGTACGCCAAGCGCGACTTCTATGACGTCTGGGTTCCCGAGCTTGCCCCGAGCCCAGCGCTCTTTGCGTGGATCAAGTCACGGCCGCTGACCGACGCCAACTGGCGCACCTACGCGCGCCACTATCGCACCGAGATGAAGCGCCCTGAACCCCGGCGGCTCATTCAACTGCTTGCGGCCTTGTCGGAGGGCACCAACTTCTCCGTCGGCTGTTATTGCGAAAACGCATCGCGCTGCCATCGCTCGCTGCTCAGAGAATTGCTCGAGGAGGCCGGCGCGACGCTCACCTGACACGGGGGATTACATGCTTCTGCTGCTGCTCGGCATCGCCGCTTCAATCCAGCAAACACAGACGGGATTTCTCGATCGCACCATCACCGTGGGTGGACGCGCGTATCACTACGAGGTCTACGTTCCGGCCGACTACGTGTCGAAACCCAATTGGCCCGCGATACTGTTTCTGCACGGCGCGGGCGAGCGCGGCGACGACGGATTATTCCAGACCCAAGTCGGGTTAGGCGCCGCGATCCGTCAGAACTCGGCGCGCTATCCCGCCATCGTGGTCTTTCCGCAGGTGCCGCGTGATTCGCAATGGGTTGGACAGCCGGCCGACGCGGCGATCGCGGCTTTGCAGCAAACAATGAAAGAGTTTCACGTCGATGCAAGCCGAGTGTATCTCACCGGGTTATCGATGGGCGGGCACGGCACTTGGTATGTCGCGTACCGTCGACCTGAGCTGTTCGCGGCCATTGTGCCGATTTGCGGGTGGATCAGAGACTTCCCCCAATTCCGCGGGTCTCAGCCGGTCGTCCCCGACGCCGACAGCGCCTCGACCATGCCGAAACTGGCGCAGCGCCTCGGCAAGCTCCCCATCTGGATTTTCCACGGGGAAGTCGATCGCGTCGTGAACGTCAACGGCTCCCGCGAGCCATTTGCGGCGTTGAAGGCCGCGGGTGCGGACGTGCGCTACACCGAGCTTCTCGGTCTCGATCACAACTCGTGGGACGCGGCTTACGGGTCGGAGGAGTTCGTGCGCTGGCTGTTCGCGCAGCAGCGGCGCTGATCGCGTGTTATGACTTTTGGGGCGGACGGCGACACCGCGTTTCGAATTGCGGGGTAAGACGGTGACCCAACAGATCTTTTGAGGGAGTCTCTATGCGACTCGTCATCGCCGGCGTTGCTCTCCTCCTCGTCACCACCACCGCTGCTGCGCAATCACGCTGGACGCTCTCCGCCGGTCCCGAATGGACGTCTAACTTGGGCGGATTCATCGGCGGTCGCGTGCGGGGCGAGTACGATCTCCTGAGACCCACGAAGCCGTTGAGACTGCGCCTGGACCTCGGCGCCTATTGGGAACCGTCGCAATCGTTCTCCGGCAC
>Ga0070680_100004709_pt1 | contig 10267 bp, 8 predicted proteins | sample KBSC73BmetaG_FD_64672 | JGI IMG/M metagenome (GOLD analysis project Ga0070680, IMG submission 64672) | Corn rhizosphere microbial communities from Kellogg Biological Station, Michigan, USA - KBS C7-3B metaG | ecosystem: Host-associated > Plants > Roots > Rhizosphere | place: USA: Michigan... | reverse complement strand
TCAGCGCGTTGTAGCCGTAGTTGTTGTCCTTCGACTGGCGGATCTTCTCCACCACGATGGAGCCTTCACCACCGGCGTTCTGCACGATCATGCGCATCGGCTCTTCGACGGCGCGACGGATGATGTCGACGCCAATCTGCTCGTCGGCCTCGGCCAGCTTGAGACCCTTGAGCGCCTTCTGCGCGCGAATGAGCGCAACACCACCGCCCGGGACGATTCCCTCTTCCACGGCAGCGCGCGTTGCATGGAGCGCGTCTTCGACGCGCGCCTTCTTCTCCTTCATCTCGCTCTCGGTCGCTGCACCGACGTTGATCACCGCGACACCGCCGGCGAGCTTGGCCAGACGCTCCTGGAGCTTCTCACGGTCGTAATCGGAGGTGGTCTTCTCGATTGCCGCTTTGATCTCCTTGATGCGACCCTTGATCTTCTCTTCGTCACCCTGGCCATCGATCAGCGTGGTCGTTTCCTTATCGACGACGATGCGCTTGGAACGGCCGAGATCCGTGACAACTGCGTTCTCGAGCTTGAATCCGACTTCCTCGGAGATCACCTGACCGCCGGTGAGGTACGCAATGTCCTCGAGCATCGCCTTGCGGCGATCGCCAAATCCGGGCGCCTTGACTGCGGCGACGCGGAGCGTACCACGAAGCTTGTTGACGACGAGCGTCGCCAGAGCCTCACCTTCGATGTCCTCGGCGATGATGAGCAACGGCTTGCCCATCTGCGCGACCTTCTCGAGGATCGGAAGGAGATCCTTCATCGACGAGATCTTCTTGTCGTGAATGAGAATCAGCGCGTCTTCGAGTGCCGCTTCCATCTTCTCGGGATCGGTGACGAAGTACGGCGAGAGGTATCCGCGATCGAACTGCATTCCTTCGACCGTCTCGAGCGTCGTCTCGAGGCCCTTTGCCTCTTCAACGGTGATGACGCCGTCCTTGCCGACCTTCTCCATCGCCTCGGCGATCAGATCGCCGATTTCCTTGTCGTTGTTGGCCGAGATCGATCCAACCTGGGCGATCTCCTTCTTGCCCTTGGTCGGGACGCTCATCTTCTTGAGCTCTTCGACGACCGCGTTGACGGCCGCGTCGATGCCGCGCTTGAGCGCCATCGGATTCACGCCGGCGGTGACGTTCTTGAGTCCTTCACGGAAGATTGCCTGCGCGAGCACGGTCGCGGTGGTGGTGCCGTCTCCGGCGAGGTCGCTGGTCTTCGTCGCGACTTCCTTCACCATCTGGGCGCCCATGTTCTCGAGCGGATCCGAAAGCTCGATCTCCTTGGCGACGGTCACGCCGTCCTTGGTGACGGTCGGAGCACCGAACTTCTTGTCGATGACGACGTTCCGGCCCTTCGGGCCGAGTGTGACTTTGACCGCTTCTGCAAGCTGGTCGACGCCGCGCTTGAGGGCCGCGCGCGCATCCGTATTAAAGTGTAGTTCCTTGGCTGCCATATGATCGCTCTTAGGTTTCTGGTTAGGCGACGACCGCGAGCACATCCGACTCGCGGAGGATCAGATATGTCTCGGCGTCGATAGTGACTTCGGTGCCGCTGTACTTTCCGTAAAGAACCTTGTCGCCGACCTTGAGCTCCATCGGAACGCGGACGTTCTTCTCATAGCGGCCAGGTCCAACGGCGATGATCTCGCCCTGCTGCGGCTTTTCCTTCGCGGTGTCGGGGATGAACAGCCCGCCGCGCATCTGCTCCGTGTCCTCGCTGGCCTTGATCATGACGCGATCGGAAAGGGGAGCGACCTTGGTGCTGGATTGTGTTTTTGTAGCCATAGTTAGCTGCCCTGCTGAAAAAGTGGCTGGGTGGTAGGAATGTGGCTGTTAGCACTCAACAGCTGCGAGTGCTAACCCGGTCAACATAACCAATTTTTGGGGTGCGAGTCAACCCGCGAGGTGGGGTTTCGGCGGGAGTTGACCCCCTGTTCAGCCGGTCAGGAGCTCGTAACCCAGGCGGATCCCCTTGAGGGTCAAGAACGGGTCGACCATCTCCAGCTCCTTTGAATGCGGCTGGATCGACTCGGCCATCCCCCCGGTTGCAAGGACGAGAGGGGTGTTCCTATTAGGCCACTCCTTCTTGATCCGACGCACAATCCCATCGATCGAGTCCACGGCGCCGTAAAGGACACCCGCCCGAATGCATTCGTCGGTCCGGCGGGCGATTACCCGCTTCGGCGGGACAATGTCCGTGGCAGGCAGCTGGGCGGTCCGGCGGAACAGGGTGTCGGCCGAAATCATCACGCCCGGCTGGATGACGCCGCCGAGGAAGGTCCCGTCGGCGGTGATGCAGTCGTAGGTTGTCGCCGTCCCGAGATCGACGACGATTGCGTCGCGCTTATGGATGCGGCTTGCGGCAAGCGTGTTGGCGATCCGGTCGGCACCCACCGTAAATGGCTCTTCGACGTCCAGCTTAACCGGAAGCTTCGCCCGCGCGTCGATCATCACCGGTTTCTTTCCAAAGCACATCTCGCACGCTTCGGCAAGCATCGGCGTGATGGCGGGCACGACGGAGCAGATGGCGGACCCTATCGTCCCATTGTCGGATGCAATCGTCTCGCCGGTGATCGATCGAATCAGAATCGCGAGCTCGTCGGCGGTGCGCGGAGCGGCGGTGGTTATGCGCCAGTGCGAGACGAGCGCATCACCATCGAAGATTCCAATCGTGATCTCCGAATTCCCGACGTCGAACGCAACGACCATTAGATACTCTCCAGCACGAGTGAGCCCGACCTGAACGATGCGACGGAATCGGCGATTGTAACCAGTAGCTCTCCGTCTGAGTTGATTCCGGCTACCCATCCCCGCGCAGGCTCGGTGCATGCCTTGCCGCGCGCGAGATCGCGAGCGTTGAATTCCTCCAGCTCGTCTTCGTTGAGAGGCCCGATGTCGAACGCGGCGGCGCGCAGCCCAGGAACAAGCTCTGTTAGAACATCGATGCGGGAGGTGCCTGGTTCAAGCCACGCGGCGCCACTGATGTTCTCCGGCGGGAGGATGTTCACCCCGAGCCCGATCGCAATCCATTCCACCGATTGTTCCCGCCAGCGCGCTTCGACCAGGATTCCCGCCAGCTTCGACCGGTCGATGTAGAGATCGTTCGGCCACTTGAGTCGGATCGGCTCGGGGGCGAAGCGATCGAGAGCTTCGGCGGCTGCCAGCCCAACGCGCAAAGACAACACTCCAAGGCCGGAAGTGTCGGCGGGCCTTTCGATGAGAGTGAGCCAAAGTCCGGCGCCGGGCGACGACTGCCAGCTCTTGCCGCCCCTGCCCCGGCCAGCGGTCTGCTCGTTGGCGATCACGAGCGTGCCCGCCGGTGCCCCGTCGGCTGCGAGCCGGTGGGCAACATCGAGTGTCGACGTGGTCGATTCCAGAAGCTCGACCCTCGGGAGGGCGAGAACTCCACACAGCTCGCTGGCGCTCGCGCCGTCGAGCAGAACTTCGTCATCCGCGCGCGTATATCACCGCCAGCACCGCGAGTCCGAGCACGATCCGGTAAAACGCAAAAATGCCGTAGCTGTGCTTGGTCACGAATCGCATGAGGATCGAGATGGCGAGCCATCCGCTGATGGCCGACGCGGCCACGCCCGAGATCAGCTCATTCGAGATTCCGCCGGCGAGAGCCTTCGGTCCTTCCATGACGACCGCGGCGGCGATTATCGGCATGCTCATGAGAAAACTGAACTCCGCCGCGCTCTCGCGATCGAAACGCAGCCCTCGTCCCGTCGTGATCGTCGAGCCGGAGCGGGAGACGCCCGGGATAAGAGCGATCACCTGCGAGAGTCCGATCAGCAAGGCATCCACCCACCGCATCTCACCCAGCACGCGCCGCTGGTCGACGAGCTTGTCGACGAGCCAGAGCACGAGTCCCATCACGATGAGCGCGATCGCGATAATTTGCGGGCTCCGGAACGCCGATTCGGCTTTCGACTGCAGCAGCAATCCACCGATGGCCCCCGGAATCGTCGCGACGATGAGGTAGATCACCTTCCGCTTCTCCGGGGTCTCGATACGACCGGTGGTAACTATGCCGAAGGCCGCTTTGATCAACGTCAGCCATTCCATCCGGAAATACCAGAGCACCGCGAGGAGTGTCCCAAAGTGCAGCGCGACATCGAATGCGAGTCCGGGATCTTCCCAGCCGAGAAGCCACGGCATGAGCGTAAGGTGCGCGGAGCTGCTGATCGGAAGAAACTCTGACAGCCCCTGAATGAGGCCGAGGGCGATCGCCTGGAGCGGTGTCATGGTGTATTGGTGGGAAGTGATTGGCGATACAGCGATTCGTATTTGGTGACGATTGCGTCCCGCGAAAACCGCTCGCGGGCGTCGGTACTGGCGAGGCGGCTGCGCTCTTTCCATCGCTTCTTGTCAAGCAGGATCTCGAGCGACGCGGCAGCCATTCCGGGGATGTCTCCGACCGGGCAAAGGATTCCCGTCTCACCGTCGCGGACGACTTCTGGAAGTCCTCCGGCATTGCTTCCGACCACCGGCACTCCGGACGCCAGCGCCTCGAGCGCGCTCAATCCGAACGATTCGCTCTGGCTCGGAAGCAGAAACAGGTCGGCGGCGGCGAGAAGTGGCGCGATCTGATCGAGCTTCCCGAGAAACGACACCGACTCTTCCACGCCGAGCATGCGCGCCTCCTCTTCGGCGGCCGGCCTGTCGGGTCCGTCTCCGATCATCACCAGCACGCTCGGGAGCTCACGGTTCACTTCCGCGTAGATGCGGATGACGTCGCGGACGCGCTTTACCGCGCGGAAGTTGGAGACGTGCATCAGAATCGGCTTCGACCGGCCGAACTGATCCTTGAGCAGCGGAGGATATTTCTCGCGGTTGTAGATGTCGGGGTCGATGAAGTTGTGAATCACATCGATCTCGAGCCCCTCGCAGCCGAACGCGCGACAGGTTTCATCTTTCAAGTACTCGGAGACGGCCGTGATGCGGTCGGATTTCTCGATGGAGAATTTCGTGATCGGGTAGAACGAGGGATCCTGACCGACGATTGTGATGTCAGTTCCGTGCAGCGTGGTAATGAGATGCACGTCTTCGTTGGTCTGCCGCAGCATCTCCCGCGCAATCCACGCGCTCGTCGCGTGTGGAATCGCGTAGTGACAGTGGAGCAGCTCGAGACCGTGAGTGCGCACGACTTCGTGCATGCGAACGGCGAGAGCGAGGTCATAGGGCGGGAACTCGAAGAGCGGATACCGCCCCACGTCCACTTCGTGAAAGAAGATGCGGGGAAGAAAGGAAGGAAGCCGGAACGGCTGGCGGTAGGTGATGAAGTGTACTTCGTGCCCGCGGTCCGCCAGCGCCATGCCGAGCTCCGTCGCGACGGCGCCCGACCCGCCGTACGTCGGGTAGCAGGTGATTCCAATCTTCACTCGGCTTTCTCCCACCAGTCGCGCGCGATGGTCAGAGCGCGAGAATCGTCAGGATTTACATGCGTGACAGCGGACGCTGGCAACTGGTGCCTGAACCACGTGCGCTGCCGCTTGGCGTATTGTCTCGTCTCAATTATGACCCGCTCCCTCGCCGATGACAAATCGAGCGCGCCCTGCACATGAGAACGCATCGTGCCGTACCCACTGGCCTTCCAGGCGGGCGCATCCGGTGAGGTGATTCGCGACAATCCGAGAATCTCTTCGGGCCAGCCACTCCCGATCATGCTATCGACGCGGGCCTCGATGCGCGACGCAAGCACCGTCCCGGGATCAACCACCAGGTAGCTAGCGGCAAGGACATCTTTACTGACGTGAGCGCGTGAGTTATGCGCGGCGTGCAGATCACTCACGCGTGAACCAGCCAGGAGAGCGGTTTCGATCGCGCGGGTGAGCTGGGTTCGTCCGAGGTGCGCGCGCGCGGGATCGAGCTCCCTGCACCAGCGCCGCAGCTCTTCGACCGGTAGCGATTCGAGCTCGCGCTCCAGCTTCGCGCGTCGCCCCGCGTCGAGCGGCGGCGCGGGAAAGAGCGGACTGACCAGCGCTCTGAGATAGAGCCCGGTTCCACCGACCAGGACTGCTCCCTTCTCCTCTCGACGGGCGTCCGCCATCCACTCTCGCGCGTCGCTCGCCCATCGCGCGGCGGAGTATCGCTCCGTCGGATCGGCGATATCGATCCCGAAGTGCCTGACGCTCGCACGGTCGTCTAGCGTCGGCTTGGCGGTCCCAATGTCGAAGCCCCGATATATCTGCCGCGAATCCGCGCTGATGATCGCGGCGCCATAGGTTCGCGCCAGCTCCATCGCCAGCGCCGATTTCCCCGCTGCGGTCGGACCGCAGATGATCCGGATCTTAGCGACGGCCGAATCTCCGCTCGACTTCGTCCCATGTGAGATGAACGATGGTCGACCTTCCGTGAACGTCGTGCGCGGGCAGTGTCGTGTCTCGCAGCGCCGCGAAGAGCGCGCGCATCTCTCCGGCGGAAAGTTCCTCGCCCGCCTTGATCGCCGCCTTGCACGCGACAGTCGCGGCCAGTCGCTCGTGCTTAGCCGCAGCGCCAGCCACGCGATCTCCGGTCAGTGCATCGAGCGTCTCCCGGAGACAACGCTCGGCGTCGAAGCGAGGATGGGGCATCGGCACGGTGTTGACGATCAACGTGTGTCCGCCAAATCCCTCCACCTCGAATCCCAGCCGTTCGAGGTATTCGCGGTTGGCATCGAACGCCTCGCCTTCGGCCGGCCCGAGGTGGAGAGTCAATGGGAGAAGCAGTCTCTGCGCGGGGGCGGCACCGCTCTCGAGCGTGTGCATGAACTGCTCATAGAGCACGCGCTCGTGCGCCGAGTGTTGGTCGATGAGGACGAGGCCATCTTCGTGCTCGAATGCGATGTAAGTGCGACGGAGCTGAATGAGCGGCGGGATGGGAGCGGCGGGAGCGGCGACTTCTCCCATCTCTTCATCGGCGATAGCGCTCGTTATCCCCGCGTAATCCACGGGCGAGGACTCAAAGAGCGGGGCGTCGCGATCGACGGGAGGCTGAAGGATCTCCGCGCCGGGGTTTGGTGGAAGGTCCGCCGGACGAAAGACAAAGCTCGATCCGCGGAAACCAAGCGACGCCGCGCTCTCGAAATTGCCGAGGGCGCGTCGCACCGCGGTCTCGACTGCGCGCTCGACCGTCCATCGGTCGCGGAACCGAACCTCCGCCTTTGCGGGATGGACGTTGACGTCGACGGAATCCGCCGGCACCGTGACGTTCAGGAAGAACGAAGGCCTGACTCCGGCGACGATCGTGGATCGGTACGCTGCCTCGACGGCGCGCGCAATTCCATTGTCGCGCACTGCCCGGCCGTTGATCGAGAGAAACGTGCGACGCGTCGAAGTACCCACATCCGCGGGGCGCTGCACCAGGCCACTCGTATGAATTGGTCCGGCGACATCATCCACATCGAGCTGGTCCTCGGCGTATCGGCCGCCCCAGAGCGCGCCAAGTCGCGAGCGGACGCTCGCCACAGGGGGCAGGGTGAGAGCGTTCTTTCCGTCGTGCGAGACGTGGATCCGGACTCCCGGCTGCGTCAATGCCAACGCAGTCAGCGACTCCATCGCGCTCCTCCATTCCGACCGGGCGCTCCGCAGGAACTTGAGACGCGCCGGGAGATTGTAGAACAGCTGCGATACGGAGACGGTGGTTCCGCGACGGCGCGCAATCGGTTCGGGCTCTCCCATCTGTCCGCCCATCACTTTGATCGACGTGCCCTCCCCGTCCGCCGACGCCGTTTGAATCTCGAAATGCGAGACCGACGCGATTGCTGGTAGGGCCTCACCGCGAAAACCGAACGTCGACACACCAACGAGATCGGCGGCCTTCCGGATCTTGGACGTCCCGTGACGCGCCAATGCCAACGGCACGTCGTCGGCCGACATGCCGGTGCCGTCGTCGCTGACGCGCACGAGCTTTCGGCCACCATCCTCAACCGTCACCTCGATCGCCGTCGCGCCCGCGTCTATCGCATTCTCGACGAGCTCCTTGAGAACCGAGGATGGACGTTCGACGACTTCGCCCGCGGCGATCTGGTCCGCTACCGCGCTGGGAAGAATTGAAATCAACGGCATGCTGACAACGAAGCTACCAATCCTTGCCCGCCGGTGGAGTGGGGACGTTTTTCTTCTGCCGCTTGCCCTGCACGTCCGTCTCCTGATCCTCTGCCGCGTTGAGCACGGCTTCGGCCTGTTGCGGCGTCATCCCGGGAACGGGCTTCGGCGCTGGCGCCTGGTTGTTGCTCGACGCCGGCGAAGGACTGGGCGTGTTGCTCTTGCCGCCACCGCCACCTCCTCCGCCACCACCACCACCGCCACCACCGCCTCCTCCCTTCTTCTGCCGAAGCGCGAGCTCGTAGTTCCAGCGCGCATCGGAGTCAGCGACTGCGACCTCGAGTATCTGCTTGTAGCGAAAGAGCGCGCTGTCGAGCGGAACGTCGGCGGAATCCTTCGCGCGGCGGCCTTGTACCAGATAGTCGAGACCGAGGTTGAACCTCGCGTGGTGTCTCACCTGGAGATCCTTCGAGTCGGCGGCCTTGGTGAGCGGTGGGATCGCGGGCTTCAGCGAATCGCGTTTGAGCAAAGCGGTTCCCGCGTTATAGAGTGCGACCGCCGGTTTGTCGCGCTCCGGCGCGCGCCGGCACGATGCGGTGAGCAGCAACATTGTCGCCGTCGTCGCGGCGGCGGCGATCGCCCTTCTCGAGCGCCGCCGCGTCTGCGAGAAGGTGTCGAGTGCAAGAAGAAGCAGCGCGCCGAGGACGAACCACTGGAACTGGATGCCGAGATTCTCGCCAGAGACCAGCGAGCGCGGATTCGCCTTGAGGTTGTTGAGCGCGAGGCGGATCCTTCCCGCCTTGTCGAGCGTCGCCGCATCGACGAAGACGCCTTTCGCTTCATCGGCGATCTGTTTCAACAGCTGCGGGTCGTAGTGCGTCACGACGACATTGCCGTTCTGGTCTCGCTTCTGGGTGACGACACGGTTCACAACCACGGGAATCGTTGACCCCTGCGTGGTGCCAAATCCGACGGTGATCACGGTCATTCCCATGTCGTGCGCCCGCTTGGCCTCGGCCAACACCTCGTCGGGGTTGTCGAATCCTTCGCCGTCGCTCATGAGAACGATCGCGCGGTCGCCAGGCGATTTGTTGAGCGAGAGAAGATTGGTTGCCTGGCGGAGCGCGCTCTGGAGAGAGCTACCGCCCTGGCCGACGATCGTCGGATCCAGATTCTGCAGAAAGAGGTCGAGCGCGCTGTTGTCGACCGTGAGCGGAGTGAGGATGTAGCTCCTGCCGGCAAAGGCCAGCAACGCAAAACGATCGCCCGGCGACAGATCGCGAAGACGGTTGATCTCCTGACGCATCGCTATCAGGCGACTCGGCTTCTCATCGGTGGCGAGCATCGAGAGAGATGCGTCGAGCGCGAGCACGACGTCGACGCCTTGCTGTTTTACTACCGTCTGCTCGATTCCCCACCGCGGCCCGGCAAACGCGAGTCCGAGGAGGAGCGTTGCGAGCGCGGCGCGGAATACGCGCGTCCAAGTGCGGTGCGGCGTGATCGATGGCGCGAGGCGCGCGATCATGGATGGAGTGCCGAGTCGGGCGAGCCGCGCCGTTCGCGCGAGCACGCCCCAGCGGACGAGCCACGCAGTCACGAGAGGCAGTGCGATGGCGAGCACAAGCGCCCACGGCCACTGGATGTATTGAAAGATCCTCGTCATGGAAGCGGCGCCTTCCAGGCCACGAGCGCGAGCTCACCGAACAGCGCCACGAGGCCAATCACGAGGGGCCAGCGATAGAGCTCCCGATAACGTACGATGCTGCTGGAATGAACGGGTGCCCGCTCGAGCTGATCGATCTGCGCGTAGATGTTCTGCAGCGCGGCGGCATCGCGGGCGCGGAAATATCGGCCGCCCGTCATGCGCGCGATGTTCGTAAGCAAGCCTTCATCGATCTCGACCGGCTGATATTCGTAGTTGAGGCCGCCGGCGGCATTCCGTCCCACCGGAACCGGCGCCATTCCTGCACTGCCGACGCCGATGCCGTAGATCTTGATGCCGTAGGCCGCGGCAGCTTTCGCAGCGGTGAGCGGGTCCACTGTGCCGCGATTGTTCACGCCATCCGTGAGGAGGATCATCACGCGAGACCGCCCCGGTGCATCCCTCAGGCGATTGGCGGCGGTCGCGATCGCCGTTCCGATCGCGGTGCCGTCCTCGAGCTGGCCCGCCTGAAGATTCGAGACTGCCTGGAGCACCACCGGATAGTCGGTCGTGAGCGGCACCTGCGTGAGCGCCTCGCCCGCGAA
>Ga0070680_100004700_pt1 | contig 10272 bp, 23 predicted proteins | sample KBSC73BmetaG_FD_64672 | JGI IMG/M metagenome (GOLD analysis project Ga0070680, IMG submission 64672) | Corn rhizosphere microbial communities from Kellogg Biological Station, Michigan, USA - KBS C7-3B metaG | ecosystem: Host-associated > Plants > Roots > Rhizosphere | place: USA: Michigan... | reverse complement strand
CATTCTTCGGCGACAGTAAAAGTGAGGAGTAGTTCCAGTGGGTGTTTACTACTATAGCGGCCGCAAGGGGACATATCGTCCCCGGCCGTATGGCTTCATAGCTGAAGCTGACTTTATGGCCTATATTGACAGAATAATAGGCAAGAAAAAGGTTATCCACACCAAGCCAAAAAAGGACTAGCTTTTTTATTCCGTTTGTGCTAGTATGGGGGTGAAGCAGTAAAAACTTCACTCCCTAAAAACAAATGAGGATTTATGCCGATTATCACCTTCCCGGGTGGACAAGAAGTCAACGTAGAATTTGACCCTGTCGCCCACTCGTACGTAGTAGCACACAAGCTGGCTAATGGAGAGTTTAGCGACTTCCGGCCGACACATGGTATAACCGCACCACTGGTAGTAGTACCGAAACCCTTTATCAAGAAGTGGGTGGCGAAACTCTGTACAGTAGAGACATTGAAGTTTGTGGCTAATCACCCGGAGATCGTTGACAGGCTGGGCGATTTTTTGCAGGACTTAGACGACTACGAAAATGAAACCCTGAACGACAAGGGTAAGAAAAAAGTTACCTACTACCGTATGAACAAAAACTGGCCGTGGTTCAAGGACTTAAAGACTGCGCCGGATCGTGCTAGTAAAGAAGGGCAAGAGTTTGGTACATGGCTACACGAGTCAGTAGAAAACTACTACCGCTCCAACAGAAAAGACTTGCCCATAATTACCCCAGACTGTCAAGGTATGTGGGATAGTTTCCTAATGTTTGACGACTTCTTCAAGCCCGAAGCTGAGGAGCTGGAGTTTTTCGTATACTCACTCATGTTTGGCTACTCAGGTCAAGGCGACTTCCGGGGCATGATAAATGGCAAGTATTGTATCTTAGACTGGAAAACTACCAACCGATCCGGCTTCAGTGAGGACGGCATTTCAACTGATTACTTCTACCAACTCGGAGGGTTAGCACAAGCCGAGTTTGAACGCACCGGTAAATGGGTGCAAGATATAGGAGCTGTTAATTTTGATAAGAAAGGGGCGGAGCCACGAGCCATATTCGCAAGTGAATTTGGTATGAGTCCACAGGACGCAGCCAGAGCATATATTAGCAATTTTAACAACTATCACACACAACAAGAGTGGGATTACAAATTTAAGACGAGGTAAATATGAGTATTTTCAAACGTAAGACATCATTAAAGAACCGTGTCAAGAGCCTTGAGAACTTCTTCGGCGTATTTTATGCAGAGGATTATGGCGACTACGAACACAAGCTGGAAGCAGATGGCTACAGCGTTTTGCACCGATTACAAAAAGATGTTGCAGAATTAAAAGGAAAGGCTAAGAAATAATGGAACAAGACGCACTAGCACCCGGTACTTCATATAATGGTTTAGCCGGAAGACCACTGGGCACAATTTCACAAGCGGTTGCAAAAGAAAAAGCAGCCATAGATCACGAAATTACCATACTACATCGGGCTCTTGAAGAAGCTCACACGCTGATTAGTTCGTTAGAGACCGCTGTTAATCCTGTATCTACGCAACTACCACCCACAGACAATGCTAAACCACAACATGAGGCAGTAGGTTCGTCAAGAGTATATACAGCTATACACGAGGCCGTTACCGGTATACATGTCCTACAAGACCGGGTAGCAACTGTCTTACGCAACCTAGAGGTCTAAAATGCCTGTATATACTGTAAAAGCTGCAATGCCTACCGGCAAGAAAAGCCCCACATATGGAGTAGAATACTACATCCAGTTTGAGGAAGACGCCGGATCATATGCACTCTGGTTCAAAACTGAACCTAAACCCGGCCAAGAAATTGACGGGAATATAGACGGCTCCAAGTTCAAGAAAGTCAAGAAGGAATGGAAGCCTGATGGAAAGGGTGGCGCAGTCAATCCCACCGAGAAGAAGTGGACACCGGTTCGCAAAGACAATTCTGATGGACAACGTCAGGGAATGTGTCTTAATAATGCTGCTAACTATGTCAACACGCTAGAGTTCAAGAAGGCTCTAACTGACAGAGAATGGGCAGAGTTAGTTCACAGTTACGCTACGGCGCTATACGTGCTGGGCGATCTGAAACCAAACGAAGAAATAACCGCCGCAACTGTCGCAGGAGTATTCGGTGCAAGCTGACCAAATCATAGAACAGCTTGACAAATTCCAAGTTAGATTGTTTGTCAGGCATGATGGTATGGTCGTACCGGCTGACCCCGTTACACTGTCAGAAAACCTTCTACTGATCCGTGGACTTCTAATCCAGTTAGTAGATAAGGTAGCTGACGCCGAGCTAGATTACCGCAAGTCCAAAGCTGCGGCATTTGACAAGCTCATCAAGGAGGGTGTCAAGAAAAGCCCAGCGTTTGATCTGTTAGATGTAACGCCAGACCTGATAGATAAGAAGATAGCCACCGAACGGTTGCGTAACTACATGAAGTACACCGACGGCCTCTGTACCTCTATTCAGTCAGTGTTACGAGTCCAATCAGCTAGTGAGAAGAACCAGTATTAGGTGGAAGTACTATGAACTCTACGGACCCAGACTTGACAGAAGACTCACGAGCGAAACGTATAGAGGAATTACTCTATATTATCGGCGGTTGCGAAGTCGTGGTCAGGCACAACAAGCCCGGAAAGTTCGGAGCATACCCGCCCCTAGCGAATATCGTAGAAAAGTACAAACAGGACTACCTAAAAAAACTTGAAAGGCTGATGAATGGGCTACCCGAATAGAACACCGGTTGACAACATTTTTGACCTGATTGACCACGGCGTTACTCAGGAAGTCCTAGATCATGCCAAGAAAACAGAAATCACGTGGCTAAAAGAATATGAAGAAGACGCCATGGAGTACATCAAGAACGGGGACAAGTACCTCGGTATCTCCACCGGCTATCAATCAGTGGACACCCTGCTTGGGTCATTCTTGCCCGGGGAGTTACTCACCATCGGTGGTGACACCGGCCACGGCAAGTCTCTGTTCGCTATGAACATCGCCCAGAATGTCTATAAGAAGTACCAACAGCCAGTCTTAATGGTGAATTTGGAGTTGACCCGTAATCAGGCGGTGCAGCGTTTCTATAGTCTGTCTGGGGAAGATCATGACTACGCCGGTATTTTGGTGCAACGGGCACCAGCCGTAGCGTATAAAGATATAGATGTGCTCATGAAGAAGGCGAAGGAAGAAGGAACGGTGCTCGTGGTCATTGACCACCTACACTTCTTCAGCCGAAGTGCCAAAGACCCAGTAAACGAATTAAGCCGGATCATGAAACACTTCAAGGAGTGTGCTGTAGAGAACGACCTACCAGTCATATTATTGTCTCACGTTACCCCTACAAGGATAATGGACAACAGCGGCAATGTTAAGAAGACTGCCAAGCCTAATCTACACAACTTCAAGGGGAGTTCGTCTATTGAGCAAGATAGCGACATGGTCGGCTTCGTTTATAGGGACGACAAAAACCCAAAAGACATGGAATTTTATTTAAGAAAGAACCGGAGCCGGGCGTTAAATCCGGAAGCCGTAACACTCCACCAGAAAGAGTGGACATTAACCGAGGAACCACAATGGGTACCAAAAAATATACCACCAAACTAAGAATGATATGGCTCACGCTGTGGTGCCGTCAGGCGACGTTGGTATTCCAGCGCCGGTCTGGTGAAGCGGCTAACAGCCTAGCCTACGGCTCGGGCGACCTCAAAGACATGGTCTTAAAAGCCGCCGAGATGAAGCGAGTCTACAACGACCACATAGAAATAATCAACGAAATGGCTACACACGGCGGAGAATTACATGAACTCCTAGCTTTTCGTGAAGCTATTGACACACTGGAGCAAACGTAATGGCTGGAACAAAAGAAGGGGCTCGTAAAGCCCGAGACAAGAACTTAGCAAAAGACCCAAACTTCTACGCTAACATCGGCGCTAGATCGTGGGACGACCCAAACAGAAGCCATAAGACGGGCTTTGCACTACTTTCACGTGAAAAAGTGCAGGAATTAGGAGCCAAAGGTGGCAGTAAAACCAAAAAAGACTACAAAAAAGAAGAATACTACACGGCCGAAGAAATCCGTCAGCTTGGCGTCGGTTCAGACACTAGCGAATAAATATGCACGACTACGTGACTGTTTTGGAAACGGTGGAGCGGTATGTATTAGTTGCAGCCGATGGTTCCCTTATGAAGAGCTTGATGGCGGCCACTATTTACCGGCTACCTCACAGTACTCCTCAACTCGTTTTGACGAGAGAAACATTAACGCCCAATGCCACCGATGTAACCGTTTCCTACACGGTAATCTCCGGGGATACTTTAGAGGACTGGAAAAGAAACTTGGAAGAAGCGGACTTGATGATCTGGAAGCCGCTGGACACCCGTATAAATGGTCTCAGGACGAATTAAGAGAATTAAGGAGTTACTACAATGATCGTATCACCGCCATCGGACGAGGAGAGGACCCCAGAACCTTCCCTAATCAGGGGATGGCAATGTCCAGCCTGTTTAGCAATCTTCGAGAAACCGGGACATTGTCCGAAGCATGAGTCGTATGTTCACGTCTATTTAAGACCCATGGTGCCGGAGTTACCACCAGAATAGTATTGACAAAGCAGTAGCGGTATGATAAACTGGGATGGTCATTAAATAAGGAGCAAACCAAAATGGCAACATTAAACCCTTCCCGAACCGACAAGATTGTTGGTTTTGTATCGTTGTGGGTCGCACGTCTGGCGCTGACAGTCCTGTCTGTGGCTGGAATGATGAACCTACTGGGTGGCGTGGATCACGCTATCAGCTATCCAGTATCAGTTCTGGCCGTAGCATTCCTGCTCAAAGAAACGCTTTAATAACCTTCCTAACATAAGCGAGATATGATATAATGAGTGGTGTAACAAAGGATTATAGGCTTCATAAGAGGCTGCCGATGAAACACAAAAACCTACAAGTGCTGAAGAAGCTTGGCCTCGCAATAACAATCACGATCTTCGCAGCAATCATCTACACGATGGCTGCCCCCCATACGTTTGAGGCTCACCAAACCCAGCGACTTCAGAAGACTTATATCCAACTTGAACAAACTCGGGAGAATTTGCTGAAGACTAAAGCCACGGCCGGTCAACAGCAAGAACAGCAAAATAAGCAGATACAACAACTTAATCAGCAACTCCAAGATACTCAAAAGCAACTCCAAGCCAAGAAGCAGTCTGACGCTGCCACAGCTTATGCTGCAAGTTTGCCGACTTCCTATCATAGCGACAACTGGTATATGGACTACATATTCCAGCATGAGTCCAGCGCTAATCCGCAGTCAGTCAACTCAATAGGAGCCTGTGGGCTGGGACAATCCCTGCCGTGTAGCAAGCTCTCAAGCGTCTGTGGCTGGCCCGCAAGCACTTCATGTCAAGTTAGCTGGTTCACTAACTATGCCGTACAACGCTACGGATCATGGCAGAACGCCTACTATTACTGGATAAATCATGGAAACTGGTAAGCCCCTAAAAACCCCGGACGGTCTTGTTATTAAAAGAATGGCCGACCTAGCACTCTTGACAAACATTGAAATAGATTTACTACTAGGAGAAGAAGATGAGCGAGAAGCAACTCAACCCCCGAGCACTAGATGACGAAACATTAGAGCGCCGACGTCTTATACTAAGCTTTCTACTGGATCAGATTGAAGAACTCCACACGGCGTTTGTCTGTGAACAGGAACGGCGTGAAGAAGGCGAACCATTGCCTGAATTCGGCGAACCTTTCAGCGCCCCATTGACTGTAGTACCTTTCAGGCCACGCCGGACACCACCGGACATAGCAGCATGAGACCTGACGGCTCGTGTCCGTGTCCTCGCTGCAATGGCGGAGGACCGAATTACCCTGACGATTAGCCTGTGGAAAACCGCTTGCGCTTAAAATAAAAGTGTGCTATCCTCAGTCCAGTACGGATAAACCTTAACTCCCAAAGGTAAAATGAAAAATGTTATTAAGAGAAGACAAGAGTCTTAAACCCGACTTCACCTATTTCGGTCTGGTCTACGGCGCTTCTGCCCGTATCGCCAACCGCTTCAAGGAGGGTGAACAAAAGTATGCCCGGCTGAACTGGCGGGAAGCTAAGGACATACAAACTTATAAAGAGTCAGTAACCCGGCACCTGTATCAGTATCTAAATGGCGAGGCCGACGAGGATCACTTGGCGGCCGTTGCTGTCAATACGATTATTCTGATGGATTTAGAGGAACAAGAAAAACTACAGGAGATACCGTTTTGAAACTTTTGACACCAGAAAACGCTAACTATGCGGCCGTAGTCGTTAAGATTAAGCACCTTGTACCGCTAGAAGGCTGTGACAACGTCGTAGGGACGCCTCTACTGGGTTTTCAAGCAATAGTTGGTAAAGATACCACTCCGGACACACTGGGCATTGTGTTTCCGGCCGAGACACAACTTTCCGAGGAGTATGCCCGGCTGAATAATTTGCATCGTCACGGAAACTTAAATGACGATGAAGGTGCTAAGGGGTACCTAGAGGATAACCGGCGTGTCAAAGCAATGAAATTTCGAGGGCACCGGTCCGACTGTCTTTTTATGCCCCTTAGCTCTCTTGGATATATCAAGAAGCTGGATGTCTCGCAGTTCGAGGAGGGTGATACCTTTGATCGGATAGGCGACAACCTAATCTGTAATAAGTACGTAGTCAAGCGTACACGAAAGGAGCAACGTCTTGAAAAGAACAAGGAAAAATTCATCCGGGTCGAGAAGAAGTTCCTTCCGGAGCACTACGACTCCGATAACTACTTTAGGAATGCTGATACCATCCCATCAGAAAGAGAAGTTATTGTCACTCAAAAACTCCATGGAACGTCCATTAGAATTGGCAACACCATCGTCGCCCGCAAACTTAGTCTACTCGAGCAAGTTGCACGACGGCTGGGCGTACAGGTCCGGCAAACCGAGCATGATTATGTCTTTGGAAGCCGAAAGGTAATCAAGGATGTCAATAACCCAAATCAGAACCATTTCTATACGACTGACATTTGGAGCGAAGAAGGTAAGAAACTTGAGGGTTCGGTCCCAGAGAACTATCTGCTTTATGGTGAGTTGGTTGGGTGGACACCCGAAGGTTCGCCTATACAGAAGCACTATACTTACAACGTCCCTCATGGCACCTGTGATCTTTACATTTACCGGGTCGCCATCGTTAATCCTGCCGGTCTCGTTTGTGACCTATCACACGACCAGATGGTTGAGTTTTGCCGGGATAGAGGTATACGTACCGTCCCGGTCGTCTGGCGGGGTAAGTACAAGGACTTCAACGTAGAAGAATTCATAGATAAGCGTTTCCAAGACGAAGGGTATGCTGGCGTCGTGCCGCTGGACAAGGACAGTCCGGTAGACGAAGGCGTCTGTATACGAGTTGATGGTATAGCGCCGTATATATTAAAAGCTAAAGGTCCGGAGTTCTATGCTCACGAGACCACAATGTTAGACCAAGAGGCTGAAGACCTTGAGGCGGAAGGAAGCGAAACATGATCGGAATAACAGCGGTAATCTTACTGGTACTAATCTTTTTGGTACCTATCTTTCTACTAAATGGCTGGATTGTAATGTTGTGCCTCGGCGCACTATCACATATCTTCGGCTTTACTGCAATCGCAATCGGCTTCTGGCCGTCTGTAGTGGTAGGCATAATCATCTTCATCCTGATAGGAAAGTAATGGCCTACAAGTCCAACGCCCCAGTCGTACCGGTTCAGAACCGCTCAGAAGTCCCTACAATCAAATGGGTCAAACGAGCCGGGATGTACTGTAAGACTTGGTTCACCAAGAGCGACAGGGGTGAATGGACGCAACATCAAGAGTGGCTAACGAAGGAGCAATATGAAAATCTTAACAAAGGTACTGGTCGGGAGTAGATTACATGGACTCGCTAACGATAATTCAGACTATGACTTTCGTGGTATACACATACATCCGCTTCAGGACGTACTTAGCCCGTTCAAAAAGCTTAAAAACACCACGTGGATAGAAGGCGATGAAGACAACACCAGCTACGAACTCGCCGACTTCTGCAAACAAGCGACGCAGGGAAACGCCACCATTCTTGAAGTATTTTTCTCCAACGAAGTTATCACAACTAGCCCAGCGGCCGAGGAGCTACGGGCGAACTGGCATAAGTTCATTGATACAGACCGCTTTGTTGCTGCCTCCAGAGGATATGCTGCTAATCAGTACAACAAAATGCAGCTATTTGATCCAGATCAAAGAACTCCAAAGTTTGCTGTTGCGTACTGTAGAGTCCTATGGCAATGTGCCGAGTTTCTCAAGACTGGAACATTTCCTTGCCAAGTACAGGGTGAAATCGGAAGCTTCCTCAAACTGGTCAAGTATCGAGACCCTAGAAATTTCCAAGAACTCATTCCCGAACTCACTGAAAGGTTCATGGAACTTCAAGCGGAAGTCACCCAAGCCTACGCCCAAGCAGAAATCAGCAAACCAGACATTAAATGGATAGAGGAGTTTATATACCGTGCCTATACTAACACTAACTAAGGGATTACCGGCCAGCGGCAAGACTACATGGGCTAAAGCCGAGGTCTTGAAAGCAAACGGTCGTACAAAGCGGGTCAACAAGGATGACCTCCGGGCTATGATAGACGCCGGGCAATGGAGCAAGCAAAATGAAAAAGATATTTTGGAAGTCCGTGATCGTATCATTAGGTATTATCTGTCTAACGGGTTTGACGTTATTGTGGACGATACGAACCTATCACCAAAACATGAGAAGCATTTATCGGAAATGGCTGAGGGCTTTAGGGTGGGTTATGCAGAGAAGAGCTTCTTGGACGTATCGTTGGCGACATGTCTCATCCGCAACGCTAAACGGGAAAACCCGGTACCGGAGAATTCAATAAAGTCGATGTACAACACGTTTATTCGCAAAAAAGGGCACGTCGCACAATATGTGCCACCCCCTAAGCGTGATGGGTTTCCCTATTGTATCATTGTGGACATTGATGGGACTCTGGCTCACGTAAAAGACAGGTCTCCATACGACTATTCTAAGGTTCATACTGACATCGTGGACGAGAATGTCCGAGATGTGGTCTACCGGTATGCAGCACGGACCGTGATGGACGAAATCCCAGACACCTATATCATCATCGTTTCCGGCCGGGACTCCGACTGCAAGGCCGAGACTGAAGCATGGCTGAAGGCCAACAACATCCCCTACGATGAGCTGTACATGCGTGATCCTGAACGGGTTGACGAGAACAATAATAAGTTAGATGACACTATCATCAAGCGGGAAATCTACGAGACGTGGATTAAGCCACGGTTCAACGTCAGGTTCGTATTAGACGACCGAGACCGAGTAGTCAAAATGTGGCGTGAACAAGGGCTGAAAGTCCTACAGGTGGCCGAGGGAGATTTCTAATGACCGAAGAGGAAGTTCTTAATTTAGCCGACTATCTGGATTGTAATGGCCCGGAGCTTTGGCACGAGTTAGAACCTGTGTTTGAGCGTATCCGTATCCAGACTAAGGTCAAAACAATTGCCGATATATGGGCCGGAGTAGTCGTCCGTAATATCACAGACCAAGAAGTACAGAAGTTCATGAAGGATTACTCGCACACCACTCGGCGGGACAACACCAATTTTCGTAACAAATTTGGACAAGACGTATGATATACCGTATAGCAGTCTGGTTCTTACTGTTTATCTTGCTACCGTGGCCCCTGAACGCTATAGTATGGGCATTCGGCGGCTTCTGGTTAATTTATAAAATAATCAAATGGGGATGGTAATGACGAATATACCAAGCGACAAAATAAGTAGGATAGAAGTAATAGATCACAGCGGGCTCGGCAACAACTTCGGTCGGGTATACACAGAATGGTTTCAAGGACCGGTTTCTGTACAATTCGACTTGCAAGATGGCGGCAGAACGCTTAAACTATTCTTAGATAACATAAGCGAGACTCCATCGTTAGATATTTCACAGACACCACCAAAGCGCTAGTGCATAGTTGAACCTACCTTAACAGGAAGGAGGGTTGTTATGCACAACACACCTCCGTATCGCTCAAACGGGAGGACTATTTTCAAAATCCCTCTTGACAAGAAAGCGAGAGCGATATAGAATGAGGTATGCAGCCCAGTAGATCGCTGGGAGGCTTACGGTTAGGTGGAGTAGATTGTATGGGAGTGCAATCTGTACGGGAAGGTACATCTAACTCAAACAAAGGGGCGTTTCTTGCGAGGACGCCTCTTT
>Ga0070680_100004698_pt1 | contig 10274 bp, 7 predicted proteins | sample KBSC73BmetaG_FD_64672 | JGI IMG/M metagenome (GOLD analysis project Ga0070680, IMG submission 64672) | Corn rhizosphere microbial communities from Kellogg Biological Station, Michigan, USA - KBS C7-3B metaG | ecosystem: Host-associated > Plants > Roots > Rhizosphere | place: USA: Michigan... | reverse complement strand
TCACGAACGGTCGTGTGGTGGGCATCGCCTTCCACGCGACGGTAACGAATGGTGTGGCGCGCGGTTCGGTCACACCGCGTTACAACGACCTGTCTGTGGCGGTGACCCAACGGGGCTCGACGGGGATCATGGGCCGCGGTGGGATGCTGGGGGGCGCGGCGCGCGGCATCGCGTCGATGTTGGGCAACTGGATGAAGGTGCGTGCCAACAATCCCGACGATGCGGCGGCGACGCCGCGCAGCGGTGCGATCCATCACACCTTCACCTCGGACGAGACGCTCCCGGGGTTTCTGTGGACGGGTGTCCGCGAGGGGCTCCTCGCGGTTGTAAAGCAGAGGTAACGCCTATGCCCTGTTTTCTCGTCGTCCTCGCGCTCGTTACGCCGCGGCTGGTCGTGGCGCTCCTCTGGTTTTCCACCCGGTGGTTCGAGGGAATGTTCTCGTCCCTTCTCTGGCTGTTAGCGGGCTTCATCTTTCTGCCGGCGACGCTGCTCTGGTACACAGCGGTGCAGCACTGGTTCGGAGGACGGTGGACTCTCTGGCCGGTGGTGGGAATCGTCGCGGCGCTCGCGATCGATTTCGCGCCGGCCCGCGGATATCGTCGGCGGCGGGCATAGCTATGCTGCATCGTGTATTGCTCATCGGTGCGGCCATGGTGGGATGCGGGTCGGCGGCGGGTCAAGTCGACCACCGCTCTCCGGCCGACCTGGTCGCGGAACGAATCAGAACTCGCATCGAGGCCGCCGGCGTCGTCATGGAGCTCCGAGCAGCCGGTGAGCCGGTCTATGCTAGTCTGGTCCTCCCCAGCTTCTACGAGCGGCGGCTCTATCAACCCGCCTGGAGTGACGAGCGCGGCCCCACACGGCTGGCCGACGACCTACTAGATGCGCTTCGCCATGCGGATCTCGAGGGACTGCGGTCCGAGGATTACCATCTGGCCAGCATCGCAGCCGTACTCGCGGCCGTGCGCGCCGATGCCAAGCGCGGCCCCGCATTGGCGCCTGACCGATGGGCGGAGCTCGATCTCTTGCTGACGGACGCGTTCCTAGTCTATGGGGCGCATCTGCTCGCGGGGCGGGTGAATCCCGAAACGCTCCGTCCGGAATGGGTGTCGAACCGGCGCACCGCCGACATCGCTGTCGTGCTGGAGGCAGCTCTGGCCTCGGGGAACATCGCGGGAACGCTCGCGGGGCTAGACCCGCCAGAAGTTGGCTACCGGCGCCTGCGCGACGCGTTGGCCCGCTATCGCGCCGTGGCGGCAGCGGGCGGTTGGCCCGTGATCCCGGACGGGTCGACACTGCGGTTGGGTGAGCGCAGCAGCTCGGTGGCGGCGCTGCGTGAGCGGCTACGCCTCGAAGACGACCTCGCGCCGGCGGAGGCACAGGACGCCGAGCTGTTCGACGAGCCGGTCGGGGAGGCCGTGAAAGAGTTCCAACGGCGCCACGGTCTTACGGACGATGGCATCGTGAGCGCCGCGACACGAGCGGAGCTCAACGTGCCCGTGGAACGTCGCGTGGAGCAGCTGGGGCTGAACCTCGAGCGCTGGCGCTGGCTGCCCAAGGATCTGGGACGGCGTCACATCATCGTGAACATCGCGGCATTCGAGCTCGAGGTGATGGATGGGGACTCAGTGGTGATGTCGATGCGGGTGGTGGTGGGGCGCCCGTTCGATCGCACTCCCGTGCTCAGCGACACGATGCGGTACCTCGTCCTGAACCCGTATTGGCACGTGCCGAGCAACATCGCGACAACAGAGCTGCTCCCCAAACTCAAGCGGGACCCGTCCTATCTGGCGCGATACAAGATGCGGGTCTTCCCGAGCTCACGTCTCGACGCCCATGAGGTCAATCCCGCGACGGTTAATTGGTCCACACTCAGCGCCGCCCACTTCCCCTACCTGCTGCGGCAGGATCCGGGGCCGCGGAATGCGCTCGGCCGCATCAAGTTCATGTTCCTCAACAAGTATCACGTCTACCTGCACGACACGCCCGCACGCCCGCTGTTCGAGGAAACCCAGCGGGACTTCAGCCACGGATGCATCCGCATCCAGCACCCGATCGAGCTCGCCGTTTATCTGCTGCGAAACAATCCGCGGTGGGATCGCGAGGCACTCCTCGCGGCGCTGGACGACGCCGAGGACCGCAGTGTGCCGCTGCCGGAGCCGATGCCGATCCACCTACTCTACTGGACGGCGTGGGCCGATGCGGACGGGACAATCCAGTTCCGGCGGGATATCCACGATCGGGATGCACCCCTCTTTACGGCTCTGCGAGCACCCCCCCCCAGCACAAACTAGTCCGCGTAGGTACCTTGTAAGGCGTACCTCGAAAGGATGAGGACGCCTAACACAAGAGAGGGACTACGCACGCCACGAGCTTCGTAAGTCGTCTTACATATTCGTCGTTCGCACTCGGCACGCTCTCCGTCGTGGCTTCGCCTCGACCTGCGGAGCCGCGCCCGGCACCGCCCGTATTCGCCGTCCGGTACCGGAACGTGATCTCGCCCGACCGGGTAAGGGCGTTGACGGTGCTGCCGGGCGAGACGGTGATGCTCGAGGTGGTGGCCCCCACCCCGGGATCGGGCTACGTCGCGCGGCCGGCGGCGGGCCAGCTCGTGCCCATGGCCACGCAGCGTTGGGCCTGGACAGCGCCGTCCGCACCGGGTCTCTATCCCATCCAGGTCGTTGCCCCGGGTGCGGGTGACTCGGTCACGGTGCAGGCGTTCGTGGTCGTCCCCTTCGACCGGTTCCAAGGCGAGCTCCTGAACGGCTATCGGATCGGCCGCTATCCGCAAAAGCCATTGCGCGGACTCGCCAGCTACAGCCTACCGCCCGGTTTCGTCGAGGTCACGCCGGAGAACCAAGACATCCTGGTTTCTCCCCATTTCCGGCTCAAGCAGTTCCTGTGCAAGGAGCCGGGCGGGTCCCGGAAGTACATCGTGCTGAACGAGCGACTGCTCGTCGCCCTCGAGTATGTGCTCGCACGGGTCAACGAGGCCGGCTATCGGGCGACCACGTTCCACATCATGAGCGGGTACCGCACCCCGGCGTACAACCGGTCGCTTGGCAACGTGCGCTACAGCCAGCACCAGTTGGGCGCGGCCGCGGACATCTTCATCGACGAGAACGGCGACGGCAGGATGGACGACTTGAATGGCGACGGCCGCAGCGATATCCGCGATGCGGAGGTGCTGTATCGGCTGATCGACGCCGCTGCCGCAGGACCGGAGGCCCAGGGTCTCATTGGGGGGATCGGCAAGTATCCGGCGACGGCCGCGCACGGTCCGTTTGTCCATATGGACGTACGGAGCGGCAAGGCTCGCTGGTGAGGCCTGTCATGAGCGCCTCCAGCGTCGGGCCGAGCATCCTCAGGATCTGGAGCGGCAGCGCGCTGGTGAAGCTATAACGGTCGGCGGCCGCCCCTGAGACGAACGCGGTGATCGTGCCGTAGAAGCGGTCGCCAATAAAAAAGACAACCGTCGCCGTCCGGTCGATCGCCCGGTCCTCACTGATACGACCGTCCCGCCCCACCACGCGGAACCGATTGTCGCCGGTGCCGGTCTTCGCGCCGATCACGAGGGGCGAACCGTCGGCAGCGCGCACGGCGCCGAACGCGCGTCGCGCCGTGCCGCGCGTGACTCCCGCGACCATGGCGGCCCGCACGACCGCAGCGATCTCGGACGAGAGCACTCGTTCCCCGCGGGGCGGCGACCGACGCAGCACCGTCTCGTAGGGCGTGCCCGCGGCGTAGTGGAGCTCTTCGACCCGCTGGACCGGGTAGCGAATCCCATCGTTGAGCAAGATGCCCACCAGTTCGGCGAGGTCGTCTGGCCGGTCGGCGGAGCTGCCAATCGCGGTCGCGTAGGAGGGCATCAGCGACTCGAACGGATAGCCCAGGCGCGCCCACGCGCCGTGGATCTCGCGGAAGGCCTCCGTCTCCGGGATCGAGCCGATCCGCCGGTCCGGCACCGCCGGGCGCGCGTGCGGGGACCGCTCATCGTAAATCTGCTCGCGAACGGAGGCGCTGGCGTCGAGCACATCTTGCTGAAGCGCACCCGGATGGCGATACAGGTACGCCGCCACCCAAAGCTCCAGCGGGTCCATGCCGGCGAGGCGGCCACGGTCGGAGATCGAGAATCCGAGCGGGTCGGACCCGTCGTACAGCTCTGCGGTGCGAGCATCGGACAGGGCGGTGGTTTGGACTGAGGCCATCAGGAAGTCGCCGAACTCGGCAGACCCGGCCTCGGGCGTGACGGACCGGTACGCCCACGCCAGCTGTGTCACGGACCGCCCGCGCCTCATGGCTTCCAGTACTGGCCCGGAGCCTTGGTCCGCGTACTTCTGGTAGAACTGCTCGATCAACGCACGGCCCACCCCCTCGCCGTCGGCCATGCGGTCGTCGCGGTCCCATGTCATCTCCGCAAGATGACCTCGGAGCAGGTATACACTGCCCGGCAGTCGATACACGTAGTAATGCACGATATCCCGCATGATACGAATGAATGGCAGGTTCACCGACCGGACGAACGCATCGCGCACGGAGACGGTCTCGTGGTCGTCGGCGCTGTCGACGTTCCGGAACCTGTGGCTATCACCGCCCGTCAAGCTGTCGCTCGGGCTGGCCGAGTAGGGGCGCGACATCGCGGCCTCCAGTACTCGCTCGAGCGAAACGCCCGGGTTGGCAGCCAGGTACGCCAGCGTCCAGGCCGTAATCCAGTCGCCGGCGCCCACCGGCTCCCGACGCAGGTTCACAGCCGGCCGGCCGGCGTTCCGAAGGTAGAGTTGCTCCACGATTTCCAGGTAACTGATCAAAGTGCGGAGCTTGGCAGTGGAGCCGAGCGCGAGCTTGCTGCCCTCGTTCACGTTGAACGGCGAGTCGAAGTTGTCCGCCTGGACGCGGACCACGTTGCCGGTTTCCGTGCGCTCGCGTACGACGACAGCGTAGATGACGCGTGCCGGGTCGCCGCGGTCGAGTACGCGGGAGGCCGGATCGGTCAGCCGCACAAGGAGGTTGGTCACTTCCTTCTGCGCTCGAAGATCCAGCGTTGTTCGCGCGGTCAGGTCGAAGCGATCCAGCTCATAGAGTGTGCGTACGCCCGTCACGCTGAGCAGCTCGGCGCGCACCGCGTCCGCGCCCTTTCGCTCGATGAAGGAAACGCGAGGCACATCCGGCGCGCGGCTGCGGAGCGTGAGGTCCACGGCCAAGGCGGCATCACGCAGCTCCGCTGAGATAATCCCCTCGCGGGTCATGCGGCGCAGGTGCTGATCCGTCAGCTTCCGCAGGTCCTCGCGTCCGTCCGCCCGCAGGAGCAGAAAAGAAGGGCGGCGGTGCGCCAGCAAGAGGGTGAGCACCTGGCGGTAGGCGATGGCGCGACGCGCAACAGGCGCAGAGTCGGAGGCGAGGAGCCGATTTACCTCGTCCGGGTCGGCCCCGTACCATGCCGACAGCCCGTCGTTCAGACCGGTGACCTCACCGTGCCCCGCGATGGCCGCGAGCGGCACCGAGTTGAGGTAGTCGGCGACGATCTGGCGACGCACGGCCTCTGTGTTCTCGCCGCTGAGGTAGGCGCGCAACGCGGCGGCTTCCATCTGGAGCAGCTTCTCCCGCGTCGAGCGCGTCCGGCCGTCCGTCGAGTGCCGGAGCTTCTCGAGCTGCGTGGCCAGCGTGCTCGCGCCCGGCACCGAGCGGGCGTTGCCCAGCCAGCTGCGAGCCAACGTCGCCCCTGCGTGCGCCATGCGCGGCCAATCGACCGATGGGTTGTGGTTCGGAAAGCGCGGGTCGAGCAGCGCCCGGTTTTCGAGGAACAGCAACGTCTGCCAAACGATTGGGGGGACCGAGTCGAGTGAGGAGTAGACCCGCTCGGGGTAGCGGGATGCGAAGATCGTGGCGCCGCGTCGATCCAGGATGGAGAGGCCCGCCTGCGTCTTTTCGCGGAAGATCGGGGACACACCCTTGTCCACCAGCTCCGCGAACCTGGCCGAGACGCGGACCTGCGAGTCGATGCGGAAGCCTTGCTCTGACGCCGTCTCGACCGCGGCCGGCAAGCGCGAATAGCCGAACCGGCGGTCGTGCGGCCCGTCGCCGGGGAACCGGATGCGATCGCTCGGACCGTCGCCGAGTTCGCTGGTCAACTGCGCCGCCTGGTGCGTGAAGTAGCGCGCCTGAAGCCACGACGCCCGCGCCTCGTCGCGTACGGCGAGGCCGAGCAGCGCCAACAGCATCAACAGGATCGGTGCCACGGTGACGATCCAGCGTTTGCCCCGCGATCGTGTCACTGTAGCTCCTCACGGCGTACGCTCTGAGATCAGGAGGTATAGAACGGGGGACTTCCGGCAGGTATCGCACAACGATGTGAAAGACGCGTTATAGCCCGATGCGGTATGAACCAGCCATGGTTCTACCTCACACGCAGTACGTCTCCTTCCATGCCTCCGAGCGATATCGGCGCGGAGCAATCTGGCCCATTCTCCAGGACGTTCAGATCGGCCCTCGGCAGAACCACACCCAGTGAGGATACTCCCATGAAACGGTCCCTAGCACGCGTACTCATGTTGGCCGCCCTGGTGCCGCTGGCGGCAGGCTGCGCCACGAAGGCGCAAACCGGCGCGATCATCGGCGCGGGGGCCGGTGGCGCCGCGGGCGCGGTCATCGGCAAGGCCACGGGCTCGACGGTGCGCGGGGCCATCATCGGTGCAGCCGTCGGCGGCGCCGCTGGTGCGATCATCGGGCATGAGATGGACAAGCAGGCCGCGGAGCTCGCATACGAGCTGCCCGGGGCAACGGTGCAGCGCCTCGGCGAGGGCATTGCGGTGACGTTCCCCGATGGGCTGCTGTTCGGGTTCGACTCCGATCAGCTCACGCCCGAGGCGCGCGACAATCTCCGCAAGTTTGCCGCAAGCCTGAAGAAATACCCGAACACGAGGACCCTGATCGTGGGTCACACCGACTCGGACGGCAGCGCCCAGTACAACATGGATTTGTCGAACCGGCGCTCGGCCTCGGCAGGGAATTTCGTCTGCGGGGAGGGAGTCGATTGCGTCCGCGTCACCACGGCGGGCCGCGGCGAGACGGAGCCGATCGCGACGAACGCCGACGATCAGGGTCGTCGGCACAACCGCCGCGTGGAGATCGCGATCTACGCGACGGCGGCAGCCGGCGGCGGCCCGGGAAACTGACTTCTTGAAGACGCTGTAGCGCCTATCGCCCGCGACCACTGGGCAGGTTCTGGCGCCGGCGGTCGGCCCGCGCGGCCACGATCCCGGCCGCCACCGCGGCCACGAGCGCTGCCCGCCCGGCAACCATCAGCACCCGCCCAGTCTTCGTGAGGGTCTGCCTGAGGCGCCGCCGCCGGTCGTCCGATTCGGCCTGCCTCTGGGTCTCTTCCAACAGGCGGTCAGCCCATTGCTTGGCGCGCCGTGCGGCACGCACCGCCGCTTTCAGGAAGCGGTCTGTTCGTGTTGCCATGACTCGTACCCTCCCTTGGTTTTGTGCCGTCCGCCAACGAACCACGTCTTCATCTCGCCCTTCCCCTCGACCTCGAGTGTACCGCGCTCCTCGAGCAGGAATGGCGCGCCCAATAGTTCTCGAGTGCTCTCCGACACTTGCACGCGTCCAGCCACGCCGTGGGATTCCATCCGGCTGGCGACATTCACGGCGTCTCCCCACACATCGTAGAGGTACAGGCGCTTGCCGATGACGCCGGCTGCCACCGCGCCGCTCGCGATGCCGATGCGCACTTGCAACGAGTGGCCGCGACGCGCATTGAATCGGTCCAGGGCATCGACCATATCCAGCGACAGGTGCGCCGCCCGCGTCGCATGATCGCCGGCGGCCACGGGCACGCCGGCGGCGGCCATGTATGAGTTCCCGAGCGTTTTGACTTTCTTGAGGCCGCGCGCCTTCGCCAGGCCGTCGAAGTCGGTGAAGATCTCCTCGAGCATGAGCGCCAGGTTTTCGTGACTCGCCGCTGGAGTCAGCTCGCTGAAGCCCACGATGTCCGCGATCAACACGCTCACATCCGCAAAGGCGTCCGCCGAGACGTCGGGGCGCGCCTGCAGTCGTGCGGCAATGGAATCCGGCGGTACGTGTAGCGCGAGCCGCTCCGATATTTTTCGCTCCGCGACGACCTGGTCGAACAGCGTCTTCAGGGCTTCGTTCTTGCGCAGGATCTCGACGTGCAACAAACGGACTTCGAGCATGTTGTGGACGCGCGTCAGGACCTCGGCGACGTCGAACGGCTTGCTGATAAAGTCCTTGGCACCGGCCTTGAGCGCGCGGAGCTTGTGATCGGGTTGGGCGGTGATCACGAGGACCGGCAGATAGCCGGCCGTTTCGATCTGCTTCAGCTCCTCCATCACCTGAAATCCGTCCATGCCGGGCATTTGGAGATCGAGCAGAATCAGATCGTAGCGATGCGTCTCATGCAGCGCGCGCACCGCGCGCGGATCGAGCGTGGACGTGACGGACTGGTATCCCGCGTCGCCCAGCATGCGCTCGAGCAGCAGGACGTTGGCCGGCTGATCGTCGACGATCAGGAGTTTGGCCTTGGGCATATCGGTGGCGTCAAGCATGTGCGTGCACGGCCTGGAGCGCGGCGTCCAGAGCCCCCATGAACTCGTTGACCTTGATCGGTTTGGTGAGGTACGAGAAGAATCCTGCCATGAGGCCTTTCGCGATGTCGCGCGGCATCGCATTGGCGCTGAGGGCGACGATGGGGATGTGCGCGGTCGCCGGGTCGTCGAGCAGGATCTTCAAGGCCTCGATACCGCTGATGCCGGGCAGATTGATGTCCATCAGGATCACGTCCGGCTGATGGGCGCGCGCCAGTTGAATACCCTGATTGCCGTCGACGGCGGTCAGCAGGCGCAGGGTGGTGGGGCGGCGCGCGATCAGCTGCTCGACCAGTTTCAGATTCGCCGGGTTGTCCTCGACGTAGAGCAGGGTCCGCAGCGGCGCGCCCGCTTGCAACGGTTGGCCCGCTGCTGCGGGCTCGGCCGGTGGCGCGTCGAGCTGCGGCGCGGCAGCCGCGCTGATCTCGCACGAAAATACGCTTCCCGCACCGACGCGGCTTTCGACCCCGAGGACGCCGCCCATCAGCTCGACCAGTCGCTTGCTCATCACGAGACCGATGCCGGTGCCCTGCTCGGCGCCGTGCTCCTGCCCCAGACGATTGAACGGCTGGAACAGCTGCACCAGCTTCTCCGGCGGCAGTCCCGCGCCGGTGTCCCGCACGTTGATGCGGATTCGCTCGGCCGTGCTGCCCGCGAGATCCACGACGACCGTGCCGTCGGCCTTGTTGTACTTGATCGCGTTGGACAGGAGATTGATGAGCACCTGTTTGAGACGCGTGCGATCGACCGCGACGTAGCACGGGACCTCGAAAGACGGGAAAGTCATGCGGATGCCGCGCGGTTGCGCCTGCGGCTCGATCATGGCCTGGCATTCGAGGATGACTTCCGCCAGTGACGTCGGCTCCGTCGACAGCGACAGCCTGCCGGACTCAATCTGCGCCAGGTCGAGAATCTCGTTGATCAGCTCCAGCAGGTACCATCCCGCGCGCAGAATCTCGTCGATGCTCCCCTTCTGGGACGGCGTTGGCGGCGTGGCGTCCGATTCCATCAGCTGCGCGAAGCCCAGGATCGCGTTGAGCGGTGAGCGCAGCTCATGGCTCATGCTGGACAGAAACTCCGATTTCGCCAGGTTCGCCTTTTCCGCAGCCCCCTTGGCCGCCGTCAGGGTTTGCTCGACCAGACGGCGCTCCGTCAGGTCGCGGGTCAATTTCGCGAAGCCGCGGGGCTGGCCCGCGGCGTCGCGAATCGCGGTGAAGACCACGTTGGCCCAGAACAACGACCCATCCTTGCGCACTCGCCATCCCTCGACCTCGTATCGGCCCTCGGCCGCGGCTGCGTCCAGGTCGCGCTGCGGCGTACCGTGCGCGATGTCCGCCGGCGGGTAGAACCGGGAGAAGTGCTGGCCCACGATTTCTTCCGCGGAGTAGCCCTTGATCCGCTGCGCGCCGCTATTCCAGCTCGCCACCCGACCTTCGGAGTCCAACATGACGATGGCGCAGTCGGTCACGCTTTCGACCATCAACCGGAATCCTTCCTCCGTCCATCGTAGTTTTTCTTCGACCTGTTTGCGGGCGGAATTGTCGGTGCCGATCAGCAGATATCCGATGATGCTTTGTTCCGCATCGCGGAGCGCCGTAACCGACACGATCGCGGGAAAGCGGCTGCCGTCCTTGCGGATGTAGGTCAGCTCGTACTTGTCCTCGATG
>Ga0070680_100004694_pt1 | contig 10278 bp, 9 predicted proteins | sample KBSC73BmetaG_FD_64672 | JGI IMG/M metagenome (GOLD analysis project Ga0070680, IMG submission 64672) | Corn rhizosphere microbial communities from Kellogg Biological Station, Michigan, USA - KBS C7-3B metaG | ecosystem: Host-associated > Plants > Roots > Rhizosphere | place: USA: Michigan... | reverse complement strand
GATCGCCGGCAACCGGCTCGAGCTGATCGAGACCGGGCAGGAGCGGTTCCGGCTGCTGCTCAAGCTCGTCGCCGAGGCCCAGAAGAGCATCAGGATGCTGATGTACATGTTCAATCCCGACCGCGACGGCGATGCGGTGCGCGACGCCCTCACCGCCGCAGCCCGGCGAGGGGTCAAGGTCACGCTCCTCATCGACGGCTTCGGATCGGCCGCACCGCCGAAATTTTTCGACGACCTCGCCGAGGCGGGGGGCGAGCATTGCGTCTTCAACCCGAGCTACGGACGGCGCTACCTGCTCCGCAACCACCAGAAGCTGATCATCATCGACGAGCAGACGGTGCTGTTGGGCGGTGCCAATATCGACGCGACCTATCTCGATGACCGGGCGTCCGGCCACTGGCGCGACCTGTGGCTGCGGCTGGACGGGCCGGAAGCGGCGCTTCCGGTGCGCTATTTCGACAGCCTGTTCCGCTGGTTGAGACGACCGAAACGGACGCTTCGGTCGCTCCGGCGGATGGTCGCCGAATATAACGAATGGCGCGGCCCGCTGCAGTGGAAGTTCAGCGGCCCCTTGAGCATGCGCAACAGCTGGTGGCGGAGCATTGGGCGCGACATGAAGAAAGCGCATCGGCTCGACCTCGTGTTCGCTTATTTCGCTCCACCGGGCGCGATGATCCGCCGAATAGGCAGCGTCGGCCGGCGCGGGCGGGCGCGGATCATCAATGCCGCGAAGTCGGACAATATCGCGACAGTCGGCGCGGCTCGGCACAGTTACAGCCGGCTGATCCGCCGGCACGTCGAGATTTACGAGTACCAGCCGGCGAAGCTGCACACCAAGCTCGCGATCGTCGATGACTCCGTCCACATCGGCTCGTCGAACTTCGATTATCGCAGCTTCTACATCAACCTGGAGATCATGCTGCGGATCAATGACGCGGGGTTCGCGGACGCGATGCGCGGCTATTTCGAGCGCGAGCTCAAGGACTGCCGGTGGATTACGCACGAGCTCCATGATCGGCGTGCGACATTGTGGCGGCGGATCAAGTGGGCAGTGTCCCACTTCCTTGTCAACGTCATGGATTATACGGTGACTCGGCGCCTGAACTTCCGCGCCTGAGGTCAGTCCTCGGGTTTGCCCTTATAGGCCCAGAACAGGGTAGCCGGCGGCACGTTGATCCATTCGAAGCCGCGCTCGATGGGCTCGAAGTGCGGCTTGATGAAGTCGAGCACTTTCGGGCTGAACTGGTAGACCAGGAATGCGCCACCCGGCCTGATGACCTTCGCGGTCGCTTCGGCAATGTCCTCACCGACGCCGGCCGGAAGAGTCGAGAAAGGCAGTCCGGAAAGCACGTAATCGGCGGAGCCGAGGCCCTGCCCGGCGAGGATCTTTTCGACGTCGGCCGCCGAGCCGTTGACGGTGATCAGCCGCGGATCGTCGATCGACTCGCGCAGGTAGCCGGTGAAGTCGGGATTGGTGTCGATCGTCACCAACTTCGCGTCGGGTCCAAGCAGCTCGAGCAGCGGGCGAGTGAAGGTGCCGACCCCGGGGCCATATTCGACGAACAATTTGGTGTTCGCCCAGTCGACCGGCGCGAGCATCTTTTCGATCAGCACTCGGCTGGACGGAATGATCGAGCCGACCATCACCGGGTTCTTCAGGAACCCGCGCAGGAACTGCCAATGCGGACTTGGGCTGCGCCGGTCGCGGCGGCGCTGGAGGCGGCGTGAGCCTTTCAGCGTGCGCGCGGGTGAGGTCGACATGAATACTCCGTCGGAAAGGAAGAGCGGGAGCGTTGGCAAATGCACTGCCGCTTGGCAAGTTTTCCAACGTTACAAGCGCGCCAACGCCGAACGCGTCTCCGCGAACCGCGCCATTTCCGGGACGAAGGGTTGGACGCCCACAACCGTGCGGCGCAGATCAAGCCTTGCCGCCCTCGCGCGGGTGAAGCATGCCAGGCAGGACGAAGCCGATGCCGCCCAGCGGCCGGGTCGCATCGCTCTTCAAAGTCTCCTGGATGCGCGAATATTCCTCGAGCATTTCCGGAGTGACTGAGGCTCGGGTTTCGCTCAGCGCGACATCGAAATCGGCCATCGTGACGCTGACCGCATCGAGTCCACGGCGAAGCGCGGTGAGGCCCGCGCGACGCACCAGGTCTTCGAGATCGGCGCCGGTGAAGCGCTCGGTCCGCTGCGCGATCTTCTCGAGGTCGACATCGCCGGCGAGCGGCATTCCCTCGGTGTGGATCGCCAGGATCCTCCGGCGGCCGGCGGTGTCCGGAACGCCGACATAGATCAGCTCGTCGAAGCGGCCCGGCCGAAGAAGGGCGGGGTCGATCAGGGTCGGCCGGTTGGTGGCGCCTATCACGACCACGTTCTGGAGCTCCTCGAGCCCGTCCATCTCGGCGAGGATCGTGTTGACCACGCGCTCGGTCACCTGCGGCTCGCCGAGGCCGCCGCCGCGTGCGGGGACAAGGCTATCGAGCTCGTCGATGAAAATGATGGTCGGGGCGACCTGGCGAGCGCGGTTGAACAGGCGCGCGATCTGCTGCTCGCTTTCGCCGTACCACTTGCTCAACAGGTCGGACGACTTCGTCGCGATGAAGTTGGCCTCGCTCTCGCGCGCCGCGGCTTTGGCAAGGAGCGTCTTGCCGGTCCCCGGCGGTCCGTAGAGCAGGAAACCCTTGGCGGGCCGGATGCCGAGGCGCCGGAATGCGTCAGGATGCTTGAGCGGCAGCTCGACGCCTTCCTTCAGCCGGTCGCGCGCCTCGTCGAGGCCGCCGATGTCGTCCCAGCGAATCTGCGGCGCTTCGACCATCACTTCCCGCATCGCCGACGGCTGGACCCGCTTCAGGGCATTGTCGAAATCGTTGAGCTCGACCGACAGCGCATCGAGGATCTCGGTCGGGATCACCGGGTCGGCGAGATTGATCCTCGGCATGATCCGGCGGACGGCCTCGAGGGCAGCCTCGCGGCAAAGCGCCGCAAGGTCGGCGCCGACGAAGCCGTAGGTGCGGCGCGCGAGGTCGTCGAGATTGACGTCGGGCGCCAGCGGCATGCCGCGCGTGTGGATTCCAAGGATCTCGCGCCGGCCGGGCTCGTCCGGGACTCCGACAACGATTTCGCGGTCGAGTCGCCCGGGACGGCGAAGCGCCTCGTCGAGCGCTTCGGGCCGGTTGGTCGCTGCGATGACGACCGTGTTCTGGCGCGGCTCGATCCCGTCGAGCAGAGTCAGCAGCTGCGCCACCAGCCGCTTCTCGGCCTCGCCGGTCACTTGCCCGCGCTTGGGCGCGATCGAGTCGATCTCGTCGATGAAGATGATCGACGGCGCGGCCTGCGCCGCCTGCTCGAAAATCTCGCGCAGGTGCCGCTCGCTCTCGCCATAGGCCGAGCCCATGATCTCAGGACCGTTGATCAGGAAGAATTTCGCCGCGCTCTCGTTGGCCACCGCGCGCGCGAGCAGGGTCTTGCCGGTTCCCGGCGGACCATGGAGTAGTACGCCCTTCGGCGGATCGACCCCGAGGCGCTGGAACAGCTCGGGATGGCGCAGCGGGAGCTCGACCATTTCGCGCAGCGCATCGATCGTGTCGCGCATGCCGCCGAGATCGTCGTAGGTGACGTCGGCGCGGCGCTCGCCGTCCGCCGCTATATATTCCGGGAGAAGCTCGACGGCGGTCTTGCCGTCAATGTGCACGATTCCCTTGGGAGCGGCCGAGACCACGACCAGGCGCAGCTCCTGCAGCGCGAAGGCGGGCGCGTTGAGCATCTGCCGAACGTGCTCGGGCATGTCGGCGTTGACTCGCTGGTGGCCGGTTGTCGAGACGACGTCCCCTTCGACCAGGGGCCGCCCGGCGAACGTGCGCTTCAGCGCATCAGACGAGCCTTGCAGCCGGACGTTCGGCTGGGCCGGCGCGAAGACTACTTTGGTCGCGGGCTTCGAGTCCGCCTTGCTGACCTGCACGAAATCGCCGGAGCCGACCCCTGCGTTGGCGCGCTGGAGTCCGTCGAGGCGGATGATGTCGATCCCCTCGTCCTCGCCGTAAGGACGGATCGCGCGGGCGGCGGTCGAGCGCTTGCCGACGATCTCGATTACGTCGCCCTCGGCAAGGGCAAGATCGTCCATCAGCTTGTCGGGGAGGCGGGCGAAGCCGCGGCCGCTGTCCGCAGGCGGCAGGCTCGCCACCTGGACCTTGCGCGATTTCACGCGATCGATGGTGTCGGCTTCAGGCATCGTCTCTCCTGTGGCGGCCCCGTCCCGGTTGTGCAACGGCGGGCACGTCGCGCGCGTCCGGTTTCCGCGTCAATATTTGATTGCCCCGGCGATTTTGCGAACCGCCGAGCGCGGTGCAAAGCGCGTGCTCGCCGCGCCGATCTTGTTGATCCATCCGGCCACGACCACGGCACGGTTCGCGTCGAGACCCTTGAGTCCTGTTTCGACGACCTCGCCTGCGTTCATCGCCACCCTGTCGAACAGGCTGTTGCCGCCGAAGCCCGCAACCTCGCCGAATTCCGTTCGAGTCGGTCCCGGGCAGAGGCAGCTGACCTTGATCCCGTGCGGCTTCAACTCCTCGTGGAGCGCTTCGCTCAGCGACAATACGAAAGCCTTGGTCGCGAAATAGACAGCCATCCGTGGCCCCGGCTGAAAGGCGGCAGTCGAAGCGACATTGAGGATCGCCCCCGACCTGCGTTTGATCATCGCCGGAGCGACCGCGCGGCAGAGGTCGGTGAGCGCGCCGACATTGAGGTCGATCATCTGCCGCTCGCGCTTTGCCTCGAGCTCGGCGAAGCGGCCGATTAGTCCGAAGCCTGCATTGTTGACCAGCAGGTCGACGGTCTCGCCGTTCTCCTCGAGGTCGGCGATAAGCTTGGCCGCAGCGTTGCTCTTCGAAAGGTCGATCGCGACCGCCCGCGCATTGCCTAGGTCCTTCGCCAGATCCTCCAGCCGCTCCTTGCGGCGAGCGGCGAGGACGAGACGGTGACCGCGCTTCGACAGTTGCCGCGCGAACTCGACTCCAAGCCCCGCCGACGCGCCGGTGACGAGCGCGACTGGCTTCACCCTGCCGCCTTGCGGACTTCCGCCTTGACGATTCGGCCCGGTTCGCGCGGGGGTTCGCCGACCGGAAGGGCATCGACATAGTCCATGCCGCTCTCGACCTCGCCCCACACCGTATACTGGCCGTCGAGGAAGCGGGCGTCGTCGAAGCAGATGAAGAACTGGCTGTTGGCGCTGTCCGGGGTAGGCTTGCGTGCCATCGAGGCGGTGCCGCGGACGTGCGGCGCACGGCTGAATTCCGCCTTGAGGTCGGGCAGGTTCGACCCGCTCGTGCCGGTGCCGGTGGGATCGCCGCCCTGCGCCATGAAGCCCGGGATTACGCGGTGGAACGGGACGTTGTCGTAAAAGCCGCTGTTGGCGAGCTCGGTGATGCGCTGGACGTGGTTCGGCGCAAGGTCTGGACGGAGCTTGATGACCACCTCGCCGCCGGTGGAAAGCTGAAGGTGGAGGCGGTCGGGGTCGGCCATGACTGTTAACTCCGCATGAAAGGTTCGAAAGGAGCGCGATTTAGGGACACGGCGGTGGTTGCGCCAGAGCAGCCCCGAACATAGGAGGGCCGCACCGGGTCCAATCGAGGGGAGCGCCATGGCCGACAGCGACCACATCGCCCCCGAACAGATGGCCGAGTCGAACCCGGCCCACAACAGCGTCATCGACGAAGAAGACCGCCTCCGCCCGGAATTCGTGGCGCGGGTGCTTGATGCTGTCGACGCCGGCGACGATGACACCGCGCGCAAGCTCGTCCAGCCGCTTCACCCGGCGGACATCGCCGACCTGATCGAGCTTGCCGCCCACGACGAGCGCGAAGGCCTCGTCAAGGCGCTCGCCGGGATCATCAGCCCCGACGTGCTCGCGGAAATGAACGATTATGTGCGCGAAGGCCTGCTCGACGAGATGGAGCCGCAGCAGGTCGCGGACATCGCCGGCCAGCTCGAGACCGACGACGCCGTCGCGCTGATCGAGGACCTCGATCGCGAAGAGCAGCAGGCCGTGCTGCAGCGGATGGAGCCCGACGACCGCGCCGCCGTCGAGGAAGCGCTGAGCTATCCGGAAGATTCCGCCGGCCGGCTGATGCAGCGCGACCTGTGCAGCGTGCCCGAGCATTGGAAGGTCGGGCAGGTAATCGATTATCTCCGCTCGACTCCCGAACTTCCGACCGATTTCTGGGAAGTGTTCGTGGTCGACACGAGCCACCATCCGGTCGGCACCTGCAAACTTTCGACGATCCTGCGGACGCCGAGGGACACGGCCGTGGCCGACGTCATGGTGCGCGAGCAGACGCTTATCCCGGTCGACATGGACCAGGAGGACGTCGCGCTGCGGTTCCAGAAATATGCGCTCGTCTCGGCCGCGGTGATCGACGACTCCGGGCGACTCGTGGGCATGATCACGGTCGACGACGTGGTCCATATCATCCAGGAGGAAGCCGGCGAGGACGTGCTGCTTCTCTCGGGCGCGGGCGGCGAAGACATCAACGAACCGGTCCCGCTGACCATCCGGCGGCGGCTGTTCTGGCTGGTGATCAATCTCGGAACGGCGATTCTTGCGGCAAGCGTGGTCAGCCTCTTCCAGGGCGAGATCGGCCGATATGCAGTGCTCGCGGTGTTGATGCCCATCGTAGCCGGGATGGGGGGCAATGCCGGGACTCAGACGCTTGCGGTCGCGGTGCGCGCGCTCGCGACCAACCAGCTGACCGAGTCCAATACTATCCGGGCTTTCGGACGCGAGCTTACGATCGCGCTTGCAAACGGCGTGTCGCTCGGGCTCCTCATCGGGGCGGGAGTGGCGCTTGTCTTCGGCGTGATCCATCCGACGCCCGACGGCTTCCGTCTCGGCGCAGTGATCGGCGCGGCCATGGTGATCAACAATCTCGCCGCGGGGGTCGGCGGGATCCTGGTCCCGGTTACGCTCGAGCGCCTGAGGATCGACCCGGCGGTGTCGTCGGCCGTGTTCGTGACGACGATCACCGACGTAACCGGATTCTTCAGCTTTTTGGGACTCGCCTCGCTGGCTGGACTCGGCCGCTAAGCCATTGCGAATCATGGCCTAGCGCTGCATCGCAGTGATGTGCCGAAACTCCATTTGACCAAGGTCGCGTTCGCCTGCCGCGATCTGGACGCGCTTAAGCAGCGGATCGCGGGTCGCGCCACCGCCGGCGAGGTACGGGTTGCGACGCGGATGCGCCCCAAGCGCGCAGCCGAGCTGGTCGGCGGCAATCTCTACTGGATCGTCAAGCACCGCCTCGTCGCGGGCCTAGAGATCCTCCGCTTCGAAGACCGCCAGGACGGCCGAATCGATATCGTCTGCACGGCCGAGCTGGTCGCCGTCTCGCCAACGCCGTGCCGCGCGCACCAAGGCTGGCGTTATCTCGGGGATTCGGACGCGCCGGGCATGGAGGACGACGGGAGCGGTGTCGGCGCGTTGCCGCCGAACCTGTACGGCAAGCTGGCGTCGCTGGCCCTCGTCTAGTGACAGCCGCTGACGCTCGCCGAACCCGCGACGCGCAGCGTGCATGACGGAGCGCCGCTAAGCCGCACCGTAGCCGGACCCGTCGCATCGATCGTCACCGAATTGCTGACGTTCGCGGCGATCGTCGCCGCGCCGTCGGCACCGAGGGTCGCATCCTTCGTTGCGAGCGCCGCCGCGTCGAGGGTGGAGATGCCCCGGATCACCGCGGTCATCTTCGCCGCCTGACCCGCAAGCCGGGCGCTTGCCGTTCCGACCACGCTTACGTGCAGCTGGTCGACAATCGCCTGGCTGATTGCGCCTGCGCCACTGCCCTGGACAGACAGGTCGAAGGTCAGTCCCTGGACCTTGTCTATCGAAAGTGTGCCCGATCCGTTGAGCCACGCGGCGCTGAGGTCGTGGGTACCGAGGTTGATCTCGACGGGCCCGACGTCTTGGCCGGGATAACCGCCCCATGAGTCGAGATTGTTGTGGACGACGAGCGTGTCGCCGCGAACTTCGATCGCGATCCGGTCGAGCGCCTCCTGCGACCCTGTCGCCGATGCGAACGGCGCGACTCCGGTCTTGAGACTGACCTTGTAGGGGCCGTCGACCCGGACCTTGGAAAAGCTTGTGATTCCGAAATTGCGGGTTGCGGCGGCCGCGGGCGCGGCGACTATCGCCATTGCGGCGATGATGAGGAAGGTGCGCATGTCACGCACCTTCCCCGATCATGGTTAAAAGGCCTTTAAGGGCAGTGGACGTCGCCGGAGCCGGCCTTGCTGACGTTGCATTTCGCGCCGCCGCTGACCCACACGTCACCCGACCCCATGATGCTGACATCCGCCGTGGCGGTCGCGTGGGCTCGCACATCGCCAGAGCCCGCGATCGAGACCTTGACCTGCTGCGTATTAAGGCCGGCCGCGTCGACATCTCCAGCGCCGACGATGTTGTAGTCGGCCGATTGCGCCTCGCCCGAGCCGACCTTCGCGTCTCCCGAGCCGGCGAGCGAAAGCTTCAGCGTCTGCACGTTCGCAGAACCGATGGCGAGCTCGCCCGCGCCGGCGAGATTTCCTTCGAACGCATCGCCGCGCACGTTGTCGATGTTGAGATCGCCCGAGCCGGCGAGCGTTGCCGCACGCAATTGCGGTACCGTGACCGTGAAGACCGTCCGGCCATGGCTGCCCCAACTCCAGTTGAAAAAGCCGTGGTGCTCGGGCGGGTGGATCACGAGCTTGTCGCCGCGAACCTCGACGACCGCTCCATCGATGGACTTTTGCGGGCCTCGGGCGGCGACTCCAGGGTTGGCGCCGGTGTGGATCGTCACGTCATACGGACCGGCGACCTCGACCTCCTGGAAATTCCCGACCTGGAAGTTGCGCGAAACCGCCGGTCCCTCGTCCCCGCGGTGCATCCGGCCGCATGCTCCTGTGGCTGCGGAAGCGGCGATGATTGCCACCATTAGAGATTTATGCATGGTCGTCCTTTCCCCCGTTTCGGGTTCGACAATAAGCGAAAAGCCTGCCCCGGCAATTGCAGTTCATGAGCAGCGGACCTCGCCCGAACCGCTGCCGCTGATCGTGCATTTGGCGCCTCCGCTGATGCTGACGTCGCCAGAGCCCATGACCGTGATCTCGGCCCTGCCGCTGACCTCCGCAGAGATATCGCCCGAGCCCATCACGGAGATCGACGCCTCTTTGACCGACATGCTTTCAGCGTCGATGTCGCCGGAGCCGGAGGTTTCGAACGCGGCCGTTTTGGCTTTGCCGCCGCCGATGCGGACATCGCCCGAGCCGAACAGCGCCAGCTTGATGGCCGCCGACTCAAGCGAGTCCAGCGCAAGATCGCCCGACCCGGTCAGCGACGCTTCCATCCGGTCGCCGCAATATTCGCCGATCTCCGCATCGCCCGAGCCGTTCATCGTCAGGCCGAAGGTCGAGCCTTCCATGCCGCCGATCCGGAGGTCGCCCGAACCCATGATCCGAACGTCGACGCCGGTGCCGCGGACCTCGTCGATACGAACGTCGCCCGATCCGGATGCGGACATCCTGAATTCTTCGGCCTCGACCGAGCCGACCGCGAGGTCGCCCGATCCGCTGCTCGCGCATTCGAACCGTTCACCGGCGGCCCTGTCGACCGATACGTCGCCCGAACCCGACATCCTGAGCGCTCGGAGATCCGGTACCATAACCACGACCGAGACCGCGTCGCAGTCGCCGTCGCAGCCGATGAACAGCCGGTCGCCTTCGACATCGACCCGAAGATTCTCGAGTGCCCATTCGGGGCCGTTCGCCTGCACCTTCGAAGGAGAACCGGTGTGGATGACGACGTCGATCGGCCCGGCGACCTGGACGGAGTCGAAGGAGCCGAGCTCGAAATCGCGCTCCGAATCATCCGCTCGGTCGGCGAAATGAAGCCTTGAGCGTTGGGCGGACGAGGCGATGGCTGAAAGGATTTCGTGCGCGAGCGATCTCGGCATGCCGAACTCTCCTCTGCTGTATTACTACAGTAATACGCGCTGGACAGCGAGTCGGCAATGGGCAAAAAAAGGGCGCCCGGCGAAGGGCGCCCTTTCGTCATTGGATGCGCAATCCGCTTAAGCGACTTCGACCTTCTTGTGGTGAATCAGCGCCGCCTTGTTGAGGATCTCGAGGATCTTGGTGAGCGCCGACTTCTCGTCGGTTTGCTCCATCGCCGCGAGTTCGCGCGCGAGGCGCGAGGAGGCCGCCTCGAAAATCTGCCGCTCGGAATAGCTCTGCTCCGGAGCGTCGTCCGGGCGGAAC
>Ga0070680_100004691_pt1 | contig 10282 bp, 14 predicted proteins | sample KBSC73BmetaG_FD_64672 | JGI IMG/M metagenome (GOLD analysis project Ga0070680, IMG submission 64672) | Corn rhizosphere microbial communities from Kellogg Biological Station, Michigan, USA - KBS C7-3B metaG | ecosystem: Host-associated > Plants > Roots > Rhizosphere | place: USA: Michigan... | reverse complement strand
GCGGCGAGCTCCTTCTCGTCGAGCTCGAGATCGAGGAAGGCGTAGAGCCGCTCGACGCAGTCGTTGCAGTCCACCGTCCTCCTAACCCTTCTGCGGCGTGCGCACGGCGGCGATGCCGCGCTCACGCGCCAGGTCGTAGAGCCGCTTCTGGAGGAACTTACGCCCCCGATGCAGCCGCGACATCACGGTCCCGATCGGGATCGCGAGCATCTCGGCGATCTCCTTATAGGAGAAGCCTTCGACGTCCAGCAGGACGGTGGTCCGGAATTTCTCAGGCAGCTCCTCGAGCGCGTCGGTCACTTCGGAATCGACAACGCTGTTGAGGAGCTCCGCTTCGGGATCAGGCGAGGTAGAGGCAGCGCGGTCGTCGGCCATCCGGCGATAGAGCGAGAACTCGTCGATGCCATCGAGGTCTGTGACCTCAGGCTGCGCCGTCTTGCGGCGGTAGGTGTTGATGAAGGTGTTCGTGAGGATCCTGAACAGCCAGGCCTTCATATTCGTGCCGAGCGTGAACTGGTCCCGGAAGCGGAACGCTCGGATATAGGTCTCCTGCACGAGGTCCTCCGCATCGGCCTCCGACCGCGTCATACGCAGCGCGGTTCGGTAGAGCGCGTCCAGGTGACGGAGCGCTTCGGTTTCGAACTCGTCGCTGGCCACCTGCCCACTCTATCGAACGCGAGCGCGGGTCCGAAGCATTCCCGGTACGCTCGATCGGTGGCCGAGACCGGTATCACCACCGATCAGGCGCGGGCCTTTCTCGAGGCGTACGCCTCGGACTTCCAGCGCCAGGACAGGGACGCCGTCGCCGATCGCTACGCCTATCCGGCGCACGTCGTGACCTACGACGGAGGCGTGGCGCTGGTGCCGGCACCGTCACGTGAGGCGTGGCTGGCCGTGATCGAGCGGATCCTCAAGATGTACGCCGCGATGGGCGTTCGCCGCGCGGCGATGGTCGACCTCGCGGTCGCCGGCGTCGCGCCGCAGATCGCGCGGGCCCAGCTCACCTGGGATCTCCGCGGCGACGGCGACAGACCGCTCTATCAGTTCACGGCGACCTACACGCTCGCCCTGCTCGACGACGGACTCAAGATCATTCAAGTCATCTCCGAGAACGAACAGCCGAAATTCATGGGAGTGATGCGCGCGCGCGGATGAGGCCAGACATCGCCGACGAGCTGCTGCGCGAGGTCAACCAGCGGCACGGCACCGATTTCACCGTTCAACGGGAGTTCAGCGGTCCCGTCAACTCGGGCGCGCTTCTCGTCGAGGGGACCGACGGTGAGCGGATCCTCAAGTGGGTCGGCACGCCGGAGTCTCTCGCGGCGCAGCGCAACGCGCAGCGCGTGACTCGGGCGCTTGCGGCGAAGGGATACCCGGTGCCGAAATACGAGCACGTCGAGCCGTTCGGCGACGGCGGCTACGCCCTCATGACGAAGCTTCCCGGCGAGCCGGCGGAGTTTCGCGATCACGGTCTCACGCAGACCGCCCGCGTGCTCCAGCTCAACCGCTTGCAGTACCGCGCCGCCGTACTGCCCACCGCGTGGCCCGCCGAGATCGCGAGCGCGATCGCCGAGGGCGGAGACGGGTACTGCCACCCGGACGCGATGCGCCGGCATTCACCGGAGGCCGCCGCGCTTCTCGCGGAGCTGCAACGACTCGGCGCTGAGCATGCCGGCGTGTCTCCGCTCGCGGACGGCGTGGTCCATAAAGACCTCAATCCCGGGAACGTTCTCGCTGTCGGAGCGCAGGTCACCGGCGTCGTCGACTGGGAGAACACGACCTCAGGCGATCCCGCGTACGACATCGCGTATCTCTGGTTCTGCATCTACGACCATGCGGAGTGCCGCACTGCCTTATGGCGGCACCTGCTCGGGGTCGCCGAGCCCGCGACGATCGCGCTCTACGCCGCGCACATCATCATCGGTTTCGTCAGCGGCGCGATCGTTCACCAACCGGAGTGGGTCGATCGCCGTCTCGCGGCCGCGACGCCGGCCCTCCGCGACATCGCGGCGCTCGCGGGCGCACGGCGGGATCCGTGAGTTCTACGACCCGTTGACCGCCGAGGGCTATGGCGCTCACCGAGTGCGGCGTCGTCTTCGCGCGGTCGCGCTTCGCCTGCGAAAGGTCTACGGCGCGCCGCCTGCGCCGCGGCGTCTTCCGCCGCTGGACGAGCTGATCCTCACCGTGCTGTCGCAGCACACCAGCGACACGAACCGTGACCGCGCATACGCGGATCTGCGGTCGCGCTTTCCATCGTGGGACGACGTTGCAGAAGCGCCGCTGCCGGCGCTGGCGAAGGCGATCTACCGCGGCGGCCTTGGCCCCACCAAAGCGGTGCGCATCCGCGGGATCCTCCGCGAGCTCCGGGACCGTGGGATCGCGCTCGACGACCACGCGCTTATCGGCATGCGCTCGAAGCCGCTCTGGGACCTGCTGGTCTCTCTCACAGGCGTCGGCCCGAAGACCGCCGCGTGCGTGCTGCTCTTCTCGCTCGGTCGCCCGTACTTCCCGGTCGATACGCACGTCCACCGCGTCGCGCGACGGCTCGGGCTGGTCGAAGAGAGCGCCGACGCGGTCGTCGCGCAGGAGGTGTTGCAGGCGGCCGTGCCGCCGAACGAGATGTACGCGTTACACATGCATCTCATCCGTCACGGTCGCGAGGTGTGTGTCGCGCGCCGGCCGCTCTGCTCGCAGTGCGTGCTCTCGTCGCTGTGTCCGCGCATAGGCGTCATCGACGCACGCTGACCTAGGATTCAGGCGATGAGGTCCGTCGCGCTCATCAGTCCGGGTGACATGGGTCAGGCGGTCGGCACACTGCTGGTCCACGGTGGGGTGCGCGTGCTGACCTGCGTCGCGGGACGATCGGAGCGCACGCGCGGCCTCGCGCGCGCGGCGGGATTCACCGAGATCGCGACGCTCGATGGACTTGTGCGTGAATCCGAGCTGCTCCTGTCGATCGTGCCGCCGGCGCAGGCGGTCGCGGTCGCCCGCGATGTCGCCGCGGCACTCGTCGCGACCGGCTCGCACCTTACCTACGTCGACTGCAACGCGATCGCGCCGCGCACCGCTCGTGAGGTCGCGGCGGTCATCGCGACGACGGGCAGCGGTTTCGTCGATGCGGGCATCGTTGGCGGTCCACCGCGCGACGCGCCAAGTCCGCGCTTCTATGCCTCTGGACCCGGGCGCGAGCACTTCGGCGCGCTCGCCGACGCGGGACTCGATGTGCGGCTCCTCGGCGACGAGGTGGGTGAGGCCTCAGCGGTGAAGATGTGCTACGCGGCGCTCACCAAGGGCACCACCGCGATCGCGACCGAGCTGCTCGTCGCGGCTCGAAAGCTCGGTGTGTACGACACCCTGATCGCGGAGCTTCGCGACAGCCAGGGCGCGCAGGCGAAGCGAATGGCGGACGCCGTTCCCGCGATGCCCGGCAAGGCGCATCGTTGGGTCGCCGAGATGGAAGAGATCGCACGCACCTTCGAGGACGTCGGACTCACGCCGCTCATCTTCCAGGGAGCGGCGGAGATGTACCGGCTCACCGCGCGCTCTGAGATCGGCGGAGAACGACCTGAGACCGTCGATCGCTTCCGCGGCGTGGACGGGACCGTCGACGTGCTCGCGCGGGCGACCGAGAAAGTGCCGACGAAATGAAGCTTTTCGAGAGCCTCAAGCGACTGCTCGGGCCGCGCGCGCGACCGCCCGTCGAGACGATCGCAGCGCCCACGGCGGATCGGCCACCACCACTTGGACCGGCGCCCGCGAACGTCATCCCCGCCGTCGAGGCACCAGTCGAAGACGAAGCTCATGAGATCGTCGAGCAGACATCCGATGTATCAGAGATCCGAGCGCTCCTCGAGGCCGTCGCAGAAGAACCCGAACCCGTCGAGCCCGTCGCCGGGCCGATCGCCGAGCCTCTCGCGCCGACTCTCTCTCCGGAACCCACAACGCTGTTCGAGGCGCCGACCCAAGGGGTCGTCGATGCCCCCACCGTCGCACCGCAACAGATCGGCGATGCGCTCGTCCTCACATTGGCCGTGCCACCGGCGACGTTCACCGTCGCGAAAACAGCGGCGACCATCGGTCGCGGCCAGGAGAACACGGTCCGTTTGGACGATCTATCGGTCTCGCGCCGTCACGCGCGCATCGCGTACAAGCAAGGCGGCTACTGGCTCAGTGACACCGGAAGCATGGGCGGCACCTGGGTCGACGGGATCAGGCTCAACGCGCCGCACCGGATCGGCGCCGGTCAGATCATCGACATCGGGTTGTGTCGGCTGACCGCAAGCTTTGCCGCCGGGGCCGAGCCAGCGGATAAGAAGGAGACGCGCAAAGCGCGGTCGGAGATCGCCGGGCAGGTCCGGCGCCGGCGCTGATCGTCAGGCGCGCGAGTGCGGTCCGGGTCCGAGGCCGAGGAGTCCATGTGTCACACCCATGCAGCGCTTCGTGACGACCGTAAGGCCTGCATCGGCCGCCGCAGCCACGCCTTCGTCGCTGTCGGTGTCCTTTTGGAACCACAGCACCTTCGCTCCGATCGCGATGGCGTCCCGCGCCACGGCCAGCGCTTCCTGCGGCGGACGGAACACCTCCACGACATCGATGGGAATGTCGACATCGCGGAGCGACTCGAACGCGTGCTCGCCCAGGATCTCACCGCCACGCGGATTGACCGGGACGATGCGATAACCCTGCGACTGGAGGTAGCGCGGGATGTCGTGCGCTGGCTTGCCGACCGCGCTCGAGGCTCCGACCACAGCGATCGTCTTGGGCTGTGCAAGGATGCGCAGGAGGTCTTCGTGCGTCGGCTGTTTCGCCTGAGAATGCGCCACGAGCCAACGTTAATGGAGCGCGCGCTTCGCGACCGAGCGGTGGACCAACTGAACGTTACGAACTCCACCGCAAGATCGCGCGCGAGCCCGAGCTCGAGTCGATCCTCGAGGAGTTCATCGGCCGTCTGGAGCGCGCGTTCGGATCGCTCGAGGGCGTTCGAGGCAAGCGGATCCTCGACATCGCGTCGGGTTCGCACTCGAGCCGCTCGCCCGACACGGGAAAACGCACCGCCCTGTTCGAGCCGTGGTTCGCGCGGCTCGTCCTCGAGCTAGGCGGCGCGCCGGTCGCGCTCGACGCCGGCGACCTGGACGGTGAGCCATTCGAGCACCACTGTGTCGACCTCGGACGGGCTGGCGCGCTCGATTTCCTGCCCGACGCATCGTTCGATGGCGTACAGGACAGCCGGCTATTCGGGTCGCCGGAATTCCGCAAGGCGTACCCGCACGAAGGCGAGCACGAACGCGTGAAGGCGGAGATCGCACGGCAAGAACGGCGTGTTCTCAAGCCAGGCGGCGTGATCATCCACAGCGACAATCCGCGCGCGTAACCTTGACCGACCAACTCGAGGGGAGCGTGGCGCGAGATGGCTCAAGCGATCTGGACCGGCAGCATCAGCTTCGGGCTCGTGAACATCCCGGTGCGGCTTTACCCGGCCACCCAGCCAAAGGATGTTCGCTTCCACCTCTATGACCGGCGTACCGGCAAGCGCGTCCGCTACGAACGGGTGACGCGAGCCGAGGAAGCCGCGACGTTCGCGCCCGATCCGACGCTTCCCCCTTCGTACGAGCCACCGGCCGAGCTGCGTGCGGAGCGCGGATCCGAACCCGAGTGGATCCGCGAATCAACGCCGGCGATGCGGCCTGTCGAAGCCGAAGATCTCGTAAGAGGGGTGGAGCTTCCCGAAGGCGACCTCGTGACCGTGACCGAGGATGAATTCGTCTCGCTCGCGCCCGAGCGGAGCCGAACGATCGAGCTCGAGGAATTCGTCGATCTGGCCGAGATCGATCCCGTCTTCTACGAGAAGAGCTATCACGTCGCGCCGGCGCGCAGGATGGGAGCGGAGAAGCCGTACGTCCTGCTGCTCCGGGCTCTGCAGGAAGCTCGCATGGTCGGGATCGGGCGCTTCGTCCTTCGCACCAAGCCGCACCTCGTCGCGGTGCGGCCGCTGGAGCAAACGCTCGCGCTCGAGACCCTGTACTTCGGCGACGAGGTGCGCAGCCCCGAGGAGTTCGCCGTTCGGCCAAGTGATGTCTCGGTCTCCGACCGCGAGGTGAAGACCGCTCGTCAGCTGATCAGCGCGATGGCGGCGGAGTGGTCGCCGTCCAGCCACGCCGACGCGTACCGCGAAGAACTCCTTGCGCTCCTGAGGAGCAAGTCGCCGGCGGCGGCTGCGCCGATCACGGAGTCGACCGCCGCAACCGATATCGGCGATCTCATGGAAGCGCTCCGGAGCAGTGTTGAGGCCGCGAAGGAGCGCCAGAAGTCGAGGGTCGCCTCGAAACGCGCGGGATAGAAGCGACCGCTAAGAGACGCGCTCCAACACGACGACCGGAATGATCCGCGTGGTCTTGCTCGGGTAGTCGCGGAATGCGGCGAAGCTGTCGCCGTGCGCTTTGTACAAACGGTCGCGCTCGGGTCCCTTCGCGATCGGCGTCGCGCGCACCTTGAACTTATCAGTGCCGACCTCGATCTCCGCCTCGCGATTCTTGACCAGGTTGTGGTACCAGCCGGGATGGGATGGCGCGCCACCCTTCGAGGCGGCGATCACGTAGCGGTCGCCGTCGCGGTGATACACGAGCGGCGTCGTCCGGACCACGCCACTTTTCGCGCCGCGCGTCGTAAGCAGAAGGAGCTTGTCGCCGAAGTGCCCGATACCCTTACCGGCCTTCGCGTGGAAGTCGTCGACAACGTTCCTGTTCCAGTCGTTCATACCAACTCAAATCCCTTCGACGCCGCCCTTATTCCACGCCCGATCCGTAGCATGAACGACTGATGATGACGGTCGCAGAGCAGATGAAGCGGATCCCATCGGCGGTGCGGCCGACCGTGCAAGCGGCACGTCGGACGGTGAAGGCGCTCGCTCCGAAAGCGAAGGAGATCGCCTACCAGAGCGGGCCGCCACGCTCGAAGAGCGCGCTGTGGAAGATCGTTCGCTACGCGACCCGTGACGAGCCTGTGGTCGGCATCGGGACGTTCCCGACGTACGCGACCCTGTACTTCTATCGCGGCCGCGAGATCGATGACGCGAGCGGACTGCTCGAAGGCAGCGGGAAAGACATGCGCTTCATCAGGTTGCGCACTCCGGCCGACGCTGCACGGCCGGAGGTGCGGCGGCTGGTCCGGAAGGCTTTCGCATTGGAAAACGATTAGCCGTTCATCTGCGTTCAGCCTCGAGAATTGGGCCAGTTTTTCAGAGTAAGAACTTAAGCACCGGTACTGTCGTACCTCGCCCACGCGGTCACGAGCCGCAAGAAACAACGGGACGCGGCGTTAATTAGCTCGGTGAACACACCGGCAGAGACGCCGCCGCCGGTCGACGCGGTCGCAGAGAACACGACCGCTGAGCTCGACGCCGCGCGACTCAAGGAGATCACGAAACACCTGGCCGAGGATGTGCGTCCGTTCGTCGAACAGGGCGTGTCCGCTGTCGAACAGGGTGTGTCCGCTGTCGTCGATCGCGCGGATCCACTCGTTGAGCGCGCGCGTCGCTGGGCGGACGTGATGCTTCCGGTATCGGATGAGATCGGTCCGATCCTGAGCGACCTTCGACCAGTCGTTCAGGACCTTCGCGCACAGCTCAGGGAACGCCTGCCTCTCGTTGCCGCCGTGACGACGCGCATCGCGGGGCAGATCTACCGAGGTCCCATGGTCAATGCCGGCCGTATCGCAGGCACAGGCGCACGCCGTCTTGCGAGTGCACGACCGTCGCTCCCGTCTTCGGGGCCGAGCCTTTCACTGCCACGTCTCCACGCACCCGAGCTCAAGCCCGTCGTGCGCGTGCCGGCCGTTCGTCTGCACTTCGGTGCGGCGCTCGCTTCGCTCGCGAGACGCCTTCGTCCTGGCCGCTGGGCGTTCCGCACGGTCTCGATCGGCTTGATCGCCTTCGTGGTCAGCAACCCGTCGCTGCGGGCCGCGATGGTCGAGGAAGTGAACTGGACGAGTTCCGTGATCCAGACGATCGAGCTCCCGACGGTCCAGATCCCGGCCATCGAGCTGCCGGCCTTCCAGCTCCCGAACATCGAGATCCCGTCGTTCCAGTTCTCGAGCCAGGAAGCCGCGCCTGCACCGAAGCTCGCGCCGGCCCAGTTCGAGCTGCCGCCGCTCAACGCGTATCGCGCGACGTTCGAAACGCAGGCCAAGTACCCGACGGTCCCGCCGAACGCCACCGTCGAGTGGGTCGTCGCGCTCCGGAACACCGGCTCGGCCGCGTGGTACCGCGGCGTGGCGGGTGCGCAGGCCGCGCTCGCGCTCACCGACGGGACCGAAGTGGCGGTCCAGACGACCCCGTATGTCGCGCCAGGACAGGTCGGCTGGTTCATCGCTCGCTTCCGCGCTCCGGCGGCGCAGGGCGCTCACGCAGTTCCGCTGTTCCCACGGATCGATGGACGCGGGGAGCTCCCCAACATCGGCATCTACGCGCTCGTGACGGTGCGCTAGCTCACACAGCACCGCCGGCCATGGTCAGGGTGATGGACTGTGGCTTGAGCAGCGCGAGGTAGATCGGGCAGCGCTCACGCCATGCGGCGAGCATCGCATCGACGCGATCCTTCGATGATGGCGACGACACCTTGATCTCGAGCGCGATGTCCGCGAGATCTGGCGCAACATCGTCGAGCGCCAGAAGGCCGCGCGCGTCGGTCGCGCATCGCGCCACGGCCGTCACGTCAGCGATCTCGACTTCGAACTGCGGCGCGAGCGTGTCGTTCAGGAAGGCGACCGCGCATCCCGCGAGTGCGCCGAGCAGGTACGCCGTCGGACTTGGGGCGAGGTTCTGACCGCCCAGGGCCGCCGGAAGATCGGCGTCCCAGTTAAAGGGCCCCGCCGAGAGGCGCGCGTGCCCGTTCACCAGGGTCGCGGTGACCGCGGGGGTCGATCGGGCCTTCGATGGGTCGGCGCGGAAGCGGGCCTCGGTGTCGGCGAGCACGGCTGCGTTCATGGGATTCCTCCAAGCGCTGTCCGTCAGGACAGCTGGGAGGAGCGTAGGGTCGATGACCCGCATGGCGGAACCGCGCCACTACGCAATTCAGTACGCCTTCGTGTCCCACCGATGGCGGCCGACACGCAGATCGCGGGTCAGTCGACCTGGTGCCTTAGATACGCCGCGACCGCGGCGGCGCGCGCGACCCTGCCGCTGAGGCCCAGCTTCGCGTACGTGTTCGATAGATGACGCTCCACCGTTCGGGCGCTCACCGTGAGCGCAGCCGCGATCTCGTCGTTCGTCCGGCCCTCGGCCGCTAGCCGAAGGACGTCGCGCTCGCGAGGAGACAGCGCCTCTGTTGGGCCATCCGCACGTTCGGCGTGGATCCGGCGCTCAGGCTCGAGGAACGCCGACACCTCGTTGATGAACACACTCCAGGCCGGCTCGTCAGCAAGAAGGATGTGGTTGCGACTTTCGAGCGTGACGAGGCGCGCGCCCGGGATCCGTGACGACACGCTCACGGCGTTGTCGAAGGACGTCGATCGGTCGCCGATCGCCTGCAGGACGATGGTCGGTGACGTGATGCGGGACAGGTCGTTGTGGATGTCGACCTGCTGTCGCGCGATCCGGCTCGCGACGGCGTTCTCGGGCGACGTCGACATGCGCTGCAGATCGTCGAACCAGCGCAGCTGCTCCTCGGTCGCGTCCGGGATGAACCGCTTCGTGAAGACGCGCCGGAAGTCCGCGTCCTCTTTGGCCCAACCGACACGGATCATGCTGCGGTAGGTCTCTTCTTCCACCTGGTCGTCCGGTGACAACACCACCGGCTCGCCACAGACGGTGCCGTAGAGGATCAGCCGACTGACGCGCCCCGGATGTGCGGCCGCGTACGCCATCGCGACAGCCGAGCCGCCCGACATCCCGAGCATCGCGAACCGGTCGAGCCCGGCCGCGTCGAGTACTGCTTCGAGATCGCTGACACGCGCCTCGATCGAGAAGTCATCGACGTTCCAATCGGACATCCCGAAGCCGCGCTCGTCATAGCGGATGACCGTGGCGAGGTCGCCGAGCTGGTCGAGGAAGTGTCGCCAGACCGGACTCTGCCAGTCGTGCTGGAGGTGGCTGAGCCAGCACGAGACCACGACCAACGGCGGGCCGCTGCCGTGTACCGCATATGCCAGCCGCACACCGTTTTTCCCACGGCAGAATCTGACTTCCTGCTCGAACGCGGGAGTGTTAACGGGCCGGGCCGGCGTCAGATGGACGGCCATGAGACGCGAAATCGTACTGCGTGAGGCGGGGCACGAGGAGACTCACACC
>Ga0070680_100004687_pt1 | contig 10287 bp, 6 predicted proteins | sample KBSC73BmetaG_FD_64672 | JGI IMG/M metagenome (GOLD analysis project Ga0070680, IMG submission 64672) | Corn rhizosphere microbial communities from Kellogg Biological Station, Michigan, USA - KBS C7-3B metaG | ecosystem: Host-associated > Plants > Roots > Rhizosphere | place: USA: Michigan... | reverse complement strand
GTGAAAGCGTCCCCGAAGTGGCGGCGCAATGAGACGATGCTGGAGCGCCTGGGCCTGTAGCGCGGCCCTCGTCGGTGCGGCCGGGTGCGGCGCCGCCCGGCAGGCTCCGCCTGGCGTTCCGGCGGACTGGCAGGCGAACGCGCGTCAGGTCGTGCAGCAGCTCCGCGTCGACATCGCCACGGCTGCGGTCGGGGGGATGACGAGCGCCGACGCGGCGAGGGCACTGCGCAACACGTCCGATCTCTACGCGCTGCTGGTGGCCTACTCCGACCTCGGCGGCTGCCGTCAGATGGTGAGCTCGGCCGGGCCGCCGGCGCGGGTCGCGCGCGTGCTCGTTCCCGCGTGCCGGCACCTGGAGCGCGCTTCCGCCCTGTTCGCACGCGCAACGCAGCGTTCCGAACCGGCCGCGCTGGTTCGCGCCACGCGCGAGATCGGCCTCGCCCAGCCGGCGCTCGTCCGGGCGATGCTGGCGATTCGGAACGGGTGACCCTAGGCTAAGTCGCGTGACCTGCGCGGCCTGTGGCAGCGAGAACCCCGCCGGCAAGCGGTTCTGCGGCGACTGCGGTGCGCCGCTCGGTTCGGCGTGCCCGTCGTGCGGCGCCGAGAACCCGCCCGACAAGCGGTTCTGCGGCGATTGCGGCACGCCGCTCGGCGCTGCGGCCGCGCCCGCCGCTCCCGCGCCGCGCGAGGCGCCGGTCGCCGAGCGGCGCCTCGTCACCGTGCTCTTCGCCGACCTCGTCGGGTTCACGCCACTGTCCGAGTCGCGCGACCCCGAAGAGGTGCGGGAGCTCCTCTCACGCTACTTCGACACCACCCGCAGGCTGATCGAGCTCTACGGCGGCACGGTCGAGAAGTTCATCGGCGACGCGGTGATGGCGGTGTGGGGGACACCGGTCGCGACCGAGGACGACGCGGAGCGCGCCGTGCGCGCGGGGCTCGACCTCGTCGCTGCAGTCAGCTCACTCGGCGACGAGGTCGGCGCCGAGGATCTCCGCGCCCGCGCGGGTGTGCTCACGGGCGAGGCGGCAGTCACGCTCGGGGCGACGAGCGAGGGCATGGTCGCCGGCGATCTCGTGAACACCGCCGCGCGCATCCAGGCCGCTGCCGAGCCGGGAACGCTGCTCGTCGGCGACGCGACGCGACGCGCGTCCGAGGCGACAGTCGCGTTCGAGGATGCGGGCGAGCACGAGCTGAAGGGCAAGTCGGAACCGGTTCGGCTCTGGCGGGCGCTCCGCGTCGTCGCCGGCGCACGCGGCCAGCTGAAGTCGATCGGGCTCGAGGCTCCGTTCGTCGGCCGAGCGCGCGAGCTTCGCCTGATCAAGGATCTCTTCCACGCGTCCGCGGACGAGCGCAAGGCGCACCTCGTCTCGATCACCGGCATCGCCGGGATCGGCAAGTCGCGGATCGGCTGGGAGTTCTACAAGTACTTCGACGGGATCGCAGAGACCGTCTGGTGGCATCGCGGCCGCTGCCTCGCGTACGGCGAGGGCGTCACGTACTGGGCGCTCGCCGACATGGTGCGGATGCGGTGCCGGATCGCCGAGGACGAAGGCGAGGAGACCGGCGCGGAGAAGTTTCGTGCGACGCTCGGCGAGCACGTTCTCGACGAGGAAGAGCGGGCGTTCGTCGAGCCACGTCTTCTGCAGCTTCTCGGGTGGGGAGGAGCGGAGCACGGCGAGAAGCAGCAGCTCTTCGCCGCGTGGCGGCTGTTCTTCGAGCGGATGGCCGACACGAACCCGGTCGTGCTCGTGTTCGAGGATCTGCAGTGGGCGGACGAAAGCCTCCTCGACTTCGTCGAATACCTGCTCGAGTGGTCGCGCAACCAGCGGATCTTCGTCGTCACGCTTGCGCGCCCGGAATTGGCGGAGCGGCGGTCGACCTGGGGGGCCGGCCAGCGTGCGTTCACATCCATCTATCTCGAGCCGCTCCCGCCTGCGGCGATGGAGGAGCTCCTCGCCGGCCTGGTCCCGGGCATGCCGCAAGACGTCGTCGACGCGATTCTCGACCGTGCAGAGGGGATCCCGCTGTACGCAGTCGAGACGGTGCGCATGCTGCTCGATCGCAACCTCGTCGTCGAGGACGGCGCGTCGTACCGCGTCGTCGGGGAGATCGGCGCGCTCGACGTCCCGCAGACGCTTCAGGGTTTGATCACCGCGCGCCTCGACGGCCTCACCGACGCGGAGCGTGCGCTCGTGCAGGACGCCGCGGTTCTCGGCAAGACGTTCGGCAGCACGCTGCTCGCCCGGGTCGCTGGTCGTCCGGAGGAGGAGGTGGAACAGCTCCTCACCTCCCTCGTACGCAAGGAAGTGCTCTCGCTTCAGGCAGACCCTCGCTCGCCCGAGCATGGGCAATACGGCTTCTTGCAGGACCTCGTTCGCCGCGTCGCCTATGACACGCTCGCGCGTCGCGACCGCAAGGCTCGCCACCTCGGCGCCGCCGAGCAGATCGCCGCGGCGCTCGGCGAGGACGATGTCCCGGAGGTGATCGCATCGCATCTCGAGGCGGCTCGCGAAGCTGCACCCGATGCCGACGACGCACCCGAGATCTCCGAGCGTGCCGGGCGGATGTACATCCTGGCGGGCGAGCGTGCAGCCCGTCTCGCCGCCGCAGGCGAGGCGCAGCGGTTCTTCGAGCAGGCCGCCGAGCTCGTCGACACGGCCGCAGTCCGCGCGCAGCTGATCGACCGTGCCGGCCAGATGGCCTGGATCGCGAGCCGCATGGAGGACGCGCTCGACCTACTCGGACGAGCTCGTGAGGCGTACGACCACCTCGGCAACGAAGTGGCCGCGGCGCTCGTCGACTCGCGACTGGCCGAGATCGAGTTCAACGACGGGCGGGTTCAGGAAGCTGTCGAACGGATGACGTCGGCGCTCGAGACGATCGGGCGAGTGGGAGCGCCGGCCGAGGTCGCCGTCATCGCAGCCCAGCTGGGACGTTTCCTCGTCTTTGCCCGGGAATACGAGTCCGCGGCCGCAAACCTCGAGCGTGCGCTCACGCTCGCCGAGGAACTCGGGCTTCCGGAGACGCTCGCGCACGCGCTGAACAGCAAGGCGGTGATGATGCTCTACCGCGGGCGTGATCGTGAGGCGTCGCTTCTCGTCCGGGGCGCGCTGGCGGTCGCACTCGAGCATGACCTGCACGATGCCGCGCTTCGCGCCTACAACAACGTCATCGCGCAGTACTGGTACGAGGCCCGGTTCCGCGAAGGTCTCGAGCTCGGGGACGAAGGGCTCGACTACGCGCGGCGGATGGGTGAGCGATCCTGGGAGCTCGTGTTCACGATCGGCAGAATCGGCTCGCTCGACCTGCTCGGACGGTGGGACGAGGCACTCGAGACCGCAGCCGCTGCGGAGCCGTACGCGACGACCGAGTTCCATCGTGGCTTGCTGCTCTGGGCAGCTGCGGTCCACATCCGGCGTGGTGAGCTCTCGCTCGCACGCGAGCTGGTCGACCGGCACGCGTCGGTCGGACAGTCGGGCAACACCGAGTTCGCAACCGGTTTCGCGGGAATCGAGGCGCTGGTCTTCGCGGCCGAAGGGCGGTACGAGGAGGCGTACCAATCGGCGCTCCGGGCCCTTCCGGACGAGGCGGAGGCCGCCTGGTGGCTGTACTCCGAGGTCGCCGAAGTCGCCGTTCACCTCCCCGACGACGCGTTGGCCCGCACGCTGCTCACCCGCGTCGAGGATGCGTCACGCGGGAAAGGCTGGCGCGTCGTCGACGCACAGCTCGCACGGCTCCGCGCCCGGTTCCCAGACTACGACGCGGTCGCGGAGCTCGAAGCCGCCGAGCGCATGTTCCGCGACCTCGAGGCGCCGTTCTACGTGGCCGTTGTCCAGGCCGAACGTGCTGAGCATCTCCGCGCAGCCGGTAGGGCCGACGAGGCGGAGCAGCTCGTTGCCGAGGCGCACGACGTGTTCGAGCGTGTCGGCGCAGCGCCGTACCTGGCGCGCGGGCGCGAACGCGCAGTCGCGTAGACCGGGTCTACACTGGCCCCCGATGGCGCAGGCGCCGGTCCTTCCGCGTGGGTTCGAGTTGCCGCTGAAGCAGCGGCTGCCGCGCATCGGCGCGATCGACCAGGTCGCGGTCGAGGGGCGTGCCGCGGACCTTGCGAAGCGTTCGATCAAGAAGGACGCGAAGGTCTGGGCGCTCGAGCTGGCGATCCGCTGCTGCGACCTGACGACGCTCGAAGGGCAGGACACGCCCGGGAAGGTCGCGGCGCTGTGTTCGAAGGCGATCCGGCCTGATCCGAGCGACCCGAATGTCCCGTCGGTCGCCGCGATCTGCGTCTACCCGAACCTGATCCCGACCGCGAAGGAGCGGCTCGCCGGCAGCGCCGTGAAGGTTGCGAGCGTCGCGACCGCGTTCCCGTCCGGGCAGAGCCCGCTCGACGTGAAGATCCGCGACGTCGAAGACGCGGTCGCGATGGGCGCCGACGAGATCGACATGGTGATCGACCGCGGCGCGTTCCTCTCCGGCCGCTACGCGAAGGTGTTCGACGAGATCGTGAAGGTGAAGGAAGCCTGCGGCGGCGCCCATCTGAAGGTGATCCTCGAGGTGAGCGAGCTCGGGACGTACGACAACGTCCGCCGCGCGTCGCTGCTCGCGATGGCCGCCGGTGGCGATTTCATCAAGACGTCGACCGGAAAGCTGCCGGGCGCAGCGACGCTGCCGGTGCAACTGGTGATGCTCGAGGCGATCCGCGACGTGCACGAGGAGACGGGCCGCAAGGTCGGCATGAAGCCCGCCGGCGGTATCCGCACCGCGAAGAACGCGATCCAGTACCTCGTGCAGGTGCACGAGACGCTCGGCCCCGACTGGCTGACGCCCGACCTGTACCGCCTCGGCGCGTCGAGCCTCGTCAACGACATCCTGATGCAGCTCCGCAAGGAGAAGACCGGCGCCTACCAGTCGAAGGACTACTTCACGAATGACTGATCTCGAGAAACGTTCGGACCGCAGCCCCGTCCCGGCCGACTGGACGTACGCGCCGGCGCCCGAGTCGACCGACATCGTCCGCCTGCAGGAGCGCTACGGGTTGTACGTCGGCGGCGAGTGGCTCGACACGAAGGAGCATTTCGCGACGATCGCGCCGCGCGACGAGAGCCCTCTCGCAGAGGTGGCGCAGGCATCCGGAGCCGACGTGCAGAACGCGGTCGCCGCCGCACGGGAGGCCTTCGGTAGCTGGTCGAAGCTGCCGGGCAGCGAGCGCGCGAAGTACCTGTTCCGGATCGCGCGCATCCTCGCCGAGCGCAGCCGCGAGTTCGCGGTGCTCGAGAGTCTGAACGGCGGCAAGCCGATCAAGGAGTCGCGCGACGTCGACCTGCCGCTCGCAGCAGCGCACTTCTTCTACTACGCGGGCTGGGCCGACAAGCTCGAGTACGCCTTCCCGAACCGATCACCGAAGCCGCTCGGCGTCGCCGGCCAGATCATCCCCTGGAACTTCCCGCTGCTGATGCTCGCGTGGAAGATCGCGCCCGCGCTCGCGGCGGGGAACACGGTCGTCCTGAAGCCTGCCGAGACGACGCCGCTCACGGCGCTGCTCTTCTGCGACGTCGTCCGCCAGGCCGAGCTGCCGCCGGGCGTCGTCAACATCGTCACCGGCGACGGGTCGACGGGCGCCGCGCTCGTCGAGTCGGAGGTCGACAAGATCGCGTTCACCGGCTCCACGGACGTGGGCAAGGCGATCCAGCGCCGGCTCGCCGGCAGCGGCAAGAAGGTGACGCTCGAGCTCGGCGGCAAGGCGGCGAACATCGTGTTCGACGACTGCGCGCTCGACCAGGCGGTCGAGGGGATCGTCAACGGCATCTACTTCAACCAGGGGCACGTCTGCTGTGCGGGCTCGCGGCTCTTCGTCCAGGAGTCGATCTACGAGCCCGTCGTCGAGAAGCTGAAGAAGCGCATGACGACGCTGCGCGTCGGCGACCCGCTCGACAAGAACACGGACGTCGGCGCGATCAACTCGCGCATGCAGCTCGAGAAGATCGAGGAGCTCGTCGCTGCGGGGAAGGAAGAGGGCGCGGAGATCTACCAGCCGCCGTGCCGGCTGCCGGAGAAGGGCTACTGGTTCGCGCCGACGGTCTTCACGAACGTCGCGCAGAGCTACCGGATCGCGCAGGAGGAGATCTTCGGCCCGGTGCTCAGCGTGCTCACGTTCCGCACGCCGGACGAGGCCGTCGAGAAGGCGAACAACACGCCCTACGGGTTGAGCGCCGGCGTCTGGACGGAGAAGGGCTCGCGCATCCTCTGGATGGCGGAGCGCCTGCGCGCCGGCGTCGTCTGGGCGAACACCTTCAACCGCTTCGATCCGACCAGCCCGTTCGGCGGTTACAAGGAGTCGGGCTTCGGCCGCGAGGGCGGCCTGCACGGCATGGAGCCGTACCTGGACTTCGAGTGACCAGGCTGCCGGTCAAGAAGACGTACAAGCTGTTCATCGGCGGGGCGTTCCCGCGCAGCGAGTCCGGGCGCACGTACGAGGCGCAAGGGCAGAACGTCGCGCGCGCCTCGCGCAAGGACGCGCGCGACGCGGTCGTCGCGGCGCGCGGCGCGCAGCCGAAGTGGGCGGGGGCGACCGCGTACAACCGCGGGCAGGTGCTCTACCGGATCGCGGAGATGATGGAGGCGCGTGTCCCCGAGTTCGCCGAGCTGTGCAGCGGTGAGGACGAGGTGCACCGCTCGATCGACCGCTGGGTCTGGTACGCCGGGTTCGCCGACAAGCTCGCGCAGGTGCTCGGCTCGTCGAACCCCGTCGCGGGCCCGTACTTCAACTTCACGATCCCGGAGCCGACCGGCGTCGTCGCCGTCGTCGCTCCCGACGAGCCGCCGCTGCTCGGGCTCGTCTCACGGATCGCGCCTGCCATCACGGGCGGGAATGCGGTGATCGCGATCGCGTCGGAGACGCAGCCGCTCGCGGCCGTCGAGCTCGCCGAGGCGATCGCGACCGCCGACGTGCCGGGCGGCGTCGTGAACCTGCTCACCGGGCACCGCGCGGAGCTCGCGCCGTGGCTCGCGAGCCACATGGACGTGAACGCCATCGACCTCACCGGCGCCGACGGCCTCCGCGCCGATCTCGAGGTCGCGGCCGCGGAGAACGTCAAGCGCGTCGTCGTCGGCAAGCCCGACAGCCAGTCGCTCTACGAGATCTCGGCCTTCCTCGAGCTCAAGACCGTCTGGCACCCGATCGGCACCTAGCCGACGAGCGGCGCGATCAGCTCGGCCGCGCGGCGCGCGCCGCCGGGCGGAACCGGGCGGTATGACGGTGCACGTTCGAGCTCCGCGGCGATTGCGGCCGCGATGTCGGCCGTCCCATCGGTCTCGTATGACATGCGCCTGCCGGCGCCGTGACGAGCGAGCCGGTGGGCGACGTGGCCGTTCTGCTCGAAATGGTTCCTGAGCGGGAAGAACAGGAACGGCCGGCCGGTCGCCGTGAGCTCCATCGTCGTCGAGAGACCGCCGTGCGCGACCCCGACGTCACACGCGGCCAGGTGGCGGTGCAGTCGATGCACATACCCGTGCACTTCCAGGCCCTCGACTGACGGGATCGAGTCGGGATCGATGCGCGGGCCGGCGACGACGACCATGCGAAGCGACGGCACGAGCCGCTTCGCCTCCGGGAACGCGGCGACGACGCGCTCGAGCAAGCTGAGGCCGGCCGCCGAGCCGCCGGCTGCGACTACGCATACGCGCTCGTCCGCCTCGTAGCCGAGCTCGCGCCGCAGGGCGTCGCGGTCGCCGAGCTCGCCGGGGTCGAAGCTCGTGATGTAGCCGGAGAAGGCGAAGCGCTCGGTTGTCCACTCGGCGATCGTGGGCAGCCCGGCGCCGAGCGGCTCGTCAACGACGTCCTCGCGGTCGCCGATGAAGATCGAGACGTCTCGGAGCGACGGCCAGCGCGCGATGTGCTCGACCATCTGCGCGTTCCAGTCGGCCGCGAGGTACGCCTCGCGCTCACCGCCGGCGGGCATCGGCAGCACGCCCACGAAGTCGGTCATCCACACGTACGGCGCGCGCTTCCGCTCCGGGTTCTCGTGCAGGAAGTAGTCGACCTCCCACGCCTCGTCCGCGATCCATAGGTCGAACGGCTCGTCGCGCACGAGATCGTCGAAGACCATGAAGTTGGCGACGAACACCTCGTCGAGGCGCCGGAGCATCTCGAACGCGTGCAGCTCGTGCTCGCCGGTCTCGGCGTCGACGGCCGCCGCTTCCGACGCGAGCTCGGCGCTCGCGGGGTGGACGCTCTCGCCGCAGGCGGCAAGCAGCGTCGTCACGGGCGGCTGCGCGAGCCACTGTACGTCGAGCCCAGGAACGAGCTTCCGCAGTTCGCGCGCGACCGCGACGTCGCGCCACGCATGCCCGAGCCCGATCGGCGACGACACGAGCAACGCTCGCCGCGAGCGCCGGGCCGGGTGGATCCACGTGCGCCGCACGGGAGTCGCCGGCGGGGCGAATCGGAGTGCGAACTCGTCGATCGCGCGGTTCACGAGGACGGGGTGGCGCGCCTGCGGGATATGCCCTGCTCCCTCGATCCACAGAACGTCGGCACCGGTCAGGTCGGCGAGCGCGAGCGCGCGCTCGGTTCCCTGGCAGTTGTCGCAGTCCCCGTGCACGACGAGCACCGGGCAGCGCACCCTGCCGATCAAATCGAGTGTTTCCTCCTTCGTGTCGGCCGCGCTCTCGTCCATCAACAGGACCTCGACCGGCCCGTCGAGGCCGTAGGCGACCGCGTCCTCGACGTGCTTCTCGGAATGCGGCTCCGGGAACATCTCGCCGAAGAAGAACTCGAGGAAGCCGCGGTAGTTCGAGCGGATGTAGTGCTCGTTGTACTTCTCCCAGCCTCGCGGATCGTCGAGCACGTCGGTGAACGTCTCGATCGCACGCCGCCGAAGCTCAGGGGCCGGTGCGAGCTGGCCGACGCCCGTCCCGATCGCGACCAGGCCGTGCACCCGTTCGGGGTGGGCGGCCGCGATCTCCAACGAGGGGCGGACGCCGTCGCCGCAGATCCCGACGAGCACGGCGCGCTCGGTCTCGGTCGCGTCGAGGACCGCGAGGCAGTCGTCTGCACGCCACGCGCTGTCCCAGGTCCCGGCCGGGTCGGGCGCGTCGGCGCCGCCGTTGCCTCGCCCGTCGTAGACGACGGCCCGGTGGCGGCGCGCAAGGTAGTGGATCTGCGCCTTCCAGAGCCGAGCGTGCGAGATCGGGTTCGGCGGCAGGAACACGATCGTCGTCGGGCCGTCGCCGTGGATCTCCCACGGGAGGGTGAGGCCGTCGGCGGTCCTCACCCTCCCGAAGACGTCGGCCGTACGCGCACGTGCGCCGGTCTCGGTGATCACGCTGGAGAGCCTACGGCCTCGCTTCGAACACGAGATTGAACGGCGTCTCGGCGGCGCGGCGGAACCGCGTCAACCCGCCGGAGGTGACGACGTCGCGGATCCGTGCTTCGCCGGCCTGCGCGCCGAGCGCGAGCCCGACGTCCTGCGACAGCGACGCCGGCGTGCAGAGCAGCGTCGAGAAGCCGTAGTACGCGCGGCCGACCGGGTTCAGGTTGTCCTCGACGCGGTCGCCTGCCGCCGGCTCGACGATCATCCACGTACCGTCGGCTGCGAGCGCGCCGCGAACGTGGCGTGCTGCTCCCGCGGGATCGCCCATGTCGTGGAGGCAGTCGAACATCGTCACGAGGTCGTAGCCCGACCCCGAGAACGACGACGACGGCGCAACCTCGAACGTGACGCGATCGTCGACGCCTGCTTCGCGGGCGCGCTCGCGCGCGGTCGCGATCGAGCCCTCGTGATAGTCCGAGCCGGCGAACGTCGCCTTCGGGAATGCCTGCGCCATCAGGATCGTCGACGAGCCGTGTCCGCAGCCGACGTCGGCGACCTTGCCACCCTGCTCCAGCTTGGCGACGACGCCGTCGAGCGCCGGGAGCCAGCTGGAGATCAGGTTGGCGTTGTAGCCGGGGCGGAAGAACCGCTCGCAGCCGTCGAACACGTCGTGCCCGTGCTCGTGCCAGCCGACGCCGTTCCCGCTCCGCGCCGCCTCGGTGATGCGCGGAGAGTCGAGGACCGAGCCGAGCGCGATCTGGAAGAAGCCCGGGAGGTACGCGGGGCTGTCCGAGTCCGTCAACGCGATCGCCTGCTCCGGCGGGAGCGTGTAGCGGCCGGTCTCCGGGTCGTAGTCGACGTACCCGCCGGCGGCCTGCTGGTTCAGCCACTCGCGGACGTACCGCTCCGCCGTGTTCGTGCGCTCGGCGAGCTCGGTCGGAGTGAGCGGGCCTGCTCCGGCGAGCGCCTTGTAGAG
>Ga0070680_100004685_pt1 | contig 10288 bp, 9 predicted proteins | sample KBSC73BmetaG_FD_64672 | JGI IMG/M metagenome (GOLD analysis project Ga0070680, IMG submission 64672) | Corn rhizosphere microbial communities from Kellogg Biological Station, Michigan, USA - KBS C7-3B metaG | ecosystem: Host-associated > Plants > Roots > Rhizosphere | place: USA: Michigan... | reverse complement strand
GCTTCCCAGGTTGCGCGCAATCCGCCCGAAGGGAAGCTCGAGGCGTCCGGCTCACTTTGAATGAGCTGATCGCCGGTGAACGACTCCATCGGCTGACGGTCGTCGTCGAAGGCGAAAAACGCGTCGTGTTTCTCGGCGGTCAGCCCGGTCTGTGGCTGGAACCAGTGCGTGAAGTGAGTGACACCTCGACCGATTGCCCATTCCTTGATGACCTGAGCGACAACGGGCGCAATCGCACGGTCGAGCTTCTTGCCCTGCCGGATGGATGCGGCGAGGCTGGCGAAGACCTCGCGGGGGAGTTTGTCGCGCAGCTGACGGACGCCCAGCGTATTGACCCCGAAATATTGGGAAGTGGGGCCGGGGATTCCGTCCTCATTGAATCCGGGAGCGACCCGGGGTGAGCGATTGGTGAGCTCCTGGATGATGGCTTTGCGCTGGCTGGTCGTCGCGGGTGTCATGGGTCTATGGTCGTGGGGGTCTAGTACGGATTGTGCAAAAACTGCACAATCGCAACGTCAAATTCGCATTGAAGCGGCGAAAATGCAAGGAATTCGCCCGGTTTTGTGCCAAGATTGCAAAAAATAGACTAAAAGGCTACGTTCCCTCCATGCCGCGACATCGCTCCCAGATTCCCGATACCACAGGCGCTAATCCCAAGGATATCCTGGATCTCGCCACCAAGAACAACGTCCGATTCCTCAGGCTGCAATTCACCGACATCCTCGGCATCAACAAGAACGTCGAGGTCCCGGCCTCACAATTCGAGAAAGCGCTGGCGGGTGACATGATGTTCGACGGCTCATCGATCGAAGGCTTCGTCAGGATCGAAGAGTCGGACATGCTGCTCGCGCCTGACATGAGCACCTTCCAGATCTTTCCGTGGGGAGACGAGAGCAGCCGAGTCGCGAGGGTGATCTGCGACATCAACACACCGGACGGCAGTCCGTTTGCCGGCGATCCGCGCGGCGTGCTGAAGAAAATGATCGCGCGTGCTGCCGCCCTCGGCTACACGATGAACGCCGGCATGGAAGCGGAGTTCTTCATGTTCAAGCCCGGTGCGAACGACGAGCCGTCGACGGTCACGCACGACGTCGGTTCGTATTTCGATCTCGCGCCAGCCGATCTGGGCGAAGACGCACGGCGGGCGATCGTGGATGTGCTGGAGCGGATGGGGTTCGAGGTGGAGGCCGCGCACCACGAAGTTGCCCACGGTCAGCACGAGATCGACTTTCGCTACGCAGAAGCGCTGAAAACGGCTGACAACATCACGACGTTCAGATTCGTCGTGAAGTACGTCGCCGGTACGTTCGGCCTGACCGCCTCCTTCATGCCCAAGCCGATCTTCGGGCAGAACGGGAGCGGAATGCACACCCACCAGTCGCTCTTTCGCGGAAGCGAGAATGCATTCTGGGATGAGAAGCGCGAGTGGGAGCTTTCGGATACGGCGCTCCACTACATCGGTGGACTTCTGCGGCACGCGCGCGGATTTACAGCGATCACCAACCCGCTCGTGAACTCTTACAAGAGACTCGTGCCCGGCTATGAAGCGCCGGTGAATGTCGCGTGGTCGATGCGGAACCGTTCGCCGATGATTCGGATTCCCGACCGGAGAGGGGCGGGGACGCGCGTCGAGCTTCGAATTCCGGATCCGTCCGCGAATCCGTACCTCGCACTAGCGGTGCAGCTGGCTGCGGGGTTGGATGGTGTTTCGAACAAGGCCGACGCGCGCGAACCGGTGAATACGAACATCTGGGAGATGTCACACCGCGAGAAGCGTCGTCTTCGGATCGATGATCTCCCGCACAATCTCGGCGAAGCGTGCGACGAGCTGGAGAAGGATAGCGTCATCACCGAAGCACTCGGCGAGCACATCACGGCGCAGTTCCTCGCCGCCAAGCGACTCGAGTGGCAGGAGTACATCACCCAGGTGTCGCAGTGGGAGCTGGATAACTATCTCGCAAAGTACTGACACGCGGTCGCCAGGCGCGATCGTCAGATCGGTCCCCCTCGGCCTCACGGTGCTGCGGTTGCTGCTCGCGCCGGTTCTGGTGTGGATGGTGTACGCGGGGGCGCCGGGAATCCTCTTTGCCGGCGTGATCCTCGTCGCATTCGTTTCCGACTATTTCGATGGCGTGATCGCGCGGCGGCTCGGAGTGGCGACGCCAGAGCTTCGGCACTTCGACAGCAGAGCCGATCTGGTGTTCTACGCGACGGCAGCGTGGGCGGTGTGGATGCTAAGGCCGGATGTCGCGCGATCGATAGCCGTGCCCGCGCTCATCGTGATCGCGCTCGACGTGGTTCGGCATGTCTTCGACTTCGCGAAGTTCGGCCGAGATGTCGCGTACCATGCGTGGAGCTCGAAAGCGTGGGGCTTGTCGCTGGCAGCGGCGCTCGTTCTGCTCCTCGGGTTCGGGATCTCCCAGCCTTTCGTTCCGGTAGCCGTTTACCTCGGCCTGGTGGCTCAGGTTGAAGGGCTTATGATCTCCATCGTTCTTCCGACGTGGACGAGCGATGTCCCTACCATATTCAGGGCTCTGGAGCTGAGAAAAAAGGCGAACGCCGCCGCTTAGGCTGCGACCGATCGTCTAGCGGCTACGCTTCCTTCCTCCGGACTTTCTGCCTGTGCGCTTGCGCGGGACCTTCGCGCCCTTTTTTCTCGCCTCGGACAATCCGATTGCGATCGCCTGCTTGCGGCTTTTTACAGTCCGTCCGCTCCGGCCGGATTTGAGTGTTCCCTTCTTGCGACGACGCATCGCGCTTTCGACGCGCTTTGACGCCGCTTTGCCGTATTTCCGCTTGCCAGTCTTCTTCCGTGCAGCCATGCTAATCCTCCGGTAAAGGTATGGTATGGTTGATCCCCGGCGGCGTGGCGCATGTTGTGCCGGAGAAGACAGGCGTCGATCGAGCCGTTTTCGTCAATCTTCACTCGCACGATTATGCGCAGCCGGACGGGCCTTGAAGCCGAAGCCATCAATCGTCTCACCGACGGCGTGCAGCCGGAGGTCATGCGGGCAATTCTCGTGCAATGTCTTGCCGGAGAGGTCGCCCCGTCGCGTGCGATTTCACGAATGCTGGCTGAAGGACCATTGTCGACGGTGCGCGCCGCGATCGACGACGTGACTCGTCGCGCCGCGACGATCTCTCGTGCGAGTGACATGCTCGTTCACGACAGAGTCGATGAGCTCACGCAGGTATTTGTCGAAAACGTCGCGGCGCTTGCCGACATCGGTGACACGTCGACGGGCGGAGCAGGGCGGGCGGCGGCGCTCAGGGAGCGAGCAGCGCGCGCCGCGGAATCCGGCGACCGCGGAGAGACGCGAACCTCCGATTAACGAGGGCAGTTCTCTCGAAGTCGCCCTAAGGATACCTTGTGCCCGGGACGCGTCCCGCCACATACATTTCGACGATCGTCTCAGCGGGTAGAAATGCGGGTCAGCTTCCGATTGCGCAGTGTGGCCGTGGCCGCTCTTGTCGTTCAGACAAGCGCGTGCGGAGACGCATCCGGTCCAAAGTTCGGCCCACCGGCGACTGAGGTCATCGTCGCGGGCAACGCGCAATTGAATCCCCAGGTCGGCGCGATGCTCCCGATTCCTCTTTCCATAAGGGTTGCCGACGCGCAGGATCGAAATGTTCGAGGCGCCAAGGTCTTCTGGAACGCCAGCACCGGAACCCTGAGCGCCCTGGCATCGCTCACCGACGAAAACGGCCTGGCATCGGTGAACTGGACCCTCGGCACCGCAAGCGGTACGCAGGTCGCAACGGCAACTGTGAGCGGACTTCCACCGGTCACTTTCAGCGAACACGCGATTGCGGGCCCGCTGACGCAGATTCTCCTCTCTCGCGATACCGTCCGGTTACTTGGGATCGGAGACAGCTTCCGTCTCACCGCGCGCCCGGTGGACGCGTATGGCAATACAGTGCTCGGCGGCAGCAAGGTCGAGTCGCTGGATACTACGATTGTAACCGCGGACAATCTCGGCACCGGAGCGATATTGATCGCGCGAGCATCGAATGCGACTGCCACGGTTCGTGCAACCGCAGGCGCATTGACGAAAACCGGGACGGTTATCGTTTTGCCGGCGGCCTGCTCATCGGGCGCGGCGCCCCTGAGTCTGAACGTGGGCGAAGTCGCGATTCTGTCGGGAACGGCGGCGTCCGAGTTCTGCCTCCAGGGAACTGATGCGGGAGCGGAATTCATGGCGATCCCGTTCTACTCGGATTTTTCCCAATCAACTCTGCGCGTGGCGTTTTACGCGAGCGGTACGACGCCTGTGACTTCGGGCCAATCCTCGGTAAGAAAAGCGAGATCAGCGGTTACGCGCGGAGGCGCGAGACTCGTGGAAGACCAGGGATTTGAAACGAGATTGCGGGATCTCTCCAAGCGAGATCTCACGCCGAAGATGGCGATGGCCAGACAGGCACGATCGCTTTCGGCAGGAACGTCCAAGCTGAGGGCTTTGGTCAAACTGGGCGACGAGCTTCAGCTCAACACAAATTCGTCGGTTTCCTGCGCAAACCCGCAGCTCAGAACAGGACGCGTGGTCGCCATAAGCAATCGCGCGATTCTGGTTGCCGACACCGCGAACCCGGCCGGCGGCTTCACGGACGCCGACTACCGCTCGATCGGTGACACATTCGACACGCTCGTCTATTCCGTTGATACGCAAAATTTCGGGGATCCCTCGGACATCGATGGCAACCAGCGCGTGATCATGTTCTTCACGAGTGCCGTGAATGCGCTCACACCGCCGAATCAGAGCTCCTTCATCGGCGGCTTCTTTTTCAGTCGCGACCTTTTTCCGATATCTGCCACGCCGACGCAGGCGCTGTGCGCCACGAGCAATGTGGCCGAGATGTTCTATCTGCTCGTTCCGGATCCCGATGGGATGATCAATCAGAATGTCCGCACTCCCGATTTTGTGCGTGGCATCACCATCGGTGTCCTTGCGCACGAGTTCGAGCATCTAATCAACGCGTCGCGACATCTCTATGTCACAGGCACTTCGACATTTGAGGATGTTTTCCTCGACGAAGGGCTCGCTCACATGGCCGAAGAGCTGACGTTCTATCGGGCGAGCGGGCTCTCGCATGAGGGGGACATCGCTTTCGCCACGACCCAGGCGCCGCAACCGGTGCTCGATGCGTTCAACAGCTTCGGATCGGCGAACATGCGGCGGTTCCGCGAGTTTCTTCGCAATCCGCAGGCGGGCTCACCCTACGCAACGGCTGCCGATATCAGCACGCGCGGAGCCATATGGTCGTTTCTTCGATACGCGGCTGATCGCCGTGGCGGAGACGAGGGCGCGTTGTGGCAGCAGCTCGTCAACCCTCCCGCGGGCCTGTACGGGATCGCCAATCTCAATCACGCGTTCGGATCCGACATTTCCTCGTGGATCCGGGACTGGGCGACAGCGAACTACGCCGACGATCTCATTCCCGGACTTGAGTCGAACTACACCCACCCGAGCTGGAACTATCGATCCGTCATACCAGGACTCGATGCGACCCTGTTTCCGCTGACGGTCAGGGCACTGAATAGCGGCACCATTACCACGGTCGACATCGACGATGGCAGCGCGGCCTATTTTGGCTTCGGCGTTCCGGCTGGAGCAACGGGCGGCGCACGCATCACGTCTCGCGGCGGATTTGTTCCGAGCGCGTTCAGCCTTTCAATCGTCCGAACTAAGTGAGTCCCGCTCTTCGCGGCGATCGACGCGCCTGCGATCCCGGCCTCTACGATCCTTGTTCGAGCGTGAGCGCAGCCAGCGATAGGTGAGAAAAAAAGCAACGGCGAGAATGATCCAGTAGAATGGCTTGAGGATCTCGTGAAACGCCGGTGCCGCGGTCTCGAACCACATGATCAGACCGATCAGCGCGAGCGCGGTAACCCATACCAGCACAAGCTGACGGGGCCTGCGGCCGTAGATCATCTCAGTTGCACCCGCTCGGCGTGGACGGCATAGGGCTGGAAGTTACACGATTGGGTGCCGACGCGATGCCGCCTGGCGCGGTACTCAGCGGACGCGTGACTTGTGGCCGGCAATCTGCGCCAGCGTGTCGCCGGTCAGCCGGAACGACGTCCACTCATCCATCGATTTCGCGCCGATCTGTTTGTAAAAATCGATTGCAAGCTCGTTCCAGTTGAGGACGGACCAGTCGATGCGACCGCAATCGCGCTGGATCGCGATTCGCGCGAGGGCCCGGAGCAGAGCGAAACCAATTCCGTGCTTTCTCGCGGCGGGGCGGACGAATAGATCTTCCAGATAAATCCCGCGCTTTCCGAGCCAGGTGGAATAGTTGTGAAAGAACAGCGCGAACCCTGAGGGCTTGTCGCCGAGGTAGGCGATCAGGACTTCGGCGGCAGGTCGCTTACCGAATAAGGTATCGGCGAGGTCTTTTTCAGTGACCGGTGCCTCGCCGGGACGGGCCCGCTCGTAATCGGCAAGCTCGAGTATGAACTCACGGATGAGCGGAATGTCTTTCTTGGTGGCGGGAACGATTCGTGTTTCGGCGTTCGACTTCTTCATCCGCGGAGTATCCGACTGGCAGAATCGGGTGTCAATGCCATCTTTGACTCATGAAACCACCCGTCTGTTTAATGCTGCTCGCCGTCATCGCGACTGGCTGCGGCTCTCCTTCTCCCCAGGTGAAGGCAGGAATCGAAGCGCAGGATCCTTCAGGCCTGAGACGTCTCCCGACTGGAGCGACACTCGATCCAGCGGGAATGTCGTACGATCTCGGCTCGATGCCGTTGGCGATGGTGCTCTCTCCCGAAAAGAATCGCGTGATCGCGCTGCTCAACGGCTGGCGCGAACAGGGCATTCAGGTCGTCGATCGATCGACGGGACGGATTCTCCAGACGATCTCGCTGCCGGCGGTCTTCCTTGGCATTGTCTTCAGTCCGGATGGAAAGTCCCTCTACGTCTCCGGCGGGAATCAGGATGTGATCTACCGCTTCGACTGGCGGGCGGGCGCGGCGACGCTCGCCGACAGCATCGTGCTCGAGGCGAGGCGGAAGTCGAAGGACAACATGATGGGCGGCATGATGAAGGCCGGTATCCGCTATCCGTCGGGCATCGGCATCTCGCCCGACGGGCGAACGCTGTACGCCGCCGAAAACCTCGGTGATTCGCTAGCGGTTGTGGATCTCGCGTCGCGTCGAGTCGTGCAGCGGCTTGCGACCGAACGGTATCCGTACGGAGTGGCGGTAGCTCCCGACGGAACGGTCTACGCCTCGGCATGGGGAGGATGGACGGTTTCCGTATTTCGCCCGCGACCAAATCGGACGCTGACCGCTGAAACGAGAATAAGAGTGGGGCGTTATCCATCAGCCATCGTTCTGAATAAGGATGGATCCCGTTTGTTCGTGGCGTCGGGGAGCACAGACAGGATCAGTGTCCTGGATACGAGATCGCAGCGAATCGTCGCTACGCTCAATGACGCAAATCCGGCCGGCACCGGCGAGGGAAGCACGCCGAACGCATTGGCTCTATCCGCGGATGAAACGCGACTGTTCGTCGCAGAGGCCGACAACAATGCGGTCGCAGTCTTCGATCTTTCAGCGAGCGCATCGGGGATCTCGTCGGCAAATGGAAACGATATGCTGGCCGGAAGGATTCCGGCCGGGTGGTATCCCTCAGCGGTCGCGGTGGATGGGCCTGACCTTTTCGTCATCAGCGGAAAGGGGCGGGGGACGACGGCGAATGCGGGGAACCGCGAGCCCGGCGAGCATAGCCGTCCGCAAAACAGCGATTACACGCTCGGCCAGATTAACGGCACCCTGGGGATTGTCCCTCTCGCAGGCACTGGTCCGGCGGATCTCGTGCGATGGTCGGAGCGGGTCGCGGGTGCGAACGGTTGGAACACCGCGAAGCCACCGAACAAGTATCCGCCGTTCGAGCACGTCATCTACGTAATCAAGGAAAATCGCACCTACGATCAGGTGTTCGGCGATTTTCCGCAGGCCGACGGGGACTCGTCGCTCGTGTTCTTCCCGCGAGCGATTTCGCCGAACCATCATGCGCTGGCGGAGCGGTTCGGAATCTTCGACCGGTTTTTTGTGAATGCGGAGGTGAGTCCGGACGGGCACAACTGGTCAACGGCTGCGTACGCCACGGACTACTCGGAGAAGACGATTCCGAGCCACTACTCCGATCGCGGCCGCACCTACGACTACGAGGGGCTCAACCGAGATACTGTTCCGGCCGAAGATGTTGCGGAGCCGTCGAGCGGCTACATCTGGAATCTTGCCGACCGCGCGGGGATCACGTACCGGAACTACGGCGAGTACGTCAATACCCCAGAAGACTCCGCCTCGCGCACGGACTCGGCGTACGTTCCGACGAAACCGAGTCTGGCGGCCCACACCAACAAAGCATACCCGGGATGGAGTCTGGAAATCCCGGATCAGGTGCGCATTGGAATCTGGCTGAATGAGTTTCAGGGATTCGTCCGATCGGGCAAGCTGCCGGCGCTCGAGCTGGTGCGACTTCCAAACGATCACACCTGGGGCGCCGCCGCGGGGCGACCGACGCCACACGCGTACATGGCGGACAACGATCTGGCGCTCGGCAAACTCATCGAGGCACTATCGAAGAGTCCTTTCTGGAAGAACACCGTGGTGTTCGTGCTCGAGGACGACGCGCAGGACGGACCCGACCATGTCGACTCCCACCGCTCGCCGATGCTGGTGATATCAGCGTATAACAGGGGCAAAGTGTTCCATCGATTCGCGAACACTAGCGACGTGGTCGCCACGATCGAGGATATTCTCGGCCTTGGAAGGATGTCGCAGTTCGATCACTACGGGCGTCCGTTGCGCGAGATCTGGGAGACGACACCCGATTTGAGACCCTACACGGCGCTGACACCGGCGGTGCCGCTCACCGACGTGAACCCAAAGAAGGGCGCGATGGCGGAAGCGTCGAAGAAGCTGACGGTCAAGAAGGAAGACACTTCCGACGACGATCTCTTCAATCGAATTCTGTGGACGACAATCAAGGGCGACAAGCCGTATCCCGGCACGAGGAGAATGTCCACGCTCGAGGCGGCGAGATCACGATGAGCAGGACCAATCCCAAGCTTGTCGTTCCGGCGTCGGGAGTAATCACCGGCAATGACGTCGCGAGCAGAACGAAACGCGTGCGAGTGCTGGCCCAGCTGCTCGACAGCTCGATCCCCGTTCCAGGAACGAGCTGGAAGATCGGCTTCGATCCAATCATCGGACTCATCCCGGGAATCGGTGACCTGATCGGAGCCGTCATGTCTGGCTACATCATTCTCGAGGCGGTGCGCGCCGATGTGCCCGCGGTTACGCTGGTCCGCATGCTGGTGAACGTCGGCATCGACACCCTTTTGGGAGCGGTTCCGGCGTTGGGCGATGTGTTCGACGCGGCGTGGAAGTCGAATACGATGAACGTCGCGCTGCTCGAGCGGCACGTGGCTGGAATCGAGGGCGGGCCGGGATCGGTCCCCGTCAAGCGTCGCAACGCGCTCGGGGTAATAGCAATCGCGCTAATCGTGCTCGTTTTAATCGTCGGTGCGGGACTCGCGCTCGGCATCTGGGCGGCGCGATTGCTCTGGGACCTCACGACCCGATAACTTTGTTTTCTCGGCGCCGTGGCCAAGTGGTAAGGCGGCAGACTGCAAATCTGCTATTCGTCAGTTCGATTCTGACCGGCGCCTCTCTCTAGTTCCGCGATTACAGATTGTAACTGCACGAGTCAGCGCACCCGTCCTGGGTGCGTTTCTCGTTTCTACGCCACGCGTTCTCAATTAATGATCGTAAACCCGCCGCTGCTTCCTCCGAATCGCGGATTGACGATGTTGTTGAAAATCGAACCGAAGCTGTAGCTCAGACCCAGGTTCACGAAATACGTATAGGACGTCGCGAGCTGGCGTTGGCGGAGCAATCGTTCCTGATCGCTGAGGTCGCCGCGTGGGAGGTAGAGTTGGTCGCGCAGCAGCGAGAGCTGTCCGAACGAAAAGAACGAGAAACCCTTGAACAGGTGCAAATCCAGGCTGTTGAAGAAGATGAGGTGCCTTTTTGTGAAGTCGTCTATGTAGGCAGCCCCTTCGAGGGAGCTGCTCACTGACCCCCAGGGTTGTTTCAGATCGATGGACGCGGTAAGGGTCTGATCAGTGCGAACCTCGCTCAGCTTGTCGAAGATCGTGGTATCCTGATATCGAAAGTGGTTGATGCCTGCCGAATACTGCAGCGTCAGCTGGCGGCGGGTCGACTGCGAGTATGGGAAGATGTTGTATTCGATTGCCGGTGCGAAACGGATCG
>Ga0070680_100004684_pt1 | contig 10288 bp, 5 predicted proteins | sample KBSC73BmetaG_FD_64672 | JGI IMG/M metagenome (GOLD analysis project Ga0070680, IMG submission 64672) | Corn rhizosphere microbial communities from Kellogg Biological Station, Michigan, USA - KBS C7-3B metaG | ecosystem: Host-associated > Plants > Roots > Rhizosphere | place: USA: Michigan... | reverse complement strand
CAGAGAGTGCGTGACGTCCGGCTCGAGATCCACATGACGCGTAGATCATTGCGCGGCATGCGGCCGTGCGCAATGCCGCGGCGGTGGTTTACGGTTTCGAGCTCGATGCGTGGCGACGTGAGTTCGGCGCGTGATCACGTGAGTTCGGTGAGTCGTCGCCTGAGCTCGGAGCGCGGTCGCCTGACTCCGCCGCGCAGTCATCGCACCAGCCAACGCAACCACGTCACCGCCTCGCGCAATGGGCGGTCACTCGGATCGCAGCGCCTTCGCCACGAGGATGTTGTGTGGTGACCATGGCGGCGAGCCACCTGTCATCGCGACGCAGCGACCTGCCCACGCAGCATCGCGACTTGATCGTCTGATCTTGCCATCTCGCCTCGACGAGTTTGCGGGCGGAGCTCGCAAACCAGTCGCCTCCACGCACCGATGTCGTCATTTGCATCTCTCGATCGATGCCCGGACCATCGGATCCCGCGGGATACGCGGCGCGCACGCCCGCCCGCCCAGGCAACTGTGCGACGTGACTTCGCAATTGTGCGATCTGCCGTCGCAAACTGCGCGATCTGACCTCGCAACTCTGCGACCTGACCAGAGTTCCGGGCCTCCAGGCCGCACAATCTGGCGATTTCTTCACGTACATTCGATAATTGGCGGTCCCCACTCACGTCCTCATGCGCCTACTTCACGTTCTCGTCGCCGCCTCGATCCTTCCCTCCACGCTCGTCGCCCAGGAAACGCCGACTGAACGCGAGTCGGCGCGCGATGTCGTCCGTCAGCTCGACTCCCTCGAGCATTCGCTCAATCTCCCTGCACTGGTGGCCCGCCTCACTGGCCCCAATGCCGCGCGCGATCAGGTTGCGGCGCGGGCGAAGCAGCTCATGACCACCGAGCTGCTCGCCATGGGCGACGACATCACGCGTCATCCGGAGATCGGCTTCCAGGAAAAGCGCTCGGTGCAGATTCTCACCGACTACCTGCGCAAGCACGACTTCACGGTGAAGATCGGCACGCCCGGACTGCCGACGGCGTTCGTCGCGCGCTACAACAAGAACTCCGGTGCGCCGAACCTCGGCGTCATCGTCGAGTACGACGCGCTCCGCGGGACCAAGGGCGCATTTCACGGCGATCAGCATAGCACCCAGGGCCCGATCGGCATCGCCGCCGCCGTCGCGATGGCCGAGTACCTGACGCGCACGCACACACCGGGGAGCGTCGTGGTGTTCGGAACGCCCGGCGAGGAGATGATGCCGCCCGATGCGAAGACGGTGATGTTCGACTCGCACGTGTTCGACGGTATGGACATTCTCGTGCGCAGCCATTCGTCGATGGTGACGAGCCGACCGGCGGCCGGCTTCGGCACGTGCTGCATGAACATCGACGGCGTGAAGTACACCTTCAGCGGCGCGCCGGCGCACGAGCTCACCGCGTGGAACGGACGCAACGCACTCACCGCGGCGATTCACCTGTTCAACAACATCGATGGTCTGCGCAGCAACCTGCGCCCGGAGGCCCGCATTCAGGGCATCATCACCGAGGGCGGCGCGGCCCCGAACGTCGTGCCCGACCGCGCGGTAGCCGACTTCTACATCCGCTATCCCGACGAAGTGTATCTCGCGCAGGAGACCGCGATGATCGACGATGCCGCGCGTGCCGCGGCACTCGGCACCGGCACCAAGGTGAAGATCGACCACTACGGCAAGGCGCGGGACGGCATCAGCATCGGCTCGCTCAGCGAAGTGGGATTCGCCTACATGAAGAAGTACGGCGCGACCGGCGTGCAGCCGGAACCGGGCAAGCCGCAGGGGTACGAGGAGACGGGCAGTGTGTCGATGGCGATTCCCGGCATGGGCTTCAGCGCGAAGACATCCAACGCGCCGAACCACACCTACGAGATGCTGGCCGACGCAACGTCACCGGTGGGCCATCAGGGTTTCGTCGTCGACGCGCAGGCGATGGCGGCGCTGCTGTTCGACTTTGCGACCCACGCCGAGTACCGCGCGATCGTCAAGCGCGAGTTCGCGACGATCCACGGACTGCACGCGCGGTACATCGAGGATTTGAAGAAGACGTACACGGTTCCGGTGGTGGGGGCGCCGTAAAACGGTTGAACGGCGGAACGGGCGCTGCGCTTGAACGGTGGAACGGGAACCACCCAGACCTGATATCTCAGATTTCAGACCGTTCCACCGTTCCACCGTTCCACCGTTCCACCGTTCCACCGTTCCACCGTTCCACCGTTCCACCGTTCCACCGTTCCACCGTTCTACCGCTTGACAGTCCCCGCCCCAAGAGCGCTCGGCAGCTTCGCCTCCGCCGCCGGTACTCCGTTGCTCGCCGGCGTGCCGGCATCGATCAACCCCTTCGACACGAGCTGCGCCGCCAGCACCGTCTGGATGACGTTCGTGATGTTGTTCGTCGTCGTCTCCGGCGCGCCGCCGTTGTCAGCGTTCGAAATCGTCACGAGCTTCGCCTGGGCCAGCGCATCGGCAATTGCCGGCGCGATCTGCGGCAGCATCTCGATCTGGCGGTAGCGGAAGTACGACTCGCCGCCCGCCTCGATCGCCTGATTCACCTTCTGAATGCTTTCGGCCGTCGCTTCCGCGATGCGGCGGATGCGGATTGCCTCGGCGTCCGCGTCCGCTTCGGCCGCGAGTCGCACCTTGGCCGCGTCGGCCTTGGCCTGAGCGATCTGCGTCGCGTCCAGTTCGGCCACGCGCATCAGACCCGTCGCCTCCTGCCGCTTGGCTTCGGCCTGCGCGATGAGCGCGGCGTTCGACGCCTTGGTCTGCTCCAGCTCGCGCTGCTTGTCCGAGATGGCCCGCTCGGCCTCGAGCTGCGCTTCCTTGGCGCGGCGCGACTGGTTCGCCGCGACGATATCCGCGTTGGCTTGCGCCTCGGCGGCCGACTGGCGGCGGCGAGCTTCCGCGACTTCAGACTGTACGACCTTGATATTCAACGAGTTGAATATGAGGCCGAGGTCCGTGAGCTCGCGCGAGCACGCCTTGCGGATGATTACGGCGAGCGGATCGTCCTCGTCCTCGAGCGACGACGTGTCCGCCGGCACCAGCTCGGCCGCCGGGCGCGCGGCGACGCTCGTTCCTGCACTCGCCGCGGCAGCCAAAGCGCGGGGAGTCGGAGCTGCCTTCGCCGAGAAGAGCTGGTCGTGCGTGAGAAGGTTCATCGCGCGACGGCCGGAGCTGGACAGCAGATCCGTGAGCGTGTTGAGCTGATCGGCGTCGCTCTTCGAGAAGAAGCGATTCGCTGCTGTTTTGATCAGCGTGTCCGTGTCGCCGACCGAGACGATCGCGCTCGCCAGCACTCGGACTTTAATTGGACGAGGAGTCCCGTTCTCATCGATGTCGGCCGTCTGATCGGTGATGTCGAGGTCGATGTTGATGACTTTGCTCGAGATCGTCGTGCCCGTCGTGAGCAACGGGATCTCCTTGGACTTGCCCGGACCGCGATAGATCACCGTGCCGCCGTGCAGCCAGCTCACCAGGCGGATGGTGCCGGCTTCGACGTTCTTGAGAAAGCTGGCGACGATCATCGGAATGACGATGACGACGAAGCCAACGATGATGGCGATGGTGACGCCGCCTGATAGGAAAGTCATGAAAAGAGAGAGGAGAGAGGAGAGAGGAGAGAGGAGGGCAACGACCCAGTCTCGAGTTGTCAGATTTCAGCTTTCAGCTTTCAGATCACAGATATCAGATCACAGAAGCGAGACGGTGCAGCAGTTCTTGTCGGCGTTCACGTCCTCGATCCGCACGCGCTGGCCCGCGCGGATGCGAGGGCCGGGCAGCAGCCGGTCGTTCGAACGCAGCGTCGCCAGGATCTGAACGACCTGGCCGTCGACCTCCAGCGACACGATGCCCTGGCCGTTGGCATCGAAGGCCGTCACAGCCGTCGCTTCGTCGGTGATGGCGCTTTCGAGCGTCTGCGCCGGTTGCGAGGCGAAACGCATCGAGACGTTCCACAACGGTGTGACGAGCCCGCGCTCGAACACGATGCCGCCGGCAATTGCCGCGACGAGCAGCAGCGGCCCGCCGAGCAGCGGGCGGAGCAGCGATCCCGCGGCGCCGAAGCCCAGCAGCAGACTGAACACCAGACGCGGTGAGGTGACGGCGAGCAGTGTGCGCGCGGCGGCGGCGCTCACGGTGTGCGCGATGGCGGAGTGAGTCGCCCCGTGCGAGGCGCCCTGGGCAGCTCCACCGGTGTGCTGAGCGTGACCTTGAGAGCCACCATGCTGATGTCCCGCATGGCCGGCGTGACCCACGTGTCCGTGATGGCCATGATGCCCGACCCCGCTCACCGCCATGGCGCCGAGTCCGGCGCCGCCGAGCAGGAGAGTCCAGGTATAGAGGTCCATCGTGAGCACGCGGGTAGAGTTTCGGAACGGCAATTACACAACGTGGAACGGCTTTGAGAAGTTACAGGAAACGCGACGGCCGCGCAGCGAACGTTCGCTGCGCGGCCGTCGTTCAAAGGCGATCAGGGAACCGACTTCGTCGTTTCCGGCAGCAGCACGAAGCGCGCGTAGTTCTTCGTGTTGAAGTACTGCCTGGCCGCCGCCTGGATCTGGGCTGCCGTCAGCTGCTTGACCATGGCGTCGTAGGCGCCAGCCAAGCCGGCAATGTCTTCGCCGGCCTGCTCGCGACCCATGATGTTGGCGAGCCAGTAGCCGTTCTGCTTGAGGCTCACCTCGCGCGTGCGCGTGATCTCCTCGCGCACCTTCTCGACATCGGCCGCCGACGGGCCCCGGGTCTGCAGCGTATCGATCAGCGCGAACACCGCCTTCGTCAACTTGTCGGCGTTCTCCGGCGATGAGCTGAACTGCACCGCGATTGAATACTGCGGGCGCGGCACCTTGCCGCACGCGCCGCTGACGCTCGGGCTGTACGTGCCGCCGAGCTGCTCGCGCAATGTCTCGTTCAACTTGATCTGGAAGACGTCGTCGAGAGCGAGCAGCGCGAGGCGGTTTGCCGGCGTCGATTCGCAGGTGCCGGTGAACTCGATGACCGTGTTCGCCTTGGGTTCGGTTCCCTTGTGCACCACCTTTTCGATGACGCCCGTCGGCGGCGCATGGCCCACGACCTTGTACGTCTCGTGGCGCCCCGTGGCCGGCAGCGACGCGAGGTACTTCTCGACGAGCGGCTTGAGGGTTTCAAGATCGACATTGCCGACGAACACGAACGTGAAATCGCTCGCGTCGGCGAAGCGGTCTTTATAGAACGCCAATGCCTTGTGCGGATCGACTTCGGAGAACGTCGCGAGGCTCAGCGGCCGCGCGCGGAAGTCGTGCTGGCTCATCGTCCAGCTCACGGTGTCCGAAAACACCGAGCTCGGGTCGGCGCCGCGGTTCGCCAGATACGGCTGCACCTGATTCGTGAACGCCTTGAATGCCGCCGTGTCGAGGCGCGGCGCGGTGAAATCGAGATAGATGAGCTGGAACATCGTCTCGATGTCCTTGGGCGACGCATGCCCGCTCAACCCTTCGCTCGTCTCGCTGATCGCCGCCGACGCAATTGCCGCCTTGCCGGCCAGCTTCTTCTGCAGGTCGACCGCGTTGAACTCACCGAGGCCGCTGATGCCCACGACCTGCGACGCGAGCGCCGCAGACATGTAATCCGAATCCGGCGCGAGCGACGTTCCACCCATGCTGTACGCGCCGAACACCACTTCGTCCGCCTTGAAGTCGGTCGGCTTGACCATCACGCGAGCGCCATTCGACAGCTTCCATTCCGTGACGCCGACGGTCGGCACCGTGCTCTCCGCCACGACGCGGCCCGGAGTCGGCGGATGCTCGACGAGCGCCGCGCTCGAGAGCGTCTCCGTGTATGCCTGCACCGGCGCCTTCGCCGCCTCGTCGAACACGCCGAGCAGCTCCGCGCGCGTCGGAACCTTCACGCTGTCCTTCACCGGCGACTCGGCGAGAATGATGCGGTTTTCATCCGTGATCCAGCCGCTCGCCATCTTGTTCACGTCGGCCACCGTAATGCCCGGAATCAACTCCTTGGCCAGCGTGTACTCGTACGAGATTCCCGGCACCGCATTGCCGTTCAGATAATTGTCGATGTAGTCCTCGACGAATGCTGCCGACTGCGTCTTGTCACGTTCGGCGTACGCTTGCTCGTATCCGCGCAGGATGTCTTCCTTGGCGCGATCGAGCTCGGACTGGAGAAAGCCGTACTCGTCGACGCGCTTGGCCTCGGTGAGCAGCGCTTCGAGTCCACGCGGGATCGCGCCATCCTTCACGTCGGCCGACAGCGTGAACGCATCGGTCGTGCGGCCGACGAAGCTGCCGCGTGACGCGCTGGCGCCTAGGAACGGTGCGTCGGGCTTCTGCGCGATCTCGGCCAGTCGGGCATTGAGCATTCCCAGATAGAGCCGCTCCATCAGGTCGCGGCGGAAGTCGCCGACCGTCCGGGTCTTTTCGGCCGGCTGCTTGAAGATGAGGTCGACGTCGGAGCTGGTGGCCTCCTTGTCCGACGCGATGGCGATCAACGGTTCCTTGTTCGCCGGAACGCCCGACAGCGTGCGCGCGGGTGCATTTGCCGGTTCGGGCAGATGGCCGAAGTGCTGCTTGATCTCCGTTTCGATTTGGTCGGGATTGAAATCGCCGACGGCGATCACCGCCTCGAGGTCCGGACGATACCACTCCTTATAGAAGGAGCGGAGCCGAGACGGCGTGGCCGACATGATGCTGGCTTCGTTGCCGATCGGCAGCCGCTCGGCATAGCGCGAGCCCTGCAGCGCGATCGGCAGCCACTGGTGCAGCATGCGATCGCCGGCACCTTTGCCGAGCCGCCACTCCTCGCGGACGACGCCGCGCTCGTTGGTGACTTCGGTGGAATCGAACACCTGGCCGTGCGCCCAGTCTTCGAGGATCGTGAATGCCTGGTCGACGATTCGGGCCGTATCGGTCGGAATCGGGAGGATGTAGACCGTCTCGTCGAAGCCGGTATACGCGTTGAGGTCGGCGCCGAACCGCACGCCGATCGATTCGAGATATTTGATCAGGTCGTTCTTGGCGAAGTGCGTGGTGCCGTTGAACGCCGTGTGTTCGATGAAGTGCGCGAGCCCGAGCTGGTTCTGATTCTCGAGAATCGAGCCCGCGTTGACGACCAGCCGCAGCTCGGCCCGCTTCTCCGGCTTCGCATTCTGCCGGATATAGTAGTGAATGCCGTTCGGCAGCGTTCCGACGCGCACTTTGGGATCCGTGGGCAGCGGGGTGCTGAACGCTGGCGGGGTCCCCGCCGCGGCTGTCGTTGCGGTCTGGGCCGCGCCAGGCGCAGCGAAAGCGGCGACAAACGCGCCGGTGAGCGCGAACGAGAGCAGATGCTTGGTCATTGTAGGGGGCTGCGGGATGGATGGTCGCGGGCCGTGCCGAATTATGAGACTATCGGACCGACGGCGCAGCAACAGGTTCTACACGACTGACAGCCAGGAGTTGCCGCCTCCGCCCTCCCTCCGCATGTTCCTCCGACCCAAGCACGCTCCCGAGGATGCGCATGCGCCACCGTTTCCTGCTCGCCGTTCCTGCTCTGTTCGTGACCAGCCTTGCCGCCGCTCAGCAGCGTGCGGTGACCGCGGCCGACTATGGCCACGCCGAGCAGTTCCTGAACTTCAATACGAATTCGCTCGTCTTCGGCACGTCGGTGCGGCCGACCTGGCTGAGCAACGATCGGTTCTGGTTCCGCGACGTCACGCCGACCGGCACCGAGCTGATTCTCGTCGATCCGGAGAAAGGCACGCGGACGCGCTGCGACGCCAATCCAGTCGCCTGCGGCATTCCGGCGAACGCGGCGACGCAGGGCGGCCGTGGCGGATTCGGAGGGCGCGGTGGCCGTGGCGGACGCGGCGGGGCGAATCAGCGGCCGCCGGAAACGCTCTCGCCGGACGGCACCAAGGCGGCGTTCATCCGTGATTGGAATCTATGGATGCGCGACGTGCCGACGGGTCGCGAGATCCAGCTGACGCACGACGGCGTCAGGGATTTCGGCTACGCCACGGACAACGCCGGCTGGACGAACAGCGATCGCGCAATCCTGCTCTGGTCACCCGATTCGAAGAAGATCGCCACCTTCCAGCAGGACCAGCGGGGCGACGGCGAGATGTATCTCGTCAGCACGCGCGTCGGACATCCCGAGCTGCGCGCATGGAAGTATCCGCTGCCGGGCGACAGCGTCGTCACGATGATTCATCGCGTGATCATCGACGTCAGCGGCGCCACGCCGAAGTTGATTCGCCTCCAGATGCCGCCCGACCAGCACCGGTCGACGCTCTGCGACGACATCTCGTGCCGCGGCGGAGACTGGTCCGACGTCGACTGGTATCCCGACGGCTCGCACGTCGCGTTCGTATCGACGTCGCGCGATCACAAGCACGAAGTGCTTCGCGTGGCGGACGCGGCCACCGGTGCGGTTCGCGACGTGATGCACGAAGACGTGCCGACGCAGTACGAGTCGGGGAACGGCCGCGTGAATTGGCACGTGCTGCCGGAGTCGAACGACGTGATCTGGTTCTCGGAGCGCTCCAACTGGGGTCAGCTGTATCTGTATGACCTCACCACCGGCGCGCTGAAGCACCAGATCACGACCGGTGACGGCAACGTTACCCAGTTGCTCCGCATCGATACGACGCACCGCGAACTGTACTTCGAGGCGGTTGGCAAGCAGCCCGGAGTCGATCCGTACTTCACACAATTCTACAAGATCGGCATGGACGGCAAGGGCCTGACGCTGCTCACGCCGGAGCCGCAGGATCACCAGATCACGCTGTCGCCGTCCGGCCGGTATTTTGTCGACACGTACTCCACGCCGGCGATTCCGCAGACCACGGTCGTGCGCGATCTGAACGGCAAGGTCGTGGTGAACGTCGAGAAAGCGGACATCACGCGTCTCCTTGCCACCGGCTGGAAGCCGCCGATGCCGATCACGGTCAAGGCGCGCGACGGCAAGACGGATCTCTACGGCCTGATGTTCGTGCCGACGCAGCTCGATTCGAACGCGAAGTACCCGATCATCAACCACATCTACCCCGGCCCGCAGACCGGATCAGTCGGTTCGCGCCAATTCTCGGCAGCGCGCGGCGACGCACAGGCGCTCGCCGAGCTGGGCTTCGTCGTCGTCGAGATCGACGGCATGGGCACGCCGTGGCGATCGAAGGCGTTTCACGACGCGTACTACGGCAACATGGGCGACAACACGCTGCCCGATCAGGTGGCGGGCATGAAGGAGCTGGCGCAACGATACAAGTGGATCGACATCGATCGCGCCGGCATCTACGGCCACTCGGGCGGGGGCTTCGCCACGGCCGACGCGATGTTCCGATACCCGGACTTCTTTAAAGTGGGCATCGCCGAGTCGGGCAATCATGACAACCGCGTGTACGAGGACGATTGGGGCGAGCGGTATGAAGGTCTCGTGTCCGGCTCGAACTACGAGGAAGCGGCGAACGAGAACCTCGCGAAGAATCTCAAGGGCAAGCTGCTGCTGGCGCACGGCACGATGGACAACAACGTGCCGCCGAACAACACACTGCTCGTCGTCGACGCGCTGATCAAGGCGAACAAGGATTTCGATCTGCTCATGATCCCGAACGTGCCGCACGGTTACGGCGCGGCGTCGAACTACATGATGCGGCGGCGGTGGGATTATTTCGTGAAGAATCTCGCCGGGGAGGAGGCACCGAAGGAGTTCGAGATTCAGGCGGGGAGGAGATAAAGGCGTCCGTGGTCCGTGGTCCATGGTCCATGGTCCATGGTCCATGGTCCAGGGTCGTCGCCCGGGGTGAGAGTGGTGCGCCGAATCCGGTTGGACTGAATCGGGGACGCGGATTTGGCGAAAACCAGCGAACGTGGCGCGGATGGGCTGCTATTGGCGCGCCGAGTCTGTCGCGCCACGTCCCAAAAGCATTTGGGTTTTGATTCGTTCGATCCGTCCTGTCCGTCTCATTCGTATTTCAAAACTGTTGCGGCTGGGTCAGCATCATCGCTTGGAAGAGCGTCGCGAAGCCGCGGAGAACGGCGGGGAACGACTGAGAGGGCTTCATTCGTCAACACCTCCCAGCAACGCCCCTCCGCGCCTGCTCCGCAGTTCTCCGCAGTTCTCCGCAGCCCCTTCCCTCTCCCTGCGAGGTAGCTGGTGTAGCCGGCCCCGCCGCCGCTGTTAGCGATGGTCTCTCGCGCCACGCCGGTCCCAACGGAGCGGCGGCCGCGGCGGGCGAGGTTGATCGGCACGCCACCACCACAAAGTCGTATTTGTTGTTTTGACCTCGCGCACGGAGC
>Ga0070680_100004682_pt1 | contig 10291 bp, 8 predicted proteins | sample KBSC73BmetaG_FD_64672 | JGI IMG/M metagenome (GOLD analysis project Ga0070680, IMG submission 64672) | Corn rhizosphere microbial communities from Kellogg Biological Station, Michigan, USA - KBS C7-3B metaG | ecosystem: Host-associated > Plants > Roots > Rhizosphere | place: USA: Michigan... | reverse complement strand
GTTTGGCGACGGCAATCGGAAGATCACGCGTGCTGATTTTTCGAATGCTGTCTTCGTTGGCGAGTTTGCGTATTTCAGCCGCGCTGAGACCGGCTTTCAGTTTCCCGGCGAGAATTCCAACGGTGGCGGGTATCGCCCCGGCATCGCGAACGATCTGTTCGAGACGTTGCGCGGTTTCGAGGTTTACCGGTCGGGGCAAACCGTGCGCGATGACCGTCGACTCGAGTGCGACTACTGACGTGGCGGCCGCGACTTCGGAGGCTATTTCAATCATGCTTTTCTCATCAACGTGAACACCGTTCCGCCGTTCGCGCGCGGCTGCCACGAGATCCGAGCGTCGATCAGTCCCGCTCGCGCTTTCATGTTTGGCAGTCCGCGTCCTTCGGAGTTGTTGTCGGTCTTCGAATCGAATGTTCGACCGTTGTCTTCAATGCGCAACGCGAAGTCGCCGGCAGTCGAGGTCTCGACAAACATCTTCACTTCCGTGGCATCGGCATGTCGCCAGATGTTGTTAACGGCTTCCTGTACGATGCGATAGATCTGCATCTGCACACTTGGCGCTAGTTGACTGTGCTCCTCGATCGCTTCGTCACAGTGAAACTCGTATTCGAAGCGCTTTTCGACGGGTGCGTCCTGCACCGCATGCGACAACGCAAACTCGAGCGCCGCGGCAAAACCGACGTTCTGTAAAACTGACGGGCTCAGGTCTTCACAAATGCGTCGCACCTCCTGCGAGATCGATTCAATTTCACCACGCAACGTCGTCGTCTGTTTGGGCGACGAATCGCCGTTGGGTTTGATCTGATCGGTCATTAACGCCAGATGCCGGAGGTCGGCGAGTGTTTGATCGTGCAAATCGCGGGCGATGCGACGCCGCTCGCGTTCGGCTTCGTTCGCGAGATTGAGTCGCGCGTCGGCGAGCTCGCGGTTCGCGTCGACAAGTTTGGCGCTGGTCGCCACGATTCGACGTCGTTCGAGTATGGCCCACAAGAGTGCGAGAAGCGCGAGTGCCAGCAGGATCGCCAGCGCCGTCGAGGTCCAGGGAAAAGGCGCGCGCGCTACTGTGAACGAAAAACTTAACGGCTGGGATGGAGTTAGATCTTTGGTGAACGCCATCGCCGTAACCGTGTACCGGCCTGGCTTCAAACCCTGCATTATGAATTGCGAGTCGCGCGATAGTTTCTTTTCGAACTGTTTACCGGCGCTGTCCGTCAACGTAAACGCATACTGAAACCGCTCAGGAAACGTCCGGCTGCTGATTGCCGTCACGTCGAGCAGCAAACTGTTCTGTGGATATTCGAGATTGAGACCGGCTTTCAGTTCTGACGGCGCATGCACACGTTTGCTCAAGACGCTCGTTACTGACAACGAAGGTGCGACAAGCCCGGGCACGTAACGCGTTACGCCGCGGTTTGTCCCGATCAATAGAGACTCTTCACCGTCCTTGTTTCGCAGCGGTAATACGGCAAAGACGTTTTGCGACGGCAGCCCCTGTTCGGAGTCTAGTTGGCCCACAACCGGACCGAGATCCGGATCGTCGCGGATGCGCAACAGTCCGCTGCCCCGCGTGCCGCACCAGATCTCGCTGATCTTGTCGTCCACCGCCGTAACCACGACGCGCGCGTCAATGTTAGGTACGAACAACTCGCAGCCGCGGTCAGGGCGGCAGACAAAAACTCCACCCGATGTTCCAACCCACACCACACGGCTGACGGGCGTTCGCGTCATCGAACGAACTACCTGTCCTTTCAACGATGCGAACTGCGGCTCCTCGCGAACGGTCTTCCCGTCTGATGCGAGCACGCCGTCTTTGGCAGTGCCAATGAGCAGTCTGTCCTCGCCATCCGCCAGCAAGCTGATCACCTCACGGGCAAGGCCGTTGGGCCAGGCAAGACTTGAGCGTCCACCATCTATTCGTTCGACACCACGCCCGAATATCGCGTAATACGTTGCGCCGCGAAACTGAGCGATTGAGCGCACACTGCCAACTCCGTCCGGGCTGCTGGTACCGGAATCAAGACGCGTGAATAACTGATCCTCGAGTTTCACCTGCTGCTTCGGCGCGATGTACAAACCGCTGACAGAAGCGACTAACAAACGCGGCGTCCCGGGAAGTTGATCTTCCGAGATGTCGTACACGATGTTCGCGCCCATGCCGGGCATGCTGGCCCATGAGGAAGTTTTCTCGTCGTAGATAAAAAGGCCACGGTTCGTGCCTGCCATTGTGCGGTGGTTAACTGATTGAAACAGCGCGCGCACGAAATTGCTCTCGATGTTGTCGCCGACCGATTCGACGCGTGGCGCCTGTGGATCGTAACGACAAACGCCTCGATCGGTGCCGAACCAGATGACGCCTTCGCGATCCGCAAAAATCGCGTAGACGTGATCGGAACGCAGTCCGCCGGCGGTTCCGTCGAAAGTGAAGCGTTGCGTCTTCGTTGGAGAAACGCGAAAGACCCCGCGCCCGTCAGTGCCAATCCAAACTTCCTCTCCGATCGACTTCAGCGACAAGACTGGACCAGTTGGTGTCTCGGTGCGCTTCAAAGCTGAAGCTGAGTCGCCCGTCAACGCGCCCGGTTCTTCTTTTTTTGCGCGCGCGCCGAGCCAGAGCTTGCCGTTCTTGTCGCGTTCGAGCGCGTTAACGAAATAGAGCATCGGGCGCAATTGCACTGATTTCGCTTCGCCGTTCGAGACTTCCATCAAACCTCGGCTCTGTGTACCGATCAGTAAATGATCGGTGGTCCAGGAGGCGGCTGTAATTGGCAGTAGGCCTGGCCGGTCGCGGTCCGCGCTTTCCAGCGGCCGATTCAGGAGATAGCGAGTCTCCAGAACTGTCCGCGAAACTGTCTCTTCGTTTTCCGTTGTCGTGACGACTTTCACATGAGTCTCAAACACGCGTCCTTGCTCACTCGCCATCACGGCGAGTCCTTTTTGTGGCGTCAGGATCGTGGCCACACTCTGACCCGCCGTTTCGTTTACCTTTAAAAACGTGCCGCCATAAAACCGCGCCGCGCCCGCTTCCGTGCCTACCCAAAGCGCGCCTTCCTGATCTGTCTGCAACGCCAGCACGCGTCCCGCCGGCAACGCAGGATCGTTGATCGTTTGTGTGCGACGTCCGTCGAACTTCGCGAGACCTGCGTCCGTGCCAAACCACATCGCGCCGTCGCTGGTCTGTGCGATGGCGCGAACACGATCCGAAGGCAGGCCGTGAAACAACGTGACGGCGCCCCATTGGTGCAGTCCGGTGATGGGTGTCGGCGACGGCGATGGTGAAGGTGACGGCGAAGGCGAGGGTGACGCTTGCGGTTGCGGTTCACCTGTTTGCGCTGACGAGTTAATGCCGAGTGAGATCGCAAGGACGCAGACGCAGATGATAAGACTGAGAAGCCAGCATGATCTGCTCGTGCACATCTGTGTTACTTGGTCTTTTTCGACGCTGCTTCTCGTTTCTGTTCCTCGCTGAAACGCTTCTGGTCTTTCTGCAACCAGGCTTCAAGATCGTGCGCGGCCTTTTCGAGTTCGTCGCTATTGAGCAAGCCACGACGCAGCGCTTCGAAGAATGCGCGAGTGCGAATGTTGTAGGCGAGCTTTTCGTACGCTTCTAACTCCGTGCCCTCGGCGACGCTGACGAAGAGTTTTTCGTAAAGCGTTGCGAGCCGGCTCTCGACGCCGCGCAGGCTCAAAGAACACTTCCGTGCTATGGCCCAGTTGGAAAGTCCGAGCGCGAGATAGTAGAGCGCTTCGGCCTCAAATTCCGTCAACAGTGGACGCTTGAACGAGTCTTTAAACGCCGGATCGATCATGTCCGCGCCGTCTTCGAGCACTGCCGCTACGAAACGCAGAAACCGCGACTCCGGATTGTTCTTGTGAATGAATCCGTACGCCGGCGGCGGATCGACTGACTTGACGATTTTTCGAATCTCGTTGATGTAGATCTCGTGCGGAAACTGCGTCCAGAAAATGATGCGCGCCGTCGGGAAGTCGCGCCAGATTGCCCGCGCCGCTTTCACACCCGAGAGCTTCGGCATTTGAATGTCGAGAATGCAGACGTCGGGCTTCTCGGCGAGCGCAAGTTTCACCGTTTCCTCGCCGTCGGCGGCCTCGAACACGGGGACGTGCGCGGGAAATTCCTTCTCCAGAATCTCGCGCAGGTAGTGGCGCTGGGCCACGTTGTCTTCAGCGATCAGTATCGACATGACGGGTTGATGATAATGCGCTGCGCGGGCAGCGGCAACGTGGTTTGCCACAATAGTGCTTGACGGCTGCCACCCGTTCGCACTATGAGTGAACTCATGACGACCAAAAACCTGTTTTGTATGATTTGTCTTACTCTGTTGCTTGTATCCGCCGCCCACGCCCAGAACCCCGAGCCTCGCGACGAAAAACTTTGGCAGCGCGCGTTGCAAATTCACCGTCGCGCCATCGTCATCGACACGCACAACGACATAACGACGCCGATGACCAATGACTATTTCGATCTCAACGGCGCGCCGCCTGTGCCTTATCGCACCAACATCGAGCGCATGAAACAGGGTGGACTGACCGCCGAATTCTTCTCGCTTTACATCCGTCCCTGGTACGTCGAGCACGGCGGTTCCGCACGACGCACGCTCGACATGATCGATGCCGTGTATCGCGCCGTCGAACGCAACCCGCGCGATCTGATGTTTGCGACTTCAGTTGCCGACATTCGCAGTGCGAAGCGACAGGGGAAGATAGCGTGTTTGATGGGTATCGAAGGTGGGCACGCGATCGAGGATTCGTTGCCGACGTTGCGCGAGTTCTACCGTCTGGGTGTGCGCTACATGACGCTGACGTGGAACAACACCAACAACTGGGCCGACGCGGGACGCGGCGAAAAGAAGTACAACGGCTTGAATGATTTTGGGCGGGAAGTCGTGCTCGAGATGAATCGTCTAGGGATGCTCATCGATGTGTCGCACGTTTCGGACGATACGATGAGCGACGTGCTCGACATCTCGAAAGCGCCGATCATAGCGTCGCATTCTTCGGCCCGCGCACTCAGTAACGTCCCGCGAAACATCCCTGACGAACTGTTGAAGCGGATCGCGAAGAACGGTGGCGTGATCCAGGTCAACTTCTACAGTGGCTTTGTCGATACCACGACCGTGACGCCGCAAAGCCGAGCGCGCGACGAGCGGTTGAAAGCGCAGCAGGATGCGCTGGACGCGAAGTACAAGGACGATCCGGAACGACTTGCTGAAGAAAGCGACAAACTCGAACAGGCGAATCCGTTGCCGCCGCTGCCGCTCTCGAAATTAATCGATCATTTCGAGCACATCATCAAAGTCGCCGGGATCGATCATGTTGGGATCGGCGCAGACTTCGACGGCGCGAACGACTGGCCTGAAGGCGCGAAAGACGTTTCGATGTTGCCGAATATTACTTACGAGTTGCTGAAGCGTGGTTACAGCGAACGCGACATCAGAAAAGTGCTCGGTGAGAACTTGCTGCGGGTCATGGCCGGCGCCGAACGAGTTTCGCGCCAGATGAGTAAATCAATCAGCGGTGACGGCAGCACGAGACGATTGAAATAAAAAATCCGTGTCGTTCGCGTTGCCACGAGCGACACGGATATGAATGTGGAGTAGTAAAGAAGAGAGTTATTCGCTAGCGGTTCTGACCGCCTTGCGGTGTCCGGCCCATCTGTCCTGACGATCCGCCGCTTTTACCAAAGTCGTCGTCATCTTCTTCAGCGCCTTGACCAGCCTGTTTGTGTTTCTGGCCCGCGCCCTTCTGGCCGCTTTGCTGATCGTTTGGGTTGCGTCCCGGTGACTGCCGGCCAAGATCCTGATCATCGTCCTGGCCCGCGCGACCCATGTTCCGATCGAGATCGTCGTTCGTCATTCTGTCATGTGCCATGTTTTCTATCCTCCCACTTGGTAATTAATGGTCCTGACCGGAGTACAACCTACGCCGGCCGTTTGATAGCTACTTGAGAGATAAACAACATGTGTGCCAATTCAAAAGCTCGCGATCATGCACTGAACATGCGCGGTGTGAGTTCTGAAATCGATACAAGTGACCAATGAAATCGTACAGTGCGTGTTATTATCCGTTGAAAATGAAATGACTCTCGCAGGGCTTTATATCCACATCCCATTTTGTCGTTCGCGTTGTTCCTATTGCGACTTCGCCACTGGGCTTTATCAAGGTGAACTTGCGGAAACGTATGTTCGCGCCGTCGTTAAGGAAATCGGATCGTCGCAGAATGCGGGCGCACGTGTGGATACGATTTATTTCGGTGGCGGTACTCCTTCGCTGCTGACGCCGGACCAACTCGATCGGATTCTCGCGAAGGTGCATCGTGAGTTCGACGTCGACAGTAGTTCTGAGATAACAGTGGAGATGAATCCCGGTACCGTGACGCACGATCAGCTGCGTGCGTTTCGAAGTCTCGGCGTGAACCGCGCGAGCTTTGGTGCGCAGACGTTTGACGATGCGGAACTGGCGAAGTTGGGCCGTTCGCATACTACCGCCGACACGTTCAAGACTTTTCACGAACTGCGCGCCGCGGGTTTCGACAACGTTAGTTTTGATTTGATCGCAGGTCTTCCCGGGCAGACTCTCGAAGGCTGGCAACGAAACATCGAACACTCGCTGGCGCTGCAACCCGAGCATCTCTCCTTTTACTTGCTCGAAGTCCATTCAGGAACGCCGTTGGCTGACCACATCCGCCGTGGCTTGCAGCCAGTGCCGGATGAGGATCTGGCGGCGGTGATGTACGAGTGGATGATCGAACGTGCGACCGCCGCGAGTTACGAGCATTACGAGATCTCGAATCTGTCTAAACCCGGTTTTGGTTCACGTCACAACACGAAGTACTGGACCGGCGCGCCGTATTACGGGTTTGGTTGTTCGGCGCACTCGTTTGATGGCCACGGCAGACGTTGGTCCAACCAGCGCGACGTTATGCAATTCGTTGAGAGCATCGAGCAAGGCGCATCGCCAATTGTGGATGAACAGTTACTGAGCCCGGCAGATCTTCGCGCTGAAGCACTGTTTCTCGGCATGCGCATGATGCGTGGTGTCGATCTGCGTGAATACAGTGAACTGTTTGGAGTCGATCTGCGTGCCGAGCATCGAGACGATCTCGATCGCTTTCGCGAAGCAGGACTCGTCGAGTTTGACGGCGACCTAATCAGACTGACGCGAAACGGCGCGCTGATGTCGAACGAAGTCTTTGCCGCGTTTGTGTAGGGAGCAATGATCATCGCCATTGACGGCCCGGCCGGATCCGGCAAATCAACTTTAGGTCGCATGCTGGCGAAGGCGTTGAATCTTCTCTACATCGATACGGGATCGATGTATCGCGCCGTAGCACTCGCGGTTATTGATGCTGAACTCGATCCGGCGGACAAAGTCGCCGTCACGCAGTTGGCCCAAAGCGCCGGCATCGATCTCGAGGGCGATCCCGATTCCCTGCGAGTCCGGCTCGCGCACCGCGACGTCACCGAACGTATCCGTGAAGACGACATAACCGCGATGTCGTCGATTGTCTCGACGATTCCGGGTGTCAGACGAGCGATGGTGCAACGTCAACGCGAGATGGGGAGTCGCGGCGCGGTTTTGAATGGCCGCGATATCGGCACGGTCGTTTTTCCCGATGCCGACATCAAGTTTTTCCTCGACGCCGCGGCGGAAGAACGAGCCGAGCGCCGTTTCACTGAAGATCAGGTTACGAATCCCGACCTGACGCTCGCGCAAACACTCGCGGAGATCAACGAACGCGACCGTCGCGATTCAACCCGGGCGGACTCGCCACTGAAGATCGCCGACGATGCGATCGTGATCGACTCAACCGGCTTGTCGATTCAAGCTGTATTCGAGCGCATGATGGAACATGTTCACCGGAATCATTGAAGAACTCGGCACGGTCCGCAGCATCGACATGCGCGGCGAGAACGCCCGCATCGTGATCGGTGCGAACGTTGTCACAGAAGGCACAAATCACGGCGATTCGATCGCAGTCAACGGCGTCTGTCTCACGGCGCTCGACGTCCAGCGCGATTCGTTCGCGGCAGACGTGTCACGCGAAACACTCTCCCGTTCAACTCTCGGGAATCTAAACCCCGGCACGCCCGTAAATCTCGAACGCGCCGTCACCCCCGCCACACGCCTCGGCGGCCACATCGTCCAGGGGCACGTCGACGCTCGCGGAACGTTCGCCGGCGTCGAGGATCATGGCGAGTCGTGGACCGTCCGCATTGCCTTTCCCAGGGAGATCGGGCGGTATCTGGTCTTCAAAGGCTCGGTCTCCGTTGAAGGCATCAGCCTGACCATTGCCAACCTCGCCGACGACTACTTCGAAGTAGCGATCATTCCGAAGACCTGGGAGGTCACTAACCTGTCGCACCTGAAGCCCGGCGACGGCGTGAATCTCGAGGTTGACGTCATCGCGAAGTATGTTGAACGCCTCGTTCAACACCTCTAGGGTGTCAGTAGTCAGTGGTCAGTGGTCAGTAGTCAGTGGTCAGTAGTCAGTTGCTTGCCACATCAATCGACAACTGACTACTGACCACTGACAACTGACTACTGACTAATCGCAAACAACTGACCACTGACGACTGACCACTGACCAACGACTGGTTTATCAATTTCCGGCTTTCGGTTAACATTGCTGGCCATGGCGATTGCGACCATCGACGAGGCCGTTGCCGATATCCGCGACGGCCGCATGATCATCATCATTGACGACGAGGATCGGGAAAATGAAGGCGATCTCGTGTGCGCGGCCGAGAAGGTCACGCCGGAGATCATCAACTTCATGGCCCGCCACGCTCGCGGTCTGATTTGTATGCCGCTCACCGAAGAGCGTTGCGATGAGTTGCACCTGACCACGCAGGTTGCCGACAACACTTCATATCTCGGCACCGCGTTCACTATTTCCATCGACGCGCGACAGGGCATTACCACCGGAATCTCCGCTGCCGATCGAGCGACAACGATTCTCTGCGCGGTCGATCCGGAGTGCCGGCCAAAGGATCTCGCTCGTCCCGGTCACATCTTTCCCCTGCGCGCCAAGAACGGCGGCGTTCTCGTTCGCGCCGGACAAACTGAAGCCAGCGTCGATATCGCTCGCATCGCTGGTCTTTATCCGGCCGGAGTGATCTGCGAGATCATGAACGAAGATGGGACGATGGCGCGTCTGCCGGAGCTCGAGAAGTTTGCCGCGCAACACAATCTGAAGATGATCACGGTTGCGGACCTCGTGCGTTATCGCATCCGGAAGGAGACACTGGTCCATCGCGTGGTGGAAGCGGATCTGCCGACGGTGTATGGCAGGTTCCGAGCAGTCGCTTACGAAAACGTGATTAACGGCGACGTGCATCTGGCGATGGTGATGGGCGACGTGCGCACTGACGATCCGGTGATGGTGCGCGTCCATACTGAGAACGTCACCTGCGACATGTTCGGCTCGACGATCGACGACACGGGTTACCAGCTTCGTCGCGCGTTGGAAAAAATTGCGGAAGCGGGCCAGGGCGTCGTGCTTTATCTGCGGCAAAGCGAGCACGGCCTGGATTTGATTCACCAATTGCGGACCTACGCGCTGATGCAGGAGCGCGGCGCCAGCAAACGCGAAGCGAGCGCCGAAACCGGCTACGGGCTCAATCGCGACTACGGAATTGGCGCGCAGATTCTGCATGAACTTGGTCTGCGGAGGATTCTTCTGCTGACAAATCACCCCCCGAAGATTTCCGCGATCGAGGGCTTTGAGTTGGAAGTGGTCGGTAACGTGCCGCTCGGCTCCCCCGGGACTAACGAAGTGGCACAGACTTCAGTCTGTGATTCGGACGCAGCGAAGGTAAGTTGACGACGGAATCACAGACTGAAGTCTGTGCTACTAGTGCTATGCTACGTTCTTGAAATCCCCCGACTTTAGTTTGAAAAGACAGAGGTCAGAGGTCGGAGATCAGAGTTTAGACTGTCCTTAGTGGCCATCTGACATCTGATTTCTGACATCTGACTTCTACTTTTCCCGCTCTCCTGTAAAATCTCAGTTACTGTTCAGCCGTGGTCGCGACTGCCGGTCAATGCCTGTGAACGATCAAGAGCCTGCCGAAACGAAAGCTAGCGCGCCGCCGTCGCCCTCACGACGACGCCGTCGCCGGTTCATCAATCGCCGCAACACGATCATTGTCGCCATCGTCGCCGCCGTCGGCATCGTGGCTCTGATTCTGATCGCCTTGTTGAGTTACCGGTTCGGCTACGTCGATGCGTACATCGCCGGCCAGGTAAAGAACACGCTGGCGACGTATGGGGTGCG
>Ga0070680_100004680_pt1 | contig 10293 bp, 9 predicted proteins | sample KBSC73BmetaG_FD_64672 | JGI IMG/M metagenome (GOLD analysis project Ga0070680, IMG submission 64672) | Corn rhizosphere microbial communities from Kellogg Biological Station, Michigan, USA - KBS C7-3B metaG | ecosystem: Host-associated > Plants > Roots > Rhizosphere | place: USA: Michigan... | reverse complement strand
GCGTACAGCACCACGCGAGCGCCCTCCTCGATGCCGAGCCTCGCCCGCGTCTCGGCGCGAGCACGCTCGCCCTCCGCTGACAGCAGGAGGTCGTTGCGCGGATAGCCCGAGTCGAGGATGCGCCCGCTGTAGCGGAAGCAGCTCCGCTGCACCCGGGTGGCGAAGCTCGACTGCGAGAGCAGCATGTCCCAGCTCTTCACGTCGCGCCGGAAGTGCCGCAGGTAGCGCTTCGCGCGCTCCCACTGCGGCCGCTCGATGTCGAACGCAAGCTTCTTCAGCGGCGAGCCGTGCCAGGTCTGGAGATAGAGCTGTCCCGGCTGCTTGCGCCAGTAGATCGGCATCCCACCGTTCGCGACCACGTACTGCGCGCGCCCGAGCCAGGCCAGGTGACTCCACGAGCACGGCACCACCGGCTCCACGTAGTCCGGCACCAGCGGGTCGTGCTCATCGATCACCCAGAGCTGCCGGAACGACGGATCGCGGCGGTGCAGCTCCTCCGATATCGCGCGCGGGTTGTCCGCGTAGCGGCCGCGCCAGGCGTCGAAGAGCACCGTCTTCGGCTGCACGCGACGCACTCGCTGAGGGATCCGCCGGATCCCCGGGAGACGGCCGGGCGGGCGCATCAGCTGCCGCTCATCCTTGCCCGCAGGCCCGCGCGCGCGCCGCCCATCCGGGCCCGCAGCGTGCCCGCCACCTCGGCGGCCGCCGCCCGCGGGCCACCGAGCGCTCCGATGCGCCGGAGCGCCAGACCGGGCGCGGGGGCAACGCTGGTCCCCACCGCCAGCACGAAGAGCACGTGCGCGAGCGCGCGGACCGGGGGCAGGTATCTGACCGCGATGTAGGTCTCGTTGTAAGCGCGCGGGAGTGCCGCGGATCGGTCATCGGCAGAGCGACCAGCGCCGCTCGCGCGCCCTCCCTCGTAGTGGTCGATCGCCACCGCGGGGTCGTAGACCACCTTCCAGCCCGCACGCTTGACCGCGAGCGTGAAGCCCCAGTCGTTCAGGTACTCGGCGCCCTTCCCCCGCAGCGCGCGGTCGAAGCGCAGCGACGCGATCGCCTCGCGCCGGAAGCTCATGTTCGCCCCCTTGAGGAAGTCCACCTCGCGCGCAGGGCCCGTGCCCAGGTGGTGGAAGCTCAGGAAGCGGCCGTACCAGGCCACCCGCCCCACCTGCCGCTCCGCGCCGTCCTGCAGCTCGCGCCCGTGGTACACGAAGTCGCGCCCGCCCAGCGCACCCAGCCGGACATCGCGCGCGAACCAGCCCACGATCCGCTCGAGCCAGTCGGGGCGGGGCGCGGCGTCGTCGTCGGTGATCGCCACGAGATCCTCCACCACGGCGTCGAGGCCGGCGTTGAGCGCGGCCACCTGGCCCGGCTCCCGCACCAACACCTCCTCGAGCCGCAGGCCGCTCTGCGCCGCCAGCACCCTGCTCGTCTCCTCGTCGTCGGCGCGGCGCACCACGAGCACGCGGTCGGGCTTTCGCTCCTGCACGCGCAGCGTGTGCAGGCAGCGGGCAAGGTCCTCGGGGCGGCGCCAGGTGGGCACGAGCACGGCCACGCTCGTCACGCGGCCACCTCCGCGTACGCGGCCGTGACGCGATCGATCCAACGGTCGAGCCGGAAGCGGCTGCGGGCCAGCAGCGCGCCCCGCTCGCCCATCGCGGCGCGCTCGGCCGGATCGAGCAGCAGGCGCTCCGCCACGCCGGTCCACGCCGCGGCATCGTCGGGCGCCAGCGTGAGGCCGCCGCCGTCGCGGAGGATCAGCGCCGGCCCGCCGCGGGTGGTGGCCAGCACCGGCACGCCCATCGCCATCGACTCGACCACGATGCGCCCGAACGGCTCCTCCCAGGAGGGGACCAGGGTCAGGTCGCTGCCCGCGAGCACGGCGGGCACGTCCTCACGCTCGCCGAGGAAGTGGGCGCGGCCGGTCAGGCGCAGGGTCGACTGGAGCTCGAGCAACGAGTCCTGGTACGCCAGGTTGTCGTGGCGGGTGAGCCGGCTCGTGAAGACCGCCGCACCCACCACGAGCAGGTGCGCGTCGAGCCCGCGCTCGAGCAGCCCGGCCAGCACCCGCAGCGCCAGGTCCTGCCCCTTCCACGGCGTGATCTGCCCGACCACCGTGAGCACGTGCGCGTCCGGCGCGATGCCGAGCTCCTCGCGCACGGCCGAGGGCGACGCCACCGCCGGATCGAAGCTCGCAAGGTCCACCGGGTTGTCGACCACGGCGACCGGCGCCCGCCCGCGCCCGCGCGGCAGCCGCCCCGCCACGAAGGGCGATGCCGCCAGGATCAGGCGCGACCGGCGGCTGATCACCTCCGCCACGCTGCGCGACGCCGCTCCACCGCCCAGCGCGTCGTGCGCGTGGACCACGAGCCGCGCCTCCGACGCCAGGCCGCAGCCCAGCCCTGCCCGGATCGAGAACGCGTGCACGAAGCGCGCGTGCATCCGCCGCGCCACGCGCCCCGCCTCGCTGCCGGCGCGGAACAGCTGCACGAGCGCACGCGAGGTGGCGCGCGGCTCGAGCTTGAGGCTCACGTCGCACTCCGGCAGCGGCCGGTGCTCGATCCCGAGCGCGCGAACCTCGTCGCCCAGCCGACCCTCCGGCGAGGCCACGACCGGCTCGACCTCGGGCGGCAGCGCTCGCAGCAGGTCGAGCAGGGTGCGCTCAGCACCGCTCACTCGCGCCGTGTGGTTGACATAGAGGATCCGGCTCATGGCTCGGTGGCCGCGCGCACCGAGCCCGCGAACAGCACCGCCGTATGCAGAAGGTGAAGGCCAGCCGCGACGGCGAAGCCCTCGAGCGGATATCCGGTCAGCGGACCGAGTGTGAGCGCAACCAGCTCGGCGTCCACCGTCGTGCCGGGCTTGGTGGCCCTGCGCGGCGCCAGCTTGAGCACCGTGAGCGGCCTGGGTTCCACGAGCATGTCACCGCGCGAGCCGCCCGCCGGGCGCGCTCCCGCCATCGACAGCAGCCCGAAGCGCGCGCACGGGTAGAGGAGCGCCGCGAGCAGCGCCCAGGTGCTCGCGTCGCCGCTCAGGCTCACCACCGCCAGCGGGGTGAAGCAGGCGACGTAGCGCACGGTGTCGCCGGCCACGTCGAAGAAGCCTCCCCACTCGCTCTTCATGTCCCTGATGGAGGCGACCTTGCCGTCCATGCAGTCCACCAGGAAGGCGAGCTGGTACACGATCGCGCCCGCCACGAGCTGACCGGTCGCGAACAGCGCCGCTGCGCCAAGGGCGATCGCGACCGACAGCGAAGTTAGCCGGTTTGGTGTAACCGCTTTGAAGCGCGCGGCGAACGCGGACAGGGGAACAGCCAAGGGATCGATCCCGGTAACGGTCCAGCAGGCGTCGCGATCCTTGATCCTCACGCCCCCGACCGGTTGCCTGTTTACAGGCGCAAAAACCTGGTCTTTGCAGCCTGTTTCCCTCTTCGTGGCTGTGCCCACCGTCCGAGACACTCGGGCAGTCGACATGCGGATTGCGATACCCAGCGCACCCCCGCCTCACACCGTCCGCCGGCCCCCGGCAGGTAGGGTCCGGCGCGTGAACGAGGACTCGTTTTCGCCTGCTGATGCGGCAGGAATCCGGCGCCTGGCCATTCCTACGCCCTTCGCAGTTGGGCGCGTCAACGTTTACCTCATCGAGGACGAGCCGCTCACGCTCGTGGACGCCGGGCCCAACTCCGGCAGTTCGCTCGACGAGCTCCAGCGCCAGGTCGAGGCCCACGGGCACAAGCTCGAGGACATCGGGCTCGTGATCCTCACCCACCAGCACATCGACCACCTCGGCCTCGTGGGCATCGTGGCCGCGCGCTCGGGCGCGGACGTGGCGGCGATCGACGCCGCCGTGCCGTTCGTGGAGAACTACAGCCAGGAGGCCTCGGCCGACGACGAGTTCTCGGACGCCATCATGCGCCGCCACGGCATCCCGGGCGACGTCGTGGACGCGCTCAAGGCGGTCAGCGCCGCCTTCCGCGCCTGGGGCGCCAAGGCGAAGGTGTCACGCGTGCTCAGAGACGGCGACACGATCGAGCTGCGCGACCGCCGCCTCGAGGTCAGCCACCGCCCCGGCCACAGCCCCACCGACACGATCTTCTTCGACCCCGAGCGCAAGCAGCTGCTGGCCGCCGACCATCTGCTCAAGCACATCTCGTCCAACCCGCTGATCTCGCGCCGGCCGGGCGAGACGGAGCGCCCGCAGTCGCTCGTGATCTACCTCGAGTCGCTGGCGAAGACCCGCGAGATGGATGTGGATCTCGTTCTGCCGGGGCACGGCGACGCGTTCGCCGACCACCGCGACCTGATCGACCAGCGCTTCGCCCTGCACGCCCGCCGCGCGGAGAAGCTGCTGGCCCTCGTGGACGAGCGGCCTCGCACCGCGTATGAGCTGGCGCAGGCGATGTGGGGAAACGTGGCGGTCACACAGGCGTATCTCACCCTGTCAGAGGTGCTGGGACACATGGACATCCTGTTGAACGACGGCCGCGTACGCGAGGTGGAGGAGAACGGCGTGGTGCACTTCGAGGCTTGTTACGGACGGCCGGACGAAGTCCATGCCAATCAGAACGCGGGGCCGGATGCCCCGCGGAGGTAGAAATGACCGCGCCGGCCGCCGGAACCGCGCTGCGCCGCGCGGAGGAGCTGGCCGAGCGGATGCTCCCCGACCGCCGCGAGAAGAAGCGCATGCTCGTGATCGTCAACCCGTACGCCACCACGGTGTCGGACCGGCTGAAGAACCTCGTGGTCTACGCGCTCCAGGGCCGCTACGACGTGGAGGCGATCGACACGCAGGCGCAGGGCCACGCCACCGAGCTCTGCCACGCCGCCGCCGAGGAGGGCTACGACGTGGTGGTGGCCTTCGGCGGCGACGGCACCGTGAACGAGGTGGCCAACGGGCTGGTGGGCACCGACACGCCGCTCACATGCCTGCCGGGCGGCGCCACCAACGTGTTCGGCCGCACCCTCGGCATCCCCAACGACGTGGTCGACGCGACCGAGCACCTGCTGCGCATGGCGGACGAGTTCCGTCCCCGCCGCGTGGACACGGGGCTCGTGAATGGCCGCCACTTCGTGTTCGCCTCGGGCGTGGGGCTCGACGCGAGCGTGGTCGAGCGCGTGGACGCGCACCCCTACCGCAAGGCCAAGTTCGGCGAGTACTACTTCACCTACGCCGCGATCTCGAGCTTCAACAAGACCTACCTCTTCAACCCGCCGCGCATGCGCGTGGAGGCGGCGGGCAAGACGATCGACGGCGTCACCGTGATCGTGCAGAACTCGGACCCCTTCACGTACTTCGGCACTCGCCCGATCCGAGTGGCCGAGGGAGCGGGACTCGACACCGGCACCCTCGGCCTGGTGGTGCTGCGGCGCGCGACCCTGCTCGAGGTGCCCACGCTGATCCCGCGCATCTTCACCGGGCGCAGCGGCAGCGTGACGCGCCACCGGCAGGTGTCGGGCTTCGACCCGGTCGACGGCCTTACCGTGACGAGCGCCGACGGCCGCCCGCTGCCCCTGGAGGCAGACGGCGACTTCCTCGGCAACTACGACCGCATCGAGTACGCAGTGGCCCCCGGGGCGCTCCCCGTGGTGGCCTGACCGCGACGCGTAGGGCGCGCTAGCCGGCCGCGGGCCGCTCGGCGGCCACCGCGGCCTGATCGCCACTCGCGGCCGCGGCGTCGGCGGAGGGCTCGAGCCGCTCCGCCCGCGTGCTGGCCAGGAGCTCCTGGTAGAGCAGCTCGTGGCGCTGCGCCGCCTGGTCCCAGGCGAAGGCCTGGCGCGCGTGGTTGAGCACCGCCTCGCCGGCGGCGGCAAGGGCGGCGGGGTCTGACACGAGCGAGCGCAGCTCCTCGGCGATCACGCCCGGCATCGCGGGGACGAAGCGCACGCCCACGCCCGCACCGGCCAGGTGCACGCCGTAGCTCGGGTCGTCGCTCATCACCACGGGCAGGCCGCTCGACATGGCCTCCTGCACCGCCACGGGGAAGCCCTCGCCGCGCGACGGCAGGAGCAGAGCGTCGGCCGCCCGGTACAGCTCGGCCACGCGCTCCGACGGGATCGGGCCGAGCACGTCCACGCCCGGCAAGCCCTGCGGCTGAAGCGGCCCCGGCCCGGCCACCACGAGGCGGAAAGCGCCGTCGGCCGCCGCCGTGGCGGCCAGCGCCGCCTCGATGCCCTTCTTCGCCACCAGGCGTCCCACGAACAGGACGCGCGGGGTCTCGTCCCAGCCGAGCTCGCGCCGCAGCGCATCGCGCTCACCCTCGAGCGGCGGGCGGAAGAGGTTCGTGTCCACGCCGTTCGGCAGCACGAGCACGGGCTCGCGCGGGCCGAGCGCCTCGATCTCTGCGCCCACCTCGCGGTTGAGCACGATCACGGCATCGGCCGAGCGCACCGCAAGCTTTCCCACGCTGCCGATCGCCATCCGCTCCACGCGGTCGAGCAGGCGGGAGTCGTACGGCACGTGCCCTACGTGCTCGGTCATTACCAGCGCGGGTCCCCCCGGACCGCGGCGGCGCATGCGCGCCCAGATGAGCGCGAGCACAGAGCTCTGGTAGAGGAAGCCGTGCGCGTGCACGACGTCGGCCTGGGCGATCTCGCGGGCCAGCACCGGCGCCAGCCGCGGCGAGAAGATCGGATAGGGCACGCCCAGCCTGTTCTCGAGCACGTTGAGCGCGCCGACCCGGATCACGCCCTCGTCGTCGTAGCCCAGCTTCTCGCTCTTCAGGTGGCTCGCGTTGGATGCCACGTGGCGGACGTCGTGCCCACGCCGGCGCAGCTCGCGTCGCAGCGACCTGATGACCGTCTCGACGCCGCCGATGTGCGGAGTCGCGTAGTGGGAAACGAACAGAATTCGCATGGTCCTCAGATCAGAATGCGGCCTCTTGCCTCCAAAATCCAATGCTGGACGCGTAAAACTGCGAGCGCATCCTGTCCAGAAATGCCATCGGGCGGCTTCCCAGTGAGGATTCCAGCGTGAAACCTCTTGAAAACCTCATCGTTCCCGTACCGCAGTCTGCCAAGCACGTGTCCTGGGCCTGACCGCAAATAGCCGAGCCAGTGGTGCCACGACGCCGAAGCTGAGGTGCGGATCACCTCGGGCGCGCGGTGGTCGCCGTCGTTGGGGGTGAACACGGCAATGTCACGGAAGAGGTCGACCACGCCGAGTCCCCGCTCGCCCATCACCGCCACGTGCCACTCGGACACGGGCGCCTCGAAGTTCATCTGGATCGACACAGGCACCTCCCCCGCTCTCATCTGGGCATCGACCTGAGCGGGCGTGTTCTGGAGGCCGCGCGTGCTCGGGTGGACGGTCACGCTCACCGGCTCGAGGTCGGCGCCCGCCAGCGCGCGGGCCGTGTAGATCAGATGCGGCGACTCGTCGTAGAAGAGCCCGCCCGGGAGCTCGTCGAACCAGGTGGGGAGGCGGCGCGCAGGGTTCGATAGCTGCGTGGCCCAGACGGCGCGCACGCGGCCGATCTTGCCGCTGTCGAGCCAGCGCCGCAGCCGCCGGACCGACGGCGCGAACTGGAAGTTGTGGACGATCGCGAGCACGAGCCCGCGCTCCTGCGCCAGCGCGACCAGCTCCTCGCCCTCCTGCACGGTCATCGTGAACGGCTTCTCCGTGAGCACGTGCTTGCCGGCCTCGAGCGCGCTGCGGATCACGCGCTCGTGGGCGAACGGCGCCGTGCCACACGTGATCGCCTGCACGTCGTCGCGCACCGACAGCTCGTCCACGCCGGCGGCCTGCTCGTGGTGCGGGATCTTCAGCCGCTCCGCAGCTTCGCGCGCGCGCTCACCGCGGCGATCGGCCAGGCAGACCACATCAAAGCCGCCATGGCGGCGCATGGTCGGGATGTGCCGGTGCGTGGTCACCCAGCCTGCGCCGAAGCAGGCGACGCCGATCCGCTGTCCGGAGGCGCGAGTCACCTGCGCAGCCTAACGGCCCAGCCGCATGGCTACGAGTCGGTTGCTGACGAAGAACGGCGTGCCCTGTTGAGGCGGTCGCGCGCGCCGGCCGTCCTGGCTCACGCACTGCGGATTGACGAGGATGAAGCGCACGTGGAGCTTCCTGGCGAGCGCCCGGCCGCGCGGGCCGCCGGCGATGATCTGGCGCGCGGCGGCGGCCGGCCCCACCTCGGCCTTGGGCAGGATGTCCGCGGGGTCGAGCGCGGGGAACGTGTTCGCCTGCAGCAGCCATGCCGAGAGGAAGCTCCAGCAGCGGTCGGCCACCACACTGTCGCCGGGCCTGAGATCGGCCGAGATCGCGCGCATGCCGCTGAGGGTGCTCGCGTCCGCAAAGTCGTAGAAGCGGTGCACGTTCCGCGCCGCGCCCCAGGCCGGCACCGCGATCGCCAGCGTGAGGGCCAGCGCGGCGAGCGCCGCCAGCCGCGGGCGCAGCAGCTTCGTGATCCCGAAGGCCACGAGCGGGACCAGCGCGAGCGGCACGTAGTACGCCATGCGCACATAGGCGAGCGGCAGGTGGATGATCCACGAGTAGGCGAGCCCGACCACCACCACGAGCATCGCCACGAACGGCAGCAGCGTGCGCTGGCGGCGCAGCCACCAGAGCGCCAGCACGAACGCGACGATCCCCACGATCGAGAAGACCCAGCTCAGGTCCTGCACCACCAGGTCCAGGCGAACCTTGGTGGACAGGTAGGCGCGGTAGCCCTGCGTGCCGCCGAACTTGTGATCGGTCTGGATGACCGTGTACGCGACGCCCGGGCAGACCACCAGCGCCGCCACCGCGGAGCGGACGCTGCCGCGCACCAGCTCGCCCCGCTCGCGCGTGAAGACGAGAGCGCCGAGCACCGCCAGCCCCACCGCGCCCGCGCCCACGAAGAACGACAGCCGGTGAGCCGCGCACAGTGCCACCATCGACAGGCCGAAGCCGAATGCCTCGAGCCAGCCGAGACCCGTGCTCATGAGGCTCGCCACGTACAGGAGCGACAGGAGCATCAGCGCGAGCGCGGCGTTGTTCGCCAGACCGTGCCAGCCGAGCAGGTCCTGCGCGATCGGCAGCACGGTCCAGAGGGCGGCTGCAACCACCCCGGTGAGCACGCCCCAGAGCGTGCGCGCGAGCGCGAACACCGCGGCGATACTCATCAGCGCGAACACCCAGATGCCGTGCATCAGCACGCTGGCGGGCTGGCCGCCCATCACGAGATACGAGGCGAACACCGCCGGCACGCCCGGGTCCTGCCGGAACGGCGTGCCGCCCATCCAGAACGGGTTCTGGATCAGGAGCGTGCCGTGCTGGCGGATCTGGTCCGCGTACAGCACGTACTGGCCCCAGTCGTTTCCCGGGACCGGCGTGTGGCCGATCACCCGGGCCTGGAACAGGATCCCCACGAGCAGCGCGCCGAGCAGCCCGGCGATGCCCCACGCATCCTCGTACGACAGCGGCCGGCTCGGCTCGCGCGCGGGCAGCAGCAGGGCGCCCACGCCGATCAGGAGGCCGAGCGCCGCGCGGGTGGAGAAGCCGGTCAGGGGAATCCCCAGCGCCGGAACGGTCACGAGCAGGACGCACGACGCCGCGAAGCCCAACACCGGCACGGCGGCCAGCACCGCGGCCCAGCTCTCTCGTGTGCGGGCCGGCAGCAGCGGCACCAGCGCGAGACCGGGCGCGACGATCAGCACCAGGCCGGACAGCACGGGGAAGCTGCCGCCGAGCAGCGCGATCAGGAACTCGAGGACCGTGAGGGCCAGCGCGATGAGCGCGAGCGGCCGCCCGCGTCCCCACGCGATGGCGGGCACACGCCGGGTTGCCGCGGGAGCGGCTTGTATCGTCAGCAGGGCCAAGTGAAGCTCTTGCCTATCTCTCTGGCGAGCCTCGCCGCGTGCGCCGTCCTCGCCGCGCCGGCACACGCCGAAACCGGAAACGGATTGTATGAGCCGTTCCCGTCGCCAACCTCCGGCGCGGTCGCCCAGGAGTTCCTCGGCTCGCTTCCGCACGGTCTGGGGCTACTCGAGCTGAACGGCTTCGACATCGAGCGCGGGGTGTTGGTGGGCGCGCAGACCGAGCGCGCCTACAAGGTCGGAACCGCGCCAATGGCCCGCGCGAGCGCGAGCTCCGGCTTCGCGCCCTCCTTCGGCTGGCCGCTCGCCGTCGTACTGCTCGCCGTGGCCCTCGGCGGCGCCGGACTCGTAGCCGTGCGCCGACGGTGAAGCGCCCGTCCCCGCTCGCGATCGTGCTCGCCGCGCTGGTCCTGTTCGGCGCTGGTCTCGGCATATTCGTGGCCGTCGACAGCGGCGGCAAGGCCGCGCCCGGGCCGGTCGTGGCGAACATCTCCCCGAC
>Ga0070680_100004676_pt1 | contig 10295 bp, 16 predicted proteins | sample KBSC73BmetaG_FD_64672 | JGI IMG/M metagenome (GOLD analysis project Ga0070680, IMG submission 64672) | Corn rhizosphere microbial communities from Kellogg Biological Station, Michigan, USA - KBS C7-3B metaG | ecosystem: Host-associated > Plants > Roots > Rhizosphere | place: USA: Michigan... | reverse complement strand
GGCGAGGTCGGTTGAGGGTGCCATTCGACTTTCAACAGGGAGAGAGTCCCCCCCAGATATACCCATCTGAACTTCCCGCTTTCTGAAATGGCCTCTTGACAAATTCTTCAGGTCATGTTAGGATTACTAATAGATGGCGAGCGGGAATTGACTTGCTGCCAATCGAAGGGACATACGGAAATGAAACAGAACACCGAAAAGGCGAAGGCGACCGTTAAGGATTTTTCCGAAGGTAAGGACGGTTCAACGGAAGTCACGGTGGATTATGAATTTTCCTATGATATTCTGGAAAATTCCGAGGAACTTGCTCAGAAGTTTTCGCCTGCTGATGTTTTGAAGCTTGCTAATCAGCGTATTAAACAGACGGCGAATTCTTCGGCACGTCAAAAGGCTACTTCCAAGTATGCTATTGACCCGTCCTCGCCTGCGGCTGTTCGTGACCGTATGATTAAGGATATGGTTTCGCAGGGTATTCCGCAGGATGTGGCTACCAAGCAAATTGACGCGCTTTTGGCCTCTGTCAAGCCCGCCACGGTGTAATAGATTTCAAGCTGGGCGTATGTCCCAGGTGAAATAAAAATGGCCTAGAAGGGTTTTAATTTCCCTTCTAGGCCATTTGTTTTTGTGCTTGATGATTATTTGGCCGCGAGTAACTTGGATACTATCTCACAGGCTCTTTTAGTGCCCAATCCCATATCCTTTAATTCTTTCACCATTCGATAGACTAGAAATACTTGCGCGGCCGTCAATTCGATTTTCATAATCAATTCCCCTTCCCATTGTAAATGGTTTGCGCGATCGCCAGGGCATTAGCTTTGAAATGATAGTGGCTTGTGCCGCGAACCATTTCCTTGCCATCGCGGTTGACATGGGTTACGTGATTCATACCCAAATGCAATTTGATGGCGCCGCAGCATGGGCAATGGTCATTATCACGTTTCATGCGCCAATGGTCACAGATGAGGCATTTAATCAATTTGATTTTCATTTTGTCACCATTTCATACTGAACAATTTTTGTGGTGAATGGAGCGCCATCATCGAACCGTTTATCAGAGGTAATCAATTCTGATACGTAGTTGCGCGCCTCTAATTCAGTGAAGAAAAACGCATGTGCGTTCTGTTCGTTTGGACCTTCGCACATGTCTGTATACCAGGCGTGAACCATGTAAAGCGTTTGTAACATCACATCACATCCTTTCCATTTAACAAACCCACCGCTCAGGCGCTGAGCATATCAGATTAAATTTATTTGTCAAGCATTATCAAAATCCTTAATAAATTCTCAATATATTAATTCATATATAAATTAATATTATTTTATATATGAACATTTTTATTTTATATCTGAACTATCATTGAACCTTCATTCATATAACCATCCCCTATAGCCTCCATTATTGGGTCCCATCCACCTGCCCAATGCCCAATATTAATCTCATCTCTTTTATAAAAATATTTTCAAAATTAAAAATATTAATCATGAATATATAAAATTAGGGCATAAATATATAAAATTAGGGTCCCATCTAAAGGGTAATGTTACTTGGAAATGATTATAAATTAATTAATGATTAATGATTATAAGGACTTCAGAACCTTGACACGTAAGTAAGTCAGATGCTATGCTAGTATCAAGCGATAGGGTCTGAAATTTCGGTTTATAGGAAATATCATATTTCATTAATGATGAGCTATAATAAATCATAAATGATCAGGTAATAAATCATGCCATTAGGAATTGTATCGGAAGAGGAATTTAATAAGGAATTTGAATTAATTATTAATGATGAACTTATTAATAATTTAAAATCTGTTAATAATTCATCAAAGGTAGAAGTCAAAGAAATTCCTCATGGCAGGGGAGTTGGAAATGATAATGTTCCTCAATCAATTAGAAAATTAATTGGTGAGGAATCTATTATGGGTTCAAGCGCGCAAGAATTATCTGAATCATTTGGTGTTAGCAAATCATCTATTAGTGCTTATAAGAAATCTGCTACAAGTACATCCTCATATAGAAAGCCGAATCAGGAATTATTAGATCATACTAATAAAGTAAGAGATCGCATTACAAGGAAATCTAGAAGGTTACTTCTACGCGCGATCGATCATATTACTGATGATAAGTTGAAAGATACTAAGGCATTAGAACTATCATCCATTGCAAAGAACATGGGTGGTATTATGAAGGATATGACGCCTGATGTTAATGTTAATCAGGTGAATAATTCTGTTCTTATTTACATGCCGCGGGTCAAAGAAGAAGATGAATTTGAAGTAATTGATGTTCGTGATTAATTATGGGAATTCCCAATTCACATTATTTAGTTTGTCCTAAATGTAAGAGATATACAAATCGAATCTTTCGCGAAACAGAAGATGGATTTGGTGTTTGCAATAAGAATGGATGCGACGCTAGATTAGTTCCAAGAGCATTAGTTAAAGGGAATAAGAAATTAGAAAAGGCAAGGGAAGAATATGAAAAGATTAATTCTACTTGTAATTCTAATAACTGTTCCATTAATTAATTATTCTTGTCTGAATAATGATCTTAATCCATTAGTAACATTAGAAGCGCAGACATTACCAATCACCATCCACGTAGAACATGCACAGAATGCCGCGATTGATAATGTAACTAATTATACAGTTCAATTAGATAATCAGGCCGCGATCCCATATCCAAATGTATTGGATGCGGTTTGTTCATGTATCAAGACTCCTAATTTCGTTATCAATGATACGAACGCGCATACCATTATTATTCTAGCTTCAAACATTTGGGGTTCCTCAACTCCATTCACAATTAATTTTAAAGTAACCATTCCTGCTAAAGTTACTAATGGTGTGTTAAAAGTAGGTGCCTAATTATGAGAATGAAAAGATTTTCAATTCTACTAGCATTTCTATTTCTATTCCTATCTCATTCGGCATTTGCACAACAGGATGTTTGCAATCAAACAAACAATCTGTTGAATGTCGCGATCAATTCTACTACTGCTGCAACAACGCGATTAGTAGATAATACTGGTGCTACCCAACGCTATATTGTTGTTTGCAACTATACTGTCGTTCTCGTCGGTAATACTGTTGCTAATACTCTTATCTTTAAACAGGGTACAGGCGCGAGTTGTGGAACTGGTTCTAGTAATATTACTGGTCCTATATCCGCTGGTTCTGCTGCTACAAGTAATATTGTTTTACCTGCGTCTGCATTACCTTTTGGTAAATTACAGGTAGGAAATTCCCTTTGCATGACGACGACTACTACTGATTTAATTGGTGGTAATCTTACTTATGTATTTGTTGGGCCTGGAATTCCCTAATCAATTATTATTCCCATATTAATCCAGTGAATAAACTTAAATGCGTAAACCTCCTTATTATGGATATGTAGAGCCAAATTCTAATATGGATAGGCGAAATAATGGTTATCGATTTGACAAGAGTATAAATCTGGGAAACATTATTTCGATGGTCGCGCTTTTAATTACTTTATTTGGATTTGGTATGAAGATACTTGAACGAATGGATAGCATGGAAACAAAAGTTAATCTTATGTGGGAACAGTTTTCAATTACCTTAAAGAATAATATTAAGAATTAGAAATAAATTATGATCGTTCTATTCGATTATATCATCATTAGAATTAAGCAATTAATTCTTATCATTGGTTCATTAGCATTTGTAATCATGAACCATTTGAATTTACTTCACATCTCAACTACTTGGGGTGATAGGATTGAATTAGTTCTTATTCTAATTGTTGCTATTAATAGACCATCATTTTATTTAGATAACAGTTCCTCATTCGTTAATGGAGTAAAGCAAAATTATGAAGGTAGCAACTCTTCTATTGGTTCTAAGTGAATTCACTGTTATTCTAAAGACTAAGGGTTATATTACAGCTACTGATGATTTTGGGGATTTTTCTAACATCGCGAATGATATTGAACTTGCGACTGAATTAGAAGGAATTCTTAGGAAGCACGGCGTTGATATTCCCAATAAGGTTGATAAGGTATTACAACTTATCCCTTTAGTGGTGGAATTGATCAAGAATTAAACCAATTCCCTAAGAAAGTAATTAATAATATGTTCTCACCTGAAGAAGTTACAAAGGCAGTTCAGAATGTTCTTAATGCGGATATTACTATCCCTGAAGGACATAAGGTTGCATTTGTAACTGTAGCAAATCAAAATGGTTTGCAAACGGCAATCGCGGCCAAAATTAATGATACTTGGCGCGTTCAAGGTGATATCGGATTCCATCCTAATAATAAAGATTGGGAATATGGAATCACAGTCCAGGCAACTTGGTGATTAATGTTCACGAATCAAAGTAAGGTTATTGAGATTGGAAATAAGAAGGTTATAGATTACGAAGATATCAAACCTATTTTAAATCCAACTCAATCGTATGATCTTGAAAAGGTTCTTAGAATAACACCTGCGAAGAATAGAATTGAAACCGCGTTAGGATTTACCGGATTATCTAAGAAAGATTGGTTTATTGATTCTGGTGTTATTCAGGATTGGGATAGAGATAAGAGTTATATTACTAGGTGGCTTAGTAAAGATATAAGATTACCATTAGGAATTGCATTTAGGTTATCTAAAGTTCTTGGTGTTAGTTGTGAAATCTTATTTGAGGATTATGCATAAATGGGAATGAAAAGCGCGCATCCAGGATTTCAAGCTATTCAGGATATGATCTCTAAGAAAGAAGGTGTAAGTAAAAATAGTGCTGGTGCTATCCTTGCATCTAGAAGTAGGAATGCATCACCTGAAGCAAAGAAAAAGAATCCTAGATTGAAGATGGTTAAGGGATAATTTTTGTGCCATTCGATGAGAAAGGGGAATGGAAACCTAATATTAAGCAGGAAAAGCTATTAGCTATTCCTCCTTCTATTAAAGAAGCTGCATTATTAGGTGGCGCGGGAACTGGTAAATCTGAATTACTTCTAATGCTAGGGATTTCTAATAAGTGGCATGAGAATGGTAATTTCAAACAATTATTTACCAGAAGAACATTTCCTGAATTAAAATTAGAAATCATTCCGCGAAGTAGAAATATTTATCCTAAATTCGGTGGTAAGTACAATTCTACTGATAAGGTTTGGACATTTGAATCTGGCGCGTTAATTTTCTTTGGTCATTGCGAGAATGAAAGTGATGTTAAGAATTACGATGGTATGGAGATCAATCTCTATACACCGGATGAAATAACATCATATACGGAATATCAATATTTATATATTGGATTTACTCGCGTTAGAACAAGTGATCCTAATCTACCTGCTATTATTAGATCAGCAGGAATGCCCGGTGGGATAGGACATACTTGGGTTAAGAAAAGATTTATTGATCCATATCCTAAAGGTGGCAAGATATTACGAGGTAAAGGTGGAAATAAAAGAATCTTTATCTTCGCGACCTTAGTTGATAATAAAGAACACATTGATCCAGGATATGCGCAATCATTAGAAGCATTACCAGAAGCTGAAAAGCGCGCCAAGAAATATGGTGATTGGGATGCTTATAGTGGACAAGTATTTGATGAGTTCCGGGAAGTTAATTATCCTGATGAACCTGATAATGCTTTACATATAATTCAACCTTTTGATATTCCTAATTGGTGGATTAAGATTTTAGCAATTGATTGGGGTTGGAACCCCGGTCAAACGATTTTACAATTTGGAGCGATATCACCCAATCGAAAATTATATTTATATCGCGAACTTGCTTATAGTAAGATTTTAATTAAAGATTGGGCCGCGGAAATCAAACCAATTATTGAGAAAGAGAATATTGAGGATATTGTAATTTGCCATTCCGCCGGTCAGCATAGAGGTGAACCTCAAACTATTTTAGAACAGGTAAGTGAAGCATTAGGAATTACAATTCGATTAGGTGAGAAAGATCGAGTTGGCGGTAAGATGTTGTTACATGAATTCCTAAGATGGAAACAATTACCAGTTCCAAGTAGTGAGACATTAATCTTTGACCAGGAAAAGGCAGATTGGATTTTAAGGAATAAAGGTTTAGAAGATTATAAGTTATATCTTTCCTTATTCGATCCTGTTAAAAAGGAAGATAACTTACCAAAATTACAAATTTTCAATACTTGCAAATATCTTCCAGGCGCGATTAAAGCCTGTGTTTATGATGACAAGAACGCGAATGATGTAAAAGAATTTGTTGGTGATGATCCTTATGATACTGTAAGGATGCTAATTAGAAGAGCTGATACTTATTTTGATTCCTCTAATGAAATGGCAAAGGAATTAGAAAAGAGAGAAGCTCTTATTAAACAGTTTGAAACCAACAAAGATATGACAGCCTTCTATAGAAATGCTAGAAGATTAGAATTAGAATCGGATGATAGCGCATTAGCAGTTACAAGATTTCATAGAAGGCATTGATTTATCATGAAAGAAATTTTAGAAGCATTTAAATATTGGTTAATCGATAAGTTTGAAAAGGAAGAAGAGAATCCTCTAATTGAGGAAATTCATTTTCTTAGACTTCAACTTGAAAAGAAAGATATTGAAATTAAACGATTAACTGATAAGATCATTCAATTCTCTGAACCTCAAATTATTAATAAAGAGGTTGAGAATTTTGATGATGTTGAATCAATTAATAAGAATTCTTATATCCCCTGGAATGTTAAGAAGAGGCAATTAGAAGAAGAAGATAGGAAAAAAGGATATAAGATTAAGTTAGAAGCAGAAGAAGCTCTTAATAAGAATAAAAGCACAGAGCAATTGGAAAAAGAAATCATTAGTGAGTTTGATGAATTAGTTGCTGATAATGAAGGAGTTACAAAATGATTGGTGGCGTTGATCCTATGTTGATGCAGAAGTTAGCACAGATGCGCGCTGGTCAAATGAATGGTCAGATGCCACAGATGGGAAATAATATTCCATCTGCATCTACTGTTAGTAATCCACAAATGGGAATGGTGCAACCACCTATTTCACAGCAACCAATGGCGCAGCAGGGTATTGGACAATTAAATCCACAGGTTATTCAGGCATTGATTGCGCGACGGAATATGATGCAAATGCAACAGCCATCAGGAATGCAGCCTAATCCAATGGGGCAGTAACATGGCAAATGGATTTAGGTTTGCACCATCTCATATTCCTTTGTTTAAGAAATTTAGTACAAAGCCTAAAGTAACAAAGTTAAAGATTGCTCAACCTAAGTTTCCTAAATTGAAGAAACTTTAAAATGCCAAAAGAACCTGTGCTGTCTGAAGAATTAAAGGCAGCACTTAAAAGTTTAGTCGATGAGTTTGATAAAGAAGATCAAACTTCACGCGAACGTCAAATTCGCCAATGGAAAAGACTGCAATATATGTGGGCAGGATTTTCCCGTGTATGGTGGAGTGAGACTGCACATGATTGGCGCGTTTTTGATTCTACAGTAAATGTAGATGATGGCGATCAAGCTTATTACGATAAGAACATTAATATCTTTAAAGCATTCTTAGAATCGATTATTGCTGCAATGTCAGCAGCGGTTCCTGGTATAAAATTCAAACCAGATGATGCGGATAAAGTTAATGATTGTTTGACCGCGAAAGGCGCGAATAAGATTATTGAATTAATCTTTGAACATAATGACGCGCCACTATTATTTATCAAATCCCTATTTGTCTATTGCACTCAGGGAATGGTCGCGGCTTATAATTATACCGATGAGAGTTTGGAATATGGTTCCGTAGAAGTTGGCAATTATAAGAATGAAACTCAAAAGGTTAATAATTCTTATTGCCCGGAATGCGGAAAACAAATTCAAGGTTTAGATTTAGAAGCTGCAATTAAATCGGAATTACTTGAAATTGATGAATTTGATCCTGGGGATGATGACGCGGCGTTTCATAATGATATCGCAGAAGGTAAAATCCTTTGTGAGCATTGCCAGCAGGAAATTGATCCTGAATTAAGAGAAGAAGAAATCGTTGTTAGCAGGATGGTTGGATTAACAACTCAACCAAAATCGCGGCAGAAGATTATTGTCGAAGGTGGATTATACGTTAAAGTTCCAAATTATGCGCGGTGTCAGGCTGATGTTCCATATTTAAATTATTCTTACGAGACTCATTATTCCTTTCTTTATAAGAAATATAAAAATTTAAGGGATGGTGATAAGGATCTATCATCTATTTCTGATTCAGATGGAAATCAGATGTATGATAGATGGGGAAGATTAAGTCCCCAATATTATGATGAATATCCGCGCGCCACACCAACTGTTAGAAATTGGTGGATTAGGCCAAGTGCATTTGAAGGTATTAAAGATGATCTTTTAAGAAAAGAAGCTTATAAAACATTCCCTGATGGTTGTAAGATTGTCTATGTAAATGATCTATTTGCAGAGGCATGTAATGAAGCATTAGATGATCATTGGACTTTAACTTATAATCCTTTAAGCGAATTTCTTCATTTCGATCCTCTTGGGTTGATGATTACATCAATTCAGGAGATTATGACTGATTTAATTAGTTTAACATTACAAACTATTGAACAGGGAATCCCACAGACATTCGCGGACCCATCAGTTTTAAATTTCAATGCTTATAGGAACACGGAGATTAAACCGGGTTCTATTTTTCCTGCTAAACCAAAATCAGGAAAATCTATTAGTGAAGCATTTTATGAAGTAAAGACAGCGCAATTATCACAGGAAGTTGGTCCATTCGGTGATAAGGTTCAGGAATTAGGACAATTTTTATCCGGTGCGATGCCAGCGGTGTTTGGAGGGGATCAGAATAATTCTAGCAGAACTGCATCACAATATGCAATGTCTAGGGCGCAAGCATTACAAAGATTACAAACGCCCTGGAAAATGATTACGTTCTGGTGGAAGAATATTTTTGGTAAAGCTGTTCCTGCTTATATCAAGAATATGCTTGCTGATGAAAAGATTGTAAAGTCTCAGGGGGATAGCTGGATTAATGTTGTAATTAGAAAAGCAGAATTAGATGGTAAATTAGGCGATGTCGAATTAGAAGCCGCTGATGATTTACCAATGACAATTGCACAGACTAAAGATGTTATCATGCAATTGTTCAATATGAATAATCCTGCTATTCTTGAGGCATTAGCAATTCCCGGAAACTTACCTTTAATCGCGCAGGCAATTGGATTAACTGATTTTGAAATTCCCGGTGAGAATGATAGAGAAAAGCAGTTAGAAGAAATTCAACTATTAATTCAATCTAGTCCAATTACAGGCGATCCTGATCCCATGACAGGAATGCCAAATGAACAATCATCTATTCAACCTGAATTATTAGTTGATAAACATGCTGTTGAGGGTGAAGTTTGTAGGGAATGGTTAGTTGATGAAGTTGGAAGGCAATGTAAGGTAGATAATCCAAACGGTTATAAGAATGTTCTTTTACATCTGAAGGCTCACATCGAAGCAATGAAAGTATTACAAGGTGGAATGCAACCACCAGCAGGTAATCAACCGACAAATGGTAATGGAATGGCTAATGCTCCCAAGCCTCCACAACCACCAATTATGGGACCAGCAACTAGTCAGGAAGTGAATCATGGGCCGCGGCAGTAATATTTTTATGAAGATTCCTGTTAATTATTATTCCCCTGATGATGAAGGTATATTAGAGGATAGTACATTAACGCCTGATGGAATCTTAGACATTCTTAACTCTGATGATGAATCCGATGAACCTGGTAAAACTGATGATTCAGAGTTGGATGAAAAAGAAGAAAAAGAAGGCAAAGATAAAAAAGAAGAAATTGAAGAAGATGATAAAGAAGGTAAGGAAGATAAGAAAGAAGAAAAGGAAATTAAATTAAATGAAGATGAGGAAGATGAATTAACATTCAAGCATATTCCTCGTCAGCAGATTTTAAAGAAGTATCCGAATTTCTTTAAAGAATTTCCTTCGATTGAAAAGACGATTTATAAGGAACAGCAATATAGTGAGCTGTTCCCAACGATGCAGGAAGCTAAAGATAGTAAAGAAGCTGCTGAAAATTATCAGCATTTTGAATCTGCTTTACTATCGGGAAATATTTCACCAGTTCTCAATTCATTAAAGCAATCTGACCCGAATGCTTATGAAAAGGTTGTTGAAACTTTTTTACCGACATTAATTAAATCTGATAAGAACGCATCTGCAATTATTACCGCGCAGGTGATGAAGGGTTCTATTATCACGATGTTTAGTGAAGGTAAGGCGCGGAATAATGAGAACTTACAATTAGCCGCGCAGATTCTTCATGAATTCGCTTTTGGAACTGGTCAAAT
>Ga0070680_100004675_pt1 | contig 10296 bp, 9 predicted proteins | sample KBSC73BmetaG_FD_64672 | JGI IMG/M metagenome (GOLD analysis project Ga0070680, IMG submission 64672) | Corn rhizosphere microbial communities from Kellogg Biological Station, Michigan, USA - KBS C7-3B metaG | ecosystem: Host-associated > Plants > Roots > Rhizosphere | place: USA: Michigan... | reverse complement strand
ATGGGCGAGAACGGCGCCGGCAAGTCGACGCTGCTCAAGATGATGGCGGGCGTGCTGCCGCCCGATCGCGGCGGCGTCACCATCGGCGCGTCGGTGACGATGGGCTACTTCGCGCAGCACCAGATGGAGCAGCTCGACGGCGAGCGCACCGTGTTCGAGGAGCTGCAGGCGCACGCTCCGACGACCGGCATCGGCGTCCTGCGCAACCTGGCCGGCGCCTTCGGCTTCATCGGCGACGACGTCGACAAGCCCGTGCGCGTGCTGTCGGGCGGCGAGAAGGCGCGGCTGGCGCTCGCCAAGATCTTGTTCGACGCGCCGAACCTCCTCGTCCTCGACGAGCCGACCAACCACCTCGACCTCGCCACCAAGCGCGCGCTCTTGAAGGCGCTCGCCGCCTACGAAGGCACCGTCGTCTTCGTCTCGCACGACCGCGCCTTTCTGCGCGCGCTCGCCACCCGCGTCATCGAGCTCGCCCCCGGCGTCCCGCCCCACGTCTACGGCGGCCGCTACGACGAATACGTCGCGCAGACGGGCCGCGAGGCCCCCGGCATGCGCGCCCAAAACTAAAACAACCGAGAGATCACGAGATCAGGGACAAAAACCCTAAAACTGTTTTTGGTAGTTTCCCTGAGCTCTTGATCTCTCGGTTGTTTCATCTGGCGCTATGATGCGTGGATGTCACTCGTTGATTCGCCGCGTGCGGTTGTTACTGGGGCTGGTAGCGGGCTTGGCCGCGCGTTTTGCCTCGAGCTGAAGAAGCGTGGGGCGCGCATCGTGTGCGCCGACATCGATGACGCGGCGGCGCAGAAGACCGCCGGCGAGGTCGGCGGCAGCGCCGTGCGCTGCGACGTCTCGCGCATCGAAGATGTCGAGGCGCTCGCCGTCGAGGCCGAGCGCGCGCTCGGCGGCGTCGACCTCGTCATCAACAACGCCGGCGTCGCCGTCGCCGGCCCCGTCGGCGAAGTGCCGCTCGACGACTGGCGCTGGATCATGGGCGTCAACCTGTGGGGCGTCATCTACGGCTGCCACGTGTTCGCGCCGCGCCTGAAGAAGCAGGGACGCGGCCACATCCTCAACGTCGCCTCCGCCGCCGGATTGCTGGCGCCGCCGGGCATGGCGCCTTACAACGTGACCAAGGCCGCCGTCGTCGCGCTGTCCGAGACGATGTCCGCCGAGCTCAAGCAAACGGGCGTCGGCGTGACCGTGCTCTGCCCGACCTTCTTCCAGACCAACATCGGCAAGAGCGCGCGCGGCAGCGATCCCAAGCAGGCCGCGTTCGTCGAGCGCCTGATGGCGCGCGCCAAGATCCAGGCCGAGGACGTCGCGCGCATCGCGCTCGACACCGCCGCCGCCGGCGAGCTCTACGCGCTGCCGCACGCCGACGGCCGCTGGATGTGGCGCCTGAAACGCTGGGCGCCCGATCGCTACATCTCGGTCACCGCGCGCGTGGCGACGCGGCTCACACGCTGACGAATCTTCGTCCGGCGATTTCGACAGTGTGTCGAATCGCTGGACAGACACTCTGGCGCACGCGCGCGCGATCGCCGCGCCGCGCGCGCACTTCGCCGACGGCACGACGAATGCTCTTCCGCAGCGACGGAGGACATCGTCATGGCCATCTTGATCCCGAGCGTGATCGGAGTCGCGCTCACCGTCGCGTTTCTCGTCTGGCAGCGCGATCTCGCGCGCGCCCGGCGTCGTCCCGAGCCGCCGCGCAAGAAGCTTTGGCACTATCCGTCGGTTTCGGTCATCAGACCGGTACGCGGCGCCGACGTCGGCGCGCGTGAGAACTTCGAAGCGGCGCTCGACACCGGCTACCCCGGCGAGGTCGAGACGCTCTTCGTGTTCGACGACGAATCCGATCCCGGCCTGCCCATCGCGCGCGACGTGGTGCGCGCGCACAACGCCGGCTTCAAGCCGGGCAAGGCCGCGGTGCTCGTCGCCGGCGCGCCGCCGCCCGCGCGCACGGGCAAGCTCAACGCCATGATCGTCGGCGCGGCGCGCGCGCGCGGCTCGCTCATCGCCTTCGGCGACTCGGACACGCGCCCCGATCGCGCGCTCTTGCAGGAGCTCGTCGAGACGCTGATGACCACGCCGCGCGCCGGCTCGGCGTTCGCGCCCGTGGTCATCGACGACGCGCCGCGCGGCGCCGGCGACGTGCTCTACGCGCTCATGCAGAACGCGCTCTACGCGCCGCTCGCCGCGCGCGCCGCCGCCCGGCACGACGGCGCGCTGCCGTTCATCATGGGACAGATCATGGTGTTCAAGCGCGAGGCGCTCGACGCCATCGGCGGCGTCGCGTGCGCGACCGGCCAGCTCGTCGACGACATGTACATCGGCCGCCGCGTCGCCGGCGCCGGCTATCGCAACCTCCTGGTCAAGCGCGGGCTCAAGGTGCCGACGGGCGGCCTCGGGCTGCGCGACTTTCTGCCCATCTACCGGCGCTGGATGGCGTTCTCGCGCAACGGCTTGCCGATGGCGTTCACCTGGCCGCAGTGGCTGCTCGGCGGCGGCTTCTTCGCGGCGGTGGTGACGACGATCGTCGCCGGCCTCGCCGCGCCGCCGATCGCGATGCTGGCGCCGGCGATCGCCATCGCCACCTTCACCGCCACGCTGCTCCAGCTCAACCGCACCTACGGCGGCGCGCCGGTGCCGCTGCGCTGGTGGTGGACGCCGGCGCTGCTGCTCCTGATCGCGCCCGCCGTGCTCGTCGCGACGCTGCTGAAAAAGCAGGTCGGCTGGCGCGGGCGCACCTACGACGTCGATCGCACGGCGGCGCTCGCCGTCGGCCACGGGTGACCCATGCGCGCGCTCACCGCTCTGTTGGCTCTGCTCGTGGCGGCGCCCGCGTTTGCCGACGAACCGGCCATCGCCGATCCCAACGGCCATCCGTTCACGCTCGCCGCGTCGCGCGGCCGCCCCGTCGCGCTCATCGTCGTCTCGCGATACACGCGCAAGGACGCCGAGCGCATCAACGACGCGCTCACGCCGCTGGCCCGCCGCAACGTCGACGTCATCACCGCCGTCGACTTCATGGGCATCCCGGGCCTGTTCCACGGCTACGCGCGGCGCAAGATCCGCGAGGCGCAGACGCGCTCGCCCATCCGCATGCTCGTCGACGAGCACGGCCAGTGGCGCCGCTTCTTCGGCGTCGCGCCCGACAAGCGCGTCGACATCCTCGTCCTCGATCGCGCCGGCGTGTTGCGCGGACGTTTCGCCGGACCCAAAGAGGTTCACGCGGCGCTCGACCTCATCCGCACGCTCTGACGTGCTAACGTCCGCGATCGTCATGAGCGACGAGATTGCGGCGTTTCGTCCGGTTCCACGCACCGGCGTCATCTACGTCACCACCGAAGCGGTCAAGCACGGCTTCTCCGCCACCGACGCCGAGTGGTGCAACCTCGGCCAGGGCCAGCCCGAGACCGGCGAGCTCCCCGGCGCGCCGCCGCGCGTGCACCAGGTCGGCATCGCCGTCGACGATCAGGAGTACGCGCCGGTCGCCGGCCTGTGGGAGCTGCGCGCCGCCGTCGCCGATCTGTACAACCGCCTCTACCGCACCGGCATGAAGTCGCAATACAAGCCGGAGAACGTGTGCATCTCGGGCGGCGGCCGCACGGCGCTGACGCGCGCCGCCGCCAGCCTCGGCCACGTCAACCTCGGCCACTTCTTGCCCGACTACACCGCCTACGAGGAGCTGCTCGACATCTTCAAGGCGTTCACCGCCATCCCCATCCTCCTCGAGGGCGATCGCGGCTACGCCTTTTCCGCCGACGATCTGCGCCGCGAGATCCTCGGCCGCGGGCTCTCCGCGCTGCTGCTGTCGAACCCGTGCAACCCGATGGGCAAGCTCGTCGACGGCGAGGAGATGCAGCGCTGGGTCGCCACCGCGCGCGAGCTCGACTGCTCGCTCCTCCTCGACGAGTTCTATTCGCACTACATCTACCGCGCCAAGCCCGGCGCGCTGCCGGTGGCGTCGGCGGCGCGCTACGTCGAGGACGTCGACAAGGATCCGGTGCTGATCTTCGACGGGCTGACCAAGAACTGGCGCTACCCGGGCTGGCGCGTCACCTGGGCCGTCGGGCCGCGCGCGGTCATCGACGCGCTCGCCTCGGCCGGCTCGTTCCTCGACGGCGGCGGCTCGAAGCCGCTGCAGCGCGCGGCCATTCCGCTGCTCGAGCACGAGCACGTGGTCAAGGAGACGCGCGCCATCCACGACGTCTTCCGCAAGAAGCGCGATCGCATGCTCGCCGGCCTCGAGCAGCTCGGCGTGCGCTTCGACCGCGTCCCCGACGGCACCTTCTACTGCTGGGGCAACGTCGCCGATCTGCCGCCGCCGCTCGACGACGGCATGCGCTTTTTCCGCGCGGCGCTGGCGCACAAGGTGATCGTCGTGCCCGGCGAGTTCTTCGACGTCAACCCGGGCAAGCGGCGCCGCGGGCACGGCTCGCGCTTCGCCGGCTACGTGCGCTTCTCGTTCGGCCCCGCGGCGGCGACGCTCGATCGCGCCATCGAGCGCATCGGCGAGCTCATCAGGAACCCGCCGGCCGCTACTTCGGCGCGAACCTGAGCGCCACCGAGTTCATGCAGTAGCGCTCGCCCGTCGGCGTCTGCGGCGCGTCGTCGAACACGTGGCCGAGGTGCGAGCCGCACTTCTTGCAGCGGACCTCGACGCGGCTCATGCCGTGGCTGCGATCTTCGATGCGCTCGACCGCGTCGGAATTGGCCGACTCGAAGAAGCTCGGCCAGCCGCAGTGCGACTCGAACTTGGTGTCGCTGCGGAAGAGCTCGTTGCCGCAGGCGCGGCACGAGTAGATGCCGACGCGGTTTTCGCCGAGCAGCTTGCCGGTGCCGGGCCGCTCGGTGGCGGCGCGGCGCAAGACCGCGAACTCCTCGGGCGACAGCTCCTTCTGCCACTCGGCGTCGCTCTTGTGCACGTCGTAACGCTTGTCGTCCATGATGGGATCTTACGCCGGAACCGGCGCCGCGGTTACGCGACCGTCGTCGTCGCCGTGCTCGCGCGCCGGCGGGGCGGCGGCAGGCAGGCGGATCTCGAAGAGCGCGCCGCCGAAGCGGCCGCTGCGGTGCGCGATCGAGCCGCCGCGCGACACCACCAGCCGCTTGGCGGTCGCCAGGCCGAGCCCGACGCCTTCGCCGCCGGCGACGCCGCGGCGGAACGCGCGAAACAGATCGTCGGTAGCCGCCTGGATGCCCGGGCCGCGATCTTCGACCTCGAGGACGATCTCGTCACCGAGGCGGAAGCCGCGCACCTCGATCACCGGCGGAACGTCGGCGCGGTAGCCGTACTTGAGCGCGTTGTCGATGAGGTTCTGCAGCGGCGAGGCGACCACGATCGGCTCGCACGCCGCGCGCACGTTTTCGCAGGCGACGACGAGCTTGACGTCCTGCGCGCGCGCCTTTTCCTGGAAACCTTCGACGACGTCGCCGACGATGGGCGCCACGTCGCACGCCGCCGCTTCGGCGGGGTTCACCATGCGGCTGAAGTCGAGCAGCATGTCGATCATGCTGGAGAGCCGCCGCGCCGACCGTTCGATGCGCGCGGCGGTGCGCTTGACCGGCGGCTCGACGTTGGCCTGCTCGATCACCTGCGAGCCGCTCAAGATGGGCACGAGCGGATTGCGTAGATCGTGGGCGACGCGGCCGGCGAACGCTTCGAGGTCGGCGTTGGCCTGCTCGAGCGACTGCACGGTGCGCGCTTCGGCGACGCAGGTGCGCTCCTCGCGCCGGCGCGCGGCCAGGAGCAGCGCGACGCAGCCGCAGATGACCAGGCCCATGAGCGCCATCTCCTCCCAGCGGCGGCGGTGCTCCGATTCGGCGATGTCGTCGAGCATGCGCGTCGCGCCGGCAGCGGCGGCGGCACGCTGGCTGCGCACCTCGTCGTTGAGATCGTCGACGGCGTTGGCCATCTCGAGCGCGCCGGCCTGGAGGCCGCGCGCGCGCGCCGCGTCGACGCGCCGCCTGAACGCGTTTACCGACGGCGTGATCGGCACCAGGCCCTCGACGCGGCCGGCGCGCGCCCAGCCGTCGAAGGCGGCGGCGGCCGAGGCGAGGCGATCTTGCGCGTCGGTGGCGATGCCGTCGTCGCCGAGCACCGAGGCGATGCGCGAGGCGAACGCGTACTGCCCGATCGACAGGTCGAGCTCGAGCCCGATGTGGCTGCCCGGTGTCACCCGCTGCGCCATGTGGCGCGCGGTCTCCTCGATGTGCCGCTCCATGATGGCGCTGACGCCGAGCAGTACGATGGCACACGCCAACAGCACCGACACGAGCGCGGGCAAGAAGCTACGCACGAGCTGATGCTGGCCAACCGGCGCTCTGGTCCCCACAGTCCGAGCGGTAGCGCGATTACGATCGCGTATCCTGAACGAAGTTTCTCCGTGCGCAGCGTCAGCGCGAATACAGCCGCCGCGTGGTCTTACCCATGAAGCGGATGGCCGCGCGGCGTGACAGGAGACGCGTCATGAAGACGTCGCCGAGGCGATTGACGAAGCCGGGGACGACGCTCGGCCGCTTGCCGAGCGAATCGAGCGCGCGGCGCGCGACGGCCGCCGGCTCCATGAGCGGCACCTTGCCGCGCGGCTGCGACGCTTCGTAGTTGGGCGTGCGCGTGGCGCCGGCGCGGCAGGCGAGCACGTCGACGCCGGCGCCGGCGAGCTCGTCCCACAACCCCTCGGCGAGGACGAGGTCGAACGCCTTGGACGCCGCGTAGGTGGCGACGAGCGGCGAGCCTTGCGCCGCCGCCATCGACGCCATGAAGACGAGGCCGCCACGTCCGCGCGCCGCCATGGCGCGGCCGAATTCGTCGGCGAAGACCAGCGGCCCTTTGCAGTTGACGTCGACGATGCGCAATTTGTCGTCGAGCGATTGCGAGAGGAAGGGGCCGATGAGCGAGTGCGCGGCGTTGTAGACGACGAGGCCGATCTCGAGCCCGGCGACGGCGGCGCGCAGCTTGGCCAACAGATCGGGCGCGCCGAGATCGACGGCGGCGGTGCGCACGTCGATCGAGCAGGCCTGGCGCAGCTCGGCGGCGAGCGTCTCCAACAGATCGCCGCGGCGGGCCAGGAGGACGAGGTGAAGGCCGCGCGCCGCGAGCTCGCGGGCGAACGCTTCGCCGAGCCCCGCCGACGCGCCGGCGACGATGGCGTACTTGCCGTACCGCTCGGCGAAGGTCACGACGCGCTCCGCGCTTCGCTCTCGCGCGCGAACGGATGCGCGCTGCCCGACAGCCGCGCGATCACCAGACACGGCATGAGCAGCCACGGCAGGTTCGCCGCGACGACGACACCCGGCCGCGGCGTCTTGTGCGCGCCGTAGAGCTCCTCGAACAAGATGATGGTGACGTTCGCGATCATGACGCCGGCCCACACGAACGCCGGTGTGCGCACGATGGCGCGCCCTTTGACGAACGCCCACAGGGCGAAGGCGTAGAACGGCCCGAAGCCGATCACGTCGAGCCAGATGGTGGCGCGCCACCACGGCTCGCGCGCCATCAGCGCCGGATCGAAGCTCCTGCCCCACCAGTGCACGAGATCGACGAGCGCGCGCGGCGGCCACAGCGGATAGGCAAAGCGCGTCGGATCGGCGATCACCAGCTGCTCGAGATCCACGATGTACGTGATGAACCCGAGGTTGATGGCGAAAAAGACGATGAACAGGAGATCGTAGCGCCGCTCGGCGAGCGGAAGGGTCCGCATGTGCTCGCGACTATACTATCGGACGCGCGCCATGAGCACGGCGTCCTCGTAGCCGCCCTCGGCGAAGTAGGCCTTCTTCTGCCGCCCCTCCTCGACGAAGCCGAGCGCGCGGTAGAGCGTGATGCCGCGCTCGTTCGACGCCGAGGCCTCGAGGTCGACGCGCACGAGGCCAATCCAGTTGTCGGCGAGATCGAGGAGCGCCTGCATGAGGAGGCGGCCGGCGCCGCGGCCGGCGAACTCGTCGTGCACGGCGATGCCGAGCCACGCCGAGTGGCGCCGCTTGCCGTCGCGCAGGTGCAGGCCCGCGTAACCAACGACACGTCCGTCGAGCTCGGCGACGAGGACGTGATCGTCCTTGGCCCAGCGGCCGTAGAAATCGGTCGGCCGCTCCGACGGCATGGCGGGCGTGAAGCGCATGACCTGCTTCTGGCGGCGGATGTCCATGAGCGCCTCCGCGTCGTCGGGGCGGATGGCGCGAATCACGAAGTGGCTCGTCGTATTCATGGGGCGATTGTATTACGATGAATGGCAGCCGCCGTGTGGAGAGAGTTCCATTCCTGACGACAGCGATACGCTCGACGAGCAGGCGGGACGCCGCTCGCGACGGCGGCTGTTGCGCCGCTCGCTCGAGCCGGGCGACACGCTCGGGCGTTATCAGATCGTCGGACCGCTCGGCGAAGGCGGCATGGGCGTCGTCTATCGCGCGCGCGACGCCGAGCTCGGTCGCGACGTCGCCGTCAAGCTGGTGACGACGTCGGGCGCGTCGTCGGACACGCTGGCGACGCGTCTCATGCGCGAGGCGCAGGCGCTGGCGCAGCTGTCGCATCCCAACGTCGTCGCGGTGTACGACGTCGGGCGCGTCGACGACGGCGTCTTTTTGGCGATGGAGCTGGTGCACGGCGAGACCGGCGACGCGTGGATCAAGAAGCGGCCGCCGTGGCAGAAGGTGCTGGCGGTGTTCCGCGATGCCGGCCGCGGGCTGGCGGCCGCGCACGAGGTCGGGCTCGTGCATCGCGACTTCAAGCCCGCCAACTTGATCCTCGGCAGCGACGGGCGCGTGCGCGTGCTCGACTTCGGGCTGGCGCGCACGGCGCACGTGGGCGGCGCGGCCGAAGCGCGCGAGCTCGAGTCGCTCGGCGACGCGGCGCAGACGTGGAGCGGCGAGGCGGCGACGCCGCCGACGGCGGACATGACGCCGGCGCCGCCGGGCAAGGAGTCGATGACGTCGTCGGAGCGGCGCCTGCTCGAGACGCCGCTGACGCAGCTCGGCGCCATCGTCGGCACGCCGCCGTACATGGCGCCCGAGCAGCACCTCGGCGCCAGCGGCGACGCGCGCACCGATCAGTTCAGCTTCTGCGTCGCCTTCTATCAGGCGCTCTACGGCGAGCGGCCGTTCGACGGCGGCAACTACGCCGAGCTGTCGACCAACATCATCAAGGGCAAGATCAAGCCGGCGCCGGCGGGCTCGTCGGTGCCGGCGTGGCTGCGCGCGGTGGTGCTGCGCGGCCTGTCGGTGGCGCCGGACAAGCGTTTTCCCTCGATGAACGACATCCTGGCGGCGATGGCCGACGATCCCGCGGTGCGGCGGCGCCGCCTGGCGACGGCCGGCGCGGTCGCGCTCCTCGTCGGGCTGGCTGGAGTCGCGTCGTGGCGCGGGCTGCGCGCGCCGTCGCCCTGCCGCGGCGCCGCCGGCGAGCTCGCCGCGGTGTGGAACGACGCGCGCAAGGAGGCGGTGCGCACGGCCTTCGCCAGGACCGGCAAGCCGTTCGCCGCCGATGCGTTCGCCGCCGTCGCCGGCGCGCTCGACGGCTTCGGCGCGCGCTGGGTGGCGATGCACACCGACGCCTGCGAAGCGACGCGCGTGCGCGGCACGCAGTCGCCGGAGCTCCTCGATCTACGCATGGAGTGCCTGCAGCGGCGGCTCGACGACGTGCGCGCGCAGGTCGAGCTCTTCTCGTCGGCGGACGACGAGGTGGTGACGCGCGCGCCCGGGATGGCGCGCTCGCTGCCGCCCCTGTCCGAGTGCGCCGACGCCGAGGCGCTGCGCGCGCCGGTGCGCCCGCCCGCCGACCCGGCGACGAAAAAGCGCGTCGAGGCCGCGCGCAAGTCGCTGGCCACGGTGCACGCGCTGTGGCAGGGCGGACGCTACCCCGCCGCCGACGCGCAGCTCGGGCCGCTCCTCGTCGAGGCGCACGCCATCGGCTATCGCCCGCTCGAGGCCGAGACGCTGTTGCAGTCGGGGCGCATCGCCGATTCGGCGGGCGACTACGCGCGCGCCAAGAGCGCCTACGCCGACGCCGCCGTCGCCGCCGAGGCCGGGCGCGACGACGTCACCGCGGCGCTCGCCGAGTGCGGCCTGGTGTGGGTGATCGGCGAGCGGCTCGGCAAGTACGCCGACGCGCACGCCGCGGCGCGCGTGGCGCAGGCGAAGATCGACCGCCTCGGCAAGCAGGAGATGCTGCAGGCGCTCCTCGACGGGCACCTCGCCGCCATCGCCATGGACGAAGGCAAGTACAAGGACGCGGAGCAGCTGGCCGAGCGCGTCCTGGCGACGCGCGAGAAGCTGCTCGGCCGCGACGACTAC
>Ga0070680_100004670_pt1 | contig 10304 bp, 5 predicted proteins | sample KBSC73BmetaG_FD_64672 | JGI IMG/M metagenome (GOLD analysis project Ga0070680, IMG submission 64672) | Corn rhizosphere microbial communities from Kellogg Biological Station, Michigan, USA - KBS C7-3B metaG | ecosystem: Host-associated > Plants > Roots > Rhizosphere | place: USA: Michigan... | reverse complement strand
CGCCGATCTCGCCCTGCCACCAGGTGCCCCAGTCGTAAAAGCCCGGGAACAGCATGTCGAACGATTCGTCGGCCGCGGTGGCGGGATCGTCGCCCTGGAAGTACGCGTACCGGTAGGAGAGCTTGGGCGTCCAGGACACTTTGGCGAGCTCGTAGGCGCCCTGCACGTTCCAGGCGGTAGACTTTCTCAGGTCACCGTTGTCTTCGCGCGCGTACTCGACCTCAAAGGAGAGATTCGGGAGTTTGCGCAGCGGGGCGCTGTAGGCCCGCACGTTGACGACGTTCAGGCCGTCGCGATTGGCCACCGAGTCGGACATGAAGTGGGCGTACGTCGCCCCGAGCGTCGTCGCCTTGCCGACGGCGCGCTCGTAGTTCCCACCGACCACCCGTGTCCCGGTCTCCGCTTCCGGCACCTCATTGCGGTCCAGGTAGAAACCCTCGAGGGTGTTCTTCTTTGCATGAAAGCGAGCGATACCCGCGAGCGCCCACGCTTTGCGCGCGTTGCTCCAGAAGCCGCCGCGAGTTCCGCCTTCGCCGCCGCCGTCCCACAAGAACAGTCCATGGCCGATCCTGTACTGCGCGCGGCCGAACGTGAACTGGAGCGCGTTTTCTCCAACTGACAGCGCTTTGCCGGAGCGCCAGCCGATGTACAGGTCTTCGACCATGAAGGACGAGGCTTCTGAGCCGACCAGCGGCGGCGGCGCCGAGTAGGTCCGCTCACCGACCGCGCTGATCTTTCCAAAGAACTGTCCTTTGCCGGCGCGCAGCGTACCGGACAAGGCGGGCTTCGCGTAGCTCTCGAACCAGTTGTCGCTCAAGTCGCCGGATGGATCCGGTCGGACATCCGTGTACAGAGAGTTGTTGAATCCGAACGCGCCGAGACCGGCGTCGAGATTGAACGTCCAGCTGATCTTCTTGGGGAGGCCCGTCGAGCGCTTGCTCCCTTGGGCCACGGCCTGAGTCGATATGATGACGAGAGTGCCGCACAACAAGGTGCCCAACCGCATTGTAGATCCCCCGGTCGTGTGAAAGGGACGGCGTAAGCGAAAAGAGTGCGGATTTGCCTCAGGAGTCAGTATTGGACCTTTGTTCTATTCCATCTCCTTATGCCGCAAGTGACATTGACTTCCGTACTCGCCTTTCTTCTCAAAAGGGGAGCGCCTGTTATGGCCGCGATGCACCGGGCTCTTACCGTGGGCTGCGCCGTCACGCTCTGCGTCGCGGCATGCGGCGGCGACGGCGCCAAGGCGGCCCCCAACGCTGTCGATGTCGTCGTCGCGCCCGTGCAGGTGCGCGATGTTCCTATCGTCGTGGAATGGGCGGCACAAACGTTTGGCGCGAACGACATCGAGATTCGCGCGCGCGTGAAGGGATTCCTGACCAGCAAGGCCTACAAAGAAGGATCGCAGGTGAAGCGCGGCGATCTCCTGTTCCAAATCGATCCTTCGGAGTATCAGGCCGCCGTGGCGCAGGCGCGCGCCGCCATGAACGAGACCCAGGCGAATCTCTCGAAGGCGAACGCCGACGTCGCGCGGCTGCGGCCGCTCGTCGAGCGCAACGCCGTCAGCCGTCAGGATCTCGATCACGCGGTCGCCGCGCAGTCGGCCGCCGAAAGTCAGGTCGCGGCCGGCCGCGCGGCCTTGAACACGGCGCAACTGAACCTCAGCTACACGAAAATCACGAGTCCCATCACCGGCCTGGCGGGTGTCTCGCAGGCGGACGTCGGATCGCTCGTCGGCAGTCCCGGTCCGACGCTGCTCACCGTCGTCTCACAGGTCGACACGGTCAAAGTGAAGTTTCGGATCTCGGAGCAGGAGTACCTGATCCTCAGGCGGGCGCTCGGCGATTCGGTGAGCATGGCGGTGCGGCGTCCCGCGCGGCTCGAGCTGGTGTTGTCCGACGGCTCGACCTACGACCAGAAGGGCCAGGTCGTCACAGTGGATCGCAACATCGATCCCGCCACCGGGACGCTGGGCATCGAAGCACTGTTTCCGAATCCGAAGGGCTTCCTGCGCCCAGGGCAGTTTGGCCGCGTGCGCGCGCCGGTCACCACGCGCACGAACGCGATCCTCGTGCCGCAGCGAGCCGTCCGTGAGATGCAGGGCACGTTCAGCGTGGGTGTCTTGAAGCCCGACAGCACGGTGGAGATCCGCTCCATCAAAGCGGGGGCGCGCGTGGGCAGCGACTGGGTGGTGGACACGGGGCTCGTCGCCGGTACGGTGATCGTCGTCGAGGGCATGCAAAAGGTGCGGCCCGGCGTGAAGGTGCGGGCCACGCAGGCCCCCCCCGCCACGGACAGCGCGCACGTCGCGCCAGTGTCAGACACCTCGACGCGGCCTTGATCCATGGCTGATTTTTTCATTCGACGACCCACGGTCGCCATCGTCATCGCGATCGTGACCGTTCTGCTAGGCCTCGCCACGCTCCAGAAGCTGCCCATCGAGCAGTACCCCAGCCTCGCCCCGCCGACCATCCGAGTCGAGACGACGTACCCCGGCGCCTCCGCCGAGGTGGTCGAGCAATCGGTCGCGACGCCGATCGAGCAGCAGGTCAACGGCGTCGACAACATGATCTACATGAAGTCGCTCAACACGAGCGACGGCCGTATGCTGCTCGACGTGTCGTTCGCGGTCGAACAGGACCGCGACATGGCCAACGTCCTCACGCAGAACCGCGTCTCGCAGGCGCAGTCGCGGCTGCCGCAGGAGGTGACGCAGCAGGGCGTGACGGTGAAGAAGATCAACCCCAGCATCCTGAACGTCGTCTCGTTGTATTCACCGAACGGGACGTACGACGCGCAGTTCCTGAATAACTACGCCATGATCAACGTCCGCGACGCGATTCTGCGGGTTCCAGGTGTTGCGCAGGTCGATCTGTACGGCGGGGCCGAATACAGCATGCGGATCTGGCTCCGGCCGGACCGGCTCGCGACCCTGGGGCTCACCGCCGCGGACGTTATCAATGCTGTGAAGGAGCAGAACCTTCAGGCCCCCGCCGGCAAGGTGGGTGATGAGCCCGCCCCCCCGGGCCAGGAGTTCACCTATACGGTGCGCGCGCCGGGGCGGCTGGTCACGCCGGAGGAGTTCGACAACATCATCGTGCGCCAGACGCAGGGCGGGATCGTGCGGGTCCGCGACGTCGGGTCCACGCAGCTGGGGAGCGAAAACTATCGCTCGTTCGGCCGCCTCGACGGGAAGCCGGCGGGCGTGCTCGCCGTCTATCTGCTCCCTGGAGCGAATCAGCTCAAGTCCGCCGAGGGCATTTATCACACGCTGGATGAGCTGAAGAAGTTTTTCCCGGCGGACATGGACTACAAAATCACCTACGACACGACGCCCGCGGTCGAGGCCTCGATCGAATCGATTCTTCACACCCTGATCGAGGCGTTCATTCTCGTCACGCTGGTCGTTTTCATCTTCTTGCAGAACTTCCGCGCGACGCTGATCCCGTTGTTGACCGTGCCGGTGTCGCTGCTCGGCACGTTCATCTTCTTCCCGATGCTGGGCTTCTCGCTCAACACGCTCACGATGTTCGGTCTGGTGCTGGCGATCGGCATCGTGGTGGACGACGCAATCGTGGTGGTGGAAGCCGTCATGCACCACATTGAGCACGGCAAGACTCCGCAGGAAGCCACCATCCAGGCGATGAAAGAGGTATCCGGCCCCGTCGTGGCCATCGCGCTCATTCTGTGCGCGGTGTTCGTCCCGGTCGCCTTGCTTGGAGGACTCACGGGGCGCCTGTACCAGCAGTTCGCGCTGACCATCGCGATCTCGGTGCTGCTGTCGGCGTTCAGCGCGCTTTCCCTCTCGCCGGCGCTCTCGGCGATGATCCTCAAGCCCGCGAGCAAGGGGGAAGCCAAGAATCCGATCGCCAAGCTCCTCGCGAAGTTCTTCGGCTGGTTCAACCGCGTGTTCGAGCGGACGACCACCGGCTATGTGAACGTCTCGCGCATCTTCGTGCGGCGCGCGGTGCTGGCGCTCGGCGTGATCGGCGTCGCGACGCTGCTCACGGGAGGCTTGGCGCGCGTGCTCCCCGGCGGATTCGTACCGGACGAGGATCAGGGCATCTTCATGATCAACGTGCAGCTGCCGCTCGGCTCCTCGCTGCAGCGCACCGATGCCGTGCTGCGGCAGATTGAGGGCGTGCTCGCGCAGACCGAAGGCGTGGATGCCTGCAACGCCATCGGCGGGCTGGGCATGCTCACCAACAGCTTCAGTCCCGAATTCGGCTCGTTCTTCTGCCGCCTCAAGCCCTGGGATGAGCGAAAAGGGAAGGCGCTCCACGTGGCCGGCATTCAGCGCACCGTGGGCGCGGCACTCGCTCAGCTTCCCGGCGCCGTCGCGTTCCCCTTCATGCCGCCGACGATCTCCGGCTTCGGCGCAGCGGGCGGCTTCAACTTCCTACTGCAGGACCGGAGCGGCACCATGAGCGTGGAAGACCTGGGGCGCCAGACCCAGGCGTTCCTGACGGAGGCCCGCCAGCGGCCGGAGTTAGCGAACCTGTTCACGTCGTTCAATCCCACGACGCCGCAAGTCGCGGTCACGCTCGATCGCGAAAAGGCGCGCGAGCTTGGCGTGCCGATCAATGATGTGTTCGCGGCGCTCTCGGCGTTCATGGGCGGCGCGTACGTCAACGACTTCAACCGCTTCGGCCGGTTGTATCGGGTTTACGTCCAGGCGGAGCCGGCGTTCCGCACGCGGCCCGAGAACATCGGGCAACTGTACGTCCGCAGCAAGACAACATCGGACATGGTGCCGCTCTCCACGATGCTGCGGGTGACGCCCTCCTCGGGAACGGAGATCACCACGCGCTTCAACTTGTTCCGGTCGGTGGAGATCAGCGGCGTGCCGGCGCCGGGGTCCAGCTCCAAGCAGGCGATGGCGGCGCTCGAGTCGGTCGCCCACAAGGTGCTGCCGTCGGAAATGGGCTTTGCGTATTCCGGCATGTCCTATCAGGAAAAGGTCGCACCGCCCGCGGCCCCGACGTTCATTCTCGCCATTGTGTTCGTCTTCCTGCTGCTCGCGGCGCAGTACGAAAGCTGGCGGCTGCCGTGGGCCGTGCTGCTCGATACGCCTCTGGTCGCGCTCGGCGCGTTCCTCGGGGCCTGGGTGTTCGGTTTCGATAACAATGTCTACGTTCAGGTCGGTCTGATCATGCTGATCGGACTGGCGGCGAAGAACGCGATTCTGATCGTCGAGTTCGCAAAAATGAAACAGGACCAGGGCGCGAACATCGAAGATGCCGCGCTCGAAGGCGCGAAGCTGCGGTTCCGCCCCATTCTCATGACGGCATTCGCGTTCATTCTGGGCTGCGTCCCGTTGATGCGCGCGAGCGGCTCCGGCGCCGCATCACAGAACGTGATGGGCACGGCGGTGGTCTTCGGGATGCTCATCGCAACGGTCGTCGGGCTGTTCATCATTCCGGGACTCTACGCCTGGACGCAACGGTGGAGCTTCGGGAAAAAGTCGAAGGAGAGGAGAGACGCGCCGCGATCGGCCGCGCCCGAGGAACCGGCACTCGCCGTCAAATCGACGAGCGCGCACTGATGCGAGGGCTCCCCCCCATGTGGCGCCGGCTCTGGCTTGTCTGCCTCACGCTGGTCATTGCGGCTTGTCCGGTCGGTCCAAACTTCCAGACACCGCCTACCGCCGTGCCGGAGCGCTGGCGGGACTCGACCATATCCACGCAGGACTCGTCCTACGCGAACTTGCCATGGTGGCAGGTCCTGGGCGACACCACGCTCCAGCAGCTCGTTCGGATCGCGCTGCGGGAGAACCGCGATGTCCGGATCGCGCTGGCACGGGTCAACGAGGCCCGGGCGCAGCTCGGCATCAGGCGGCTCGAGCTCCTGCCGCAGATCAACGTCAGCGGCACGGCGGCCAAGGTCAGCGTCAGTGATTCCTTACTGGGCCTGCGCACGGGCACATACGGATTCTTCGAGCTGGGCGCGAGCATCAGCTGGGAGATCGACCTGTGGGGGCGCCTGCGGCGGCTGAACGAGTCCGCGAAAGCCGGACTGCTCGCGACCGAGTACGGGCGCCGGGCCGCGATCATGACGGTGGTGGCGGAGGTCGCCCAAACCTATCTCGAGCTGCGCGACCTGGATCAGCAAACCATTCTGGCGCTGGCGACGGTGGAGACGCGGCGCCAGTCGCTCGACCTGGCGAAATCGCGCTTCGAGGGCGGGCTGACCTCGGAGCTCGACATGAGGCAGGGCGAGGCCGAACTTGCGAGGTCGGAAGGGCGGGTTGCCAGTATTCGGTTGCAGGCCGCGGAAACCGAGCAGGAGCTGAACTTCCTCCTGGGCCGCATGCCGGGCACGGTGCCGCGTGGCGCCGCGCTCATCAATCAGAACTTCCGCACCGAGATTCCGCCCGGGTTGCCGTCCTCGCTGTTGCAGCGCCGGCCCGACATTCGTGAGTCCGAGGAGCAACTGCGCGCCGCCAATGCGATGATCGGCGCCGCGATCGCCGCGCGCTTTCCGACGATCTCGCTCACCGGGGCCGGCGGCACCCGGACCGACGCGATCGAGAATCTGTTCCAGGCGGGGACTGGGTTCTGGCACCTGGCGACGAACGTCCTGCTCCCGATCCTCAACGCCGGCCGGAGCGGCAAGCAGGTCCAGCTCGAGCGCGCGCGGACGGAAGCCGCGGTGGCGCGGTACGACCAGGTGGTCCTCAACGCGTTCCGCGAGGTTGAAAACGGGCTTACCTCGCTCGAGCAGATGCAGATCCAGGTCGGTGCGGCCGGCCGGCAAGTCGCCGCGGCGCGCCGCGCGGTCGCGATCGCGGCCGATCGCTACCAGGGAGGCGTGGACAACTACACGACGCTACTCGACGCGCAACGCGTGCTCTCCGATGCCGAGCTGGGGGAATCGAGCCTGCAGCGGCAGCAGCGCGTTGCCGTCGTGCAGCTGTATCGGGCGCTTGGCGGAGGCTGGGACCCCGTCACGGATACGCTCGCACTTCCGCACGCTGCCAAGTAGACATTCTGCTGCTTCCGGGCTCAATTTGGACCGGCATGGCCGGATCCTCTGAGCTCCCGAACGGCGTCACACAACCGGCGCCCCCCCGGCGCGAGCGCAAGTCGCGCGCGCGCGCGCGGACCCGCAAGTCGGTGCTTCGGTCAAACGACGGCAAGCCGATTCCGATCGTCCATGTCGTTGCGGAGTGCTGGCCCTACGCGCGCTCAGGCGGACTGGGCGAGGCGGTCGCCAGTCTCGCGACGTACCAGGCCGCGGCCGGACTGCCGACCACCGTCGTCATGCCGCTCTACCAGCAAGTGCGCAGCGTAGTGACCGCCATGGAGCCGATCGGTGCGCCGTTCACCGTGCAGCTCGGCTCGAACAGAGAAACGGGCCGGCTGTGGCGCGCCAAGGGCACACCCCGCGGCACCGACGTCGTGTTTGTCGAGCATCCGGGGTTCTTCGATCGGCCCGCCCTGTACGGCGAAGGACGGGACTACCCCGATAATCACCGGCGTTTCGCCTTCTTCTCGCTCGCCGCGCTGACCGCGCTGCCGCGCATCGCTCCCGCCAACGCGATCCTCCACGCGCACGACTGGCACGCATCGATGGCGCTCGTCTACCTGCGCTCGCTGTTGAGCAAACACCCCTACTACCGCCGCGTGCCCGCCGTGCTCTCGGTGCACAACGCCGGGTACCAGGGACATTTCCCGCCGTCGACCATGCCCGAGCTGGGATTGCCGTGGGAGCTGTTCAACTGGGAGTACCTGGAGTGGTATAACCAGGTGAACTGGCTGAAGGGCGGCATCATCTCGGCCGACGCCGTCGTGACCGTGAGCGCGACGCACGCGCGTGAGCTGCAATCGCCCGACGGCGGCTTTGGTCTCGGGGACACGTTCCGGGCGTTGCGCGACCGGCTCTTCGGTATCACGAACGGCATCGATTACGACATTTGGGATCCCGCACGCGATACGCACATCGCCCAGCGCTTCAGCGCGCGGCATCTCGAGGGCAAGCGCGAGTGCAAGGCGGCGCTCCAGACGCGCTTCGGGCTCGCGCAGGCGCCGGCCACGCCGCTGTTCGGGATGGCCGCGCGGCTCGTCGCCCAAAAAGGACTCGATTTGTTGATCGATGGTCGCGCGCTGCTCGCGACCGATGCGCAGTACGTGTTCCTGGGGCAGGGGGAGCGCCGCTACATCGAGCCGCTGCGCCAGCTCGCCGCGCGGTTTCCCGATCGCATCGCGGTCGAGACGGGGTTCACCGACCCGCTCGAGCACGTCGTCGTCGCCGGCGCCGATGGGCTGCTGATGCCGTGCCAGTATGAGCCCTGCGGCCTCACGCAGATGCGTGCCCAGCGCTTCGGCACGCTCCCGGTCGTGCGCCGGACGGGCGGGCTCAACGACACAGTCGACGACGGCAGTACGGGATTCGTGTTCGATCAGTTCTCCGTCCCGGCGCTTGCCGGCACGCTGCAGCGCGCCGTGCAGCAGTACCATGACGGACCGGGATGGCAGATGCGCATGCGTCGCGCGATGGCGAAAAACTTCAGCTGGCAGCACTCGGCGCTGAAGTACCTCGCCGTGTACCTGAAGGCACTCGAGGTCGCTGAGCGGACCGGGCGGAGCACCGACTGATGGATTTCGTCCTGGCGTTGCACAGCCATCTGCCGTACGTGCTCAATCATGGTCGCTGGCCCCACGGCAGCGATTGGCTGTGCGAGGCCGCGATCGATACCTACCTCCCGCTGCTGGAAAAGCTGCGCGAGCTCGCAGCCGAAGGTACGCGCGCGCCGGTCACCATCGGCTTCACTCCGATCCTCGCGAATCAGCTCGTCTCCCCGACGTTCGTCACCGAGCTCGAGGCGTACTTCACGCAACGGATCACCGCCTGCGACGAGGCCGCGACGACAATCCGCGGCACCGCCGACGAGCATCTGATTCCGCTGACTGACTATTGGCACGAGCGGCTGGAGCGACTGCGCGCGCTGTTTCGTTCGGTCGATGGCGACCTGGTCGCGCCATTTCGCGCGCTCGAGGAAGCGGGACACATCGAGATCATCGGCGGCGCGGCCACACACGGGTTCTCCCCGCTGCTGGGACGGGACGAAAGCGTGCGGCTGCAGTTCATGCTCGGCATCGCCGAGCACAAGCGGCTGTTCGGACGCAAGCCTGCCGGCTGCTGGCTGCCCGAATGCGCGTATCGGGGGCGCGGATCGTGGAAGCCGGTTCCCGACGCGCCATGGTCCGGCGAGCGGCCCGGCACCGACGAGTTCGTCGCGGCGGCGGGGTACCGCTACTTCTTTGTCGATGCGCATGTCGCGGCGGCCGGCACGCCGCTCAGCGTGTACGAGGACGACCTCCCGATGGGCGCCGAGCGATTCGACCTGCACCCACGGCCGCACCGCGGCACCGTCTACGCGGGAGTTATCGAGAATTCGCCGTATCAGACGTATCGCCTGTCGCGCCGCGGCCCCCGCATGGCCGCGCTGGTCCGCGATCCCGTAGCCTCGGCCCAGGTCTGGAGCCGGCACAGCGGGTATCCGGGCGACGGAACGTATCTCGAGTTCCACAAGATCCGGTGGCCCGGCGGACTGAAGCTCTGGCGCGTCACGGGGAACGGTGTCGATCTCGGCGACAAGCAACCCTACGATCCGGCCGCGGCGCGTTGGCGTGTGGCCGATCACGCCAAGCACTTCGTGCACCTCCTCGATCGCATTGCGCAGGCGGATGGTGGAACCGTGGTCGTGTCGCCATTCGATACTGAATTGTTCGGCCATTGGTGGTTTGAGGGACCCGACTTTCTGGGTGAGGTGTACCGCGCGTTCACCAGGGACCTCGGCGTCCATCCCGCCACCGCGAGCCACCATTTGCGGGAGAGCCCACCCGAAACGTCCTTGCAGCTCGCCGCGGGATCGTGGGGTGCGAACGGCGACTACAGCATGTGGCTCAACGATGAGACGCTGTGGACGTGGCGTCGGTTGTGGCCCCTGGAGGACGCATTCTGGAATGCAGTCCCCGCGGCGCTCAAATCAGCCGAGGCGCGACCGATCCTGGCGCAGGCTGCGCGCGAGCTGCTGATCGCACAGGCCTCCGATTGGCAGTTCATCATCTCGACGGGGGAGGTCGCGGACTACGCGACGCGACGGTTCAACCTGCACTGCGATGACTTGGAGCGCCTGCTCGCGACGCTAAAAGAAGGAGGGGATCTGGAGTCCGGACGGGCGCTGGCTGAGGAGCTACGCCTGCGCGACGACGTCTTTCCCGATATTCTCCCCCACATCGAATCCGCCCTGACGAGCGATCATTGAACATTGAACATTGATCATTGGACATTGATCATTG
>Ga0070680_100004669_pt1 | contig 10305 bp, 8 predicted proteins | sample KBSC73BmetaG_FD_64672 | JGI IMG/M metagenome (GOLD analysis project Ga0070680, IMG submission 64672) | Corn rhizosphere microbial communities from Kellogg Biological Station, Michigan, USA - KBS C7-3B metaG | ecosystem: Host-associated > Plants > Roots > Rhizosphere | place: USA: Michigan... | reverse complement strand
CGCCTCGAGCAGCAGCTTCTCCGTGAACGGATCGCCGACCTGCACCGTGGGGCGCTTCTCCTCGGCATTGGCGCCGAACTCGGCCGAGGCCATGGTGGCGCCGTGGATACCGTCGCGGCCGGTCTTGGAGCCGAGATAGACGATCGGCATGCCGACGCCGGAGGCAGCCGCGTAGAAGATCTGGTCGGTCCTGACGATGCCGACGGCCATGGCGTTGACCAAGCAGTTGCCGTCATAGCGCGAATGGAAGCGCACCGAGCCCGCCACCGTCGGCACGCCGAACGAATTGCCGTAACCGCCGATGCCGGCAACGACGCCGGCCACGAGATGCCGCGTCTTGGGATGTTCGGGCGCGCCGAAAGACAGCGCGTTCAGGCACGCGATCGGCCGCGCACCCATCGTGAACACGTCGCGTAAAATCCCGCCGACACCAGTCGCTGCGCCCTGATAGGGCTCGATGTAGCTCGGGTGGTTGTGGCTCTCCATCTTGAAGACGCAGGCGAGCCCGTCGCCGATGTCGATGACGCCGGCGTTCTCGCCCGGGCCCTGGATCACCCACGGCGCTTTCGTCGGCAGCCCGCGCAGGTGCACCTTCGAGGATTTGTACGAGCAATGCTCGTTCCACATCGCCGAGAAGATGCCGAGTTCGGTCAGGCTCGGCGCGCGGCCGATGAGCTTGACGATGCGATCGTATTCGTCGGCCTTCAGGCCATGCTCGGCGACGAGTTCGGGGGTGATGGGCGTGTCGTTCCGAAGCACTTACGCGGCCTTCGCCAGGTGATCGACGAGACCGGCGAACAGGCCGCGCCCGTCGGTCGAGCCGATCGAGGCTTCGACGTGGTTTTCCGGGTGCGGCATCATGCCGAGCACGTTGCCGCGCGCGTTGAGGATGCCGGCGATCGCGTTCATGGCGCCGTTGTGATTCCAGTTCGGATCGATCATCCCGTCCGGCGACGAATAGCGGAAGATCACCCGCCCATCGCCTTCCAGCCGCGCGACGGTCTCGCCGTCGGCGATGTAATTGCCCTCGCCGTGCGCGACCGGCACCTTGATCACCTGCCCCGCATTGTAGCCGCGCGTGAACGGCGTATCCGAGCGCTCGACGCGCAGATAGACGTCGCGGCAGATGAACTTGAGCTGGGAGTTTCGCATCAGCACGCCCGGCAGGAGACCCGCCTCGCACAGAATCTGGAAGCCGTTGCAGACGCCGAGCACCAGTCCGCCTCTCTCGGCGAAATCATGAACCGCGGTCATGATCGGTGAGCGCGCCGCGATCGCGCCGCAACGCAGGTAGTCGCCATAGGAGAAGCCGCCTGGGACGACGACGAGGTCGGTTCCCTTCGGCAGCTCGGTCTCCGCGTGCCAGACCATCGCCGGCGCGGTTCCCGAGACGAGGCGTAGCGTCCGCGCCATGTCGCGTTCGCGGTTGATGCCGGGAAAGACCAGGACGGCAGCTTTCATCGCGCTTGCCTCCCTCAGCCGACCACTTCGACCCGATAATTCTCGACCACCGTATTTGCGAGCAGCTTGTCGGCCGCCTGCTTCAGCAGCGCCTCCGCCTTGGCGCGGTCGTCGGTGCCCTCGAGCTCGATGTCGAACACCTTGCCCTGGCGCACACTGGTGACGCCCTCGACCCCGAGCGAGCGCAGCGCGCCCTCAATGGCCTTGCCTTGCGGATCGAGCACGCCGGTCTTCAGGGTGACGGTGACGCGGGCTTTCATCTCGGACCTTTCGCGAAAAAGCGGTCGCCGCCGGGAGCCTCCCCGGCCAGGCCCGGCTCGGACCTACCTAAAAGACGCGAATGCCCGGCACAAGGCCGGGCATCACGCAACTCACAGCCGGTCCGGGCTCTTAGCCCTTGACCAGCACCGGCCCGGTGCCCTGCGGCCGCTCGCCCTCGGCCATGATGCCGAGGCGCTTGGCGACCTCGGTATAGGCCTCGAGCAAGCCGCCGAGATCGCGGCGGAACCGGTCCTTGTCGAGCTTCTCGTTCGACTTGATGTCCCACAGCCGGCACGAGTCCGGAGAGATCTCGTCGGCGACCACGATTCGCATCGTGTCGTTTTCCCACAGGCGCCCCGTCTCCATCTTGAAGTCGACGAGACGGATGCCGACGCCGAGGAAGAGGCCGGAGAGGAAGTCGTTGACACGGATGGCCAGCGCCATGATGTCGTCGATCTCCTGCGGGCTCGCCCAGCCGAACGCGGTGATGTGCTCCTCCGACACCATCGGGTCGTTGAGCTTGTCGTTCTTGTAATAGAACTCGATGATCGAGCGCGGCAGCTGCGTGCCTTCCTCGATGCCGAGGCGCGTCGCCAGCGAGCCGGCGGCAACGTTGCGCACGCAGATCTCGAGCGGGATGATCTCGACCTCGCGGATCAACTGCTCGCGCATGTTGAGCCGGCGGATGAAATGCGTCGGCACCCCGATGTCATTGAGGTGCTGGAAGACGTATTCCGAGATGCGGTTGTTGAGGACGCCCTTGCCTTCGATGATCTCGTGCTTCTTGGCGTTGAAGGCGGTCGCGTCGTCCTTGAAATGCTGGATCAGCGTGCCCGGCTCGGGGCCTTCATAGAGGACCTTCGCCTTGCCTTCGTAGATACGGCGACGGCGGCTCATCGGAATGTACCGTGGTTTGTGAAAGTCCATCGGATCTGCCGTGGCTCCTGTTAGAAATCGAGGTCCGCGGCGCGGATCGGAGAATTCGCACGAATCTTGGCGCGGAAGCTCCGGACACGGTCGCAACCTAGCCGATCGATCCCCCCGACACAATCGATCCGGACCGCGGTTTTCCACTCCGCATTTTCGCCGCAAATGAGCAGCCGGATGTTGCCTGACCATGCCCGGGGCGACATGCAAGGCGTGAAAGTGCTATGTGTGTACGCCGACGCACGAAGGCAAGCGCGCCGCTTTTCGCGCCACGCCCTGCGACATTGCGTTGAATCAAACCCGGCCGGCGGACGGTGTACTATCCGGATCGAAGCCATCAGACCACGAGGGGCGGAATGACGACGTTCGACAAGCGCGAGGAAGGTTTCGAAAAGCAGTTCGCGCACGACGAGGAGCTGCGCTTCAAGGCGATGGCCCGCCGCAACAAGATGCTGGGTCTCTGGGCCGCCGGCATTCTCGGCAAGAGCGGCACTGAGGCCGACGCCTATGCCAAGGAGGTCGTGCTCGCCGACTTCGAGGAGAGCGGCGACAACGACGTGGTGCGCAAGGTCGTGAAGGACCTCGCGGCCAAGGGCATCGGCGAACCTGAAGTCCGCGCCCAGATGGCCACGCTGCTCGCCCAGGCGGTCGACGCGATCAAGAAGAGCGGCTAGTCCTTTTTCCTTGTCCCGGACGCGATGCAGCGGCACGCTGCATCGCAGATCCGGGACCGCCAAAAACGTGACGATCCCGGGTCTGCAGCGCACCACTGGCGTGCTGCGCTGCGCCCGGGATACGTATGGACTCTGGACATGCCTGAACCGTTTTCCCTCGCCCGCCGGCTGCGCGCCGGCGAAACCGTGTATGCGGCCTGGTGCGCCGCCGCCTCCCCGCTGGTGGCGGAGACGATCGCGCGCGCAGGCTACGAGGCGGCGATCCTCGATAGCCAGCATGGGCTCTGGGACATGGCCTCGCTCATCGCCGGCATCGGCGCCGTGCATCATGCCGGCAGCGCGCCCGGCGTACGCGTGCCGCTTGGCGATTTCGCCACCGTCTCGCGCACGCTCGACTGCGGCGCCGAGGCGATCATCGCGCCGATGATCAACAGCGCGGCCGACGCCCGCGCCTTTGCCGCCGCCGCCAAATACCCGCCGCTCGGCGAGCGCAGCTGGGGACCCTTGCGCGCGATGGCGCTGCATGGGCGGAGCGTATCGACCGACTATATGCGCGAGGCCAACGAGGGCACGCTGACCCTGGCGATGATCGAAACACGCGCGGCGCTGGAGAATGTCGCAGCGATCGCCGAAACGCCCGGCATCGACGCGCTGTTCATCGGCCCCTACGACCTCTCGACCGCGCTGAGCGACGGCAAGGCGCAGGACATTGACGCGCCCGCGGTCGTCGATGCGATCGATGCCATCTGCGAGGCCGCGCGCAAGGCCGGCAAGATTCCCGGCATCTATTGCCGCGATCCCGAGCGCGCGCTGGCCATGGCGAAACGCGGCTTCCGCTTCCTGACCATCGGCAGCGATCTGGGCATCCTGCGCGACGGCGCAACGGCACAGTTGAAGGCGCTCAGGCGCTAGGAGCGGCTTAGCCGAGCGCCTCCGCAAGACGATCGAGCGCCGGCGCTAGCTCGCGCTCGACCTCGTCCGCCTGCACGGCGACGACCTTGTAGTGGTGCGCCGCGAGCCAGGCGCGCTTCTCGGCGCGGCGCGCGGCCGCCTCAGCCGGCTCCTGCGCCGGCACGAGATCGATGACCGTGCGCAACGGAAACGATACGAAATCGGCGATCTGCGCGCCGACCGGCACTTGCCGCTTGAAGCCGCGGCCGGCAAAGCGGCGGTCGGTGGTGAGCGCTCGCCAGAGCCTGCGCTCAGCCTCGGTCGGGTTCCGGCGCAGGAGTTTGGCGAGACCCCGCGGCGCGCGCTCGCCATCGAGCGGCGCCTGCGCGTTGATGAGGGCGCGCAGCCGCGACGCCTCGTCGCCGTCGAGCACGCCGCCGCGGGCCGAGCCCTTGCGGCCATGCGCAAGCGCATTGACCACGCCGTGCAGGGTGCGGACGTCCTGTTGCGTCGGGGCGATGCGCTGGAAGATGTTGCGCAGGTTCACACGCATGACGCCGCGCTTCTCCTCGGGACGGAAGAACTCGACCTTCTCCAGCTCCTTTTCCAGATTGGCGAAGAAGGCGGCGAGCTGCTCCTTTTGAGCAGGTGGCGAGCGCTCGGCGGTCGCGAACGGCATCCCGGAACCGGTCAGCTTGAACCATTCATAGGCGACGATGATCACTGCCTGCCCCAGGTTGAGCGAGGCGAAGGCCGGATTGACCGGCAGCGTGAGGATGCGGTCGGCCTGCCCCACTTCGTCATTCTCGAGCCCGGAGCGCTCGCGCCCGAACACCAGCGCGGCGGTCTCGCCGGCGGCGATGCGCGGCGCCATCTCCTTCGCCGCCGCCTCCGCCGAAACGACGGGCTTCGACTGGTCGTGCACACGCGCCGTCGTCGCCACCACGAAGGTGCAGTCGCCGATCGCGTCGGCGAGGCTGTCATAGAGCACCGCGGCGTCGAGCACGCGGTCGGCGCCCGCCGCCATCACCTTGGCCCGCTCGTTCGGCCAGCCTTGCACCGGCTTGACCAGCCGGAGCTGCGAGAGCCCGAAATTCGCCATGGCGCGGGCGACCGAGCCGATGTTCTCGCCCAACTGCGGCTCGACCAGCACCACCACGGGCGCGGGCGTGGTCAGCCAGCGTCTGGTCTTGTCGGTGCCGGCGCCGGGCATGCGGGAAGCTCCTCAAAGCGGGCCAATGCCCGTATCGCAGCCCCTGCCCAAGCCCGCCGCAGCCGTCAAGCGACGGCGGCCGCCCGTCGGCCGCCTAGGCGCATTTTTGCCCGTCCGGCACATGTCTTTTGTCCCCGCGGACGAGGCTTTAACCGGCCCTGAGCGGGTGCTATAGGGCGCGCACCGAATTCCCATCAATATCCAGTTGCGGTCGGCCGGAGCGGGCGCGACCAGAGGTGTGAACCATGCCGAATCTCGAAATCATGTGGACCAAGGTCGACGAAGCCCCGGCGCTGGCGACCTTCTCCCTGCTGCCGATCGTCGAAGCCTTCGTCGGCGCGGCCGGCGTGTCCATGACGCTGAAGGACATCTCGCTGGCGGGTCGCATCATCGCCACCTTCCCCGAGAACCTGAAGCCGGAGCAACGGATCAACGACGAGCTCACCGAGCTCGGCAACCTCACCCTGAAACCCGAAGCCAACATCATCAAGCTGCCGAACATCTCCGCGTCGATCCCGCAGCTCAGGGCGGCGATCAAGGAGCTTCAGGGCAAGGGCTACGCGGTTCCGGACTATCCGGACAATCCGACGACCGACGCCGAGAAGGACATCAAGGCGCGCTACGGCAAGGTGTTCGGCAGCGTCGTCAACCCGATCCTTCGCGAAGGCAATTCCGACCGCCGTGCGGCCGCCGCGGTGAAGAATTACGCCCGCAAGAACCCGCACAAAATGGGCGCCTGGAGCAAGGACTCCAAAACGCACGTGTCCCACATGTCGAGCGGCGACTACTTCGGCTCGGAAATCGCGACCACGGTCGACAAAGCGACCAACGTCCGCATCGAACTGGTCGGTGCCGACGGCACCGTCACGGTGCTGAAGCCAAAGACGTCGATCGCCGCCGGCGAGATCATCGACGCGTCGGTCATGAGCGCCAAGGCGCTACGCAAATTCTTCGCCGAGCAGATCGATGCCGCCAAGAAGGAAGGCGTGCTGTTCTCGCTGCACGTCAAGGCGACGATGATGAAGATCGCCGATCCCATCATCTTCGGCCACGCCGTTTCCGTCTACTTCGCTGACGTGATCGAGAAGCACGCCGCCACGCTGAAGAAGCTCGGCGTCAACCTCAACAACGGGTTCGGCGATCTGCTGTCGAAGATCGAGACGCTGCCGGACGCCGAGAAGAAGGCGATCAAGGACGACATCGCCGCCGAGTACGCCAAACGACCCGCCCTCGCGATGGTGAATTCCGACAAGGGCATCACCGGCCTGCATGTCCCCTCCGACTTCATCATCGACGCCACGATGCCGGCGATGATCCGCGAGTCTGGCCGCATGTGGGGCCCCGACGGCAAGCTGCACGACACCATGGCCGTGATCCCGGACCGCTCCTACGCCCGCCTCTATCAGACCGTCATCGACGACTGTAAGGCCAACGGCGCATTCGATCCCAAGACCATGGGCACGGTGCCGAACGTCGGCTTGATGGCGCAGAAGGCCGAGGAGTACGGTTCGCACGACAAGACCTTCGAGGTGTCCGCGGCCGGCACGGTCCGCGTCGTCGCGGACGACGGCAAGGTGCTGCTCGAGCGCCCGGTCGAGACCGGCGACATCTTCCGGATGTGCGAGCTCAAGGACGCAGCCGTGCGGGATTGGGTCAAGCTCGGCGTCCGCCGCGCGCGCCTCACCAACACCCCTGCGGTGTTCTGGCTCGACAAGAACCGCGCGCACGACGCACAGCTCATCGCCAAAGTCGAAACGTACTTGAAGGATCAAGACACCAAGGGGCTCGATATCCGCATTTTGGCTCCCGTCGACGCGATGAAATTTTCACTCGAACGGATTCGCAAAGGCCAGGACACAATTTCCGTCACCGGCAACATTCTGCGGGATTACCTGACGGATCTTTTCCCGATCATGGAGCTCGGCACCTCGGCCAAGATGCTCTCGGTCGTCCCGTTGCTGGCGGGCGGCGGCATGTTCGAGACCGGCGCCGGCGGCTCGGCGCCCAAGCACGTCGAGCAGTTCCAGAAAGAGGGCTATCTACGCTGGGATTCGCTCGGCGAGTTTCTTGCCCTCGGCGCGTCGCTCGAGCATTTGGGCCATACCTACAAGAACGCCAAGGCCCTGGTTCTCGCCGAGGCGCTCGACACGGCCATCGGTCAGTTCCTTGAGAACAACCGCAATCCCGCGCGCAAGGTCGGCGAGATCGACAACCGCGGCAGCCACTTCTACCTCGCACTCTACTGGGCGCAGGCGCTGGCGGCGCAGAGCAAGGACAAGGAGCTGCAGGCGCGCTTCAAGCCACTGGCCGAGACGCTCGCCAAAAACGAAGCCAAGATCAACGGCGAGCTGATCGCCGTGCAGGGCAAGCCGGTCGACACCGGCGGGTACTATCTGCCCGACGCCAAGAAGACGTCGGCAGCCATGCGTCCGAGCGCCACGCTGAACGCCGCGCTCGGCGCGCTCTGACTCGGCTTTCTCGACACGAAAGGCGATGCTATAGAGCCCGCCGCGGCCCAAGCCCGGCGGGCTTTTTCATGCGCACGCCCCGCGCCGCTCCGGTGACCCCTACCGATGCCGGTTCTCGAACGACGAGCTTCCTGACATGACGAAGATCAAGGTGAACAATCCCGTCGTCGAGATGGACGGCGACGAGATGACCCGCATCATCTGGAAGCTCATCAGGGACAAGTTGATCCATCCCTATCTCGACATCGACCTCCTCTACTACGACCTCAGTATCCAGAAGCGCGACGAGACCGACGACCGGATCACCATCGACGCCGCAGAAATGACGAAGAAGGTCGGCGTCGCGGTCAAATGCGCCACCATCACGCCGGACGAAGGCCGCGTGAAGGAGTTCAACCTCAAGAAGATGTGGCGCTCGCCGAACGGCACCATCCGCAACATCATCGGCGGCGTGATCTTCCGCGAGCCGATCATCTGCCGGAACGTACCGCGCCTCGTGCCGGGCTGGACGCAGCCGATCGTCATCGGCCGCCACGCTTATGGCGACCAGTATCGCGCGACCGACATCACCGTGCCGAAGGGTGCGAAGCTGACGATGAGCTACGTCACGCCGGACGGGAAGAGGATCGAGCACGACGTTTTCGAGTTCCCGGATTCGGGCGTCGCGATGGCGATGTACAATCTCGACCAGTCGATCCGCGACTTCGCCATGGCCTCGTTCAATTACGGCCTGTCGCGCGGCTATCCGGTCTACCTGTCGACCAAGAACACCATCCTCAAGGTCTATGACGGCCGCTTCAAGGACATCTTCCAGGAGGTGTTCGACAAGGAATTCAAGGACAAATTCGCCGCGAAGAAGCTCACCTACGAGCACCGCCTGATCGACGACATGGTCGCCTCGTCGCTGAAGTGGTCGGGCGGATATGTCTGGGCCTGCAAGAACTACGACGGCGACGTGCAGTCCGACATCGTCGCGCAGGGCTTCGGCTCGCTCGGCCTGATGACCTCCGTGCTGATGACGCCGGACGGCAGAATCGTCGAGTCGGAGGCCGCGCACGGCACCGTGACGCGCCACTATCGCCAGCATCAGAAAGGCGAGCAGACCTCGACCAACTCGATCGCGTCGATCTTCGCCTGGAGCCGCGGCCTCGCGCATCGCGCCAAGCTCGACGACAACGCAGCGCTGGCGAGGTTCGCGGCGACGCTGGAGAAGGTCTGCATCGAAACCGTGGAGGCGGGCTTCATGACGAAGGATCTCGCCCTTCTTGTCGGCCCTGATCAGCACTGGCTGTCGACCACCGGATTCCTCGACAAGATCGACGAGAACCTGAAGACGGCAATGGCGGTGTGACCCCTCCCCGCTTCCCGGGGAGGGATAAGACAGCTACTCAATCTCCTCGGTCACGAGGTCGCCCTTGGGCGTCACCGCCTCATGGCCGACCCGCTTCTGCACCACGTCCTTGATCCGTTCGGCGACGCGCGGATCGCGCTGCATCAGCGCGTGCAGATCCTGCGCGTCGAGCACCAGCAGGCTCGTGCGCGACAGCGCAGTCACCGTCGCCGAGCGGCGCGCCCGTCTGAGCACCGCCACCTCGCCGAAGAACTGGCCGACGCCGAGGTGCAGGCGTTCGTGCCGCACGGCGATCTCGACCTCGCCGGACGCAATGAAATACATTGAATGCGCAGGCTCCCCGGCGCGCACGATCACCTGCCCCGCTTCAGCGACCTGCGCGCGCAGGAGTTCCATGATGTCGGTGATCTCAGCGGCGTCGAGCTCGGCGAAAAGCGGCACGCGCGCGATCATCGCCCAGGTGACGATGAAATCGCGTCGGTGGACCTGCTCGGCGAAGGCGGTAGCGATGATGCCGACCGGCAGCGCGATCATGATGAGGCCGAGGAAGATCGTGGCGGTCGCGATCAATTTGCCGACCGTCGTAATCGGCACGACGTCGCCGTAGCCGATGGTGCCGAGCGTCACGATCGCCCACCACAGCGCGTCGGGAATAGTGCCGAGCTTGTCCGGCTGCACGCGACCTTCGGCGAGATGCATCAGCGCCGCCGACACGAGCGCCGTGCCGAGGGTGATGACGAGGCAGCCGAAGAGCGCGCGCCGCTCGCGGTAGAGCACGTCGAGCAGCGAGCGCATCGCCGGCGAATAACGCGCGATCTTGAAGAAGCGGACGACGCGGAGCACCTGCAAGACGCGCAGGTCGCTCGGCACGAACGGCGCGAACCAGAACGGCAGCACCGCGACCAGATCGACCAGGCCCGCCGGGCTCAGGATGTAGCGCAGGCGCGCGGCGGTCGGCGACATGTGCCGGTGCGGCCCGTATTCGACGGACGACCAGATGCGCAGCAGGTATTCAGCGGTGAACACGACGAGCGACACGAACTCGATCGTGTCGAACAT
>Ga0070680_100004660_pt1 | contig 10311 bp, 9 predicted proteins | sample KBSC73BmetaG_FD_64672 | JGI IMG/M metagenome (GOLD analysis project Ga0070680, IMG submission 64672) | Corn rhizosphere microbial communities from Kellogg Biological Station, Michigan, USA - KBS C7-3B metaG | ecosystem: Host-associated > Plants > Roots > Rhizosphere | place: USA: Michigan... | reverse complement strand
AGGTACGACACCATACGGTCGCGAACCAGTATCCGCAGGACGCGACGTACGCGAAGTGGTGGAAGGAGATCGCGAGCTGTGAAGGCCTGAAACCGCCAGACAGCGCGACGATCGCGAAGGTGCGTTTCTTCGTCGTGCCCGTCGCGAAGTTCTCGCTCGATCTCAACCCGGAGCCATTGGTCGCGGCCTCAGACGCAAAGGTCGGCGAAGTGTACGTCGGCAACACGAGCGTCTGGAACGAGACCACGATCAAGCACGAGATGCTCCACATCGAGCTCGGCTGGAACGGCTACGAATTCGAGCAGTACCACCCCGTCGAGTTTTTCGCGGCGTGTGGGCTTAAAGTCTATGGAGATTCGCGGGCGAATTAATCCGGTACCCGGTACCCGGTGCCCGGTACCCGTAACTGCCAGTTAAGAGCTGTCCGCCTAGGGCTGTCCGCTATGAGCGACCGGCAGTGAGCTGGGTTCTTGCGCGTACCGGGAACCGGGAACCGGGAACCGGATCAGGGGCGCCGAGGATCGGGCTTCACGGTGAATGTCTGCGTGAAAGTCTTTCCATTCACGGTCAACCTCGCAGAGAAGGTGCCGACGTAGTGCCGGTCGAGCGGACCACCCTCGTCAGCGGCCGGCGCGCCGCGCGGTCGTGGACGCACCGGATTCCAGGTGGCGCGATGCATGCCGGCACTCGTCGACGGAAGCACAGGGGGCGTCTGCCAGAGCGGAGAGACCCTCGGAATTCCCGCTGCTGCGCGTCCGCCACCGCCGCGTCCAGTCGCGGGCGGCTGCGCGTTGGGATCACTGCTGAACTTCTGGATGACCGCGCCGCTCGCGTCCAGAATCTCGATCACTACCGGCGTAGTCGCCGCTCGCTTCAGGTAATAATCGATCATCACACCGTTAGGCGGGTTCTCGGCGTGGGGCTCGTCTTTCTGCAGTGGGGTGCCGTTATCGGTCCCCTCGATGAAGTTAATCGTGTCGGATGGCTTGAACAGGTACGCATCATCACGCACGACCGCGTCGTTCAATTGTCTGAGCGAGCTGATGTCGTCGATGACCCAGAATCCGCGGCCGTGCGTCGCCACGATGAGATCGTTGCCGTAGATCTCGAAGTCGCGCATGGACGTCACCGGCAAGTTGAGCTGGAGCGACTGCCAAGTGTCACCGTCGTCAAAGGAAATATGCGCGCCACGCTCGGTACCGGCGACGAGCAGACCTCGCCGCGACGGATCTTCCTTTACCGAATGCACGTACACGCCGGCCGGCAACCCGTTGGTGATCTTCTGCCAGCTCTTCCCCATGTCGCGCGTGCGAAAGATGTACGGCTCGAAATCCTGGAGCTGGTGACGGTCGACGGAGGCGTACGCCGAGGCGGGATCGAAGTGCGAAGCCTCGAGCATGGTTATCCGGCTCCACGGTGTGATCGCGGCGGGAGTCACGTTCTGCCAGCTCTTGCCATCATCCTGAGTGAGCTGGAGAAATCCGTCGTCGGTGCCGATCCATAGGAGCGGCGCGCGCAGCGGCGATGGCGCGATCGTGTAGATCACGCCGCGCTTGCCGTTTCTGTCGGTTGCGGCGGCAGCTGTCGCGTCGAGCGTCGGGGGAATGAAGACTTCGGGCCGCGTGAGATCGGGACTTATCTGAGTCCAGGTCTTCGCTCCATCACTCGTCTTGAACAGAAACTGATTCGCGTAGTAAAGATTTCTTTTGTCGGCTTTGGAGAACACCAACGGCTGAGTCCAATCCCCCCGTGCTGTCTCGGGCGACTTCGGACTCGTGGTCGATTCGTCCGGAATGTTCGCGTCGAGATTCCAGCGCTGACCGTCGCCTCCGTAGACGACACCCGGATTCAGCGGATCGCCGGCGGTGTATCCACTCTCACCGCCGGGCGAGATCGGCTCCCAGTCGTGCATCGATATCTGCGAGAATTTTCCGCGGGAGCGGACGGCGATCGCGCCCGAATCCTGCTGCGCGCCCGTGATCCAATAAGGAAATCTGTAATCGACGGAGAGATGATATATCTGCGCGGTCGGCTGATTGAGCCACGAGCTCCACGTGACGTCGCGCGGATCATCCGTGCGGGCGTTTCGGCTGATGATCGTTCCCTGATCGCTCGCGACAATCATCGTGTTGGGATCGTCGGGCGAGATCCACGGCTGATGATAGTCGTCGCCGCCCGGAGATCCGCGCAATACGACCCACGTCTTGCCGCCATCCTTCGTGCGATTGACGGCGACGTTCGGCACGTAGACGATGTCCGGGTTCTGCGGATCGACGGCCAGCTTCTCGAAATACCAGCCGCGTCCCCACAGCGCCGGATCGTTCGACACTCGGCTCCACGTCGCGCCAGCGTCGTCGGAGCGAAAGAACCCTCCCTGCCCCGGCGGCGGACTCGACGGAGCTGCTCCCGCTGGCGATGGCTGTGGAGCGGGGGTTCCGAGTGGCGGCTCGACCTGCGCCGGCGCCTCTGGCACCAGGCAGTCGACTACCGCATAGAGTCGATTCGGATTGCTCGGCGCGATTGCGATGCCGGTTCTTCCGATTCCCTCCTTGGGCAATCCGTTCGTTAGCTGCCTCCACGTGCTACCGCCGTCGACGGATTTGAAGATTCCACCGCCGGGCCCATTCGTCGGCGCATAGGTGAACCAGGGCGGACGGCGCGTGTTCCAGAGACCGGCATAGACGACGTTGGAGTTCGACGGATCGATTTGGACTTCGACGGCCCCGACGTTTTCGTCGCCGAGGACCTTCTGCCAGGTGACGCCGCCATCGCGGGAGCGAAAAATTCCGCGCTCCTTGTTGGCGGCGTAGAGCTTCCCGATCGCCGCGACGAAGACGTTGTTCGGGTTCTTTGGATCGATCGCGATCTTCCCGATGTGGTGCGTCTCGTCGAGTCCGAGGTGCGTCCACGTCTTCCCGGCGTCGGTCGACTTGTAGACACCATTTCCGTATCCGACCGAGTCGCGCAGAGTCGATTCGCCGCTGCCGACGTAAATCGTATTCGGCTGTCCCGGTGCGACCGCGATCGCACCGATGGACGACGTCGGCTGTGAGTCGAAGATCGGAAACCATACGCGTCCGCCGTCGATCGTCTTCCAGACGCCGCCGTTCACGGCGCCGAAGTAGAACTCGTTAGGCCGTCCCGGAACTCCGGTCGCCGCCGCAACGCGCCCCCCGCGAAAGGGGCCGAGCATGCGCCAGCGGAGGCCGGAATAAAGATCGGTCGGGATCGGCGCAGGCAGAATTCCACGCGCTAGCGCCTCCGGCGTCGATCCCTCGGCGATCGGACGGAGCAGCTCGCGGAGCTGAGGTGGGAAGACAGAAAGAGCAAATCCGGCCTGACCGGCGCGGATGACAAAATCACGTCGTGAGTACACTGATTCTTCCTTTGACTCTGGGTTACCGTCTGATTCGGTCATTGATTACCACTTTTAGGTTCATTTGAAGTCGATTGCTTGAGGGCGCCGCGCAACTCTTCGGTGAGCGCCTTTGCATCGTTGGGCCTGCCGTGAAAGGCGGCGGGAGTGTTCTGGAAGAGCGCGACTTGCCACGCACTCCCCCGCCGAGCAGCCACCATTGTTTGTACGGCGTTCACGTCGGGATTGATGTCGGTTTTGTTGGGCGGCACCATGCCCGCGACAGCGCTGAGCGCCACCACGTCGCCGGTGACCGCGCGCACGCCGCGGACGATCGATACGTAGCGCGCCGTCTGATGGTGGGAGAACACCTCACTGATGTGTGCGCCGATGTCCGCCTGTCCGAAGACCTGCGTCCCGTCGAAACCGACCAGAATCGCGTCTGGCGCGAAGAGCATCGCATAGTCGCGCGCATTTCGCTTGTCCCATGCTTCCAGCAGCTTGCGATAGAGCTCGCGCACTTCTGCGTCTGCGGCGGAGCTGCCCGGGCTCGGATTCGTCATAGCATCCTCTCTTCGTCATTGACGGTGCCGCCAAAGGTCTCCTCTATGCGCCTGTCCGGGATCAGCCACATCAATGCCACCGACGCGTAGAGCGCGTCCGAGATGAATTGGTTGACGAACGCAAATGGGATTGCCACCAGATAAAGCACCATCGAGATCTTTCCCTTGAAGTCGTTCCCCACCGCATCCCTCAATCGCGAGTTGGCTCCCTGACTCCTGATGATCACCATCTCAAGGATGTAATACGCGACTCCCGCAAAGAACAATACGACCCCGTAGAGCGCAGTGGGAATCGGCGCGAAATGGTTCTCTCCCATCCAGCCGGTGACAAATGGCATCAGCGACAGCCAGAACAGCAGGTGCAGATTCGCCCACAGGATTCCACCGGTGATGCGGTCCGTGAGATAGAACATGTGGTGGTGGTTGTTCCAGTAGATCCCGATGATGATGAAGCTCAACACGTAGGTAAGGAACACCGGGAGCAGCTCGCGGAGCGCCGATAAATCGGTAGTGTGGGGCACCCGCAGCTCGAGCACCATGATGGTGATCAGAATTGCGATGACCCCGTCGCTGAACGCATTGATCCGTTCTGTACCCATCTATTGCTCCCCTCGCCGGGTGCCAACGAGAGAAAATCTACCCTTGTCACGCCATCTTGCCGAATGATCGTGCCCTTGAATGCGCGCGCCTCGACGCGTAAATACTGCCTAGGACCATGACTACAGAATCGCGCCCGAGAGAATTTCACACGATGGAGTTCTCCCATCATGACGCGGCGGCGGCGTTCGTCGCCGCGCTGTCGCGCTTCCTCGATTCACCGAAGGGCGATGTGTTCGCGAAACCGCGCTCCTCGGTTGAAGTCTGGGCGCGCTCACCAGTCGGCAGCGAGGCGGTCCGTCTCTTCCTGAGCGACAAGGCGCTCGAGATGGCCGAGGCTGCGTTCTCACCCGTGCCGGTCACTAAAGTCGTCTCGCGCGCTTCCCTGCCGGACGAAAGCTTCCTCATCATTGAGGGCGGTGTCACTCCCGCGTGGGGAGTCGAGGAAGCTTCGGCAAAACTCTTTCCAAGATAGGGCTCCGAAGATGAAGAGCACGTGGCTGAAGCTGATCTGCCTCGCGCCGCTGGTTGGCGTGTCGATCGATGCGCAGACTCCCCGCGAGTCGCCGCTCAATTCCGCGCGCGCGTCGCAGTTCGCCGATTCGATTCTCCGGTTGATGACGCTCGACGAAAAGCTGGGCCAGCTCAACCAGGTCCCCGGCAACGGCACTCAGACCGGACCGCGCGTCCCCACCGGCGGAGAAGCCGCTATTCGCGCCGGACGCGTTGGATCGTTTCTCGGAATCTTCGGCGTCGATTACACACGCGAGCTGCAGCGAATCGCGATGCAGGAATCGCGGCTGAAGATTCCGCTCCTCTTCGCGAACGACATCATCCACGGCTTCCGCACCATCTATCCAGTCCCGCTGGCCGAAGCGGCCAGCTGGGATCTCGCCCGCGTCGAACAAAATGCCCGGTTTGCAGCAGTCGAGGCGACGGCGCACGGCCTTCACTGGACCTTCGCACCGATGGTGGACATCGCGCGCGATCCGCGCTGGGGACGCATCGTCGAGGGCGCGGGCGAGGACCCATTCCTTGGCAGCGCGATGGCAGTCGCGGGCGTCCGCGGATTTCAGAACGGAGATGGCGCTCTGAACATCGGAGCGACCGATGCGCTGCTCGCCACGGTGAAGCACTTCGCCGCATACGGCGGCGCCGAGGGCGGGCGCGACTACAACTCGGTCGAGCTGTCGGAGCGCACGCTGTGGGAGACGTATCTCCCCCCATACGAGGCGGCGGTGAAGGCCGGTGCGGTGACGGTGATGTCCTCGTTCAACGACATCGGCGGAATCCCCGCTCATTCCAGCGACTGGCTGCTGCAGGATGTATTGCGCGACAGATGGGGCTTCAAGGGATTGGTGGTGAGCGACTGGGGTGGAATCGGTGAGATGGTTCCTCACGGCATCGCAGCGTCCACCGGCGCAGCGGGAATACTGGCGCTCCGCGCCGGTGTCGACATCGACATGTCCGACAACATCTACATCGATAGTCTTGCCGCCGCCGTGCGCGCGGGGCGGTTGCCGGAATCGCTAGTCGATTCGTCGGTGCGGAGAGTGCTCCGCGTGAAGTATGCGCTTGGACTCTTTCAGAATCCCTACAAGTTCAACGATGCTGCGCGTGAGAAGCGCTACACGCTCGCCCCTGAGCACGTCGCCGCGAGCCGGACTGCCGCGCGCGAATCGATCGTGCTGCTCAAGAACGCGAGCAAAACGCTTCCACTCCGAAAAGACATTCGCACGATAGCCGTCATCGGACCACTCGCCGACGACGCGCAGTCTGCGCTCGGCGGCTGGGCCGCGGATGGCCGCGCTAATGAAGCCGTGAGCGTCCGCGCCGGAATTCGCGCCGCGCTCAGCAACTCGACTAAACTGATCTACGCGCGCGGCGTTCCGGTGGATACCGTGGACACGACAGGATTCGCCGCCGCGCGCGCGGCTGCCTCGCAAGCCGACGCAATCGTGCTCGTCCTCGGCGAAACCGAATCGATGTCTGGCGAAGGGGAGAGCCGGGCATCTATCGATCTGCCTGGAGCGCAGCTGGCACTCGCGCGAGCGGTGCTTGGTGCGGCGCGCACAAAGCCGGTCGTGGTCGTGTTGATGAATGGACGTCCGCTTGCAATTCCAGAGCTGGCACAAGAGGCGCCAGCGATTGTCGAGTCGTGGTTCCTCGGCAGCCAGCACGGGACGGCAGTGGCCGACGTCCTTTTCGGGGACTACAACCCGGGCGGCAAGCTGCCATCTACGTTCCCGCGCGCGACCGGCCAGATCCCTCTCTACTACAATCACCGCAACACCGGGCGTCCACCCGATCCGACCAACCACTACACCTCGAAGTATCTGGACATCCCGTGGACTCCGCTCTATCCATTCGGCTTCGGGCTCAGCTACACGACGTTCGCGTATTCCAACCTCCGTGTCTCGTCGCCGACGATCTCGTCGAGAGATTCGCTTCAGGTCTCGGTCGATGTGCGGAATTCGGGCGATCGCGCCGGTGATGAGGTCGTGCAGCTTTACGTGCGCGATGACGTCGCGAGCGTCGAAGAGCCGGTAAGAACTCTGAAAGGGTTCCAGCGCATCACGCTGCAGCCGGGCGCGACGAGAACCGTGACGTTCCGCATCGGACCGGACGCGCTCGCGCTGTATGACCGTCAGATGCGACGCGTGGTCGAGCCGGGCACGTTCACCGTTTACGCCGGCACCAACTCGGACGCTGCTCTTGCAGCAACATTCACGGTGACTGGAGACGTTTTCGTGCTGGCGCCTGCTCCGACGCGTTTCCGGTGATCCCGTCCCTTCTACCGGATAGATAGTGCAGCAACAACTCGGCGAGTTGGTCGATTCTCTCAAGGCGGCACAGTCGCGACTACGCGCGCTGACGGACAGACTCTCCGATTCCGCATGGAGCGCCAAGCCCGGCCCGGATCGGTGGTCGCCGGCCGAGTGCGTCGAGCACCTCAATCTCACTTCGCGCGCTTATCTGCCGCTGCTGCACGACGCAGTCGGCAAGGCCAGAAGGATGCGAGGTGCTCCCACGAAACACTACCGCCGGGACCCACTGGGCTGGTTCATGTCGGTGATGATGGCGCCCCGGCATCAGCGGAAAGTGCCGTTGCCACGCGTAAAAACGACCGAGGGTTTCGTGCCGAAGGGCGAGCGATCGCGTACGGAGATCCTTTCCGAATTCGTGCAGCTGCAAGGTGCTCTCATCAGTCTCGTCCAGTCGGCGGATGGGCTTCCTATCGACAAGTTCAAGATCGTCTCGCCCTTTGGCGGCAAGATGAAGTACAACACGTACTCCGCGCTCGTGATTGTCGAACGACACGAGCACCGCCATCTGCAGCAGGCGGAGGAAGCTTAGCCGGTACCCGGTACCCGGTGCCCGGTACCCGAGAATCCTGATGCCGCCCAGTCCACTATCTCGCCTGCGCAAGCTCTGTCTCGCCCTTCCCGAAGCCCACGAAGTGGAAGCGTGGGGCGAGCCGACATTCCGGGTGAAAAACAAGCTCTTCGCGATGTACGCGCGCGCAAACAGCCACCACGGCGGCGGGCGCAATGCGGTCTGGTGCAAGGCGAAGCCGGTGAATCAACGTCTCATGATCGACGCCGCGCCCAACCGGTTCTTCTCGCCGCCCTACGTTGGGCCCAGTGGCTGGGTCGGAGTGTGGCTCGACGGCGACTGCGACTGGAACGAGCTGAAGGACCTGCTGCGCGACGGCTACAGAATGACGGCGCCGAAGAAATTGCTGGCGCTGCTCCCGGACGACTGATGTCGCGGCGCACATGAGCCCGGTCATCCGCGTCGCGACCTTGGACGACGCCCAGCGAATCGCCGAGATCTACGCGCCGGCGGTCGTGGAGCGCGTCACGTCGTTCGAGCTTGTAGCGCCAGGCGCCGAGGAGATGCGTTCGCGGCTCACGAGAGTGCTGGCGCATTATCCGTGGCTCGTATACGAGCTCGATGACAAGGTCGTCGGTTACGCATACGCGTCGACGCACAATGAGCGCGCGGCGTATCGGTGGTCGGTGGACGTCGCCGTCTACGTGGGGAGCGAAGTGCATCGACGCGGCGTTGGAACGGCGCTCTATGCATCGCTGTTCGAGATCCTGGCGCTTCAGAACATCCGCAACGTCTACGCGGGAATCACGCTCCCGAACGCCGCGAGCGAAGGGATGCACAGTCGCGCGGGGTTCAGGCTCGTCGGGACGTACCATCACGTCGGCTACAAGTTCGGGGCGTGGCACGACGTCGCGTGGTTCGAGCGGGCGATTCTTCCGGCGATAGTCAATCCGCCCGAGCCGGTGTCGTTTCCGGAAATACGAGACGGTCCGGAGGTCTCGGCGGCGCTAGACAGGCACCCGGTACCCGGTTCCCGGTACCCGTAACAGCCCAGCTATCAGCCACAGCTGACAACGGATAGCAGAAAGCTCGCTGCCAAACAAAAAAACCCCGGCGATTGCCGGGGCTTTTTGTTTTGGTCTTATATCTACCAAAGACTGGCTGTTATCTGTTCGTGGTATTGTCGAGGCAGGTCTTATTCGCCGCGGCACAGGCCGTCGACGGCGCAACGGTGATATCCCCGCGCGCGGTGATCGTATACACCCTGCCTCCCGAGAACGAAACGGCTGGCCTGGTCAACACGTTTGTACTCGAGCCCGAGTACCGCGTGCTCAGATCATAGACCCCGGAAGGCAGCTGCGTGAATGCGCCTCCGTTCTTGTAGGCGATTTCTCCGCCTACAGGGTACTCGGTCAGCGTTACAGTATTCTTGGCGTACAGCGTCATCGGGTTCGCGTTCGAGATCGCGTTGACGAATCTCACGTAGGTTGACGTGAAGTCGGTCTGCGGGACGAACGGATCTTCGATCACGAACGCGTCCACCGTCTTGGCCGTGCCGTCGTAAATCCCGCTCAGGTACATCGAGTAGTACTTCCCATCGACCAGCGTCGATGGAACGTTGGCGATAGCCAGATTCTTGTCCGTTGCGGCGGCAATTCTACCGGATAGCGTGTATGCGCCAGGTACTATGCCCGCGTACAAGCCGCCATTGCCTACGCCGCCGTAAGCGGTGCCCGTCGTGGACTCACTTCCGGTGGTCGAGCTGATCGCCGTCACCTTCGTATCATTGGCGTAGAAGTTCACGCCGGGAGCGTTCACGCCGAAGTTGAAGAACTTGATGCTAGCCCCGGGAGGAGCGCCCGTGATGTTCTGGAGGGCTTCCTTTCCGCAGGACGCGAGGGCGGCTACACAGAGAAGCGCCGCGAGAGATCTATATCTATTCATGTGTCGATTAAGGTTGAATGATCCAGAGCGGCACGGTGTGGTAGTCCAGAGCAAGTCCGCCGATGACGTCGAGGCCGGCTCTGTTCCACACGTACTCTGAGTTGAATCTCGGTCTGATTCGCTGCACGATCTTTCCGCCGTTGTCGACGTAGAGGTTGGTCGGTGGCGCAAAACCGCGGAACACCTCCGTTCCACTGACCGGATCTATGTCGGTGTAGTGATAGCGGCGCATGTCCATCCACAGCTCGTTGTGGCCCCAGCCCCACTGCGCGATGTACTTCTGGGACATGATGTGGGAGATGGTCAGAACAGCCGGCATGATGTTCGGGTCGGTAAGGAAAGTGTTCTTTTCGGCCGCCGAGATCTGCGTCGGGCTTCCATTGGCATCGAGGTTCCTCGCATTCACGAAATCGATGTGGCTGGAGATTCCGTTTTTGTAGGCGGCCAGTGCGGTTGCCTGGTCCCCCATCTTGAGCGCCGCTTCCGCCTTGATGAACTGCAGCTGCGAATAGGTCA
>Ga0070680_100004659_pt1 | contig 10313 bp, 6 predicted proteins | sample KBSC73BmetaG_FD_64672 | JGI IMG/M metagenome (GOLD analysis project Ga0070680, IMG submission 64672) | Corn rhizosphere microbial communities from Kellogg Biological Station, Michigan, USA - KBS C7-3B metaG | ecosystem: Host-associated > Plants > Roots > Rhizosphere | place: USA: Michigan... | reverse complement strand
GAAGCTGCCGCTGGTCACATAAGCGCGGGCTTCGCGATCGAGCTTGTCGAGATCGCCGAACACCTTTGCGGCATCGGCAAACGACTCCCCGGAATTGAGCGCCGCCAGATATTGGCGGAATTGCTGCGAGCGCGCCTTGTCGAAGGTGAAGAAGTGGGCGACAGCCCAGCCCTGGGCGTAAGTATCGAGGTAGGTGACCTTCTCATGGGTCAGCAGCTCCTGGAGCGGGACCCAGTCCGTCGCGGCGATGCCGTGGCCGCGATATTTTGCCGGCATTCCGTATCCGATGCGGCCGTCGTCCATGACCTTGCTGGCGCCGATCAGCTCGGCGAAGCCCTCGATGTACCAGCTCGGGTAGGCGACCGGGAAATATTGAAGCATCAAGTGATGCGCATATTCATGGTGAAGAACGATCGCGGCAGTGAACTCGGGATCGATCCCGGCGTCGATGCTGTGCGGCGTGACGAGGTACGGCCCGAGCGAATTGGCGGTGTAGAAGCCGGCGACGCCCGTGGTTTGGTCGATTCCAAGCGCCTTCTGGACGTCGTTCATCCCGTCGACCTCGTAGACCCGCACCTTCACCGGCGGGAGCTTGTCGTTGATGTCCGTCGCCATCCGGATCAGCTTGTCGTAGCTTTCGAGATCGGTCGCGAGCTGCTCGATCCGCTGCTGCGGGCTCTTGCTGTAGATGATGAAATGCTGCGTCTCGGCGGCGTGCCATACCGGCTCGGCCGCGCTGGCGGCGACGCTCAGCGCGGCGGCGGCGAAGGCCATGAACAGTCGAAACATGATTGCGCGATCCTCCCCAACCGCAGGCTAGCACGGGCAGTTCGTCGTTCAAGCCCGTGATTCGTCAAGCTTTTCAAAGGAAGCTGTAGGGGTCGACGTCGACGCTGACGCGGACCTTGGGCCCCCACTCGATCTCCGCCAGCCAGTCCCGAATCACGTCTTGCACATCGAGCGTTCGACGGGCGTGGACAAGCAGGCGCTGGCGATGGCGGCCGCGGAGCATCGCGAGCGGCGCGGGGGCGGGACCGAACACGGCCATGCCTTCGACCTCGGGCGCGGCATGGCCAATTCGGCGGGCGACGCTTTCCGCCTCATTCGAATCCTCCGCGGAGACGACGATCGCCGCGAGACGGCCGAACGGCGGCATCGCCGCTTCCCGCCGCGCCTCCGTCTCGGCAGCGTAGAAGCCTGGGGCATCGCCCGACACGAGCGCAGCGATCACCGCGGCATCGGGGTCGTGCGTCTGGACGAGCACCCGGCCGGGCTTGTCGCCCCGCCCGGCGCGGCCAGCGACCTGCTGGATCTGCTGGAAGCTGCGCTCGGCGGCGCGAAGGTCGCCCCCGGCGAGGCCGAGGTCCGCGTCGACCACGCCGACCAGGGTCAGGTTGGGGAAGTGATAGCCCTTGGTGACGAGCTGGGTGCCGATGACGACGTCGATCGCGCCCGCTTCCATCGCGCCCACGAACTCGGCGGCGCGCAGCGGCGACCAGATGGTGTCCGAGGTGACGATTGCCGTGCGAGCGTCGGGGAACAGCTCCGCCACTTCATCGGCGATGCGCTCCACGCCGGGGCCGCAGGCGACGAGGCTATCCTCCTCCCCGCATTCGGGGCAGGCCTTGGGCGGTGGCATGACATGGCCGCAATGGTGGCAGGCGAGGCGGTGCATCAGCCGGTGCTCGACCATCCACGCAGTGCAGTTCGGGCATTGGAAACGGTGGCCGCAGTGGCGGCACAAGGTCAGCGGCGCGAAGCCGCGGCGGTTGAGGAAGAGCAGCGACTGCTCGCCTCGGTCGAGGTTTGCCTGCAGCTCGTTGACCAGCTCGGGCGCGAGCCAGCGGCCACGCGGCGGCGGGTCCTGGGTGAGGTCGATCGAGCGGATCTCCGGAAGGGACGCCCCGGCGAAGCGCTGCGGTAGCGAGACTTCGCGGTAGCGGCCGAGCTCGACCATGTGGCGGCTCTCGATGGGCGGAGTCGCGGTGGAGAGGGCCACCGGAATGTCCTCGAATTTGGCGCGCATCACCGCCGTGTCGCGGGCGTGGTACTGGACTCCTTCCTCCTGCTTGAACGAGGGCTCGTGCGCCTCGTCGACGACGATCAGGCCGAGGTTCGGATAGGGGAGGAAGAGCGCCGAACGGGCGCCGACGGTCACCGCCGCTTCGCCGCTCGCGATGCCCCGCCAGGCGCGGCGGCGCTGCGACGAGCGGAGGTCGGAATGCCAGGCGACGGGGCCGCAGCCGAAACGTCCTTCGAAGCGGGTGAGGAAGGGCTCGGTCAGCGCGATTTCGGGGAGCAGGACGAGCGCTTGCTTGCCTTGCCGCAGGCACTCGGCGATCGCCTCGAAATAGACTTCGGTCTTGCCCGAACCGGTAACGCCGTCGAGCAGGATCGGGTCGAAACCCTTGCCGATCGCCGAAGCGAGGCTCTCGGCGGCGTCGTGTTGGTCATGATTGAGGTCCGGCGGAGCGTGGTCGGGATCAGGTTGGGCGAGTGGCCGGTCGGCATCGACAGCCACCGGCTCGAGCGCGCCGGCGTTCACCAAGCCGCGCAGCACGCCGTCGCTCACGCCGGCATGGTCCGCCAGTTCGCGGATGGTGCCCTGCCGGCCCGCGAGCGTAGCGAGCGCCTTCTCGCGCTGCGGCGTCAGACGGCCGGGCACGAGACCGGTCGTGCGATACTCGGTCAGCTGGCGCGGCCCGTCGAGGGCGGCCGACGAAGGCAGGACCATCCGCAGCACCGACGCGAGCGGCGCGAGATAATAATCCGCGGTCCACTCGCACAGCCGCCGCAGCGGAGCGGCGAGCGGCCGAACGTCCATCACTCCGGCGAGCGGCCGCAGCCGCGTATCGGGCACTTCGTTGGTCGGCAGCCGCTCCGCTTCCCAGGCAACGCCGAGCAACTGGCGCGGGCCGAGCGGCGCCACGACGACGGAGCCGGGTTCGACGTGCATGTCGTCGGGCACGCGGTAATCGAGCGGCCCGAGCGCTGCGTTGAGGGTCACCACACGGGCTCGCCGCAGGCTCATCGGAGGCGAAAGTTGCCAAAGTTGAGAGTTCTACGCGCACACGCGCGTGCTCGCGCGCGAGGATTGAAATTGGCCCACAGGTGCCTTGAACGAAAGATTCCGGTCACGGAGCAGGCTTAAGCACAGCAGGGCGTCTGTAGGACAGACCCTAGAAACGGAGCTGCCGCGTGAGCCACGCGGCGACGTTCTACTTCCCGCGCTTCTTGCGGTGGCTGTCGAAGTCGAGGACGGCGGATTCGTCTTCGGGCTGGAGAAGGCCGAGCCGCCGAGCGACTTCCTGATAGGCTTCCTCGACTCCGCCGAGGTCCTGGCGGAAGCGGTCCTTGTCCAGCTTCTGGTTGGTCTTCATGTCCCACAGGCGGCAGCCGTCGGGGCTGATCTCGTCCGCGAGGATGACCCGGGCGTAATCGCCGTCCCAAACGCGCCCGAACTCGAGCTTGAAGTCGATGACCCGGATTCCGATCGCGGCGAACATGCCCGACAGGAAGTCGTTCACCCGGATCGCCATGTCCGCGATGTCGTTCATCTCGTCCTGCGTCGCCCAGCCGAAGCAGGCGATATGCTCGTCGGCGATCATCGGGTCGCCGAGCGCGTCGTCCTTGTAATAATATTCGATGATCGTCCGCGGTAGCTGCGTGCCTTCCTCGATCCCGAGGCGCTTCGAAAGCGAGCCGGCGGCGACGTTGCGGACGACGACCTCGATCGGGATGATCTCGACCTGGCGGATCAGTTGCTCGCGCATGTTGATCCGGCGGATGAAGTGGGTCGGAACCCCGATCGTCTGCAGAGCCGTGAAGATATGCTCCGAGATTCGGTTGTTGATCACGCCCTTGCCGCTGATCGTGCCGCGCTTCTGCGCGTTGAACGCGGTCGCGTCGTCCTTGAAATATTGGATCAGCGTGCCCGGCTCCGGACCCTCGTAGAGGATCTTGGCCTTGCCCTCGTAAATCTGGCGGCGGCGAGCCACGGTTCGCGTCACTCCAACGAAAGAATGGAAGGAGCGGCGGCTATAGGCGAGCGGCCGCCCCATCGCAATTGACCGGTCCTATTTGGAGGCGGTGGTCGCAAGCTTGCTGCTGACGATCCGCACCTTCTGCACCGCCGAGGGCTGCAGATATTCTTGCGCGAGCTTCTGGATGTCGGCGGCGGTGATCGATTGCAGCAGCGCTTTCTTCTCGCGGATGCGGTCCAGGCGCTCGGGATGACTCTGCGCTCGCGAGAGCATGCCGAGCCAATAACCGTTGTCACGAAGCTCGCGATCCGCCCTGTCGAGCTCGGGATTCAGGGCGCGGGCGAGCAAATCGGCACTGACGGGCTTGTCGCGCAGGTCCGAAGCGGCATCGGCGATCGCTTTTTCGACCTCGTCGGTCTTGTCGGGCGCGACGACCGCCGCCGCGACGAGATAGCCGAATCCGGTGAAGCTGTTCGACATCAGGCTCTGTAGACTAACTCCATAGCTGTCACCGAGCTTCTCCCGAACGCTGTCGGTCAGCATCAGGTCGAGCACGTCCTTCAGAAGCTCGATCCCGACGACTTCGCGATAATTGGAATCGTCCGTGGTCGGCCAGACGGCCTCGACCATCGCCTTGTCCTGCGGCCCGTCGTGGGTCAGCACGATCGGGCTACGGTCGGGCCGGAACGATATTTTCCGCGCGGCAGCGGGCACGGAGTCGTTCAGCCGCCGCTTCGGAAGCGCTCCGAAACTGGAAGCCACGGCGGCAATCGCGGCATTTTCGTCGACGTCGCCGACGATCGTGATTTCGATCGGGGCGGACGCGATGACCGGTGCAAGGGCCGCCTTGGCCTCGGTGAAGTTGCGCTTCGACAGCACGGCGGCGACGGGCAGCCCGAAGCGCTGGTCGCCGCTCGCGAGGATGATCGGCACTCGGCCGCGCGCGACCGCTTCCGGCTGGGCATCGAGCTGCTTTTCGATCACGGGGAGAAGATTGGCCCATTTGTCCGCCGCCTCGGGACGGAAACCGGGATCGAGAAGATAGGCCGCGCTGACCTTCATCTGAAGGGCGAGGTCCTTCGCCGTGGTGGCGCCGGTGGAAACGAAGGCGTCGTCCTGAACCCCCGAGCCGAGCGTGATGACCTTGCCGGCGAGCAGCACCTTCAGGTCTTCAAAGGAATGCTTCTTGAGGCCCGCGGTGGCCGAGGTCAGGCTCAGCATCTGTGCGAGGCCGGGCTCGTTCTTTGGAAGGTCGAGCACGCCGTCGCCGAGCCGCACGGCGAAGCGCACCCTGCCGGTTTCGAAATCGGTCTTCTTGATGTTGAGCCGCACGTTGTTGGCGAAGCGGATCGTCCGAACGCCGAGGTCCGCGATGCGCGTATCGGAAACGACCGTGCCCGGCTTTCCGAAGCTTTGATAAGCGAACGCCCGAACCGCGCCGTCCCTGGGGGCGGCAACCGCGACCGCCCGGTTGGAGTCGAACGCCGCCGCGAGCTGCTGTGTCGGAATGTCCTGTTTGCTGCTGACGTCGATCAGCGGCGCGCTGCCGGTCCACAGCTCACGGAACGCCGCATCGATCTGCGCCGGCGTGATCCCCGCCGCCATCGATGCGAATTCGGATTGGACGAACTTCGGCGTGGTTACGAACTTGTCCCGTCCGATCACCGACAGGATCGTGGCGGCGAGAAGCTGGTTGGAGCGCGTGTCCTGCTGCGCCGCAGCCGCCTTCAGCGCGCCCGTCGTGTCGATGACCTGCGTTCTGACCTCGGTTGCCGAGAAGCCGTGCTCGAGCGCGCGTCGGACTTCCTGCTCCGCGGTCGTCAGCGCGTCCTTCCACGCGCCGTCCTTCGCGGTTACCTGAACGGTGCTGACGCGGGCGGCGTCGCGCTCTTCGCCCGACGTCATCGCGGCGTCCAGCAGCGGCGAGCCGGGCGCGTCGACGAGCTTCTGCAGGCGGCGGTTGAACAGCCCGATGGCGAGGGCTTCGATGATCCTGTGGCGCCGCTTGGCGAGCGTGTCCGCCGGATCGGCCCATGGCCGCGCGACCGCATAGCTGACGCTGGTCGCGACGGCAGGATCGACGAACGTGTGGAACGACGCCGGGCGCGCGAGATCGACCTTGCCGCGGGGAAGCGGGGATCCCGCCGGTCCAACGCCCTTCCAGTCGCCGAACGTCTTCCTAATCTTCGCTTCGATCACCGCGGGATCGACATCGCCGACAAACACAAGGGTCGCGTTCTCCGGCCGGTAATAGCGATGGTAGAGATTGCGAATGGTGTCGCTGGACGCGGTCTTGAGAACCGAATCGAGGCCAATCGGCAGACGATCGGCATAGGGCGTGCCGGGCAGCTCGAACTTCAGCGCGTCGACGACCTGGTGATACTGGAAATTGTCGCGCGAGCGCTCCTCGCCGAGGATGACCCCGCGCTCGCGATCGACCGCGGCGGGGTCGAACTTCAATTCGCTGGCGACCTCGCGGAACAGGAACATCGCGGTATCGACATGCTCGTCGTCCGACTTGGGCAGGTCGAGCAGGTAGGTCGTGGCGTCGAAGTTGGTCGTGGCGTTCGTGTCCGGACCGAAAGCCAACCCCTCGCGCTCCAGCATTTTGACCATCTCGCCCTCGGGGACGTGGGTCGAGCCGTTGAAGGCCATGTGCTCAATGAAATGCGCAAGGCCTCGCTCGTCGTCCCTCTCGCCGAGCGAGCCGAAGGCGATCTGAAGCCGGATGGATGCCGTGCCTTTCGGCGTCGCATTGCGCATGATCGCATATTTCATGCCGTTGGGGAGCGTGCCGTAGCGGATCGACGGATCCGGCGTGACGTCGGTGAGCTTGACGCCCCAGCCGTTGGTCGCCGGCGCGGTTGCAGCCAGCGCGGGAGCGGTCGCGGCGACGAGCGATATGGCAATGGCTCCGCTGCTGACGCGCGAAGCAAATGACTTCAGACGCATGGACTGTTTCCCCGATCCCCGATGATTTCAACCCACATGTAAAGCATCGGTGCTGCCGACCCACAGCAGCTCCGCCGAGCCCAGGCAGCGTCCTCATTTTATCGCCCGGCGCAAGCGCCATGTTCGACAAACGGCTGATTTTCTTATGTAAACAGCGGGGGTGAAGGGGAATTGACGTCCATCAAGCGCCTGCGGAGCGCCGCGGCGCGGCAGCGCCCCGCGTCTGGCCTCAGTGCGACCGCGCCTTGCGCCGGGTCGGCGCCCAGGGCTCGGAATATTCGATGCGGTTGAGGACCGCGAAGGCGTTCCCGACGGCTCGGCCGAGGCGAACGAGGCCGGCGATGAGCGCGGCGTTGATGTCGGCTCGCGCCGATTGGTAGTGGCGGTCGTAAATCTCGTCGATCATGGTGACCATCCTTTCCTCCGTTTGCGGCGCGTCAGAGCGCCAGCGGGAAGCTGTCGATGCAGTCGTTGGCGGGGATGAGAGCGCGTTCCACCAGCGCGAGGCGCCGGGCTTCGTCGAGTGCACGCCAGGCGCGGGCGGTCGAGCGTGCCGACGCGACTTTCTCGAGCTGTTCGGCGGGGCCGTCTTCGATGAACGCACGGGGGCTGTGGCCATAAGTCATGGCGATAGGCTCCTTTCTGCTGACGGCCGCCGGCAGGAGCGGGCTGGAGGGGGAGGGAGTCTCCCGCCGGCGGCTTGAGTCCTATCTATGGGCGGAGCGCTCGTTTCGCCAATCAAACGCTCGACAGCAGTTATAAGCCAGATTTATAGGGTGAGGCGATGCGGCGACTTCCTCCAATGGCAGCGGTGCGCGCGTTCGAAGCCGCCGCCCGAGCGGAGAATTTCACCGCGGCGGCCGCCGAGCTCGGGATGACCCAGGCCGCCGTGTCCTACCAGGTCAAAAGCCTCGAGGAGCGGCTCGGCGCGCCGCTGTTCGTGCGCGAGAAGGGGCGGGTGCGGCTGACCCCGCTCGGCGCGCGATTGCTGCCGGCGCTGTCGAGCGCATTCGATTCGATCGAGGCGGCCTTCGCGACGCACCGCGAAGAGGACGATTCGCTGCTCACGATCACGACGACGCATACGTTCGCCAATACCTGGCTGGCGTGGCGCCTCGGGGCGTTCCAGATCGACCATCCCGAGCTCGCGGTGAGGATGACGACGAGCAACGAACTGGTCGACTTGCGCTCGGGTGAGGCCGACGTCGCGATCCGCGCCGGCCGCGGCGACTGGGAAGGGCTCGAGCATCACGAGCTGTTCAAGTCGAGCTTCACGCCCATGGCGAGCCCGGAGTGCGTCGCCGACATCGAAGCGAAGCTCGGGCGAAAGCTCGCGCCGTCCGACCTGCCCCGGCAACACCTCATCAACCCCAGCGACGATTGGTGGCTGCAGTGGTTTGCCGACAATGGAGTCCCGGCCGACGACGGGGTCTTCCGGCGACCCGGAGTGCGCCTCGACAGCCAGGCCGACGAAGGCCACGCGGCGATGGCGGGACAGGGATTCGCGCTGCTGACGCCGCTGCTGTGGAAGGGCGATGTCGCGGCGGGGAGGCTGGCGGTCCCCTTCGCCGACCGGGTCTCGACGAGGGGCTGGGCCTATTGGCTGGTCTATCCGACCGAGCGGCGGACCGTGCCGAAAGTCAAACGCTTCCGGGAATGGCTGGTCGGCGAGATGCAGAGCGCAATCGCGCAGCTGGGCGCAAACGGGATCATCGAAAGGCAACTGATCTTCGAGCGGCCGGCGGAGTTTTGAGCCCGCGGGACGGCGGTCGATCCATCCATTTTCGAGTCGAGTGATTTCGGACTGGCGGCTTCGTTTGTCATGACAGTTAAATTCCCGTTTTGGGACAGACGGTTAACGAATCCGCTTGCTTCCTTAACCGATTCGCTGTTCGGCTGTCGGCTCTTCAGCGTAGGTTTGTGATTGCGCGTCTCCTGTTGGGGCGAAAGGAGCGCCGTGGTGGTTTCGAGCCAGGACCATGCGACAGGTCGCGCGCTGCGTCGCGCGCCTCTGCTGTGCGCCTGCGCGATGGTTGCGCTTGTCGGAGCGACGGCGTTGGCCGCCCCGGCAATGGCGCCGCCGCCGGTGGCTCCGCCCGGTGCCGCGCGAACCGGCAGAAGCGGTGATCCAAGCGGGCTTTCCGCACTAACCATCACCCGGCTGCCGGCGCTCGATGACGCGGCTTCACGCACAGGGCGGCAGCCCATCTTCCCTCTCCCGGGCGCGTCCGTACTGAGAGTAGACCGCGGGCTGTTCGACATCGAAGTCGATCCTTCGGCGCCGGGCGGCTCCGTCCGCGGCGCGGGTGGAGGTGAATCGCGCCTGCCGCTTGGAAGCGCGCTGCTTCCCTCGGGTGGGCCGTTGCCGCGCGACCGCGCGATCGAAAATCTGCTGGTGACCGGCCGCGCGCCCGCGCCGGCCGATTCCGCGCGGATTGAGAACGGGGCCATCGTGCTCAGCTCCGGCGTCCGTTCGACCGCGGAGAGCGCCGGAGGTTCGGGCGTGACAAACGGCTCCGCCGGGGCGCTGAGCGGTTCCGGGGCGCCGCTGCATACGGCCGACAAGTCCAAGGCTCCGCCGCCGCCACCGCCGCCGCCACCGCCGCCACCGTCTGCGGATAACGGAGGCGGGAATGGCAACGGCAACGGGGGATCGGCCGGCAACGGCGGCGCCAATGCCAATCCGCCGCCAGGCGATCCTTGCGGCGGCGCGAGCGGCAATCCGTGCAACGGCAACAACGGCAATGGCGGATCGCAAGGGAATTCCGGCGGATCGCCACCACCACCTCCGCCGCCGCCGCCGCCAGCGCCACCACCTCCGCCGCCGCCCGCGCCACCTCCGCCGCCTCCACCGCCTCCACCGCCGCCGCCGCCGCCGCCGGGGAACGGCAACGGGAATAGCGACAACGGCGCCGGGAATGGGGGCAGCGCCGGGAACGGCGGAGCCAACGGACCTCCGGGCGATCCGTGCGGCAACGGGAGCGGCAACCCGTGCAACGGTAACAACGGCAATGGCGGCGCCCAGGGGAACGCTGGTCCGCCTCCGCCTCCGCCTCCGCCACCGCCACCCCCTGCGCCACCGCCGCCGCCACCTCCCAACACTGGACCGCCGGGCGGCACTCCGCCTGGAGACCCGTGTGCGAGCGGCAATGGCAATCCGTGCAACGGCAACAACGGCAATGGCGGTGCACAAGGGAACGCCGGCGGACCGCCGCCGCCGCCACCCGCTCCTCCGCCGCCGCCACCCGCGCCTCCTCCGCCGCCGCCTCCTCCAGCGCCGCCGCCGCCGCCTCCTCCAGCGCCGCCGCCGCCGCCACCACATCCGCCAGCGCCGCCGCCTCCGCCCGCGCCACCGCCGCCTCCGCCTCCGCCGCCGCC
>Ga0070680_100004652_pt1 | contig 10319 bp, 11 predicted proteins | sample KBSC73BmetaG_FD_64672 | JGI IMG/M metagenome (GOLD analysis project Ga0070680, IMG submission 64672) | Corn rhizosphere microbial communities from Kellogg Biological Station, Michigan, USA - KBS C7-3B metaG | ecosystem: Host-associated > Plants > Roots > Rhizosphere | place: USA: Michigan... | reverse complement strand
TCGCCCAACTGCACCCACGGCAGCCGGTCGCCACCCTTCATGGTCCCAGCGCTCCCCGAGCTGAGCTCACTCTCGTGGTAGGCCACGACGAGCTGCGACACCGTGCGGAAGAGAAAACGCCGCATCGCCTTCGTCCGGAACAACGGCGGCAGCAACAGCGGTACCAGCTCGGTTCGCACGCGTGAGGCGATCGCACCGCGCTTGCTGGCGATCGTGAAGATGCGATCCGTCGTGTGCACGAGCCGGCGCGCAAATGCAATTCGCTCGGGCTCGTAGCTGGCCAGCAGCCGATCGGAAGACTCGCCCCCGATCACCGCCGCGAGCTTCCACGCGAGATTCACCGCATCGCCGATGCCGGTGTTCATTCCCTGCGCGCCAACGGGGCTGTGAATGTGGGCGGCGTCGCCGAGCAGGTACGCTCGCCCCTGCGCGAACTTTCCCGCAACACGATGGTGCACGCGGTAGGTGGAGAACCAGTTCACCCTCTCGATCGTGAGCTTCAACCGCCTGATGATCCCCTCTCTCACATCGTCGAAGGTGAGCTCGCGCTGGTCGCTTCCGATTGGAGCGTTCACAGTTCCGATGAGCCGCACGCGAGCACCGCCTTTCATCGGGAACACCGCGAGCAGATCCGATTCCTCGAGCGCGACGTGCAGCTCGTCGTCCGTCATTGGACCAGTCGCCTGGACGTCGGCGACGTAGAAAAGCGCGTCGTACGTGCCGCCGGGAAAATCAATGCCGAGCGATTCGCGAACGATGGAGTGCGCGCCATCGCATCCGGCGAGATAGAGCGCGTCGCACGTCTCTGCCTGGCCGTCGGGCAGCTTCAAGGTGGCGCGGACGCCCGTTGGCGACTGCTCGAATCGCACGAGCTCCACAGGTCGCTCCACCATCACGTCGAGCGCGCGCAGCTTCTCGATGAGCATTTGCTCGTGCTCGTCCTGCGGGTAGATCAGGAGATACGGGTATGGGCTCATCCCCTCGCCGACGTGCGCGAACGGAACTCGCGCGGCGCGTCTGCCGCGCACCCAGAGATTGACGCCGGCCACCTTCACGCCGGCGTCTATCACTTCGTTCGCAAGGCCGAATTGCTCGTAGAGCTCGAGAGTACGCGCCTGCACTCCGAGTGCGCGCGACGTCGTCCCCGGCTGGGTCGCCTTGTCGATGACGCGTACTGGAACGCCGAGCTTCGTGAGCCAGAGGGCGAGCACCAGACCAGTGGGTCCGGCGCCGACGATCAGTACTGGCGCGCCGGTCATGCGGTCACGGCGAGTGATGGTCTGAACGCTTCCGACGCGGCACGCGTTCTACTTGCAGTCCCTTTCACGCTCTCCCGGAGAAAATCGTCGATGCTCAAGATGTCGCTGCTCGCGCTGTTCGGCGCATCCGCTCTCGCCATGCCGCATGCACATCGCGCGCCCGCCACCGTGCACTATACCGTAGCCGCGGAAGGGAACGAGGCGCGCTATCGCGTTCGTGAGCAACTCCTTCACCACGATCTGCCCAACGACGCGATCGGACGGACCTCCGCGATCACAGGCGGGATCACCTTGAACGCGGATGGAACCATCGACACCGCAGCGTCGAAGATCACCATCGACGTCACGTCGCTCAAGAGCGATCAGGAGCGTCGCGACGGCTACGTGCAGCACCGGATTCTGGAGACGGCGCAATATCCATCCGTGGTCTTCACACCAACGGCTTTTCAGGGCGCAAAGTTGCCGCTCTCTGCATCTGGCTCGCAAAGCTTCGACGTTTCCGGCCTGCTTACCGTGCACGGCGTCACTCGGCCCACCGTGTGGCACGTGACCGCACAGAGCAAGAACGCGGACGTGACGGGCACGGGCTCCACGCAGTTCACCTTCGAGGACGCCTCGCTCGCGCAGCCGCACGTGCCGGTGGTGCTGAGCGTGGCCGACACGATCAAGCTGGAGTACGACTTCCATCTGGTGCGAGAGAAGTAGCGGCTGCATTCTCAGGGCATGCCGAACATCGAGGTAGATGGCGCGAGCATCTGGTACAGCGTGGATGGGCGAGCGGATGCGCCGCCGCTGCTGCTCATCCACTCGCTCGCTACTACGCAAGAGCTGTGGGCGCAGCAGATGGCGGCGTTCACGGGATTCGCACGGGTGATTCGCTACGACATGCGTGGCCACGGCCGCTCGACTTCGTCCGGCGGCGAGCTCACCATCGAGCAGCTCGGCCGCGATGCGCTGGCGGTGCTCGACGCCGCGGGAGTGTCGAGCGCCGACGTTGCTGGCGTCTCGATAGGCGGGCTCACCACGGTGTGGCTGGGCGAGCACGCGCAAGCTCGCGTGCGCAAGCTCGTGCTCGCGAACACGGGGGCCAGGCTCGGCACGAGCGACAGCTGGAGCGCGCGCATGCGCGCGGTGCGCGACGGCGGAATGGAGCTGGCGGCCGATCTCACGATCCCGCGCTGGTTCACCGACAGCTTTCGCGAGAATCACGCAGATGTCGTTGCGAAATACAGGGCGATGGTGCTCTCGTGTCCGCTCGAATCGTATCTCGGCGCGTGCGCGGCGCTTCGCGATGCGGATCTCAGGAGCGACGCGCACCGCATCGCGGCGCCTGCGCTGGTGATTGCGGGGAGCGAGGACCGATCGACTCCGCCCACGGACTCCGAGTGGATGCGCGACAACATTCCGGACGCGCATATGGAGACGCTGGAGGCTGCCCATCTCTCGAATGTAGAGCGCCCCGCGGAGTTCACGCAGCTAGTCCGCGACTTCCTGAAATAGTTAGCACCGCGGGAGACGGCCATAACTTCCCTCTTGACAGCTGTGGCGTAGTATCTTACGATATATCGTGAGTGATGTCGTACGATATATCGGAGGAGTATCATGTGTAGCAAACGAGACGATTGGGGCTTCGGCCCCGGATTCCCCTTCGGCGGCCCGGGTGGGTGGTCTGGCGCTTGGGGGCGCGGGTCCGGCCGCGGTGGACCGGGACGCGGACGCCGGCGCAGCCAGATGTTCGAGTCCGGCGAGGTGAAGTTCGTGATCCTGCGCCTCCTCAACGAAAAGCCGCGGCATGGCTACGAGGTGATCCGCGCACTCGAGGAGAAGTTCGGCGGACTGTACACCCCGTCACCGGGAACGGTGTATCCCACGCTGCAGCTCCTCGAAGACGAGGGCTACGTGCGCGTGGAGGAGACCGACGGGAAGAAGGTGTACCACGTGACCCCCGAGGGCGCGAAGTACCTCGAGGAGCATCGCGGAGTACTCGACGAGATCTTCGATCGCGTGCGCGAAACGGTGCGCGAGTTCACCGGCGGCAGCGCCGGCGACATGCACCAGGCCTTCGCCCATTTGGCAGCGGTCACCTTCAAGCGCGCCTGGCGGCGCGGCCCCGAGGATCCCGCGCTGGCGCGCGCAGCCGAGATCCTTCGAAAGGCCGCGAGCGACATCGAGCAGGCGTTCAATCCAACTCCGGGCACGGGCACAAACCCTAACCCCAACCCCAGCTCGACCTGACGGCGGAGGGACCGATGTGGAGACTTCACCCAATGTTCTGGATTCTCGCCCTGTTTTTCTTCCTCTTCTGGTCGCGGCGCCGCCGGTGGTCCCGCCGCTGGGCGATGAGCGGGTCGGCTGGCTACCCGCCCGGCCCGCCGCACGACTGGGGTCCTCGCCGCGCGATGTATCGCGGAAGCTGGACCGAAGCACCCCAGCCTCCTGCCCCGCACCCGCTAGCTGAGCACGACGCCGCGCTCGTCGAATCGCTGGAGAGCCGCATCGCCGGGCTCGAACAGCGACTCGAGTTCACGGAGCGATTGCTTGCCGAACGCGGCCAGACGCCCCGGACCCCTGGCGTGTAATGCTGGGTTAAGGTACTTCTCGCATCGTAGAGCCTTCTGTACCACCGGAGGTACCGTCGATGCGATTACTGCTGGCGGAGGATGACGCGCAGCTCGGTAAGACCCTCATGAAAGGGCTGCGCGAGGAGGCATACGCGGTCGACATCGTGGGCGACGGCGACAGCGCCGTCTACCACGCGTCGATCAACGAATACGACGCCATCATCCTCGACGTGATGATGCCGCGCCGCGACGGGTTCTCCGTGTGCCGCGAGCTCAGGCGCAACGGCACGCGGACGCCCGTGCTCCTCCTCACCGCGCGCGACACGATCGCCGACAAGATTACCGGCCTCGATGCCGGCGGTGACGACTATCTCACCAAACCGTTCGAGTTTGCAGAGCTCCTCGCGCGGCTGCGAGCGCTGCTGCGCCGGCGCGTGAACGATCTTCGCGCGTCCGAGGTGCAGATCGGCAGCCTGCGTCTCAATCTCGCCAGCCACGCCGTTGACCGCGCGGGCCGCAAGATCCTCCTCACGACCAAGGAGTTCGCGCTGCTCGCATTTCTCGCGCGCCACGAGGGACGCGTCGTCAGCCGCTCCGAGATCTGCTCGCACGTGTGGGACGACAATCACGATCCGTACTCGAACGCGATCGAGGTCTACATCAACCGCCTGCGCCGCAAGATCGATGCGGTGAGCGACGCACCCCTCATTCACACGCGCAGAGGAGCGGGCTACATGCTCGCCGAGCTGAAACGAAACCAGCCGACGTGATCCAGTCGGTTCGAGTTCGGCTGGCGCTCTGGCATACCGCCGTCGTCGCGGTATTGCTCCTCGCTCTCGCAGTCGGCGCCTACACCTTCATCGCGCAGATGACGGCGCGCAGGCTGGACCAGTACCTTCAGGAAACCGGCGCCGCGTTTCGCATCGAGCTCGTGGCGCAGCGCTACGAGACGCGCACCGATCTCGAAGCCGCCGTCGAGGCGCTCACGGAGTTCGAGTTCCGCGATCTCAACCTCGGCGTCGTCGACACGAACGGGCAGGTGGTGGCGATGAACACCGCGCCAGGCGAGTCGCAGACCACCGGCGACGAGGTGCTGCAGCCCTTCGATCCCGCCCCGCTGGGCCGCGCCATTGCCCGCATGCACATCACGGGTCCCGAGTTCGTGACGGTGCCCGATCGGCGAGGAGGCGTGCGCGTTGCCCTCCTCCCCGTCGAGATCGAGTTCCATCCCTACGTGATCGTGGTCGCGCGGCCGCTCTTCCCGCAGCAGAAGATGCTGGACAACGTACGACTCGTGCTCCTGCTCGTGCTCCCGATTGCGCTCGTGCTCGCCGCGTTCGGCGGCTATCTCCTCTCGCGCCGCAGCCTGAGCCCCGTGATCGCGATGAGCGAGCACGCGTCGCGCATCGGCTCGAGCACGCTGCACGAACGATTGCCCGTGGGCGACGCGCGCGACGAATACGGCCAGCTCGCGACGGTGATCAACGGACTGCTCTCGCGACTCGAGAGCGCGTTCGAACAGCAGCGGCGTTTCATGGCCGACGCATCGCACGAGCTGCGCACTCCCATCGCAATCCTGCGCGGCGAGGCCGATATCGCGCTCGCGGTGGCCGAGCGTCCGCCCGAGGAATACCGCGAGGCGCTGGCGGTGGTGCGCGCGGAATCGCGGCGGCTCTCGCGCATCGTGCACGATCTCTTTCTCCTCGCGCGCGCCGACACCGGGCAGCAGCAGCTGCAGGTAGCCGACTTCTACCTCGACGAGCTCGTCGCCGATTGCGCGCGCACCGCGCGCTCGCTCGCGTCCCGGCGCGGGATGACCGTCACCTCCTCGGCGTCGTGCGAGGCGGCGGTTCGCGGCGACGAGGATCTCATCCGCCGGCTGATTCTCAACCTGCTCGACAACGCGCTCAAGTATGGCTGCGAGGGCGGCACGGTGGACATCACCCTGAGCCGCGACAGCGGCGGCTATTGCGTGATCGTGCGCGACAGCGGTCCGGGAATTCCACCGGCCGTAGCCGCACACATATTCGAGCGGTTCTATCGCGGCGATCGTTCGCGCGCGAGAGAGAGCACACTCACGAATCACGGCAACGAAGAGGAGTCGCACATGGTGGGCGCCGGACTCGGCCTCGCCATCGCGCGCTGGGTAGCCGAGGCGCACGGGGGCTCGCTCGTGCTCGCCCAGTCGTCGCAGAGCGGCAGTGAATTCGTGTTCGCGCTGCCCGATCTTCCGGAGAGCTGATCCGCGCGCGCTCGGCGCCTATTTTCTTCCCGCCGCTCCCACGCTGTTGGTGGGGTCCGCACCCTCCCAGCGCTCGTCCGCAGTGGGCCCGTAGGTCGCCGGCACGCGCCGGTTCATCATCCGCAGGTAAACGGTGAGCTGCGTGCGATGATGCGTTGTGTGGAGCACGCGACGCCAGAACACCCAGATGCGCTCGCGCTCCACATCGAAGAAGGGCACGCGCTCCAGCCACCATGGGGAACGCTTGGGCGCGAGCTGTGCGAGCCGTGCGCGAGCGAGCTCCGTGAGCCGATCTACCGCCGCCGCGACGCCGAGCGTGTGCGGCAGCACCTCAGCTGGCACGGGCTCCACGGTGCCGATGAACTCACCAAAGAATCGCCGCTCGGAGAGCAGCTGATGCTTCACGATGTCGCCGACGGTACTCGATCGCGGGTGCGGCCGGAAGTGGAGATCGTCATCGCCGAACTGCCGCCACACGGTCGCGACCTTGTTCGTCTCGCTCGCGTACGTCGTGAGCGCGTGCTGGAGAATGGGCTCGGCCGCCTTCGGGATGACGTCGTCCGCGATGGCGACGAATGGGTAGGACATCGACATAATGTGGACCTCCGTTAGTGCAGCCCGAAGCATATCACCACCGCACTGCGACGGCATCCTCGTTGGCGCCGAGCGCGCGGTAGTCAGCTCTCGCGCTCGCCCGACTCGCACCAGAGATGCAGCAGCGCGTAGCTCCGCCACGGACGCCACGGCTGCGAAAGCTCCTCGGCGCGCGCGGCGGTGACGCCGCCGAGTGCGTTGCGGAGCGCGATGTCCTCCTTGGGGAATGCGTCGGGCCAGCGTAGCGCACGCATCGCGATGTAGTGCGCCGTCCACGCACCGATGCCGGGAAGCGCGACGAGCTGCGCGATCGCCGCCGCGGGGGGCGCGCCAGGCTCGAGCCGCAGCCGTCCGCTCTCCAGCTCCTGGGCGAGCGCGATGATGCTGCTCGCACGCGTTTGGATTATCCCGAGCGATGCCACCTCGTGAATCGTCGCCGTGGCAATGCGCGACGACGACGGCGCGAGATGCGAGAGCCCGGTGTGCGGTGTGTCGATCGCGTCGCCGAACGCTGCGGCGAATCGTCCCGCGATGGTTGTTGCCGCGCGCACCGTAACCTGCTGACCGAGTATGGCGCGGACGGCGAGCTCGAATCCGTCGAAGGCGCCGGGGACGCGAAGGCCGGGTCGCTTCGCCACTGCGAGAGCGAGCAGCGGATCGGTCGCGAGCTGCGCATTGATGACGTCGGGGCGCGCGCTCACGTCGAAGAGGTGACGGAGGCGGCCGAGCAGCGCGGGGAGCACGGGCGTCAGCGAGTGCGTGAGCTCGACGCGCAGCGCACGCTTGTTCGGCGCGTCCACCACGCGAATCCATCCGCTGTGTGCACCCAGGCGCACGGTGCGCAGATAGGCATCGTCGTGCACGACTTCCACGCCAGCCATCGCGCGTGTCGCGAGGAAGCGCAGCATCCGCGACCAGTCGAACGGCGACCGATAGCCGAGCTGTAAGGTGAACGTATCGGTGGAATTCACGGCCACGGCGTCGTCGTTGGTCGCCTTGCGAAAGCGCGTCGGCGGCATTCCGTAGCGCGAGCCGAAGGCATCGTTGAAGCGGCGAACGCTGGAGAACCCGCTCGCGAAGGCAACCTCGATGATCGGCAGCGTGGTTTCGGTGAGGAGCTGCTTGGCGAGCAGCAGCCGGCGCGTGAGCACGAGCTCGATGGGGGAAACGCCGAGCTCTTTGCTCACCATGCGGCGGATCTGGCGGGAGCTCCAGCCGAATTGCGTGGCGATTTTTTCAATGCCGGCGCCATCATCGAGCACGCCTTCGTCGATGCGTTGCGCGATGAGGCTGGCGATGCGATGCGCGTCGTCGACGGGAGCGTTGCCGGGCGCGAGCTCTGGCCTGCAGCGCAGGCACGGGCGAAAATTTGCTTTTTCGGCGGTAGCGGCGCTGTCGAAGAAGCGACAGTTCGCGGCCTTGGGAGTCCTGGCGGTGCAGACTGGCCGGCAGTAAATCCCGGTGGAGGTAACGCCTACGAAGAAGACGCCGTCGAAGCGCGGATCGCGTGCGGTGAGGGCGTTGTAGAGGGCGGCGGTGTCGTGGGTCATGGCTGGGAATGTAGCGTCGGCAGTGGAAAGATCCAAGCCATTTTCGGACATGGAATTGCCGATACGAAAGTGCGCAATGGCAACGAGTTATCTGTTTTGTCGCACCGCCGATTTGGTGTCCGAAAATGGCGAGAACAGGACCGCTAGGGGGGGCTAGCTTCGTGGACGGAGATCCACATTGGCCCACAGTAGATTTGGAGGAGAGCGCCATGTCCGCGTTTGCAGAGCTCATCGACACGCCACCAACCGCGCGCAAGCCGGATCCGCGAGGATTGGTTCGCCCGCATGTCAGAGAAATCATTCGCTTCGCCGTCGTCCCATGTTCGCTGGGCCAAGTGCTGGTTGCCCTCAGCGCACACGGGATCATTGCAGTCTTTCTGGGAACCGATATCGATGAGCTGCGCGACGAGCTGGCGCATCGATTCCCTGCGGCAACGCTCGAGGAGGGCGGCGCAGGGCTCGACACCATCGCGGCTCAGGTCGTCGCGTTCGTCGAGTCGCCGGCACAGGAGCTGAAGGTGCCGCTCGACATCCGCGGCACGGCGTTTCAGCAGTCCGTGTGGGGAATGCTCCGAAAGATTCCCGCGGGAGCCACCGCGTCGTACACTGAGATAGCGCAGCTAATCGGCCACCCCACGGCGATGCGCGCGGTCGCGCAGGCGTGCGCGGCGAATCCGCTCGCTATCGTGGTCCCGTGTCATCGCGTCGTGCGCAGCGACGGCGGTCTCTCCGGATATCGGTGGGGCGTGCAGCGCAAGCGTGCGCTCCTCGAACGCGAGGGCGTCGCATCATGAATGGTGTCCAGTTCACCACGAGGCTCACGTGACGATGGATGTCGCTTCCAAACGCCGAACCTTTCGCGAGATGCACGCGGATGGATTCTTCATCATTCCCAACCCATGGGACATCGGCGGCCTGCAACGACTCGAGAAAGTCGGCTTCAAGGCGATCGCCTCCACGAGCGCGGGCTTCGCGTGGTCCATCGGGCGAGAAGACAACGCCGTACCTCGTGATCTCATCCTCGACCATTTGCGCTTGCTCTGCGCCTACACCAGCCTGCCGGTGAACGCGGACTTCGAGGCAGGATTCGCGGACACGCCGAGTGCGGTTGGCGAGAACGTGCGACTAGCGGTGGATGCGGGCGTCGCGGGGCTCTCGATCGAGGACCGCGTGGGCGACCGGCTCTACGAGTTGCCGCTGGCCATCGAGCGCATCCGCGCGTCGCGCGCGGCAATCGACGACGTGGACCGGAACGTCATCCTCGTGGGCCGGTGCGAGAATTTTCTCATCGGCAACAAGGACATCGACGCGACGATCGCGCGCCTCGTCGAATACGGAAGAGCGGGTGCGGACTGCCTCTACGCGCCGGGGGTGACCGAGCCCGCGCACATCGAGGCGATCGTGCGCGCCGTTGCGCCCAAGTCGGTGAACGTGCTGCTCATGTCGCCCGACATGCGCGCCTCCGAGCTTTCCGCCCTCGGCGTCCGTCGCGCGAGCGTGGGCGGCCGGCTCGCCCGCACCGCCTGGGCGGCGTTCGACGATGCGGCGAGCACGCTGATGAAGGAAGGCCGGTTGCCACCGCAGAGCTTTCGCTGAACGCGGAGGTGAGTGAGCGATGAAGACGCAGCAAGTGCTGGCGCGGCTGGACAAGTCATGGAAGGATTTCGAGGAGTCGTATCGAGGATTGTCTCACGCACAGCTGCTCATGACGGGCGTGACGGGCAGCTGGTCGGTGCGCGACATCATCGCGCACGTCACGTGGTGGGAAGAGGAGGCGCTCACGCACATGCCGGTGATTCGCGAGGGCGGCAGCGCTCCGCGCTATTCGATCACGTACGGTGGGATCGATGCGTTCAACGCGATGATGACGGAGCGGCGGAAGGGATTGTCGCTGTCGGAAGTGCTGCGCCAACACGACGAGATGCACGAGCGACTCGTGCGTTACGTAACCGACGCGCCGGAGGAGCTGTTCGCGACGGACACGCGCTTTCGCCGCCGGCTGCGGCTCGACACGTACGGGCACTACCCGGTGCACGCTAAGGCGATCCGGGCGTGGCGGGAGCGCGCGTTGGGGTGAGCGTTCAATTCCGTAGCCGGGGTGACGCGCAGGCCG
>Ga0070680_100004650_pt1 | contig 10321 bp, 11 predicted proteins | sample KBSC73BmetaG_FD_64672 | JGI IMG/M metagenome (GOLD analysis project Ga0070680, IMG submission 64672) | Corn rhizosphere microbial communities from Kellogg Biological Station, Michigan, USA - KBS C7-3B metaG | ecosystem: Host-associated > Plants > Roots > Rhizosphere | place: USA: Michigan... | reverse complement strand
ACCGCCGATGTGGTCGACTTAGCCCGTCGCTATGACGGGTTAGATCGACCACGTCTGGCCGCTGCCTCCTCCAGCGCCGCCTGGGCGCCGGCGCTCAGCTCGCGGACGAGGTCGGCAGCCGGCACCTCGCGTGCCAGCGCGTGCGCCTGGCCGGCCCAGAGGTTGAAGCCGTCCGGGTCCTCGCGCTCGCGCGCGGCGGCTCGCATCTGCGAGGTGGCGTGGTTGATGTGGGGGTAGGCGCGCGGGGCGTCCGGGTGGTCGGTCATGAAGCGGTTCACGATCCCGCGCGCGAGGCGGCCGCTGAAGGCGCGGGTCAACGCCGTGGGCGCGTCCTCGCGCATCAGGCTCCGCTGCGCCGGGTTGGTTCCGGCCTCTGGGCAGAGCATGAAGGCGCTGCCGAGCTGCGCTGCGCTCGCGCCCGCCACGAGCACCGCGGCCAGGGCGCGGGCGTCCGTGATGCCGCCGCTGGCCACGAGCGGCAGCGGGATCTCGTGGGCCACGAGGCGCAGCAGTGCCAGGACGCTGAGGCCCTCGCCGCCGTCCGGCGGGTCGTCGAACGTGCCGCGGTGGCCCCCGGCTTCCACGCCCTGGAGCACCAAGACATCGGTGCCGGCGTCGCGCGCCACCCGCGCCTCGGCCAGCGACGTGACCGTCACCCACACCTCGCTCCCGACGGCCTGCAACGAGGACACGACGCCGGCGGACGGGCAGCCGAACGTGAACGACACCACGGGGACGGGCGACGACCGCAGGAGATCCAGCTTCTCTCCCCAGCTGTCGTCATCGAAGCGGGGCTCGCCGGCGTCGGTACCGAGCGAGGCGATGTAGGCAGCGACGGCGGCGGCGTCCACGGAGTCCGACCCCGGCACGAAGAGGTTGACGCCAAAGCGGGCGTCGCCGAGGAAGGAGATGTCCGACTCGAGCGCCTCCACGCTCCGGTACCCCGCGGCCACAAATCCCAGCCCGCCGGCGCCGCTCACAGCGGCCGCCAGCTCCGGCGTCGATGGCCCGCCCGCCATGGGCGCCTGGACGATGGGATGGACTAGCTCATCGAGAATCAAGGAGGGCGGTTGAGGTTAACCCCCGGCCCAAGACACCGGTCCTCCGGGTGTGCGGCTCACCGTCACAGTGCGATGTTCTGCACATGGAAATGAAGTCAATCCTCTTCAGCAAGCGAGCCTGGTCCGAATTCCTGTTCCTGCTCTCCGGCGGACCGCTCGGCGTCATCTGGTTCAGCGTGCTCGTCACCGCCTGGTCGCTCTTCGTCGGCCTCGCGATTACTCCGTTCATCATCCCCATTGCGCTCGCCATGCCGTACCTGATCCGAGGGATGAGCAGCGTCGAGTCCACCCTCGCGCGCGAGCTCTTGCACGTGAACGTGTACCCGCCGCGCACCGCGATCGTGAAGCAGAGCTTCTGGCGCCGCATGTTCGGTTGGCTTGGCGACGTCGCGATGTGGAAGGCGCAGGTGTACCTGGTCTACCGGGCGGTGGTGGGATTCGCGATTGCGGTCGGGCTCGTGACCCTTCTCGGCCTGGCGATCGGCGGCATCGCCGCGCCCTTCTACTACTGGGCGCTCAACGGCGGCATCGACTTCAGCTTCTGGCATGTGGATACGCTGCCCAAGGCCCTCGTGCTGGTCCCCGCCGGGGCCGCCGGCTTCGTCATCACCATGCTGCTCTCGCGCCTGCTCTCCAACCTCCACCGCGACGTCGCGCAGGGGCTGCTCGAGCACTCGCCCGATCCGCTCGAGCCGCGCCCGGCCCCCAACCTCGACGAGCGGCATCGCATGTTCGCGCTGCGCGCCACCTCGTTCGGAGTCGCGTTCGTCGTGCTCGTGATCGTGTGGGCCATCAGCAGCACCGGCTACTTCTGGCCCGTCTGGCCGCTGCTTGCCTTTCTCCTCCTCCTCGGCATCGAGGGCACGAACCTGTTCGTGATCGAGCACCCCGAGTACTGGAAGCGGCCGGGGATGAGCCAGAGCCTCGCCGCTCAGATCGGCAGCTCCACCATGGTCGTTTTGTTCCTCACGGGTGTGTGGGCGGCGGCCGGCGGCGGCACCTACTGGCCGGTGTGGCCGCTGCTCGGCCTCGGCATCGCGTGCGCCGCGCGCTCGATCGCCCTCTACTTCTCGCCCCCCGGGCAGCAGGAGCTGACCGAGCGGATCGAGACGCTCACCAGCACGCGGGCGGGCGCAGTGGACCAGCAGGAGGCCGAGCTGCGACGCATCGAGCGCGACCTGCACGACGGCGCGCAGGCGCGGCTGGTGGCGCTCGGCATGAGCATCGGCATGGCGGAGCAAAAGCTGGCCGAGGATCCCGAAGGAGCGCGCCAGCTGCTCGAGGAGGCGCGCACCGGCGCCGGCCAGGCGCTGAAGGAGCTGCGCGACCTGGCCCGCGGCATCCACCCGCCCGTGCTGGCCGACCGCGGCCTCGAGGCCGCGGTGACCGCGCTGGCGGACAACAGCCCGCTGCGTGTGACCGTGCACGCGGACATCACGTCGCGCCCCGCGGCGCCGGTGGAGAGCGCGGCCTACTTCGTGGTGGCGGAGGCGCTGGCGAACGCGGGCAAGTACTCGCAGGCGAAGCGTGTGGACATCCGCATGACTCGTGACGGCGACGTGCTGACCGTCGAGGTCGTGGACGACGGCGTGGGCGGCGCGAACGCCGACGGCGGCGGCCTGAGCGGCCTGCGCCGGCGGATCGAGGCACTCGACGGCACGCTGCGCATCGCGAGCCCGGCCGGCGGCCCGACCCTGATCCGCGCGGAGATGCCATGCGGGTCGTGATCGCGGAGGACCTGGCGCTCCTGCGCGATGGCCTGGAGCGCCTGCTGCGCGACAACGGCTTCGAGGTCGTGGCCTCGGTGCGCGACGGCGACTCGCTGCTGCGCGAGATCGCGGCGCACAAGCCTGACATCGCGGTGGTGGACATCCGCCTGCCGCCCGACTTCCGCGACGAGGGGCTGCGCGCGGCTCTGGAGGCCCGCAAGCAGTCGCCGGACACGGCGATCCTCGTCGTCTCGCAGTACGTGGAGCAGGCCTACGCGAGGGAGCTGTTGGCGGACGGCCGTGGTGGCGTGGGCTACCTGCTCAAGGACCGCATCCTGCACGTCGTCGAATTCGTTGAAGCGGTGCGTCGCGTTGCCGGCGGGGGAACCGCACTGGACCCGGAGGTGGTGGCGCACTTGTTCTCGTCCCAGACAGCAGGAGGGCCGCTAGAGCGGCTCACCCCACGCGAGCAGGAGGTGCTCGCGCTCATGGCGGAGGGCCGCTCCAACAGCGGCATCGCCGAGTCGCTCGTGCTCACCGTCGGCGCGGTGGAGAAGCACATCGCCAGCATCTTCTCCAAGCTGGATCTGCCGCACTCGGGCGTGGACCACCGGCGTGTGCTGGCGGTGCTGGCGTATTTGCAGGGCCAGACGGAGACGGGCTAGGGCTTCGCCGCGAAGGCGGGCCAGAGCGTCTCGACCACGCGCTCCGGCCAGCCGCGCTTTGGCCGGCCGAGCACGATGGCGTGGTACATGAAGCTGCCCATCACGGCGTCGGCCGCGAGCTGCAGGTCGAGGTCCTTGCGCACCTCGCCGCGCTTCTGACCGCGCCCGAGCGCCGCCGTCACCAGCTCGCGCTGGGGGAGCATCATGCGCTCGCGGAACTTCTCGAGCAGCTGCGGGTGTTTGTCCTGCTCCACGAGCAGCGTGCCCATCAGCGACATGTCGTAGATGCGGCGGGCGCGTTCCAAGTGCTCGATCAGGTCCTGGCGCGTGTCGCCGGTGTCGGGAGCCGGGACGCGGATGCGCATGTAGGCGATCGCGGCTGACACGAGGTCGGCCTTGTCGCTGTAGCGGCGGTAGATCGCCGGCCGTCCCACGCCCGCTTCGTCCGCCACGCCCGCGATCGACATGCGTGCGTAGCCCTGCTCGTGGAGCAGCCGCACGGCGGCTTGGAGGATCGCTTCGTCCACCGATTCGTCGAGTGGACGGCCAGGAGGGCGCGGAGCGGGCATCCCGCCAGTTTATTTCGGATTACGCTACAGTCCCGCAACATTACGTGTCATACATGTAACGCTCCGACTGGGCACGGAGACAAGGCCACTCATCCCCGTTCCCTTAGGAGGACCGCAGATGGACGCGGCAATCGAAGTGAGAGGTCTCGCCAAGACGTACCCTGGCGTGGAGGCGGTGAAGAGCATCGACTTCAGCGTCGGGCAGGGCGAGGTATTCGGGCTGCTCGGGCCGAATGGCGCCGGCAAGTCGACCACGATCGGGATGCTCACCGGCACCGTGAAGCCGACAGCTGGAGTCGCGCGCCTGGCGGGCCACGACGTGGCGGCCGAACCGCTCGCCGCGCGGCAGGCGAGCAGCGCGGTGTTCCAGGAGACCGTGCTCGACCAGGCGCTGAGCGGCCGCGCCAACCTCGAGCTGCACGCCCGCCTATGGGGCGTGGCGACGTCGGAGGCTGCCCAGCGGATCGCTGACCTCGCGAAGTCCATCGGCATCGGCGAGCTGCTCGATCGCCCGGCGGCCACCTACAGCGGCGGCCAGCGGCGACGCCTCGAGATCGCGCGGGCGCTGGTGTCACGGCCGCAGGTGCTGTTCCTCGACGAGCCGACGGTCGGCCTCGACCCGCGCATCCGGCACGAGCTGCTCGATGTGATCGCCGGGCTGCGCGACCACTCCGAGATGACGATCCTCCTGACCACCCACTACCTCGACGAGGCGCAGCGGCTGTGCGACCGCGTGGCGATCATGCACGACGGCCGGATCGTGGCGCTCGACCGGCCGGCGGCACTGCTCGCCGGGCTCGGCCGCGAGCTCCTCGAGCTGCGGCTCGACGGCGACGTGGTGGCCGCGCTCGACACGCTGCGGTCGAACGGGCTTGCCGGTGACGATGCCTTCGCGGTCGGCTCCACGGTCACCCTGCCGCTCAACGGCCACAGCGCAGCGGATGCGATCGCCTCCGCGCGTGACATCGGGCTCCAGCTCGCATCGATCAGCACGCGCGAGCCCACCCTCGACGACGTCTATCTGCGGCTCACGGGCGACCGGCTCGACGACGCCGCATGAGCACAGAAAGGACCCCAAGATGAGTTCCCTCTCCGCAGTCGCGACACTCTCCGCACGGCGCGCGGCGCTCACCGCGCGCACGCCCCGCCAGATCCTCGTCCCGCTGCTCACACCGGTGCTGTTCGCCCTGGTGATCGCGCCGGCGCTGAAGGCCGCGCTGGGCGGGCTTCACACACACGTGGACTACACGGCGTTCGTGGCCATCGGCACCGTCGGTCTGCTTGTGCCACTCACTTCCACGTTCGCCGGACTGAGCGTGATAGTCGACCGCACGACGGGAGCCGAACGCGAGCTGCTGGCGGCGCCCGTGCGCCGCGGGCTGCTCGTTGTCGGCAACCTCGTGGTGGTGTTGGCGGTGTGCACCGTGCAGGTGCTCGTGCTGCTCGGCGCGGCGCTTGCGCGCGGCGCCGACTTCCACGCCAGCGTCAGCGGAGTGCTCTGGTTCGCGGGCTCAGCACTGTTGTTGGTCGTGTTCATGTACGGCGGATCGGAGCTGCTCGCGTCCCGCATCCCGGTGCAGGAGGAGTACATCGCGGCAACGCCCGCGGTGGCGATCCTGCCCTGGTTCTTCGCGGGCGCGCTGTTCCCGATCAGCGCGCTGCCCGGAGCGCTGACCGCGTTCGCCAAGATGCTGCCGCTGACCCACGCGCTCGCGCTGATGCGTTACGGGCTGCTTGGCGACGGTGGCGCCGGTCTGCACGACATCTGGGGCATGAGCGACACCACCGCGATGGCCGCCCTCAGCCTCGGAGTGGTGGCTCTGTTCGCCGCCGCGCTCACCGCGATCTCGATCCGGGCGTTCTCGCGCTCGGCGCTGCGCTGAGCGGGGGTTAGCCGCCGAGCTGCGCGCGGAGGTCGGCGAGCTCCGCGCGCAGCTGCGCCACTTCGTCTTCGAGGCGCTCCAGGCGCGCGTCGCTTGGGGTGTCTGGTGTCGGGTGTCGGGTGTCGGGTTGTGGGGGCTCGGGCGTCTCGTCTTCCTCGTCCTCGTCCGTGAGTAGCCGATAACGCTGTTCCTTCTGGCCTGGGCGGCGGTCCAGCTGGATCACGTAGTCGCGCTCGCCTAGCTCGCTCAGCACCTGCTCCAGGGAGTCGTGGTCCGGGAAGCGGTGGAGGCGTTCTGTTCTCTGGCGCAGCTCGCCGGGTGTCTGGGGGCCGCGCAGCATCAGAACTGCGAGGACGGCGAGCTGGGGGTTGTCGAGCGACAGCGTGTCGTCGAGCAGGTGGCGGTACTTCGTGGCGCGGGTGGTGTGACCGCTCGCGAGCCGCACGTAGCGGCGGCGGGCCAGGCGCTCCAGGGCGGCGCGGATCGTGGGCTCGTCGTACTCCACAACCGGGTCGCGATTGGTGGACTGGTTGCACGCGAGCCGCAGCGCGTTGAGGGTGAGCGGGTAGGTGTCCGGCGTGGTGCGCTGCTTCTCGAGCAGGCAGCCGAGCACGCGGATCTCAACTGGGTTCAGATCGAGCACTGGCGAAAGCCTACGAATCGGCGTCGAGCAGGTGCCGCTCGGCCGCCCAGCGCGACAGCTCGTGGCGGCTCGAGAGCTGCAGCTTGCGCAGCACGGTGGACACGTGCGCCTCGACCGTCTTCGGCGAGATGTCGAGGCGGTGCGCGATCTCCTTGTACATGTAGCCGCGCGCGATGTGCTGGAGGACCTCGCGCTCGCGCGGGGTGAGCTGGTCGAGGTCGGAATCGTCCGCGCTCGAAGGAGCCGGGGGCGCGCCCGCGAACGCGTCGAGCACGAAGCCGGCGAGCCTGGGGGAGAAGACGGCGTCACCGCCGTGGACGCGGCGCACCGCGTCGGCCAGCTCCTGGCCGGAGATCGTCTTGGTCACGTATCCACGCGCGCCCGCGCGAATGACGGCGATCACGTCCTCGGCGTCGTCTGACACCGACAGCGCGAGGAAGCGCGTGTCCGGGCGCTTCGGCGCGACTCGCCGGATCACCTCCACGCCGCCACCGTCGGGCATGTGAACGTCCAGCAGCACGACGTCGGGCGAGCTGTCGAGGATCAGGCGCTCGGCGGAGTCCACGCCGTCGGCGTCGCCCACGATCTCCACGAGCCCCTCGAGCTCGGCGCGCACGCCGGAGCGGAAGAGCTGGTGGTCGTCCACGATCGCGATGCGGGGCTCGCTCACCTGTCCTCGCTCTCCAGCGTCAGCTCCACCTCGGTGCCGCCGCCCTCGGCCGAGCGAATCGCGGCGCGGCCGCCATTGCGCTCCATGCGCCCGATGATCGACTCGCGGACGCCGCGGCGGTCGTCGGGGATCGACACGGGGTCGAAGCCCGGGCCGCGGTCGCGCACGAAGATCTGGATGTGGCGCTCGTCGCCCTCGGCGTACACGTCGACGGGCGAGCCGCCGCCGAACTTGGACGCGTTCAGCATCGCCTCGCGCGCGGCTGCGACCGCTGCCTCGCCCGCCTCGTTCAGTGGCGCGTCGCCGACGGCCACCACGTCGATCGGCACGCCGTGCTCCCGCTCGATCTCGTCGGCGGCGGCGTCGAGCGCGGAGGCCAGTCGGCGGCCGTCGGGCTGCTCCAGCCCGCGCCCGGAGAGCCAGCTCCGCAGCTCGCGCTCCTGGCGGCGGGCGAGCGCGGCCACCTCACGCGGGTCGTCGGCCCGCTTCTGCATCAGCGCGAGGGTCTGCAGCACCGAGTCATGCAGGTGCGCGGCCATCTCGGCGCGCTCCTGGGAGCGAATGCGCTCGGCTCGCTCGGCCGACAGCGAGCGGATCAGCCGCGCGATCAGCGGCGCGAAGATCACCGACAGGCCGACGGCCACCACGAGCACGGCGAGCACGACGTCGCGCGCCGCGCTCAGCGAGCCGGTGGCCTGCAGGAAGACCAGACCCGCCGCTATGACCAGGGCGACTCCGAGACCGGCGCGGGAGATGCGAGCGGGTGTCGGATCTCGGGTGTCGGGTGCCGGGGCCTGCGTGTCGGCCGGCGCGTCGCTCATGGACTGACGCCACAGGAGCGCGGCTCCGGCTCCCACCAGCACGAGCGGCCAGACGATCGCGTCGGAGAACCAGATGCCCGTTGCGCGCAGGCCGAGCAACAGCGCCAGGAGCAGCAGGCCGGCGCCCGCGCCCACCTCGATCGACGCGCGCCGGCCGCTCCACGGCAGGCGGCGGGGGACGACACCGGCGTCGGCCGGCATGAGCAGCCAGCAGAGCAGGTAGACGAGTACGCCGAAACCTCCCGCCGCCGCGGCCACCACGAAGGCGATCCGCGCCCACAGCGGGTCGATCCCGAAGTAGCGCGCCAGGCCGGCGCAGACCCCGGCGATCAGGCGCCGCTCGGGGTCGCGCCGGATCGTTGGCGGGCTGGAGGCCGCTGACTCCATCACGGCCATCTTGGCCGATCAGCCGCTGCGCGTCAGGCCGCTGGCGAGCAGCGTGGCGCCGAGCACGGCGCACGCGAGCGGGGCCAGCGCCGCGAAGCTCAGCGAGATCACGTCCTGGGCGTCGAGCAGCACGAGCACGCCGACCAGGATCACGCCGAGCCCGGCTACGAGCGGCGCGATCTGCAGGCGCCTACCCGCCATGGGTCGCCTCGCAGCCGGTGTTGCTCTGGCCGGCGAAGTTGTAATCGCCTCGCCCCGCGTGGCCGAAGGGCTTGTGGACGAACACGCGGCCGTCGTCGTAGTGGCCGATGCCGAGCCTGCCGAGGCCCACGTTCGCGTCGAGCACGATGCGGGCATTGCCGGGAGGCGCCGGCGGCTGGTCGGCGGCGTCCACGTCGACACCGCCGTTCGAGTGGTTGAAGTTGTCGATCACGCCGACGCCCACCTTTGACTTGTTGGCCACGCAGACGTTGTCCGGCACCAGCAGGATCGCCTCGCCCACGCCCAGACGGATCTTGAGGGGGCGATCGCCGGGTGGGAGCTTGGCGTCGCGTAGATCGACCACGAGACGCCCGGCGCCGAGGTGGTAGCTGTCGCGCACCTGCGCGGCTGACGCGGGCACGTACGACTTGTCGCCGGCGCCGCCGTGGAGGTCGATGTTGGCGGCGGACACCACCGCCACGGGCAGCGCCAGCGACAGGGCGGGGAGGATGAGCCAGCGGCCGTAGCCCTCGAGCGCGGCGCCCGCAAGGATCGCGCCGGCAGCGATGACCACGATCGCCGCGGCGGTGCCACCGCCCGCTCCGGCGAGCCAGGCGCCGCCCAGCGCGAGGGCGAAGCAGAGGATCAGGACGCCGATGCCGCGCGCGATCGAGCGGGCGATCCGGCCCGCGTCGCCCTGCGGGCGCTCGCCCGAGACGAGCCACCAGACGCCGAGCGCGACCAGGGCGATGAACAGGAACGGCCCGAACAGCCAGCCGACGTGGAAGACGCCGTGCGAGAAGATCGACCCGGCCGCGACCACGAGCAGGATCACGCCGACGATCGCCAGGGCGCGGTCGCGGTTGCGGCGCGTCTCGGGGCGCTCCTCGCCCTCGTTGGGGATCAGCAGGACGGCGGCCACGTAGAGGATGAGTCCCGCGCCGCCGAAGAAGATCAGCGCCACTGCGGCCACGCGGAACAGCACCGGGTCGACGTTGAAGTAGCGGCCCAGCCCGCTGCACACACCCGCGATCACGCGGTCGTCGCGCGGGCGGGTCATCCGCCGCTGGGGCTTGGGCTCCGGCTGGGGTTCTTGGATCTGGGTCGTGTCGTCGTCGGTCATCGCATGCTCCGTTTCGAGTCCGTGGGGTGCATGCACAGGGTCGTCGCGACGGCCCGTTCCGACAATTGGGAATGTCCCCTAGGGGTCGCTGACAGGGAAGCCACCGGGGCCGTCGAAAGCCCACGGTGGCGATGGCGGAGTCGATACGCAAGGAGACCCACCGCGACCTCGTGGGCCGCGCCAGTCACCCCTGGTACCGGCGGGTGCTGCTCGCCGTGCTGGCGGTGGTGCCGGTGCTGGCGCTGTTCAACGTGTTCGGCCAGCGGACCCAGCGCACCGAGGCACAGACGCCGGCTGCCGCGCTGACCATCTCCACGCCAGGACACATGCGCGGCGGCCTGATCTACCAGACGAAGATCAACGTGGTCGCGCGTCAGCGCCTCGCGCAGCCCAAGATCGTGCTGGACCGCGGCTTCTTCGACGGCCTGACGGTGAACACGATCGAGCCGCAGGCATCCCAGGAGCTGAACCGCGACGGGCGGGTGGTGCTCGAGTACGGCGCGATCGCGGCGGGCGAGCAGCTCACGGTCTGGATCCAGTACCAGGTGAATCCCACGACAGTCGGCAGCCGCACCCAGCGCGTCGAGCT
>Ga0070680_100004648_pt1 | contig 10324 bp, 7 predicted proteins | sample KBSC73BmetaG_FD_64672 | JGI IMG/M metagenome (GOLD analysis project Ga0070680, IMG submission 64672) | Corn rhizosphere microbial communities from Kellogg Biological Station, Michigan, USA - KBS C7-3B metaG | ecosystem: Host-associated > Plants > Roots > Rhizosphere | place: USA: Michigan... | reverse complement strand
CTCGTCGAGAACGCGCGACCCCTTGGCACCGCAATGCGGACAGAACTGCATGCCGGCGAACATCGGTCCAAAGCAGGACGGACACGCCGTGACCGTCAGCGCCGAGCCGCAATAGTCGCAGCGAGCGGCAGTGGCGTTGGGAGCCGGTGCGCCGCAGGACGGACAGTTCAGCGACGAGACCATTCGAGCTCCGACCGCTGCGAGAAGGACGTATCAAGGACGCCTGCTGTCGGAGAGCGGTCACGGACCCTGGGGGGGGTGGAGTCGACGGTGAGCGGTATGGGGTTTGGAGCCCCGAACTCCTAACCCGAACCGTGAACTCCTCACTCAAACAAGTTGCTTGATCCAACCCGCCCGATCGCAGAATCCGACGCTTACTACGGTGGCGTTGACGCTCCGGGCAGCCGATGACCTCATCGGGCAGTCGCGAAAGGGGTGAGTTTTTTGAAGGGTTTGGAGTTCACAGTTCGGGATTTGGAGTCGGGAGTCGGTGGCTCCAAACACAAAACCGCTCACTGTCAACTCCTCACCCTTTCGTCGGGACTTCAACGATTCGACGGGGACGCACGAATATTCCTTGATCCCCTTCAGCGCGATTCGTAGCTTCCGCCCCACTTATGTATACACGCGAAGAAGCCAAAGCCATCGTCGACAAGGTCTTGAACGCGGCCAAAGCCGACGCCGTCGAGGTCAACCTCACCGGCGGCGAGCGCTCCGGCACCCGATGGGCCAATTCGACCATCACGACGAACCTCGTTCAGTACGATCGCCAGCTCACGGCGACCCTCCACGTCGGACAGAAGTCCGGCTCCGCCAACACGCGCGACTTCAGCGACGCCGGCATTCAGAAGATGCTGGCAGAAGCCCTCGAAGCAGCGAACAAGGCGAACGACAACCCGAACGCTCCACAGCTGCTTGGACCGCAGGAGTACATCCCGGTCGACGGCGCGCTGCCGAGCGTCATCTCGTATGGCCCGGCCCAGCGCGGTCAGATGGTGAAGGACTCGATCGACCTCGCCGAGAAGATGGGCGTGTTGGGCGCCGGGTTCATTCCGAAGAACGACGTCACCACCTGCAACGCGAACTCGAAGGGCCTGTTCGCCTATTATCGGGCGGCCGACACCGGCTTCTCGCTGACGTGTCGCACGCCTGACGGCACCGGCTCTGGATGGGCCGGAACGACCGGCGTGAAAGACATCGCGAACATGGACGCGAAGGCCTTGACCGCGGTCGCAGGAAACAAGGCGCTCAAGAGCCGCAAAGCAAAAGCGATCGAGCCGGGGCGCTACACGGTCATCCTCGAGCCGCGCGCGAATGCACGCTTTCTCTCGCTCCTCCTCGGCATCTTCAACCCGAACGGTGGTGGCTTCGGCGGCGGCGGTGGTGGCGGCGGCTTCCTACCCAACGCTGGCGGACCACCGGCCGGCGGCGCGCCTGACGGTCCGCCCGGAGGTGGCGGCGGTGGTGGAGGTGGTGGAGGTGGTGGAGGTGGCGGCGGCCTGTTCGCCGGTCAACCTGGCGGACCTCAAGCGTTCATGGCGAACAAGAAGGTCGGCGACAAACTCTTCAGCGATCTCTTTTCTCTGAAGAGCGACATCGGCAATCAGACCCTTCGGCAGACGACGATCGGCCCGAACAACATCGCGGCCAAGCCGGTGACGTGGGTCGAGAAGGGCGTGCTGAAAGCGTTCGGTCCCAACCAGGGCGCGAACACGAATCAGACGCTCGTCATGGAAGGCACCGACCTCTCGATCGAGGACATGGTGAAGCAGACGCGCCGCGGCCTGCTCATCACGCAGTTCTGGTACATTCGCGGCGTGCCGTCGCAGGAGCAGCCACTGCTCAACACCGGCATGACGAGAGACGGCCTGTTCCTCATCGAGAACGGCGAAATTGTAGGACCAGTCCAAAACTTCAGGTGGAACATGTCGCCGCTCGTCGGCTACGCGAACCTCTCGCTCGTCGGCAAAGCCGTGCCGATGGAAACCGGCGAAGCCTTTGGCGCCGCGAACGCCGCGCTCGTTCCTCCAGTCCGCATCGAAGAGTTTTATATGACGTCCGTCTCCCCCGCCGTCTAAAACACATCGACTCATGACGTCACGTAGAGATTTCATCAAGGGCGTGGGTGTGACCGCGGCGATGTCCGCGCTCTACTCGCGCGATCTCGTTGCTGAACTGATCGCCAGCGCGCCGACCGGGCGCGTGCTCGAGTCGAAGTTCAAGGGCATTGCCGACATCGCGCTCGCCGAAGCGAAGCTCGCCGGCTGCACGTACGCCGACATTCGCTTCACGATGACGACGAATCCGCCCGGCGCCACGGCGAACTTCCGCGCCGAAGGCGAAGGCGGCGAGGGTCGCGGTGGCCGTGGAGGTCGTGGTGCCGGCCGAGGTGGTGGTGGCGGCGGAGGAGGTGGCGGTGGCGGTGGCGGACGCGGTGGGCGGGGCGGCGCTCCCTTTCATGGAATTCCAACGGACACCGATCGAGTCGCCGCCGGCTTCGGCGTGCGCGTCGTGCACAGCGGCGTGTGGGGCTTCGCGTCCAGCCCGATCGTTACCGAGGACGAGATCAAGCGCATCACGGGCGTCGCCGTGGAAGTTGCGAAGGCGAGCGCGATCGCGAAGAAATCGGATTTGAAGCTGGCGCCGGTGCAGAAGTACGTCGAGAACTTCGTCACGCCAATGACGAAGCCGCCGCTCTCGGTCACGCAGGCGGACAAACAGGCGTGGGCCGAGTCGATCGTCGACAAGGCGAAGACCGTGAAGGGCGTGACCGCGGTGACGGTCTCGGCGAACCACGGCTACGAGTGGCGCTACTTCGCGTCGAGCGAGGGTTCGTACATCGAGCAGGAGCTCTACACCACGACGCCGACGATGAGCGTCACGGCGAAAGTGGGCGACGTCACACGCACGCGGAATTATCCGGGCGTGGCGGCGATGGGCGGCTGGGAGATCGCGGAGCAGACGGATTTCCTGGCGCGAGCAGAACAAGTCGCGACCGACGCCGTCGAGATGTGCACCGCCAAGCCACTCGGCTCGAGCGGCCTGCGCGATCTCATTCTGTCGCCGTCGCACGCGATGCTCACGATCCACGAGATCGTCGCGCACGCAACGGAAGTGGACCGCATCGTCGGCTACGAAGCGAACTATGCGGGCACGAGTTTCGTCAAGATTTCCGACATTGGAAAACTGAAATACGGCTCGAAGCACATGAACATCACGGCCGACAAGACCGACAACGGCCTGGGTTCCTATGCGTACGACGACGACGGCGTGAAGGCGCAGAAATTCCCCATCGTGCGCGACGGCATTCTCGTGGGCCTGCAGACGAATCGCGAGACGGCGCACCTGGTCGGCGAGAACTACAGCCGCGGCTGCACGTTCGCGAACTCGTGGCGCGACTATCCGTTCCTGCGCATGCCGAACGTGCACCTCGAGCCTGGGCCGGCGAATTCACCGAAGCGCGATGAGCTGATCGCCGACGTGAAGAACGGCGTGATGATCGACGGCCGCGGCAGCTACTCGATCGACCAGCAGCGGTACAACGGCCAGTTCGGCGGCCACATTTTCTGGGAGATCAAGAACGGCAAGATCACGCGCCAGGTGACGGACGTAACGTACAACGCGATCACGACGGACTTCTGGGGCAACCTCGATGGCATCACGGGACCGAGCGAGTATCAGAAGTTCGGCACGGGCGGCGATGCAAAGGGACAGCCGACGCAGACGAACTCGATCTCACATGGATCGCCCTGGTTGTTGATTCGAAAGATCATGGTGGGGGCGGCGTTCGATTAGCGGGAAGCTCTCGCGGGAAGCGGGAAGAGGGAAGCGGTCACGCAGTGAAGGGTTCGTCATTGGCAGATCAAGCCACGACGAACCCTTCATTGTGTTCCCCGCTTCCCGCTTCCCGACTGCTGTCCCCTGCGGCCCTCCGCCGCGAAAGAGTTACGGCGCCTTGTAAAAGAGGTAGTCGGCCGTGTACGGCACTTGCGCTTCATCGCCGACGACGCTTCCCGGCGTCGAAGGAGCGTTGCCACCGACAGTGTTCAGCCGCTGGATGAACGTTACCTTCGCGAAGATGCCAGGACCATCTGGAGCGCCGCTGAGCGAGAGCCACGGGATCGACGCCACGTCGGGAGTGCAGTGGTCGACGACGGTGCCGACCACCGTGCCACCACTGTTGCTCTGCCACGTCGGGCCGGCGAAATGCGTCGCCACCGCTCCGTGACCCGCACGATTGGCGAACAACGTCGCTGACGGCGCGACGAAGCCCCAGCTCGTGCCATTCCAACGGTAGATCTGCACGCCGATGCCGAATGCGTGGAGCACGAGCGTGCTCCCAACGGGCGCCGCCAGCCGCTCGCAGCCGGTCAGATCCGGCAGCCGATTCCCATCGTTCGTCTTCCCGACTGCAACTGCGCCGGAAGCAGGCGTCGTTGCGGCACCCGGTGCGACCGGCGCTTCGCTGCACGCGCTCGCGAGAGCCGCCGCGACGACGACCGATGAACGTCCAAACCAACGAAATGCATTCTTCTTCATATACGTTCTCCTGGTGAGTTGCGAGGGCGCGGCTCGTCGTACATGAGATCCATCACGACAGGGTCGAAGCCGGCTTCGCTGGAGTACCATGCTATTGAGGAACTCCGTATCTCAATCACGCACGGCAGCCCGCGATGCGGACAGAAATCTTCGTCGCTCGGCGAACAGTGACCTCGTCAGAGCTCGCGTGGCCGCTTGGCGACCTCGCGCAGTCGCGAACCTTTCGATGACGCGTCGAATTGCTTCGTTGACGAAGGCGACGCGGAATTGGGGTACGACAAGAGCCAGAGTGCCAGGCGTAGGTGCCTCCACTTGACAGTCTAGTGAAAAAGCTTCATCCTCTTCACTAGCCCAACTAGTGAAGGGTGCGCGCATGGCACGCGACAACGCATCACTGCTCCCGGGAACGCTCGACCTCATCGTGCTCCAGCTCCTCTCCGCCGAGCCGACGAACGGGTACGACCTCGCGCTCCGCATCCAAGCGATCTCGCACGACGTGCTCAACGTCAACGCCGGCTCGCTCTACCCTGCGCTGTACCGGCTCGAGGAGAAAGGCCTGATCAAAGCCGCGTGGGCGCAGACCGACGCCGGCAGAAAGGCCAAGGTCTACTCGGTCACCGCCGCGGGAAAGCGCAGCCTCGTTGATCAGCGCGACACATGGGAGCGATTCGCCGGCGCGCTCGCCGCGATCCTCAAGACCACATGAGCGCCATTCTCCGTCGACTGCGTGTATGGTTTCGCGCGCTCGCGCGCCGCGACGTGGTCGACCGCGAGATGCGCCACGAGATCGCTCGGCACATCGAGCGATCGACCGAGCGCCTCATAGCCCGAGGGCTCACGCGCGACGAAGCACTCGCGGAGGCCGCGCGCGAATTCGGCAACGTCGGACGCATCTACGAGCAGTCGCGAGATGCCCGCGGCGTCACCGCGGTCGAGAACTTTCTTCAAGACATTCGCTACGCCGCGCGAGGGCTGCACCGAACGCCGGCGTTCACGATTGGAGTCGTTCTGACGCTCGCACTGGGCGTCGCGGCGAATGCAACCGTATTCGGCGTAGTCGATCGCCTGCTCTTCCGACCGCCGCCATATCTCGCGGCGCCCGATCGCTCGCATCAGCTCTACTTCGCGCGAACCGTGAACGGCGCGGAGGCGATCGGCGAGGCGTATCAATATCAGCGGTTCGTCGACCTCGCCGAGACGTCGACATCGATGGATCTGCTCGTCGCGTTTTCGACGATTCGCGGCGAAGACACGATGGACGCCGAGGTCGCGATGGCCAACGCGAGCCTCTGGCGATTCTTCGATGCCACTCCAGTCGCCGGACGATTCTTCACACCCGCAGAGGATCGTTGGGAGAACGGCGCGCGTGTCGCGGTGCTGTCGTATGACTATTGGCGGTCGCAATTCGGCGGCGCGTCGTCGGTGATCGGACAGACGATTACCATCGCGACGCAGAAGTACACGGTCATCGGCATCGCGCCGCGCGGCTTTCGCGGCCTGGCGGGCGACATGCCCGCCATGTTCCTGCCCATCGCCGTCGCCGCCGGTGACCTCATTGGCCCGGGGTGGATGGCCGAACGCACGAGCTACGCGAGCTCGTGGTTCGGTCTGTGGGGACGACGCGCGCCGGGTGTCAGCGTCGAAGCCGCAACGGCCGAGCTCACACGCGCGTTCGCCGCCAGCTATCGAAGGCAACTTGCCGCGGAGCCGCAGTACACTCCGCCGATCGAGACGGTAAAGCCGCACATGCTTCTCGCCTCCGTGCTGGCCGATCGCGGACCGCACGCGTCCGGTGAATCGCGCGTCACCGCGTGGCTGCTCGCCGTGTCGCTGATCGTCCTCGTCATCGCATGCGCGAACGTGGGCAACCTGCTGCTCACGCGCGCGCTCGATCGCCGTCGCGAGATCGCCGTTCGTCTCGCACTCGGCGTCAGCCGCGGGCGTCTCGTGCGCGGCATCCTCGCCGAATCCGCGCTGCTTGCAACTCTTGGCGCCACTCTTGGGCTGATGGTCGCTCAACTCGCCGGATCGTTTCTTGTACGAATGCTCATGCCGGTGACCGGCACCTCGGGCGCGATGACCGATCCGCGTACGCTGATCTTCAGCGGCGGCATCACGGCATTCATCGTCCTCGTGTCGAGCGCCGCCCCGCTGGCGCAGCTCGGGCGCACCGACGTCATCGCGTCGCTCAAGTCCGGCGGACGCGGGCTGTCGCCGCGTGCGTCGCGAGTGCGAGCGACGCTTGGCGCACTGCAGGTCTCGCTCTCGGTCATCCTCGTCGTCGGCGCGGGGCTGTTCGTGCACAGTCTGGAGCGCGTCGCCGCGATACCGTTGGGGTACGACGCCGGCAATCTGCTCGTCGTCGATCCCAAGCTGCGCGGGGCGGCACTCGACTCCGCGAGCGAGGCCGCGCTGCGCCAGTCGCTGCTCGATCGAGCTCGAGCCAATCCCGCCGTCGCGAGTGTCACACTCGCATCCTCGGCGCCGTTCTCCGGCGCGCGCATAACATTGCCGTTCGTGGCCGGCCTGGATTCGGCGTCGACCGTGCGACTCGGTGAATTCATCCTCCAACTTGCGTCGCCGAGCTATTTCGCCACGATGGGCACGCGCGTGATTCGCGGCCGCGGTTTTACGGATGCGGACCGAAACGGCGCGCCGCGCGTCGTCGTGGTGAGCGACGCCGTCGCGCGCGCGTTGTGGCCGAATCAGGACGCGATCGGCCAGTGTCTCCGCCTCGCGAAGCCAACCGCCGACTGCCGAACAGTGGTGGGCGTCGCAGAGAACATTCGACAACTGCGCATCGATTCGGACCGCGGGCTCGAGATCTACGTCCCGGCGGCACAGGGCGGCGCCGGGTTCACACGACTCGTCGTCCGCACGCGACACGATGCGAGCTCAGTGGCCGAGTCGCTCCGTCGCGACCTGGCTGGTTTGATGCCGGCGGGTGCGTACATCGCGGTGACTCCCCTGTCGACGAGAATCGCGAACGTGACACGCGCGTGGCGATTGGGCGCTGTGATGTTTTCCGCATTTGGCGCGCTCGCGGCGATAGTCGCAGCGGTTGGATTGTATGGCGTCGTCTCATACGGCGTGAATCAACGCGGGCACGAGATTGGAATTCGCATGGCCCTCGGCGCTCGAGCGTTGGACATCGTTCGACTCGTGGTGGGCGAAGCGTTGACCGTCACGACCTTCGGCGTCGCCATCGGATGTTCGATCGCATGGCTGGTAGCGCCGAGGATTGGACCGTTGCTCTTCGGCATCTCGTCACATGATGCGGGATCATACGCCGGCGCGTGCATCGCGTTACTGATCGCGACGCTCGTCGCCGCTCTGGTGCCCACCGCTCGCGCTGTGCGGTTCGATGCGGCAGTGGCGCTGCGCGCCGATTGAGGGAAGCGGGAAGCGGAGGCGGGAAGCGGGAAGCGGGTAACGCAGTGTGAGGCTCGTATTGTCCGGCCGGGCCATTACGAGCTTTTCATTTTCGTAGGCGTTTCCCGCTGCCCTTTTCCCGCGCTCTGCACCTTTTCTCAATTCGCCGTGTACGGTGACTTCATAACGAGAGCTGGCGCAGACGCGAGCGACGGGAAGACGCCAAAACGCGGCGTCCGCTTTTGCGAAAATCCCGATTGAACAATGGATTTATGATATGAGCCTTTCAATGTTCGACGAAGGACTGGTTCGTGCACGATTGGGTGGATCTGTTCTGCTATTTGCGGTCTTGGCAAGCTGCGGCGATCCGACCCGAGCCCGGAGTCTCACCGTCAGCGTAGCAGTGGAACCGCCCACGGCGGTTGGAGTGCGGCAGACAGGCGTCAATGCGGGCAACGTCTTCTGCTCGTACGCTCTCCGCGCAACGGTCGAAGGCGACGCCTACGTCACCGCACGCTGGCTGAACTCCCGGTGGATCTACCACTCCGCTGGCCTCAGCGATACGCTCGAAACCTCGACTGACGAGACTCGGCAAATCTGGGGCGATCCAATGCTCTACAGCGGCGCGGTGCTGACACGCGATTGGGGATGGGGCGGCCCAGAAATGTTGACGCCAATGACCGTCGAGACGACGTTCTTCTACCAAATCGACGGAAAACCGGCGCCAGACAGCGTTCGATACGTTTTTGAATGCGATTAGGGGAACCGGCTACCGCGGTGAGAGGCTCGTTTCGGCCGGCGATGACGATATCGAGCGCTTCGGTCGTATTCCGCGTGATGCAAAGCTCGGCAGGCGAGCAGCCGGCCATCGCGGCGAGCTGGTCGCGAATGGCAGCCTTGTCCGGCACCTGCCTGGTGCGCAGGTAGTACGACGCCTCGTAGTTGACCCGCTCGGCGGGCATCTCGGTGTATTTCGTCAAGAGCCGTGGCGCGAAACGGTCGCGACCGCGGCGCGTCCAACGGCCTTCTCGGTGAACGTCGCCGACACGACGTAGCGCTCGTCTTCCGGGACCTCGTCGAGTGGTAGATTCGGGTCAATCGCCATCTCGCGAAGCAGGCGCTGCAGCTCCCACAGGTCGCTGAACGCGATCGAGCTGAACTCGAGCCTTCGGCCGTCGGCAGCGCGCAACTCGATGTCACTGAGCGTTCGACCGATGTCGACGATCTTCTTGCCGACTGCCGTCGTGTCGAAGATCTCCTCGATCTCGGCCCTCTCCAGATTGTCCGGCGATCGTCCCTTCGCCTCCAGTTCGGTCTTGAGGAGGTGGGTCGCCGTGAGAATGCCGGTGAGCCGCGGAAAGATGCTCAGCCCGTGCGCCGTTGGACGAAACACACCGCCGCGGTGCCGGGCGGACTCGAACGCCTGCTCGAGATCGGACTCGCCGATGAGGATGCCGGAATGCCAGAATGTGTATGACATGCGCGCATGCTATCGTCGCGCACGCGCAGCAACGTCATCGAATTGCGACGGGTTGGATCGTTTTATTGCGGGAGGCGGGAAGCGGTCACGTAGTGAAGGGTTCGTCATTGGCAGATCCCGTCACGACGAACCCTTCATTGTGGTCCCCGCTTCCCGCTTCCCGCTTCCCGCGTCGTCATTCCCCCTTCCCTATTTCTTCACCGTCGCTCCCGTCAACCGGCCCACGGCGCCGAGCGTCGTCTGCGCCGACGTCAAGCCGAGCATGAAGTCCTTGTCAGTGAAGGTGGTGAGCACGTCGATCGGCTGATGGTGCGTCGGATCCCAGTTCCCGCCGATCTGCGATCCGCGCTCATTCTCGCGAAGGCTGAGCGACGGAACGAGATCCTTGAACGGATCCGAATCCGTGTTCGTCATGTGCGGCCCGACCGCCGCCGGATAGTGCGTCGCGAACTTCTCGTTCGCCGCGCGCCAGAAGAACGCGAGCTTCATCGCCTCTTCGCCGAACTTGGACGTGCTCGCGAACTCGATGTTGATGTCGGCTTCGGGACGCTGTTCCGGCGCCAGCTTGCCCTCGGCGGTCGGCGGGCCGTGATCGACCATCATCATGTCGTGCTGGACCATTCCGAGCCATTTCGGCTCCGGGTATTTCCCTGAACCGGCGGGCGTCTCTTTCCCCTGCATGGGCCCACGCTGTTCGACATACGCTTTCGCGCCGTTGAGTCCAGTCTCCTCGTTATTCCAGAGTGCGAATCGGATGGAGCGCTCGGTCTGCACGTCGGGCATCGAGAAGATGCGCGCGAGCTCCATCACGATCGCAGAGCCGGAGGCGTCGTCGTTCACCGCTTGCCCCCAGCCGATGCCGTCCATGTGCCCGCCGATGATGTACATCTCGTTCGGATACTTCGTCCCGACCTTCATGCAGATGACTTCCTG
>Ga0070680_100004644_pt1 | contig 10329 bp, 12 predicted proteins | sample KBSC73BmetaG_FD_64672 | JGI IMG/M metagenome (GOLD analysis project Ga0070680, IMG submission 64672) | Corn rhizosphere microbial communities from Kellogg Biological Station, Michigan, USA - KBS C7-3B metaG | ecosystem: Host-associated > Plants > Roots > Rhizosphere | place: USA: Michigan... | reverse complement strand
CGCCGAGCGAGTGTTCGGTGTTCGCGTCCGCATGGTGCAGCGATCGCACGACGCGACGCAGCGAACCCATCGCCCGCGCCGCGCGGCCATCGCTGTCCGACGCGGCGGATCCGGCGACCGCTACGGCATCGACGCCCACGGCTGCGACGTCGGGCCGCATGAGTATCTTCGTATCACGCGACATGGCATGGGGCTCGGCGACAGGAAGGATGCTCTCCCCGACTAGGCCGCCGCCGGGGCATTCGCGACGACGGTGCGGTCGCTGAATGGCTGCGTCGCTCTCGATTTCGGCTTCTCGCGAAGAGTCGTGTACACCGCCGCGGTAGTGAGCAGCGCCGAAACACCAATGAGAATGCCGCCGGCGGCCGGCCACGCCGACGCGGTGAAGTTCGCGATCTGCTTGACCCCGATCAGCGGTGGTTGATAGGCCAGCCCCGGAATCTGGATCGCGGCGTGCGCCAGATCGAGCGTGTGCCCGAACGTGTACGTGCGCCACCAGAAGTCCGCCACGCCGGCGACGGCCGCCGCACCAAACACGCCCGCCCACGTATACAGAGCGCCGCGACGCCCAGCCGCCGCCGCAACGAGTCCGAGTGCCGCGACGGCCAGCACGATCGGTGTCATGTACTTCAATTCCGGCATGTCGCTCGGCTCGATGACCCGCATACCGATGTAGTGATTCAGGTGGTTGATGTTGTCGAGGTCATTCTCCTTCGCGCCTTCGATGGTGTTGAATCGAATGAGCATGCCCATGCCTTCGGGATACTGCGGCGCCACGAGCGAGATGCGCCACACGGGCAGCGTCGACGAGACGGCAAGGAGGACCGCGGCAAGCGCGAGCAGGAGGCGAGTGGATTTCGTCACGAAAGGATCTCCGTCGAGGTAGTTGTGACCGCACACGGAGATTGCTTCGGGTGCCGAAGTATTACAGTCAGTGATTCGCTGGTGCCGCTGTGCGGCTTTCACTGACGCGCGTGCATGTACGCCGCGCCGAGTGACAACCGTCACGCTGGCCGGCGGCTCGGGCAAAGAGGTTTCGGCGCATGCCGACTCCTGCCGCGCGCCCCTCGCTCGCTGAGACTGACTTCTCCCGCACACCATTCATCGTCATCTGGGAGACGACGCAAGCTTGCCAGCTTTCGTGCCGGCATTGCCGGGCGTCGGCGCGACCGCATCGCGATCCCGCCGAGCTGTCGACCGAGGAAGCGATGCGGCTTCTGGACGAGATCCGCGGCATGGGGCGCCCGCTCGTCGTGCTCACGGGCGGCGATCCACTCGAGCGCGACGACACCGTACGAATTGTCGAATACGGAACCTCTATCGGCCTGCGCGTGGCGCTCACGCCCTCGGGCACACCGCGCATGACCGAACAGGTGCTCATCGAGCTTCGAGATGCCGGTCTCGCTCGGCTCGCGGTGAGCCTCGACGGTTCCAGCCCGGCGATTCACCACGCGTTCCGCGGCGTGCAAGGCTCCTACGACTGGACGCTTCACATGCTCGACGTCGCACGCTCGCTCGGGCTCTCGACGCAGATCAACACGACGATCTCGCGCCACAATCTCGATGATCTGGAGGCGATGATCACGGTGCTCGGCGGGCTTGGCATCGCGCTCTGGTCGGTGTTCTTCATCGTACCCACCGGGCGTGCGCGACGCTCCGACCTCACGACGCCCGAGGAGCACGAAGCAGTGTTCCACCGGCTGTACGATCTCTCGCGCACCGCGCCATTCGACATCAAGACGACCGCCGCGCCCCACTACCGGCGCGTCGTGCTCCAGCGGCAAGCCGCCGAACGGCGCTCCGGGACGCGGGTCGGCGCGCCGTCCCCTCTCACGCGGGGTCTGGGCTTCAGTCTCGCCGATGGCATCGGCCGCGCGAAGAGCGTGACGGACGGCAGCGGATTCGTCTTCGTCAGCCACCGCGGTGAGATTTACCCCTCGGGTTTCCTGCCCATCAGCGCCGGCAATGTGCGAACGCACCGGCTCGCGGATGTGTATCGCGACAGCGACATGTTCCGCGCGCTGCGCGACCCGGACCGCCTGCTCGGCAAGTGCGGGGTCTGCGAGTACCGCGCAGTGTGCGGCGGGTCGCGGGCTCGCGCCTATGCGCTGAGCGGCGACTATCTCGCCCCCGACCCCTCGTGCGCGTACGTCCCCGCGCGCATCCGCAACGATCCGACATGACATGATTGGAATTACGAGACTCTATACCGGGCACAACACGCCGTCCGACGGTCTGCGCTACGGCATCCAGCACACTGACGGGCTTCGGCCGCAGGACATCGTCACGACCTCGCCGCCGGCTTCGGCATCAGCGCGGCGGCCGGTCGTCGTGTGGAACGTGGGCCGGCGTTGCAATCTGCATTGCGTCCACTGCTATTCGGATTCTGAAAACCGCGCCTACGCCGGCGAGCTCACCACCGCCGAGGGGATCGCGCTGATCGACGACCTGGCGGCGTTTGCGATTCCGGTGCTGCTGCTCTCGGGTGGCGAGCCGCTCATGCGGCCGGACATCTTCGAGCTCATCGCGCATGCGCGGGCGCGATGGCTGCGCGTCACGCTGTCGACGAATGGCACGCTCATCACCGCCGACGTCGCGGAGCGACTCCGCGCGCTCGGCGTGAGCTACGTCGGCATCTCTCTCGATGGAATCGGCGCGACGAACGACCGCTTCCGCGGCCACAAGGGTGCGTTCGCCAAGGCCATGGCGGGATTTCGCCATTGCAAGGCGGCGGGACAGCGCGTGGGGCTGCGGATGACGCTGACGCGACGCAACTGCCAGGATCTCGATCGCATCTTCGACTTCATCGAGACCGAGGGCATCGACCGCGCATGCTTCTATCATCTTGTGTACAGCGGCCGTGGAAATACCGCGGACGAGCTGCCGCCCGAGGTCGCACGTGCCGCGGTCGACACGATCCTGCGGCGCACGAAGGACTTCGCCGACCGTGGAATACCAAAGGAGATCTTCACGGTCGACAACCATGCGGACGGGCCGTACCTGTACCTGAAGCTCCGCGAGCAGGACCCCGCACGCGCGGAGGAGGTGCTCGGCCTTCTGCGGTGGAACGGCGGCGGGTTGCACAGCTCCGGTGTCGGCATCGCCGACATCGACTTCCTCGGCAACGTCCATCCGGACCAATTCTGGATGAGCCACACGCTGGGCAATGTCCGAGAGCGGCCCTTCAGTGAAATCTGGCAAGATCTCTCTGATCCGCTGCTTGCTGGACTGCGCGACCGTGCGCCGCGACTGCACGGACGTTGCGGATCGTGCCGATGGCAGGACATCTGCGGTGGGAGCTTTCGCGTGCGCGCGCTGCAGGTGCACGGCGATCCGTGGGCCGAAGATCCGGGCTGCTATCTCACGGACGAGGAGTGCGGCCTGGTGCCTGCCGGCGCCTGATCGGTGTCGAGCTCACTCTCGCCGGCGTCTCTCGCATGGGTGCATCGCGGCGCCGTGCTGGTGCACGTGAGCGGTGTCGTCGTGTGGATGGGCGCCGTCGCCTATCACCTGTTCGTGCTCACGCCCGCGCTACGCGCGGCGGAGCTCGATCGCCCGGCGCGATACGCGCTCATGCGCGCGGTCAAGCGGCGGATCCGGATCGTCGTCGGGGTTGCGGTGGTGGCGATCGTGGTCTCCGGCGTGGTGAACGCGCACTTCCGCGGACTCTGGGACGGCGCGGCGCCGGCGCCGGCTCTACGCATCTTTCATGTGAAGCTGGCCGCGGTCGCGGTGCTCATCGGGATCTTCCTGACTGCCCTTCCCCTCCTGAAGCGTGTGCGCCAGCCACGGCTGCGAGGCCGGCTGTTCACCGCGGTGCACGTCGTCGTGCTCACGCTCGGCGCGATCGTGGCCGGAATCGGCGTCTATCTGGCCGGCTGACCGGCATCGTTGTGAGAACTCTAAATCTCCCTAGCCGCCTCGCGCCAGGCGCACGGCGGCGATCACCAGGATGATCCCGAGAAGGGCGTTCACGCGCGCGAGGAGCGCGGCCCGTTTTCGCATCGCCAGCGCCGCGGGCGATCCAGGCGCGGCTCGCCCCGCTCGCGGACCGTGAATGAAATCGTGTATGGCGCTGATCGAGATCATCATGGCCACCGCGATGAGCTTGACGAACAACGCGCGGCCGACCGCACTGCTCCAGAACTCGCCCGCGCCGAGCACGCCCCGCCAATGGAGCCAGCCTCGAAAGTAGAGGTTGAGGATGCCGGTCGTCACGAGCACGGCGATGGCGATCCACCCGACACGTCTGAATCTCGACCCCAACTCCTGAAACAGCCGCTGCCGCAGCGGCGGCGGCTCGATGCTGCGCAGCACGGGCGCGCCGACGATGCCAAGGAAGAACATGCCCCCGAGCCAGAGCATGGCGGCGAGCACGTGAATGGTGACGTTCACGTAATAGAGTTCTGACATTCTCACGATGAGCCGGCGTGCGCGCTCGAGATGCTCAGTGCGGGCCCGGGCGAGGGGCAATGACCGCGGCGATGACGAGCGTGTCGCCGGCGGCCTGCATCCCATGCGGTTCCTGTGCGGCGTACGCGACGATGTCGCCGGGCTTCACCGTGCGTTGTCCCTCCTCGCCGGTGACTATGCCGGTGCCCGAAATGATCGTGAGCAACACCGTCGAGCTGCTCGTGTGTACCGGCACCACCTGGCCCGGGTTCAGGCGAAACAGCACGACGCGCGCGTCGCTCGTGTCGTGCACCAGTGTTGTCGCGGGACGATCGCCGTTCGGGGTCGGCGCGGCGGCGGCGAGAGCCGGTGCGTCGTAGATCTTCACCGCAGCGCGAGAGCCTGGTTCAACGCGGCCACGACCTCGTCGACCGCGATCCCGTCGCGCCGCGCGGCTTCGTCGACGCGAATGCCTCCACCGCAGCACGTGTCGAACCCGAACCGATTGAACACGGGGATGGTCTCCGGATATTTCACGACGATCTCGTTGATCGTGAGGGTGGAATCATATTTTGGTGCGGTGATCAAGGATGCTCCTGAGGTCTGCGGGGCTATGCGGGAAAGGCGTCCGGAGAGATCATGCCGGGATGCCAGGCTGGCTCCCACACGATGTGCGTGTCGACGCGAGCGATGCCGTCGACCGCCAGCACCGCGCGGCGGACGCCGTCCGTGATTGCGCGCTCCATGGGACAACCGGGTGTGGTCAGCGTATAGGTGATGTGCGCAGTCGAGCTCTCGAGCTCAACGCCATAAACGAGCCCGAGAGTGACGATATCCAACCCGAGCTCGGGATCGATGACGGTAGCGAGTGCCGTCCAGAGCGTTGCAACACGTGGATCGTCGGTCGTGGTGGACATGCCTGGCCGCCTTCGTGGGATCGAATTGAAGTCTCGCTCGGCTCGAGCCCGCGCCGCGTGACTGTTGTCACACGGCCCGCCGGTGATGCGCGGCGCCGGCCAGGGCTTTATTCCTTCTTCATGCCCGAAGAAACCGTCACCAAGTCCCCGCTCATCGAGCTCCTGCGCCGCATCCCACTCTTCGCCGAGTTGCACGACGATGCCTTGCAGCAGCTCGCGCGGCGATGCGTGACGAAGTCCGTTCCGGCCGGCACCGTCCTGTTCACGACCGGGGAAGAATGCCGGGGATTGTACATGATCGATTCGGGACGGGTGCGGATCTATCGCACGGATCCGGAAGGCCGCGAGCAGGTACTTCACGTCGAAGGCCCGGGCCGAACCGTGGCGGAGCTCCCCATCTTCGACGGCGGCCCCTATCCGGCGTCAGCGATCACGATCGAGGATTGCCAGCTCGCGTTTCTTCCACTTGCTGCTTTCGAGTATCTCTATCGCAACCAGCCGGACATTGCACACGCGATCGTGCGCGCCCTGGGACGCCGGCTCCGGCACCTCGTTCATCTGACGGAGACGCTCGCGTTCCGCGACGTGGCGGCGCGGCTCGCGATGCTGCTCGTCGGCTATGCCGAAGGCGCCGGCGTCGCGACCGCGCTCGGCATCGAGATCGAGCTGGATCGAACACAGGAAGAGCTGGCGCACGAAATCGGTACGGCGCGCGAATCGGTATCGCGCGCGATGAAGCAGCTTCGCCGGAGAGGACTCGTCGAGCCGCTCGGCAGAAATCGGTATCTCATTCCCGACGTCCATCGGCTTCGCGCCCTGCTTCCTGGCGGTGAGCCCGGGAAGCACGACGCGCGGTGAACCACGAGGCGATCAGTCGCCGTCAGTCACCAATGGCCTCGTCTGCTCAGGCGGGCGGACGTCGGGTAGAAACGCCGCGAGCAATCCCAGCAGCGGCAGCAACGCGCACACGCGATACACGAACTCGATGCCAAAACGATCGGCGAGCAGGCCGAGCACCGCGGCGCCGAGACCACCCATACCGAAGCTGAAGCCGTAGAACAGGCCCGAGACCATGCCGATCCGGTGCGCCAGCATGTCCTGCGCGTAGACGATGATGGCCGGGAACGCCGACGCGAGCACGAGGCCGATCACGACGCTCAGCGCGATCGTCCATCCCAGCCCGACGTACGGCAGAAGGAGCGTGAAGGGCGCGCAGCCGAGGATGGAGAACCAGATCACTCGCCGACGGCCGACGCGATCGCCGAGCGGCCCGCCGATGAGCGTGCCGGCGGCGACCGCGAACAGGAAGATCGCCAACAGATTCGCCGCCGAGTGCGCAGACAGTCCGAATCGGTGGATCAGATAGAACTCGTAATAGCTGCTGATGCTGGCAAGGTAGAAGAACTTCGAGAACATCAGCACGAGAAGAATGCCGACGGTGCGCCGCACGAGGGGCGCGGGAAAACGCGCCCCTTCCCTCGCTGCGCGCGCTCGCACGCGTTCGGTCGTGTGACGTTGGTACCAGCGGCTCACCTGCAGCAGGATCACGATCGACAACAGCGCGGCCAACCCGAACCAACGCGCGCTCGAGCGTCCCAGCTTCAGGATGACGGCCGCGGCGAATACGGGCCCGAGCGCCTGGCCGGTGTTGCCGCCGATCTGGAACAGCGACTGGGCAAGGCCATAGCGTCCGCCCGATGCCATGCGCGCGACGCGAGAGGACTCCGGATGAAAGACCGACGAGCCACAGCCGATCAGCGCGACCGAGATCAGCAGCACGGAATACGACGGCGCCGCAGACAGGAGCACCAGTCCGCTCAACGTGAAGCACATGCCGACGGGGAGCGAGTACGGTAAGGGACGCCGATCAGTGACCGTGCCCACCACCGGCTGCAGCAACGACGCCGTCAACTGGAAAGTGAGAGTGATCAGGCCAATCTGGACGAAGCTGAGATCGAACTCGTCCTTGAGCAGTGGGTAGATCGTCACGATCACCGACTGCATCATATCGTTGAGCAGGTGCACAAAGCTCACTGCCCCGATGACGCTGAATCGGGTATGGACGTGCGCGGCGGGCGTCGCGGCCGGCGTGGCCGGCGCGGCGTCGGAGGGAGCTGGGACTGCGCTCACGAGGGGTGAACCGAAGTGATGAGTTGGACGTCTGAGAAGGCGCTGGATGGATCTTGCGCGGCCGACGTCTCAAGTATCGCCGCACAACCGGCGAAGTGGCACCGTCGGTGCACCCGATTCCATTGCCATGCGGACGCGCGCCGACATCCAGCGCGCTCGTGAACAGCTCGCCGACACGGCATCGACGTCAACATCGTCGAGCGAATCATCGCGCCCAGGCGTACGAACGCTGGAGCAACGCGGCTTCGGCGCGCGACAGGGCTGAGTCTTTTATGGATAGAATTATATGAAGATCCCTGAACCATTCGATCACTTCGGCCCGCTCGGAGCATAGCCATGGTGCCGAACGCCAGCCACAGCCCCGGTGGGACGGGCAAGCTCTTTCCGGACGCCACGCTTCCGACGCACGACGGCGGCACGATCACGCTCGACACGTTCCGGCCCAAGTGGAATCTCGTGATGATCATGCTCGGCGCCGATGGCATTCCGGCGACGATCGCGGACCTGCTCGACGCCCTCGCGGGGTCACGCGCGGACGTGGAGTCCGAGGACGGCAAGATCCTCGCGGTGGCAGCGTCGGCGACGCTGACCGCGGATTGGCGCTGGCCCTTCCCGCTGCTGCTCGACGCCGACGGGAGCGTGCATCAGCGCGCCGGCGCCGTGGATGCGAACGGGCGGCCGGCGCCGGCGCTGTTCACCACGGATCACTACCGCGAGATCTACGGCGTGATGCGCCCGGGCGAGCCCAGGTGGCCAACCTCGGCCAAGGACGTCATCGAATGGCTGGTATTCGCGAACATCCAGTGCCCGGAGTGCAACCCCCCGGAGTCAGACTGGTCGTTGAACGATTAGAAGACTCACACGTCGATCACGGACCCGATCGATCGGCGCCCCGCCCCGATCGAACCATACACGTTCCAGTACAGCGCGCCGCGCACTCGTCCGTCGCGTAGATAGGTCACCGTGCCCTCGACATTCGGGATCCGCCACGCTTCGACCATCTCGAGTCGCGCATCGATCTCACCGACGGCTTCGTAGCCCACCTCGAAGAGATCGGAGTAGAAGAACGGCAAGTACTCGTAGCGAACCGTCCGGCCGGCCATGGCGACGCCGGCATACCCGCCCGTGTTGTTGGCATTGTCCTCGTGCTCGACGCGCCGCCACGTCCCCAGGGCGGCGTTGTAGATCGACGCCACGTCCCCCGCCGCGAAGATGTCGGGGTGACTCGTGCGCAGCGACGCGTCCACGCGGATGCCGTCGCTCACTTCCAACCCAGCGGAACGTGCCAATTCGACGTTTGGTTCCGCTCCAATGCCGACGATCACGCCATCGGCAATGACGGTCCGCTCGCGCCCGGATGCGATGTCCTGAATGATCACCGCTTGCTTCCCGTCGTGTGACTCGCAGCCGATGGCCCGCGAGCGAGCCACCAGCTCGACGCCTCTCGATTGAAAGAGTGCGCTCACCGACCGTGCAAGCCCGGCAGGATACACCCGGCTGCCGACGGCGTCATCGGGGAAGGCGAGCGTGACACGGATGCCATTCATCGCCAACGCCGCCGCCATCTCCGAACCGATGAAACCCGCGCCAATGATGACGAACATGCCGCCCCGCTCCGCCAATCGCCGTACGCGATCGTAATCGTCGAGCGTGCGGTAGTAGATGAGGTCCTCGCCTCCAAATGACAGCCGGCGCGGAGTGGACCCGGTTGCGATCAGCAACTTGTCGAAGCTGTAGACGGTTCCTTCATCATCCACGACCTGCTTGGTCTGCGGGTCCAACGTGCGAGCCGTGCGTCCTTGATGGAACGTGACGGTCGTGCTGTTGGCCTTGCGCCAGATGCTGTTTCGCGGCTTTCCGCGCCAGAGCCACTTCGAGAGCGGAGGACGGTTATACGGCGTATGCGGTTCGGCGGCAACGACGCCGATCGAGCCCGCGTCATCGATCTCGCGAATCCCGGTGATCGCCGAGGCAGCAGCCATGCCGCCGCCAATGATGAGGTACTTGTAGTCTGGCACCGATGTGTCCACGGGTGAGTACCGAGCGGTCGCGGCAAACAAACGCTCCGCGCGCTCATGTCGATGAGGCGAATCGAAACCGTGCGATGCGCCTCTACCACGATAGCCCGCTGACCCGTGTGGGCGTGAGACATCCGTCACACCGGCGCGTGTTTGGGCGTGCGACCATTCAGCATGACCCTTCCTTCCCCGCTCCCACGCGTCATCCAAGGCGGTATGGGCGTCGCTGTTTCCGACTGGCGCCTCGCAAACGCCGTCGCCCGCTGCGGACAGCTCGGCGTGGTCTCGGGCTCCATGCTCGACACGGTGTTCGTCCGGCGGTTGCAGGATGGCGATCGTGGCGGACACGTGCGGCGCGCGATTGCTGCGTTTCCAGTCCCGGAAGTCGGCGAGGAAATCCTTCGGCGGTACTTCAATCCGCAGGGTCGCAGGGCAGGTACGCCGTACAAGAACCTGCCGATGTACAAGCAGCACGTGAGCGACGCGCGCCAACGCGTGACCGTGCTCGCCAACTTCGTCGAGGTGTGGCTCGCGAAGGAGGGTCATCCCGGCACCATCGGCATCAACCTGCTGACGAAGGTGCAGATGCCGAACCTCGCGTCGCTCTATGGCGCGATGCTCGCGGGCGTCGACGTGGTGATCATGGGTGCCGGCATCCCGCGCGAGATCCCCGGGGTGCTCGACGCGTTCGCCGAGCATCGACAGGCGCAGATCAGGTTCGACATCGAAGGATTGAAACGCGACGAAGCCGAGTATCTCACGTTCGATCCGTCGTCGTGCGTCTCGCCGCGCCTTCATGATACATCTCTCAAACGCCCCGCATTCATCCCTGTCGTGTCCGCGTCGTCGCTCGCCGCGACGCTCGCGCGCAA
>Ga0070680_100004643_pt1 | contig 10329 bp, 8 predicted proteins | sample KBSC73BmetaG_FD_64672 | JGI IMG/M metagenome (GOLD analysis project Ga0070680, IMG submission 64672) | Corn rhizosphere microbial communities from Kellogg Biological Station, Michigan, USA - KBS C7-3B metaG | ecosystem: Host-associated > Plants > Roots > Rhizosphere | place: USA: Michigan... | reverse complement strand
CCAAGGTGCGCGAGCGGGTGTCGCGCCAGTTCCCGACGGCCCTGGTAACGGGCGACGTCGCGCAGCTGCTGGCCGTGGTCGATGCCGTCATCGTGGCGTCCCCCGCGGCCACCCATGCGGCGGTCGCCCGGCAGGCGATCGAGGCTGGGAAGGCGGTGTTGGTCGAAAAGCCGTTCGCGTTGAACGCCAAGGATGCCGAAGCCGTGGCCCGGGCGGGGGCGGAGCGGGGCGTGCCGGTCCTGGCCGGCCATCTCCTGGTGTATCATCCCGCTGTCGAAAAGCTTCGGGAGATGGTGCAGACGGGCGAGCTGGGCAAGGTGTTCTATTTGTATAGCTTGCGGGTGAATCTGGGGCAGGTGCGCAAGGACGAAAACGCGCTGTGGAGCTTCGGACCCCATGACGTGTCAGTGGCACTCTACTTGCTTGGTGAGCCGCCCGTACGGGTCGCTGCCCAAGGTAAGAGCTATCTGCAGCCCGCGATCGAGGACGTCGTGTTTTTGACGATGGAGTTCGCGAGCGGGGTGCTGGCGCACGTTCAGATGTCCTGGCTCGATCCCCATAAAGGACGGAAACTCACGGTGGTAGGCGCCAAGAAAATGGTGGTGTTCGACGACATGGAGCCCCGGGAAAAGCTCAGGATTTACGACAAGGGCGTCGATCGCCCGCCCGAGTACGGCTCGTTCGGCGAGAGTCTCGCAATTCGTGAAGGCGACATCTTTATTCCTCGTATTCCGGCCGTGGAACCGCTCGCGGCCGAGTTGACGCATTTTGTCCGCGCCGCGCAGGGTCGGGAAACACCGCGCGCGAGCGCCGAGGACGGCGTTCGCGTCGTCCGCGTGTTGGAAGCTGCTTCGCGCTCGCTGGCGCGCGGCGGCGCTCCGGAGGCTCCATGACTGCGACAGTTGCTGCCCCCTCGATGGTCGATACCCTGCTCGGCAAAGCCAAGGATCGCACGGCGGTCTTCGGCGTGGTCGGGCTCGGCTACGTTGGTCTGCCGCTCGCGATGGAAATCGTGCGCGCCGGCTATCGGGTCGTCGGGTTCGACGTCAATTCGCGTGTGGTCGACCTGCTGAACGGCGGCCGCTCGCATATTCAGGACGTACCGGGCGCGACGGTCGCCGACGCGGTCAAGATCGGGAAGTTTTCCGCGACCGCCGACCTCTCCCGCTTGAAAGAGCCGGACGTCATCTCGATCAGCGTGCCGACGCCGCTCTCCAAGACCAAGGACCCCGACGTGAGCTACGTGCTCGCCGCGACGGAGTCCGTGAAAAAAGTGCTGCGCAAGGGCCAGCTCGTCGTGCTGGAATCGACCACCTATCCCGGGACGACGCGCGAGCTGATGCTGCCCGCGCTCGAGGCGACCGGTCTCAAGGTGGGCGAGGATTTCTTCCTCGCGTTTTCGCCGGAGCGCGTCGATCCCGGCAACGAGCGGTTCAATACGCGGAATACGCCCAAGGTCGTGGGCGGCATCACGCCGAACTGCCTGAAGGTCGCGCTGGCCCTGTACCAGCCCGCGATCGACACGCTCGTTCCCGTCTCGTCCCCCGAGGCGGCGGAGCTGGTGAAAATCCTCGAGAACACCTTCCGCAGCGTGAACATCGGGCTCGTCAATGAAATGGCGATCGTGTGCGACAAGCTCGGCGTGGACGTGTGGGAAGTGATCGAGGCCGCCTCGACCAAGCCGTTCGGGTTCATGAAATTCACGCCCGGCCCCGGCGTCGGTGGCCACTGCATCCCGCTCGATCCGCATTACCTCGCGTGGAAGATGCGCACGCTGAACTACAAGACGCGCTTCATCGAGCTCGCGGGTGAGCTGAACGCCGAGATGCCCGAGTTCTGGGTCGGCAAAGTGGTGGACGCGCTCAACGAGCAGGGCAAGGCGGTGCGGAGCAGCAAGGTGCTGCTGCTGGGCGTCGCCTACAAGAAGAACATCGACGACATCCGCGAGAGTCCCGCGCTCGACGTCATCAGGCTGCTGCAGCAGCGCGGCGCGAAGGTGTCGTATCACGATCCGCATGTGGCCACGATCAAGGAAGACCACATCGTGCTCAGTTCGGTGCCGCTCACGGAGCAGACGCTGCGCGATGCCGACTGCGTCATGATCATCACCGATCACAACGCCGTCGACTACAAGCTCGTGCAGCGGCACGCGCGCGCGACGGTGGATACGCGCCACATCCTGCCGCGTGAGCCCAAGGGCGGGGCTCGTTCGTGAAGGTCGCCGTCGTCGGAACGGGGTACGTCGGTCTGGTCGTCGGCGCGTGCCTCGCGGAGACGGGCAATGACGTGATCTGCGCGGACGTCGACGCCGGCAAGATCAACTCGCTCAAGCAGAACAAGCTCCCGATTTACGAGCCGGGCCTCGAGCCCATGGTCGTCAAGAACCAGCGCGACGGCCGTCTCACGTTCACCACCGATGTGGCCCAGGCCGTCGAGCGCTCGGAGGTCGTCTTCATCGCCGTCGGCACGCCGCCGGACGAAGACGGCTCCGCCGATCTCCAGCACGTGCTCGCCGTGGCGCGGACGATCGGCGACCACATGAACGCGTCCAAGCTGGTCGTCACCAAGAGCACCGTGCCGGTCGGAACCGCGGAGCGGGTCCGCGCCGAGGTCGCCAGCCGGACCAAGGTGCCGTTCCACGTGTGCTCGAACCCCGAGTTCCTGAAGGAAGGCGCCGCGGTCGAGGACTTCATGAAGCCCGATCGCGTCGTCGTGGGGGTGGATTCGGACGACGCCGCGAAGGTGATCGAGGAGCTGTACGCGCCGTTCGTGCGCACCGGCAATCCGCTGATCGTCATGGACATTCCGTCGGCGGAGATGACGAAGTACGCCGCCAACGCGATGCTGGCGACGCGGATCTCGTTCATGAATCAGATCGCGCAGTTGTGCGAGGCCGTAGGCGCCAACGTGACGCACGTGCGCCGCGGCATCGGCAGCGACCGGCGCATCGGCCAAGCGTTTCTGTTTCCCGGCCCCGGCTATGGCGGATCCTGTTTTCCCAAGGACGTGAAGGCGTTGATCCGCACCGCGCGCGAGAACGAGGTGCCGTTCGACATCATGCGGGCCGTCGAATCGGCCAACGACGCGCAAAAGACCCTGCTGTTCGAGAAGCTGAAGCGCCATCTCGGGACCATGAAGGGCAAGACGGTGGCGGTGTGGGGTCTCGCCTTCAAAGCGGAAACGGACGACGTGCGGGAGAGCCCCGCGCTCGTGCTGGTCGAGGCGCTGCTGTGCGAAGGAGTGCACGTCCACGTCCACGATCCGGCGGCCATGAAGACGGCGGCGCGGCAGCTGGGGGCGCGCGTAAAATACGCGCCCCACGCGTACGAGGCGCTCGAGGGCGCCGACGCGCTCGCGATCGTCACGGAGTGGCTGGAGTACCGCACGCCCGATTTCGGCAAAATGAAAAGCCTGCTGGCCCACCCGTTGATCGTCGATGGACGGAACCTCTACGATCCGGTGAAGCTCGGGCGGCTCGGGTTTACCTACGACAGTATCGGCCGCCCGCTCGGATGCGCGTCCTCGTAACGGGCGCGGCAGGCTTTCTCGGTTCACATCTCGTCGACAAGTTCCTGGCCCTCGGCTACGAGGTGCTGGGCATGGACAACCACATCACCGGGAATCCGGCCAACCTCGAGCACCTCGGCACGCACCCGGGGTTCCGGTTTGCCAATCAGGACGTCACCCGCTACATCGAAGTCGAAGGCCCGCTGGACGGCGTGCTCCATTTCGCGAGCCCCGCGAGTCCCGTCGATTATCTCGAGCTGCCGATTCAGACGCTCAAAGTGGGGGCGCTCGGGACGCACAAGGCGCTCGGGCTCGCGATGGCGAAGGAATGCCGCTTCCTGCTCGCGTCCACGTCCGAGGTGTACGGTGATCCGCTGGTGCATCCGCAGCCCGAGTCCTACTGGGGGAACGTGAATCCCGTCGGCCCGCGCGGCGTGTACGACGAAGCGAAGCGCTTCGCCGAAGCGCTCACCATGGCCTACCACCGCTATCACAAGCTCGATACGCGCATCGTGCGGATCTTCAATACGTACGGCCCGCGGATGCGGCCCAACGACGGCCGCGTCGTGTCGAACTTCATCGTGCAGGCGTTGCGCGGCGAGCCGCTCACCGTCTACGGGGACGGATCGCAAACGCGCTCGTTCTGCTACGTGGACGATTTGATCGACGGGATCGTGCGGCTGTACGAGCAGGGCACCTCCGAGCCGACCAACATCGGCAACCCGCACGAGTTCACCGTGCGGCAGCTCGCCGCTCGCGTGCTCGCGCTCACCGGCAGCAAGAGCGAGATCGTCGAACGCCCGCTGCCGATCGACGACCCGCAGGTTCGCCAGCCCGACATCACCTATGCGCGCGCCACACTCAAGTGGGAGCCGCACGTCAGTCTCGAGGACGGCCTCAAGCGCACGATCGAGTATTTCCGCGGCATCGTCGCGCGCCAGGGAGCGGTCACGCCGTGAGTCCCAAACATCATTATCTGGTCACCGGTGCTGCCGGCTTCATCGGCTCGCATTTGAGCGAGGCGTTGATCCGGCGCGGCGACGCCGTGACGGGCGTCGACAACTTCGATGCGTTTTACGCGCGCGCGGTGAAGGAGCGCAATCTGTCCGCGCTGCGCCCGCTCGGCGATTTCCGGTTTGTCGAAGCCGATGTGGCGCGCGATCCGCTGCCGCTCGATGGCATCGAGGCGATCATTCACCTCGCGGCCAAGCCGGGCGTGCGCCCGTCGCTGGAAGACCCCGGGGCGTACATGGAGGCGAACGTCACCGCCACGGCCCGGTTGATCGATGCGGCGCGCCGCGTGGGGATCATGCGGATCGTGTTCGGGTCGTCGTCGTCGGTCTATGGCAACGCGACACCGGCCCCGTTCGCGGAAGACAAGCCGGCGGTGTCGCCGATTTCCCCCTATGCGGCGAGCAAGCGGGCCGGAGAGCTGCTCGCGCACGCGTTCGGCCAGCTCTACCCGCTCAAGATCATCAACCTGCGCTTCTTCACGGTCTACGGGCCGCGCCAGCGCCCCGACCTGGCGATCCACAAGTTCACGGACCTGATCGCGCGTGGGCATCCGATCCGGATGCATGGGGACGGGTCGAGCGAGCGCGACTATACCTATATTACCGACTGCCTGGACGGCGTCCTGGCGGCGCTGGCATGGACGGCGACCGCGGCGCCGGGGACGGTGGAGACGGTCAACCTCGGCGGCGGCGAGCGCGTGCGGCTGGATCGGCTGATTGCGCTGATCGCCAAAACGCTGGGCAAAGAACCGCGCATCGAACGCCATCCCGATCAGCCCGGCGACGTCCGGCTGACGGACGCCGATCTCACACACGCCGGACGCGTGCTGGGCTTCCAGCCGCGCGTCGGCATCGAAGAGGGCATCCGGAATTTCGTCGCTTGGTACGAGGAGGTTCATGGACGTTAGCCCCGAACGGCTGGTCGAGCAGGCTAACGAACGGTTTCAGCTGCAGGACTATTACGGCGCGATTCACCTCCTCGAGGAGGTCGTTGCGACGGGCCGCGCGTTTGCCGATGCACACCACCTGCTGGGGCTCTCGTACTCGCTCGTGGGACAGTCGGACAAGGCGCTCGAGCAGCTCGACCGCGCCCTCGCGCTCAATCCCAATTACATCGAAGCCCTGATTCATCGCGCCCTGGTGCTGAACGACCTGGGACGCGAGGAGGAAGCCAACGCCGTGCTGCGCCGCGCGCGCAAGGTCAGTACGGAGCGCCGCGCCGGATTTCACGGCCACGTCGCGGCGAAGCTCGCGAACCAGCACGCGGCGCTGGGGAACGCGTACTACGAAGCCGGCGGCCTGAACGAAGCGATTGCCCAGTACGAGTCCGCGCTCACGCTCGGCCCGGGGTTTCACGATCTCCGGTACAAGCTGGGCCGCATGCTGCTGGAAGCGGGACGCGCGCTCGATGCCCACGAGCACTTTCAGACCATCGTGCGCGATCGGCCCTCATTCCTCGACGCCGCCGCCATGCTCGGGCTCGCGAGCTACCTGGCGGGCGATGGGCTCGCGGCGCGCTCGGTGTGGGAAGAGCTCCGGGCCCGCCGGCCAGAAGATCCGCGGGTCGAAGCCTATCTCGCGTTGCTCTCGCGCTCCGACGTGGAGCCCGTGGCCGCCGCGGCTCCCGCCGCAGGAAAGAAGAAAAAGAAGTGAACCGGTTCGCCCGCCCCGCGGCGCTGGTGCTGGTCGTGCTGTCCTGTACCCGTTCCGCCGCCAACCATGAGGAGCTGGGCGATCGCGCTTACTCCGCGGGGCAGTACGCGGACGCGCTCGCCGAGTACCAGCTCGGTCGCCGCGCGAGCTCCGGAAGCGCCGCGCTGCTCGCGAAGGTGGGCGCCGCGGCGCTGCATGCCGAGGACTTTGGGCTGGCCGCGGAGGCCTACCGGACCCTGGCGCGGCGCGATCGGTCCCGCGCGGAAGAAGCCGCCGATGGGCTCGATCGCGTGGCGCGCGCCGCGCTCGCGGCGAACGACCGCTCCGCACTCGCCAGCGCGCTGACCGGCCTCCGCGAAGCCGCGCCGCGCCGCCCGCTGGGGCGCTATGTCGTGCTGGCGGCCCTGGACGCGGTGGATCGCGGCGATACGGCCGCGGCGGCGGCGCTGCTTCCGGTCGCGGCCGCCACGGCCCCCGACGCGTCGCGCGCGGACTCGTTACTGTTCGTGTACGGCCGGGCGCTGGTCCGGGTCCGCGACTGTCGCACCGCGGTCCGCGTCTTTGAAGGGGTGATCCGGCGGCAGCGCGCGGCGGCGGTGGTCGAGCAGGCGCGGGAGGGACTGGGTCTGTGCGCGCTGGTCGAGGGCCAGATGGCGCTCGAGCAGGGACGTCCCGCCGACGCCGAAGGGTGGTTCCGCCGCGCGACGGCGCCGGGCGCCTCGACCGACGTGGTGCGCGCCGCGTTTCTCGGCCTCGGAGACGTGCGCATGTCGCAGGGCGACGTCCCCGGAGCCATGGAGAGTTATCAGCAGGCGCTGCTCGGCGGGACGCCGGGCGACACGATTTCGCAGCGCGCCCAGGAAAAGCTCAACGCATTGGGAAAGGCTGAACCGTAAATGAAGAAGCAGTTCGCCGGCATCCTCGCCGCGTGCACGCTGCTCGCCAGCGCCGCCTGCGGCGGGAAGAAAGATGAAAGTATCGCGCCGCAGGTGCAGCCCGAGGCCGAGATTGCCAAGGGGATGCAGCTGTTCCGGCACGGGCAGTACCGGAAGGCGCAGACCATCTTCCAGCGGCTGACGTTCGAATTCAGCGTGACGCAGGAAGAGCTGGCGCAGGCACACTACTATGTGGCCGAGTGCAACTACCAGATGGGCGACTACGTCCAGGCGGCGTCCGATTTCCGCAAAGTGGCGGACGAGTTCTCGACGAGCGAGTACGCGGCCACCGCGTTGCTGCGCGCGGGCGACGCCAACTTGAAACTGTGGCATCGTCCCGAGCTCGATCCGAGCTATGGAGAGACCGCGCTCGCGACCTATCAGGAGCTCGCCGGCCGCTATCCGGAAAGCGATGCCGCGGCGCGCGCGCGCCTGCACGTCCGCAAATTGGAAAGCCAGTTTGCCGAGAAGGCCTATAAGACCGGTCTCTTCTACATGCGGCGGAAGGCCTTCGATTCGGCGATCATCTATTTCAAAGACGTGATCGCGAACTATCCCAGCGCGCAGCGGGCGCCCGACGCCCTGCTGCGGCTGGTCGACAGCTACCGCGCCATCGGGTACACGCAGGAAATGCAGGAGACCTGCGAACATCTGCGCCGCTTCTATCCGAACGCGACGCGGCTCGACGCCAGCTGTCCCGCCGCCCCCGCGGCGCCGTCGACTCCGACCTGAGTGGTGTGACTCCTCCCCGCGAGGCGTTGTTCGGGGGCTCGTTCGATCCCGTACACATCGCGCATTTGCTGGTGGCGGAAGCGGCGGCCGACGAGCTCGGCGCGACGATTCGCTTCCTCCCGGCGCGCGAGCAGCCGTTCAAGCGGGCCGCCCACCAGGCGAGCGCCGAGCAGCGCGCCGCCATGCTGGACCTCGCCGTGCGGGGGAATCCGCGTTTGGGCGTGGAACGCATCGAGCTGGATCTCCCGACGCCATCCTATACCGTCCGGACGCTGCGAGCCCTGGCGGAGCGGACGGCGGCAACCGGGAACCGCTTCATGTTATTGTTAGGGGCAGACGCCGCGCGGGACCTGGCGGCGTGGTGGGAAGTTGAAGCGCTTCCGGCACTTGCCGACATCGTCATCTTCGCGCGGCCGGGCGCCTCTGTGCCGCGGCATCCCCTGATCAGCCGGGTGATTCCCGTGCCGTCGATCGACCTGTCGGCGACGCAGGTGCGTGAGCGCGTCAAGCAGGGACGTTCTATTCGATATTTAGTGCCCGACGCGGTGCGCGAGTACATCGCGACGCACGGGCTGTATCGCTAGAGGACTCATGGCTCTACGCTGGTTCACCAAAATCTTCGGGACGCGGTTCAACCGTGAGCTGAAGCGCATTCAGCCGATCGTGGATGCGATTCACGAGCACGAGCAGCGTCTCAAGGATCTCCCCGAGAGCGAGCTGCAGGCGCAGACCGCGAAATTCCGCGCGTTCATCGCCGAGCGCACCGGGGTGCTCCACGCCGACGTCGAGCGCCTGAAGAAGGCGAAGCACGACTGCCCCGATCCCGAAGAGCGCGCCAACCTTACCGAGCAGCTGCGTCGCGCCGAGCAGGCCTTCGTCACCGAGCTGCAGGCCACGCTCGACGATCTCCTGCCCGAAGCGTTCGCGACCGTGCGCGAAGCCGCGCGCCGGCTGATGGGCACTGAGGTCGTCGTCACGGGGCATCCCCTCAAGTGGGAGATGGTCCCGTACGACGTCCAGCTCATCGGCGGCATCGTCCTGCATCAGGGCAAGATCGCCGAAATGGCGACGGGCGAAGGGAAGACGCTGGTCGCGACGCTCCCGCTGTATCTCAACGCCCTGGCCGGCCGCGGCACGCATCTCGTCACCGTCAACAACTACCTCGCGCGGCGCGACTCGCAGTGGATGGGCCACCTGTTCCGGTGGCTCGGCCTCACCGTCGGATGCATCGACGACTCGCAGCCCGGAAGTCCGGAACGGCGCGCGGCGTACCTGTGCGACATCACCTACGGCACGAATAACGAGTTCGGCTTCGATTACCTGCGCGACAACATGGTGGGCAGCCTGGAGCATCGCGTCCAGCGCGGGCACATCTACGCGATCATCGACGAAGTCGACTCGATTCTGATCGACGAGGCGCGCACGCCGCTCATCATTTCGGGGTCGGTGGGCGCGGAATCGGACGAGAAATACGCGCAGTTCAACGCGCAGGTCGTGCAGCTGGTGCGCAAGCAGACGGCGATCGTCAATGACCTGATCGGGAAGAGCGAGCCGCTGCTCGCGAATCCCGACACCAGCTACGAAGCCGCCCAGCTGCTCTACAAGGCCCAGCTGGGCACGCCCAAGAACAAGAAGCTGCTCAAGTTGCTGAATGAGCAGGGCGTGAAGCAGCAGGTGCAGCGCGTCGAGCTCGACCGGCTCGCCGACCGCAAGCTGCCGGCGCGCGACCAGAAGATGCGGGACATCGAAGACGATCTGTACTTCGTGATGGACGAGCGCGGCCGGTCGGTGCACCTCACCGACAAGGGCGTCGAGGCGATGTCGCCGCAGGATCCCACGCTCTTCGTCGTGCCCGATATCTCCCATGCGGTGCACGAGCTCGAGCACGATACCGAGCTCACGCCGACGCAGAAGATCGAGCGCCGGCGCGCGGTCGAGGCGGAATACGCCACGAAGAGCGAGACGCTGCACATCATCCACAAGCTGCTCCAGGCGCACGCGCTGTACGAGAAAGACGTCGAATACGTGGTCCAGGACGGCCAGGTATTCATTGTCGACGAGTTCACCGGCCGATTGATGCCGGGACGGCGCTGGTCGGACGGGTTGCATCAGGCCGTGGAAGCCAAGGAAGGCGTGGCGGTGCGCGAGGAGACGCAGACCCTCGCCACGATCACGATCCAGAACTACTTCCGCATGTACGAGAAGATCGCCGGCATGACCGGTACGGCCGAAACGGAAGAGACGGAATTCCACCAGATCTACAAGCTCGAGGTCTCCGTCATTCCGACCAACCGGCCGGTGCGGCGTGTCGACAAGCACGACCTCGTCTACAAAACGCGCAAAGACAAGTACGACGCGATCATGGAAGAGGTCGACCGCCAGCACAAGCGCGGCCTGCCGATTCTCGTGGGCACGACCAACGTCGAGGTGTCGGAGACGCTGTCGCGCCTGATGAAACGGCGCGGGCTCAAGCACGAAGTGCTGAACGC